>Ga0182747_1000034_pt1 | contig 150309 bp, 136 predicted proteins | sample eDN3rd30CBELigBY_FD_128526 | JGI IMG/M metagenome (GOLD analysis project Ga0182747, IMG submission 128526) | Enriched backyard soil microbial communities from Emeryville, California, USA - eDNA 3rd pass 30_C BE-Lig BY (version 2) (version 2) | ecosystem: Environmental > Terrestrial > Soil >...
CTTCAGGCTTGAGACGACGGCGGTAACCGCGAGATCGATGCCGCGCTTGAGGTCCATCGGGTTCATGCCGGCGGCAACCGACTTGGCGCCTTCGCGCACGATCGCCTGGGCGAGCACGGTCGCGGTGGTGGTGCCGTCACCGGCGAGGTCGTTGGTCTTCGAGGCGACTTCGCGCAACATCTGCGCGCCCATGTTCTCGAACTTGTCCTCGAGCTCGATCTCCTTGGCGACGGTGACGCCGTCCTTGGTGATGCGCGGAGCGCCGAACGACTTGTCGATCACGACGTTACGGCCCTTGGGACCGAGCGTGACCTTCACGGCATTGGCGAGGATGTCGACGCCGCGCAGCATGCGGTCGCGCGCGTCGCCGGAGAATTTGACGTCTTTGGCAGCCATGTGAGTTTACTCCAGATGAATGTGTGCTGGCGGGCGCTTAGCCGACGATGCCCATGATGTCGCTCTCCTTCATGATGAGGAGATCTTCACCGTCGATCTTCACTTCGGTGCCCGACCACTTGCCGAACAGGACGCGGTCGCCGGCCTTGATGTCGAGCGGGATGAGCTTGCCGGTCTCGTCGCGGCCGCCCGGGCCGACGGCGATCACTTCGCCTTCCGACGGCTTTTCCTGCGCGGTGTCGGGGATGATGATGCCGCCTTTGGTCTTCTCGGAGGCGGTGATGCGGCGCACGACGACGCGGTCGTGCAGAGGACGGAACTTGGTCTTGGCCATGGGGACTTTCCTTGGGCTTTACGTGGACTGAAACGCGACGGACGAGACGGGCTGAGCCCGGATTTCTGGCGCCGAACGTATCGGCGCTATGGCGGAAAATGCAGGGATCAGAACCCCTTAGCACTCTTTGATTGAGAGTGCCAATTGCGCCAGCGGAGATATTGCCTTAAGGGTTGGGTGTCAAGCTGCGGCGTTTTCGCGAATGTGGCCGCATTCCGGGCACAAGTCGCGGGTACCGGGCGTTAAGGCTTTTGCTTGCACCGCCTGATAATGCCCCTCAATGTCTACGCCCAACCGTTTCCAGGAGTCCCGATGAGCTTTGCTAGCCGCCAAGGTCTGCCCGGCGCCCGCCTGCGGACCGCTCTGGTTCTCGCTGTCATGGCGCTCGGGATTGCAGGCTGTTCGACGACGCCGAGCGCGCCGCCGGAGCCGCCGCCGCCGCCCGTGATCCCGACGCTGCCGCCGGCCTTCCCGTCGCAGGCCATCGTCGGCAACTGGGGTCTGGCCGCGTATCACCGCGAGGAAGATCGCGTTCGCACCGAAAACAATGCCGCCGGGCAGTGCCGCCAGCCTTATGTCATCGGCCTCGGTCCGACCGGCGGCGTGATGATGCATCTGGCCGACCAGTCCACGCCGACCGAACTGCGGCTCAAGGGCGCGCCGGGTGGCAAGACCTATATCGGCCCGGCCGATGACCCGCCGGCCAGCCAGCAGGACCGTGAAGTGGTGCAGTTCGATGGCCGCGTCCTCATCCTGCGCTGGATGGACCCCGAGGTTCAGGGCCGTTACGGCAACATGATCTACGTGCGCTGCGGCGCCGAGGGCTCCAAGAAGAAGCCGGCGGCCAAGCCGCGGGCTTCGACGGCCAAGCCCAAGCCGGCGCCGAAGCCGGCGGCGCGGTAGTTCGGCGACCGCGCATACGCTAACGTTGTCATGGCCGGGCATCGCCGTTCGAAGAACGGCGTTCTTTCAGAACGCCTATGTCCCGGCCATCTCGCTTAGGATGGCACTGTGCCACCTTATCGGGATGGCCGGGACAAGCCCGGCCATGACAGTTTCATTGCCTGAGCTTGGGCACGCTCACGTCCATGGTCTTTTCGCTACATTTCCTCTCCGGCCCCTGGCGCGCGGTGCCGGTGCTCGGCGTCACGCAGATTCTCGCCTGGGGCGGCATCTACTATACGCCGGTGCTGATCGTGCCGATGATCGCGCGCGAGCACGGCTGGTCGATGTCCTTCGCCATGGGCGGCTTCTCCTTCGCGCTGCTCGCGGCGGGATTGTCGGCGCCTTACATCGGCCGCGCCATCGATCATTTCGGCGGCCATGTGGTGATGGCAGCCGGCTCGCTCGCCGGCGCGCTCGGTCTCGTTCTCATCACCATCGCCGAACATCGCATCGCCTATGTCGCGGTGTGGATCCTGCTCGGCGTGGCGCTGTCGGCGAGCCTCTACGATGCCGCCTTCTCGACGCTCGGCCGCATCTTCGGTGCCGCGGCGCGGCGGCCGATCACGGCGCTGACGCTCGCCGGCGGCTTTGCCTCGACCGTCGGCTGGCCGGCGACGCATTACCTGACCGAGCTGGTCGGCTGGCGCGACACTTATCTCATCTATGCCGCGTTGCTTGTCGTCGTCGCCGCGCCGCTGCATGCCTTCCTGCTGCCGCGCCATCGTTTCGCGGTCGAGGCGCCGCGGGCCGATGGCGTCAAGCCGCCTGACAAGGTGCTGCAGGCGCACGGTTGGCCGTTCATTCTCGTCGCCGGCGGTTTCGCGGTTTATGCCTTCGTGCCGTCGGGGCTCGCCGCGCATCTGCTGGCGATCTTCGCGCGCTCCGGCATCGACGGCGACACCGTCGTGTGGATCGGCGCGCTGTTCGGCCCGGCGCAGGTCGGCGCACGCGTCGTCGAATTCGCCTTCGGCCGCAACCTGCATCCTTTGTGGATCGCGCGCATCGCGCTGACCACGTTGTTCGCCGGCTTCGTCATGATCGCCGTGCTTGGCATCGCGCCGGCGCCGGCCGCGGCTTTCGCCATCATCTTCGGCGGTTCGAATGGCCTCATCACCATCGCGCGTGGCGCGGTGCCACTCGCACTGTTCGGCGCGTCGGGTTACGGGCGGCTGATGGGCCGGCTCGCCTTTCCGTTCCTGCTGGTGCAGGCCGCGGCGCCGCTCGTCATGGCGGTGGTGATCGACGGCGCTTCCGACAAGGCAGCGCTGGCGCTGGCCTGCGCTTTCGGCGCGGCGGCGCTCGTCTGCTTCTATGTGATCAGGCGCCCGGCGCCCTAGGCGAACATCCGGTCGATGTCGCCCTGCGTGGCGTGGCCGGCATCGCCCGTCAGCTTCGGGCCGTTGAGCAGACCGCTGCCTCTGACGGGTGCGTCGAGCGGTGCGGTGACGGCATGTACGCCGTCGCAGCGCGCTAAAATGGCCTCAAGTTGGCTTTCCACAGCGGCCAGCGTGCCGATCACTTTGCCGATGTGCTGTCCGGCGATGTCCTGAAAATTGCAGGCCTCGTAGATACGGACGATCTGCTCCTGGATGTCCTGCGCGAGGCCGCGCTTGAACTCGTCGGTCAGGCTCGCGGCAAGCGTGCGCGCGCTGTCGTCGGCGGCTTCCGCCGTGCCGAGAATCGTATCGGTGGCGCCGCGCATGGCGGCGACGGCGGCGCTCAGTTCGTTACCGGCGCGGACCAGCCGTCGCTCGCTGTCTTCGCCGATCAGGGCCGTGAGCTCGCGCTTGTTGTGCGCGACCTGCTCGTGGACGAAGGCAAGCTCGGCCTTGAGCCCCATCAGCGCCTCGACATTGTCACTCGCCGAGGCCGGTTGGGCCGCCGCGCGCATGGCAAGGCCAGCGCCGGGCTGCCGCCGTGGCGCGAGCATCGCTTCGATCCTGAACACCTTGCGCTGCACGGTTTTCGATCCCGTCGTCGGTTGCAGGCTTACCGCATGGTGAATTAACGCCGCGTTGCATTGCGACAATGAGATCAGAACCACGATGGAGTTCGGAAACGATCGGTTAACCAAAGTCGCCGGTATTTTACTCAATATAAACGCTGGCGCGACGAAGTCGCCTTGCGACAGCGCCCCGCATGGTCCGATTTACCAATCGGTGCTTGATTAGGGGTGTGAGCGGACGACGCTTGTTTTGTTGTGTGTGAGTAGCGTGATGCGTCAGCGTTCGACGATCTTTGGGCTTGTGGCGTTTGTGTTGTGCGCGATGCCGGCGCATGCGCAGTATTACGTGCAGCCGCAGCCTCAGTATTATGCGCAGCCGCCGCAGCAGCAGTATTACGCGCCTCCCGCGCGGGGCCGCGCTGCGCCGCGTGCGCAGATGCAGGCAGCGACGCCGCCGATGGTGGTGGTGGCGCAGCCGCAGCGCATGGAGCGCGATCTCGGCGGCGGCTTCATCGAAGCGATTTTCGGCGGCGGTGGCGGCAGCGACCGCATGCGCGGCTATGCGCCGTTGCCGCACGAGCAGCAGGGCTATCAGCAGCAATACGCGGCGCCGCCGCAGGGCTATTACGCACCGCCTGCGCCGGCGCAGCAGGTCTATGCCAGCACGGGGCCGATCGTCGGAGCGCCGCCGGCGGCGCGCGATTATCCGATCAATCCGATCTACGAGAAGCAGGAAGTCGTCTACACCGGCACCGAAGAGCCGGGCACGATCGTCATCGATACGCCGAACAAGTTTCTCTATCTGGTGCAGCCGGGCGGCCGTGCGTTGCGCTACGGCATCGGCGTCGGCCGGCCGGGCTTTACCTGGGCTGGCACGCATCTGGTCTCGGCGAAGAAGGAATGGCCGGACTGGACGCCGCCGAAGGAAATGCTGGAGCGCCAGCCTTATCTGCCGCGCCACATGGAAGGCGGTCCGAACAATCCGCTCGGCGCGCGCGCGCTCTATCTCGGCTCGACGCTGTATCGCATCCACGGCTCGAACGAGCCGTGGACCATCGGCCAGAACGTCTCGTCGGGCTGCATCCGCATGCGCAACGCCGACGTCGAGGACCTTTATGAACGCGTCAAGGTCGGCGCCAAGGTCAAGGTGATGTGAGTTTTGCCCCGGACGCGTCGCAGACGCCGCAGAGCGGCGGGGCGCGACGCAGATCGGGGGCCTTATCAGCACGGATATTTGCTGCGGTCTCAGTAGCGCATCACTCTCGTGCTGCGCTACGCCCGGGACAGGTTAAACATCGCCGCCGAAATCGCCACCCATGTCGTCTCCGAAGCCGCCGTTGTCGGCGGTGTCGTACTGATCGCCGTCATCGAACAGACCGGCACGCTGGTCGCCGGCGACATCGTTGACGCCCGCTTCGCGCGACAGGTCGCTGCCCGCGGCATTGTCCTTGCCGCCCCACGGGCTTGCTGAGCCCTGGTCGCGCGGCACATCGGCCATTGTACTGGCACCGGCGCTGCCGCCGTGATGGCCGCCGAACATGCCGCCCAGCGCATTGAACAGCATCGAGCCGCCGATGACGCCGGCAGCGGTCGCCGCCGCCGTGCCGAGGAATGAACCGCCGCCGCCCTGCTGAGGTTGCGGCTGGGCGTTGAATGGCGAGGCCGGTTGCTGCACCTGGGCCAGGGCGCCGCCGGTGTTCCAGCGCGAATCCGGGGTGCCAGCGCGTACGCTCGGCACCGAGCCGCGGCCGGTCATCGCATTGCGCATGGAATCGAGGAAGCCGCCGCCGGCCGGCGGTGCTTCGGCTTCGCCGCTCAGTTCGCGGATGCGCGCTTCGGCCTGCTTCAAGGCTTCGTCCTGCACCAGCACCGTTTGCACCAGTGCGTACAAGGCGTGCGGCGCGCGCTGCGACGCCTCGGCGATGGCGCGTTCGGCGCTGGCGTCGCGCGGCGTTGCCTCGACTCTGGCGAGCTTGTCGAACAGGTCGTCGATTAACTGGCGTTCCTGCGGCGTCATGGACATCCTCCCAAAGCGTGCAAGCTGCACGCCTACAAAATCTAGGAAGCGCCGCCGCCAGTGCCAGAGGGCTGCGCCAATTCAACGTGGTGCGCGGCGAGCGTCGCCGGGAAAGCATCCGAACTGAAAAAGGCGAATTCGTGCTCGCGCAAGGTCGTCAGGCTGTCGAGCGAGGCTAGCTCGGCATCGACGAAGCCCGGATGACACATGATCAGGCCACCATCCGGCAGGCCCTTGAGGAAGCGGGGGAATATCTTCGGAAAATCGGCCTTCGGATTGAATGAATAGGCGCCGGCAAAGGCCGGGTTGGTGGCAACGCCAAGGCGGCCCGCCTTGGTACGGAAGCCGACATTGAGAATGTCGATGACCAGCGCCTTGGGCTCATGCAGCGGGCGGGCGCCGCGCGGCCGGCCGCACTGGCGCACCCAGGCGCCGGGCACGGCTTCGGCGGTGACTTTCAGGAAAGCGTCGCGCACCTGGGGCAGCAACTGCACATGCTGATGACCGTCGAGGTAGTCGGGCAGGCGGCCGAACAGGCCGACAAAGGCTTCCACCTGGGTCGCGATCTCGATGGTCAGCATCTCGACATCGAGCCGCCGCGTCAAAGCGAGCCGCATCAATTCGGTCTGCGGCAGAAATGCGCCATTGCGCAGCGGAGTAAAGCCTGCGCTCAGCGGCCTGAACGGCGCGGTCAGCGTGACATGCAGGCCGATGGCGGCTTGGCCGTCGCTGTTGGCGTCGATCAACGCGTCGGCATTGGCGGGGTCGAGATGCGTTGCCGCCGTCATCACCGAGGTGGCGTTGAGGCGCCGTGTCGCGATCAACTGCCGGATGGCGTCATTGACGCCGGGCGCCATGCCGTAATCGTCGGCGCACAGCCAGATGCGGCGGGTCCTGACGGACAACGTCTACTCCGCATCCGCGGCGGCGGGGCGCGGCACGTCTGTCTTGGTCTCTTTCAGGCTGTGTTCGGCGACAACATAGACCGGCCGTCCTTTGACCTCGGACAACAGCTTGCCGATGTATTCGCCGAGCACGCCGATCATCAGAAGCTGCACGGCGCCGATGAACATGATGCTGACCACCAGCGACGGATAGCCCGGCACGTCCTTGCCGAACAACAAGGTCTCGAACAGGATCCAGAGGCCGAACAGCAGCGCCGTGGCGGCGAGCAACACGCCGAGCAGACTGGCGACGCGCAGCGGCGCGACCGAAAACGACGTCAGCCCCTCGATCGACAGACCGATCAACGACCAGACGTTCCAGCTCGTCACGCCATGCTCGCGCTCGGCCGGCTCGTAATCGACGCGCACCTGGCGAAAGCCGATCCAGGTCGACAGGCCCTTGAAGAAGCGGTTGCGCTCGGGAAGCTGACGCAGCGCCTCGGCGGCGCGCGGCGAGAGCAGGCGGAAGTCGCCGGCGTCCTCGGGAATTTTCAGGCGGGCGCGCCAGTTCAGCAGCCAGTAAAAGCCCGCGACGCCCTGACGACGCAGGAACGGCTCGTTCTCGCGATGCGCCTTGGCGGTATAGACGACGTCGTAACCGTCATCGAGCCAGCGCGACACCAGCGTGCCGATCAGGCTCGGCGGATGCTGGCCGTCGCCGTCCATGAACAGCACCGCGCCGTAGCGGCAATTGTCGAGGCCGGCGAGCAGGGCGGCTTCCTTGCCGAAATTGCGCGACAGCCCAATCGCCTGCACGTCGAGGGAGAGCGCCGGGAGCGCCAGCGCCACGCGAAACGTGTCGTCGCGGCTGCCGTCGTCGACATAGATCACCTCGACGGCGAGGCCGTATTTGGTGGTCAGGGAACGCGCTACCTCTGCGATCCGCTCGTGCAGGGCCGGCAGTCCCTTGGCCTCGTTGTAGACCGGGACGACGATCGATAGCCCCGCCGGCGCAGCAGGCGCGGTGAGGGACTTGTCGGCCCGGCGGGCCGATTTCCGGGTTTTTGCCGGCGCTTTGGACACTTAGAGCCTCCACTTAAGCCCGCGATCTATAGCGTATGGGCGCGGCCTTGTCGCCCCGGTGAGTGCCTGTGTCTCAGGCGCGGAACCGCCTTTTCGGGCAAGACCTTGGCGGTCCGGGATGATAAGGAAACCCGCATGATCGAAACGCTGCAAAACCTCGTCCACCGGCTCAAGGTGGCCTGGGCCGAACGGGCCATTGCCCTCAAGGCGCTCAGCTTCGCCCTGATCGGCGTCGTCAACACGGCGATCGACTTCTCCATTTTCTGGACCGCCAACCAGTTGCTCGGCTGGCGGCTGGTGCCGGCCAATGTCATCGCCTGGGTGACGGCGGTGTCGTTCTCCTATGCGATGAATTCGTTCATCACCTTCGGCCCGGAGTCGGGCCGGGTGCTGCGCTGGCGCGACTACGGCACCTTCGTCGCATCCGGTGTTGCCGGCATGATCGCCTCGACGGCGACATTGGTGCTGCTCTCCTACGTGATGCCGGTGCTGGCCGCCAAGCTGCTGTCGATCTTGGTCAGCTTCGTGGTCAATTTCTCGCTGTCCCACTTCGTGGTTTTCAGGAAGCGCGAGCAGCCGAAACCCTGACCGCCAGACTCCTTGGCGCCCATGTTGGAGCCCATGTTGGAGCCTATGGAACTTTTCCGGCATTAGCGATTTACCGCCTGAGCCGGAAGGAAAAGACGCCTGGATGATGCGGGCGACGGCGCGGGGGATGTGGCGGCCCTGTCATGGCGCGTGATGTTGACGACACGGGAAAGCTGTTTCTCGATGGCGGCGGTTTGCTCGGTGCCATCATTGCCGGATTCGACTGGTCCAGGACGCCGCTCGGCCCGATCGAGTCATGGCCAACCTCCATCAAGACCACCGTCGGCCTGATCCTGCGCTCGCCTGTGCCGATCGTGACGCTGTGGGGCGAGGCCGGCATCATGATCTACAACGACGCCTATTCGGGCTTTGCCGGCGGGCGTCACCCCCAGTTGCTCGGCTCGGAGGTGCGCAAGGGCTGGCCCGAGGTCGCCGATTTCAACGACAACGTCATGCGGGTGGGTCTGGCCGGCGGCACCTTGTCGTATCAGGACCAGGAATTGACGCTGCTCCGCTCCGGCGTGCCCGAACAGGTCTGGATGAACCTCGATTATTCGCCGGTCATCGGCGAGGACGGCAAGCCGATCGGCGTCATTGCCATCGTCGTCGAGACGTCCGAGCAGGTGAAGAACGGCCGCCGCCTGCGCGCCAACGAGGCGCGGCTCAAGTTTCTCGACGAACTGTCGAAGGCCACCGCGGCTTACCGCGATGCAGATGCCGTGATGGGCGTCACCACCCGTATGATCGGGGAATATCTCGGCGTGTCGAATTGCGCCTATGCCGACATGGACGACGACCAGGACGGGTTCACCATCCGCGGTGATTGGGCGGCGCCGGGAGCGCAGCATACCCTTGGCCATTACAGCCTTGCCGATTTCGGCAAGCGTGCGGTCGCCGACCTTCGCGCAGGGCGGCCGCTCGTCGTCAACGACAATCAGAAAGAGCTTGCGCCGGAAGAAGCAGCCGCTTTTCAGGCGATCGGCATCGGCTCGACTGTCTGCATGCCTTTGGTGAAAGACGGCCGGCTGACGGCCCTGATGGCCATTCATCATCAGGGCCCGCACCTGTGGTCCAGCGAGGAACAGGCGCTCCTTGCCGAAGTCACCGAGCGCTCATGGGCGCATATCGAGCGTGTGCGCGCCGAGGCCGACACACGGCGCGCCGAGCGCGAGTATCGCGAGAAGCTGGCGCGCGAAGTCGCCGACCGCACGGCCGACTTTCAGCAGAGCGAAAAGAACCTGAGGACGGTGTTCGAAACGTCCTACATGCATCAGGGACTGCTCACCACCGATGGCATGATCGTTTACGTCAACGCTACGGCGCTGGCGGCCATCGAGCGCCGGCTTGAGGATGTCGTCGGCATGGATTTTGCCGACTCGCCGTGGTTTTCCGGAACGCCCGGCATGCGCCGCAAGGTGCGCGAATGCATTGCGCGCGCCGCCGCTGGCGAACATGTGCAGATGCCGATTTCGATCGACGTTACCGGCGGTCGCCGCGTCTTCGAATTCTCGCTGCGGCCGGCCTATGATGAGGCCGGAACCGTGGTGGCGCTGGTGCCGGAGGCGGTCGAGGTCACCGCCCGCGTGCGCGCGGAAGAGGCGCTTCAGCAGGCTATCAAAGTCGAGGCCATCGGCAACCTGACCGGCGGTATCGCCCATGACTTCAACAATCTGCTGATGGCGGTGCTCGGCAGTCTCGAATTGCTGCGCAAGCGCATGCCGTCCGATCCGGCGCTGATGCGCCTTGTCGACAACGCCGCCGAAGGCGCGCGCCGCGGCAAATCGCTGACCGAGCGCATGCTGGCTTTCGCGCGAAAGCAGGATCTCAAACCGGAGAAGGTCGATCTCACGGCGCTGGTCGGCGGCATGGCCGAACTGATGGCCCGCGCGCTTGGTCCGACCATCACCGTTCACATCGAACTGGACGACAATCTGCCGCCGGTCGAGATCGATCCGAACCAGCTCGAAGCGGCGTTGCTCAATCTCGCGGTGAATGCTCGCGATGCCATGCGCGGCGAAGGGCCGATCGTGATCGCGGCGCGGCGCGGTGGTGGCATAGAACTGCCCGGCCGCATCAAGCCGGGACCTTATGTGTGCCTGTCGGTGGCGGACGCCGGGGAGGGCATGGACGAAGCCACCTTACGCAAGGCGACCGAACCGTTCTTCACCACGAAGGGCCTCGGTAAGGGCACTGGCCTTGGCCTGTCGATGGTGCATGGCCTTGCCGAACAGTCTGGCGGCACATTGGTACTAAAGAGTACCGTTGGTGTCGGCACCACGGCTGAGATCTGGCTGCCTGCGGTGCTGCCGTCTGCGGCGGAGCGGCCGGAAAACGATCGTCTGGCCGCGTCCCTGCCGGCGCCGATGGAAATGTCATCGCGACTGCGCATCCTTGCGGTCGACGACGATTCGCTGGTGCTGATGAACACCGTGGAGATGCTCGAGGATCTCGGTCATTCCGTGGTCGCCGCGACATCGGCGCGCCAGGCGCTCGAGCACATTAAAACTTCAGACTTCGATCTCGTTATCACCGACCATGCCATGCCGCATGTCACCGGCGAGCAGTTGATCAAGGAACTGGCCGGCCTGCGCCCCGGGTTGCCGATCATTCTCGCCACCGGCTATGCCGAGCTTCCGGCTGGTACGGCAGTCGATGTGCCGCGGCTGCGCAAGCCTTATTCCCAGGCCGAACTCGCCGACGCTGTCGCCAGGCACCGGCACGGCGCGGCATCGCTGGCCTGAGGGAAGCCGCCGCGCGGCGCGTTACGCGCTGTTTGATTTTCATCAACGTCCCGCTTTCCCGACCGCGATATTTATAAATGCGGGCGGGAAGATCATAATTTAGATCGCTGTTTTATGAGCGCTATACGCGCTGTGTATGCTGGCGCTACGCGGACGGGGTGCTTTTAAAGAAGCAAATATCGTTTCGCCGATGCGACGTCTCTCTATCTTGCCCGCCGAGAGCGCCGTTGCTCGCTCGATCGTTGTTTGCTGGGAGCTGGAGATGCGCTGTTTCATCATGGCGTCGATTATATCGGTCATGTGCGTTGTTGGACCGGTGTGGGCCGAGGATTCCTACATGCAGCCGGAAAATGAGCCGGCAACCCCGTCCAGTGACTTCAGCGAGTCGCAGGGCGGCGCCCTGAGCTACGACGAATGTTTCCGATTGGGCTGGGTCCGCGGCGTTCATGTCGAACGCGGCGAATGGGAGGATTTCTTCAGGCAGTGTATGCGGGGCCGTGTGCCGCTTCAGAGCGGCATGGCGGTTGATTCGGTGCGGGTCGATCCGCATTCGTCGCACTAGCGGCCACAATCTCTGCTAGCCTTTGTGCTGCGGCGACCCCGCCGTCGGCCCAAAGGAGTTCGTCATGACCGCGCCACGCGCCTCCAAGACGCAGATCGGCAATCACCAGCTCAGGCCCGAGACGCTGATGCTCGGCTATGGCTATGATCCGATGCTGTCGGAAGGGGCGGTGAAGCCGCCGGTGTTCCTGACCTCGACCTTCGTCTTCGGCTCGGCGGAGGAGGGCCGCGACTTCTTCGACTATGTGTCCGGGCGCAAGACGCCGCCGGCCGGCACCGGCGCCGGGCTTGTCTATTCGCGGTTCAATCATCCCAACAGCGAGATCGTCGAAGACCGCCTCGCCGTCTATGAAGGCGCCGAATCCGCGATCCTGTTTTCGTCCGGCATGTCGGCGATTTCGACCTCGCTGATGGCCTATGCGCGGCCCGGCGACGTCATCGTGCATTCGCAGCCGCTTTACGGCGGCACCGAAACGCTGCTGAGCAAGACTTTCGCGCAGTTCGGCATCAAGGCGGTGCCGTTTGATGACGGCGTTGACGAGGCGGCGATCCGCGCGGCGTTGACGCAGGCGCAGAAGCTCGGCCGCGTCGCCGTGGTGCTGATCGAGACGCCATCGAACCCGACCAACACCTTGGTCGATATCGCGCTGGTGCGGCGCCTTGCCGACGAAGTCGGCGCCGCGCAAGGCCACCGGCCGATCGTTGCCTGCGACAACACCCTGCTCGGCCCGGTGTTTCAGCGCCCGCTGGATTTCGGCGCCGACCTGTCGCTCTACTCGCTGACCAAATATGTCGGCGGCCATTCCGATCTCATTGCGGGCGCGGCGCTGGGCAGCCAGGCGGTGATCGGCCCCGTCAAGGCCCTGCGCAGCGCCATCGGCACGCAGCTCGATCCGCATTCGTGCTGGATGCTCGGCCGTTCGCTCGAAACGCTGGCGCTGCGCATGGAGAAATCCAACGCCAACGCGAAGATCGTTGCTGAATTCCTGCGCGATCATCCGCGCGTCGCCAAGGTGCACTACCTGCCGTTTCTCGGCGACGGCCCTGCGCGCGTCACCTACGAGCGGCAATGCACCGGCGCCGGCTCGACCTTCTCCTTCGACATCAAGGGCGGGCAGGCGGAAGCCTTCGCCTTCCTCAATGCGCTGCAGGTGTTCAAACTTGCTGTCAGTCTCGGCGGCACCGAGTCGCTTGCCAGCCATCCGGCGGCGATGACGCATTCCGGCGTGCCGGCGGGTGTGCGCGCCCGCATCGGCGTGCTCGACACCACGATCCGCCTGTCGGTCGGCATAGAGCATCCGGACGATCTGGTCGCCGATATCGCGCAGGCGCTGAAGGGGTGAGTGTACGCCCAGCGCGCCGTTTGTTCGATGGTTCGGCTGGACAACGCGACAAGAATGCTATGAGTGAGCGGACGATCGTGGTTCGAAGAGCAAGGTAAGTATTGTGAGTCAGCATATCGGAATTGTCGGTTGCTCTGCCGAAGGCGCGGCGTTGTGTTACCGCACGATATGCGGCGAGGGCGCGGTGCATCTCGGCCCTCATGGCCATCCGGAAATCTCGATGCACACGCCCTCGCTCGCTGACTATGTCGCATGCCTCGATCAGGGTGACATCGCCGGCGTGGCGGAGATCATGCTGACGTCAGCCCAGAAGCTCGCGGCCGCCGGCGCCGATTTTCTGATTTGTCCGGACAACACCATCCATCAAGCTCTTCCGCTCGTGCTGCCGCGCTCGCCTGTGCCGTGGCTTCACATCGCAGAGGAAGTCGCAAGCGAGGCCGCGAACAAGGGCTATAAGCGTTTGGGGCTCACCGGTACGAAGTGGCTGGTGGACAGCGACGTCTATCCCGGGAAGCTTGCGGCACGGGGCCTGGCTTTCGAGCGGCCCGATCCGGCCGACCGGCTGGAGGCAAACCGGATCATCATGGATGAATTGGTATACGGGCGTTTCGAGGCGCCATCCGTCGCGGCGTTTCAGCGCATCATCTACGGGCTGAAAAACAAAGGTTGCGATGCCGTCGTGCTGGGCTGCACCGAAATCCCTCTCATCATCAACGACGAGAACTCATCGCTGCCGACGCTGGACTCGACACGCATTCTGGCCCGCGCCGCCCTGAAACGGGCGTTGTTGAGTTAAAGCGCCGCTTCCAGCTTGGCGAACAGCGGGTTCTCCTTCGAGAACACGTAATCGAGATCGGCCACTGCGACCGCTTCGGCGCCGCGCTCGCGCAGGAACGACGTCAGCGCATAGACCTGCCCCGGCGGGCAATGCAGCGTCAGCATGCCGGAGGAGGTCGGGCCGCCGAACGGCGTTCGAACGCCGAACTTCGCCTTGGCATCTTCGACGAGTTTGGCGTCGCAAGCGGCAAAGCGCGAGCGCACCTCGCGATAGGCGCGAGCGCGCGCCTGCGCGGCGATGCGGTCGAGGATGACGCGCGCGGTCTCGCGCGTGCCATTGCTCCAGTCGGCGGTGCGCGCGGCGACGAGATTGGCCTGCGAGCGCAGCATGACGCCGTCATCGATAATCTTCAGCGCATTGGCGGCGAGCGTTGTGCCGGTGGTGGTGATATCGACGATCAGCTCGGCGGTGCCGGCGGCCGGCGCGCCTTCGGTCGCGCCCGCGCTCTCGACGATGCGATAGTCGATGATGCCATGCGCGGCGAAGAATTCGCGCGTCAGGTTGATGTATTTGGTCGCGACGCGCAGCTTGCGGCCGTGGTTCTGGCGGAAGCCGGTGGCGACGTCGTCGATGTCGGCCATGGTGCGCACGTCGATCCAGGCCTGCGGCACGGCGACCACGACATTGGCGGAGCCGAAGCCGAGCGGTTCGAGCAGCACGACCTTGTCGTCGGCATCGGCGATCTGTTCGCGGATCAGGTCCTCGCCGGTGACGCCCATATGCACCGCGCCGGCGGCGAGCTGCGCCGTTATTTCGCTGGCCGACAGATAGGCGATTTCGACGCCGTCGAGCCCCGCCACCGCGCCGCGATAGTCGCGGGCGCCGCGCGGCTTGACCAGTTGCAGCCCGGAACGCGCGAAGAAGGCTTCGGCGTTTTCCTGCAGCCGGCCCTTGGCGGGCACGGCGAGAACCAGCGGCGCGCTCATGATGCGCCTCCATAGACGGCGAGGCGTTCGATCCACACCGCAAAGCCGACGGCGAGAATGGGTGTGGGAGCGCCGAGCCGCGTCAGCAGGCCGTCATAACGCCCGCCGGCGACCAGCGGATCGCCGGTGCGCGACGGATCGGTGATCTCGAAGACGAAGCCGGTGTAGTAATCGAAGCCGCGGCCGAAGGCGGTGGAGAACTGCACACGCTTGAGGTCGATGTCGCGCGCGGCGAGGAAGCCGTTGCGGCTTTCCATGAGGTCGAGCGCGGGGGCCAGCTCGCCGGCGAGATTGGCGTCGGCTGCCAGCGCCCTGAGGTCGGCGGCGGCTTCGTCCGGATCGCCGGCGATGGCGAGAAACCGCTCGATCAGGCCACGGACGTCGCGCGGCAGTTTGGTCGAGGCCCCGAGCGCCGATTGCTCGAGGAAGCGGTCGGCGATCTCGGCGACCGAGCGTCCGCCGACGGCGCTGATGCCCGCGATGGACAAAAGGTCGGTGACCAGCGCGTGCGCGCCTTTGGGGTCGGAGCCGGCGAGCGCGGCGAGCACGCCCTGATATTCCGGGCGGCCGTTATTGCCCCCCAGCACCAGGCGGTCGAGGTCCTGCGCCAGGTTTTCCTTGCGGTTAAAGTCTTTGATCAGACGGCGTTTCCACGCCGGGGCGAGGTCAAGCGCGGCGATCAGCGCGGCGAACAGGGCGACGTCGCCCATGCGGATGGCCGGATTGGCCAGGCCGTAATGCGCGGTCGCCTCCAGTCCCAAAGCGAGCATCTCCGCATCCGCCGCGGACAAGTCAGCACGACCAAAACTCTCGATGCCGGCCTGGGTGAATTCGGGGTTGCCATCGGTGCGGTGGCGGAAGACGCGGCCGAGATAGCTGAAGCTGGCCGGCTTGCCGGCGAGCGGTGAGGCGAGATAGTCGCGCGACACCGGGATGGTGAGATCGGGGCGAAGGCAGAACTCGGCGCCGCCTGGGGCCGTGGTCAGAAACATGCGGCGGCGGATGTCCTCGCCGGAGAGGTCGAGGAACGGCTCGGCCGGCTGCAGGATCGGCGGCGCAACGCGCGCATAGCCGGCACGCTCATAGGACGCGAGCAGCGCTTCCGCCCGCGGGTCCGATACGGCGCCCGTACCGTTTATTGGCCAATTCCCGTTCATCGTCGTCCAGCGTCCCAATCGTCGTGCGGCGCTTTAGCACGTCAGGTTTAAGGTTTCGACGACGAATGCCTGACAGCGTAACCGCCGGCGGGGCTTAAATCACTGGCGTCGTTAACGAATCTTGCTCCGCGCGAGGCCGTCCCACTTTTGTGCGGCGCGGCATGAATGGGCCGACAAGTATCTGACAAGTAAGGAATTTTCAACACAACCGGGCTTCACTGGCCGCAGGAGGCTCGCGCATGGCCCACACCGTAACCCGGCAGGTCGTGGACGCTTTCTACGACGCCTACATGAAAGGCGACCGTGACCAGCTCACGGCCATGCTCCACGACGATGTCCAGTGGAGCATCAGCGGACCTATATCCGTTTTGTTGTACTGCGGCGAACGCCATGGCAAGGCTCAAGTTCTTGAGCTGGCATGTAGTATTCTGCCCAGCGTCCTGGCCGATCTCAAAGTGCGGCACGAGTCGGTGGTCATCAATGGTGATGGCGTCGCCACCCTCAACCGTCTGACGGCGCGCCGCCGCAGCGATGGCCGCCAGATCGGCTACCGCTTCGCCCACTTTATCCGCTTTCAGGACGGCAAGGTCATCGAGACCCTGTCGATCATCGACACCTTCGACGCCGCCGAGCAGATGCTTGGCCATTCGCTGGCCGTTCGGGACGAGGAGGCGCCGCAGCGAGTCCCCGACCTGGTGCTGCTATGAGCCAAGCGTTGCGAACCCAAGTCACCGTCCAAGCCGCCACCCAGGCCGGTGCTGAACCCAACGGTACAGACGTTGTCGAACCGGCGCTGGTCGAGGCCTATTTCAAGGCCTTCGCATCGCGCGATCCCGCGGTGTTCGGCGCCTATCTGCATGACGACGTTGTTTGGACCATCAGCGGCCCGATCGACGTCATCCCCTATTGCGGCACGCATCGGGGCAAGGCGGCGGTCATCGACGTGATGGCGCGGCGGGCCCGCAACCTGCTGCGTGACGTCAAGGTGAAGCGCGAGAAATTCCTGATCGATGGCAATCGCGGCGCGGCGCTCACCCGGCTGACGGGCCGGCTCGCGGACGACAGCCGTATCGTGAGTTATCGCGTCGCCAATTTCTTCAGGTTCCAGGATGGCAAGGTGATCGAGAACGTGTCGCTGATGGACAGTTTCGACGCCGCCGAGCAGGTGCTCGGCCATGCCATCGAAGTCGGCGATGCGCCGCCGCTCGCCGACGATAATCTCGTCATCCTTTAGGGCGCTTGCGACGGCTGCAGGGTCGGGGCGGCTTCGGCGCCGCCGGGCGCCGTTTCAGGCGCGGCCGCGGGCGCGACCGGCGGGCTGACGACCGCGCGCGGCTTCGGCGCGGAGCCGGTGTGGCGCTGCAGTGTCATCGGAATTGGGTAAGACCAGCGATCATCCATCGGACCGTCTCCCCGGTACGTTTGTTGTCGATTTGGCGGCACAATGCGCCAGAACCGTTTTCGTTCCGGGGAGGCTAGCGGCTGCGGCTTTACGGCCGATGACAGGCCGGTGACGCGGCGATGAATGCACTCAGGTGCGGGCGTGACGCGCCAGCACCTTGCGGACCTCGGCGACCAGGTCAGCTTCGCTGACAGGAAACTGCGCCTCGGCCTGCTTGTTCAGGTAGTCCTCGCGGTCGCTGGCATTGGCGGCGGCCAGCTCGGCGCCGAGGATCAGGTCCTTGATCACGACCTGCCCGGCGGCGCGTTCGTTCGAGCCCTGGATGATGGCGCAGGGCGAGTGCCGCTTGTCGGCGTATTTGAGCTGCTGGCCGACATTGTTCTTCGGGTTGCCGAGGTAGAGTTCGGCGCGGATGCCGGCATTGCGCAGTTCGGTGACCATGCGCTGATAGGCGGCGACATTGTCGCGGTCCATGATGGTGACGATGACCGGGCCCGGCTCGGGCTTGCTCGACAAGGTGCCGAGCGCGGTCAGCGCGGCCTGCAAACGCGACACGCCGATGGAGAAGCCGGTCGCCGGCACCGGCTGGCCCATGAAACGCGAAACGAGGCCGTCGTAACGCCCGCCGCCGCCGACCGAGCCGAAGCGCACCGGACGGCCCTTGTCGTCCTTTACCTCGAAGGTCAGTTCAACTTCGTAGACCGGGCCGGTGTAGTATTCGAGCCCGCGGATCACTGAAGGAAATATGCCAATTCGGCCGTCGTCATAACCAGCGGCCGAAACCAATTTCCTTATTTCCGCGAGTTCATCGATCGCGTCTTGATAAGTCTTGTTGTCGAAAAGGCTCTTTGCGTGAGCCGCATTATCGAACTTTGTAAAAATCAAATTTTGCAAGCGAACTACTTGCTCGTCTCCCAGTCCAGCGCCCTTGGTAAAGTCACCGCTTTCATCTTTGCGGCCGTCTTTAAGCAGCGAAATAACGCCTTCGATTCCCAGGCGGTCGTATTTATCAAGCGCCCGCAAGACGGTGAGCCGCTTCCCGGCATTCTCATCGCCACCAATGCCGATGGCTTCCATCACCCCATCCAGCACCTTGCGGTTATTCACCTTCACCACGTAATCGCCGCGCTTGATGCCGAGCGCTTCCATGGTGTCGGCGGCCAACATGCACATCTCGGCATCGGCGGCCATGCTCGGTGAGCCGACCGTGTCGGCGTCGAACTGCATGAACTGGCGGAAGCGGCCGGGGCCCGGCTTCTCGTTGCGATAGACATAGCCGTTGCGATAGCTGCGATAGGGCAGCGCCAGGTGCTGATAGTTCTCGGCGACGTAGCGCGCGAGCGGCGCGGTCAGGTCGTAGCGCAGCGAGATCCACTGCTCGTCGTCGTCCTGGAACGAGAACACGCCTTCGTTCGGCCGGTCCTGGTCGGGCAGGAATTTGCCCAGCGCGTCGGTATATTCGAAGGTCGGCGTCTCGACCGGATCGAAGCCGTAGCGCTCGAAGGTGGTGCGGATGGTATCGACCATGGCGCGCGTCGCGGCGATTTCGGCCGGGCCGCGGTCGGCCAGCCCGCGCGGCATGCGCGCCTTGAGTTTCTGCGGTTTCTTGCCGGATTTGGGGTCGGACATATTCGCTTCGAATATCTGAGGGGTGATTTCGGCCGTGGTAGCAGCCGTTTCCCGCTTTGTCATTATCGGGGAAAGCGGATATTCGTGGGCCTTACGCATTCCGTCAGCACGCAGAGGCGAGCCCATGGCCACGGCCCCCAAGATTTCGTCTTCCTCCGTCCCCAACGACCTGGCGCCGTTCTGGATGCCCTTCACCGCCAACCGCTCCTTCAAGGCGCGGCCGCGCATGGTGGCGAGCGCCAAGGACATGCACTACTTCACGCCGGAGGGCCGCAAGATCATCGACGCCTCGGCCGGCCTGTGGTGCACCAATGCCGGCCACAACCGGCAGCCGATCGTCGAGGCGATCCAGAAGCAGGCGGCCGAACTCGACTTCTCGCCGACCTTCCAGTTCGGTCACCCCAAGGCCTTCGAGCTGGCGAGCCGTATCGCGGCGCTGGCGCCGGGCGACCTCGACCACGTGTTCTTCTGTAATTCCGGCTCTGAAGCCGACGACACCGCGATGAAGATCGCGCTGGCCTATCACCGCGCCCGCGGCGAAGCCTCGCGCGTGCGCTTCATCGGCCGCGAGCGCGGCTATCACGGCGTCGGCTTTGGCGGCACCGCCATTGGCGGCATGGTCGCCAACCGCAAGCAGTTCGGCGCGTTGCTCGCCGGCGTCGATCATCTGCAGTCGACCTATAACCGGGCCGAGCAGGCTTTCTCGGTCGGCGAGCCGGACTGGGGCGAGCATCTGGCCGACGAACTCGATCGTCTCGTCGCGCTGCACGACGCCTCGACCATCGCCGCCGTCTTCGTCGAGCCGGTGTCCGGTTCGACCGCGGTGCTGCCGCCGCCGAAGGGCTACCTCAAGCGCCTGCGCCAGATTTGCGACAAGCACGGCATTCTGCTGGTGTTCGACGAAGTCATCACCGGCTATGGCCGCCTTGGCCATGCCTTCGCCGCCGAACGGTATGGTGTGACGCCGGACATGATCTGCTTCGCCAAGGGCATTACGTCGGGTTCGGTGCCGATGGGCGGCGTCATCGCGCGCAAGGGCATCCACGATGCCTTCATGACCGGGCCGGATCATGTCATCGAGCTGTTCCACGGCTACACCTATTCGGCGCATCCGCTGGCCTGCGCGGCCGGCATCGCGACGCTCGATCTCTATCGCGACGAGAAGCTGTTCGAACGCGCCAAGAAGCTCGAGCCGATCTGGGCCGATGCGGTGATGAGCCTCAAGGGCCTGCCGGGCGTGCTCGATATCCGCGTCGTCGGCCTGATGGCCGGTATCGATCTCGCCAGCAAGCCCGACGCCGTCGGCAAGCGTGGCTATGACGCGCTGGAGTCGGGCTTCCACGACCACAGCATCATGTTCCGCACCTCGGGCGACTCGCTGGCGATGTCGCCGCCGCTGATCGTGACCGAAGACCAGATCGACGAAATCATCTCCAAGGTCGCGGCGATCATCAAGCAGGGGGCGTAAAACTATTGGCTAATCCTGTCACATGGGAGACGATTAGGCATGAAGTGCGGGCTTAAGAGGCCAGCGACTCTTGATGCCCTTCCTCCACATTTCCTGATCGGCGCACTAGCCGATCAGGTTGGCCGTGTATGCAAAGCCCAATAAAATGGCTGCGCAGAACAGTGCCGCGCCTGCGGCGGCTTTGAGCGCCACTGGGTCGGTCTTCCGGATGTCGGTGCGGGGCATAGCGGCCAGCCTCGTGATTTGAGTCGGTTCGAGCTTGGCGTTTTCCGGTTAATTTCTTGTTAAGCTATGGGCCGTGTCCTTCTTTCCGCGCGAGCCGACTGCATGTTCCGCTTGCTAGGCTTTTTGCTCTCACGTGTTCAGGCTGCCTATGCGCGGGCCCGTTACATCCTGTGGCCACGCGTGTATGACGCGGGCGTTCGGTTGGTCGATCCCGATATTCTGGATGTCAGGCCTGATGGCGCAGTCGTTGTGGAACGGCCTCTCGGGCCCGCACCCGTCCGTCCTGCTGTCGTCGCTCATTCCCAGTTCAAAAGCGAGCGGTCCCGTCGGCTCGCCCGGCGCGCAGCCGCCTTCCTCTTTTACCACTACGACTTCGCGACCGTGCCGTCGCAATATTGGCCGTTCCTTGAGCAGAACTTCGATCCGGGCAGAGCGCTGGAGGCGTTCCTTGCGGCGGTCGGCTGCCGCTCAGAGCTGGTGCGCGCGCGTGATGCGGCCGAGCTTGAAAAGGCGCGAGACGTCATCGATCTTTTGGTGCGGTCGGCTGGCATTCTGGCCAAGCTCGATACGTCCGTGCGGCGCTCGGTCAGCACGCAGCTGCAATCCGGCGACTACGCCACCGTTCGTGAGCTCGCCGAAGTCGCATCGCATCTTCAGGCGGCGCTTGAGCTGTCGGCCACGTGGTCGGGCAAAGAGGTCTTCGCGGCCTTTGCCGACCTCCTGCGCACCATCGAGACCATGTTGCGGGACCCGCTACGCGTCAAAGCGGCTGACGCTTCTGCAGCGGTGTCGCTGGTTGCGCAATATACTTCGGTTCAAAAGCAATTCAACGCTGCGCTAAAGCGGTACGCCGCGCTCACAGACGCCCTCAAGGACGCCTGGCCGGCCGACTGGACCGGCACTCCACAAGAACATGAACTGCGCGAACAGGCCGCTGCGTTCGAACACGCCGAACAGACGATGCGCCGCGATAAGGATCTCAACGTCGATCAGCTCGCGGAGGGGAATGCCTATCTCGCCGCATGCCTCGGCGCGCTCGAAGGCCTGTTGCGCGCCGCCCTAGGCGGCGATACCGGCGCGCATGCGCGGCCTCCGCCGCCGCCCGACGAAACGGAAGATGCCCTCATCTATTTCGGCTTTTCGAAAGCCAAGCCGCCTGCATCCAAGCGTGAATTTCGCGCCGCTTGGCTGAAGAAGATGAGGCCGCTCCATCCCGACAGCCATCTTGGCGCATCTGATGCCGAGAAAGACCGTTTCAAAAAGGAATGGGAAAAGTGCGAGCGCTACAATTCACTCCTGCTCATCCACTTTAGTTGGCATTGAAGCGCCGGATGCGGATGTCGATGCGGCGACGCGCGGCATCATCGATTTTAGGTCGCGCCGGATCGTAGCGGTCGGTCGGGGACAAAAGATAAGCCGCCGACAAGGGATGGATGTGAAGATTGACAGGCAAGCCCGCCATGCGCAGGGCGCGCGCCACGCTGGCTGCGCGCGCGATGCCTAAGCCGACATTGTCATAGGCGAAGATCGGGGTCGGCGTTGCCGCGTTGAGGTAAGGCCCAAGCGCGTCATCGAGATTGCCCTTGATGCGCGAGCTATCCCGCATTGAGGTGCCATCCGTGTGACCGATCACTTCGACGACTTCGGCTCCGTACTCGCGGCTCAACATAATCAATCGCGGCACCGTCTCCTCGCGAAGTCGCTTAAGAAAGTCGGGGGATATTTCCGACGAGCCCGCTGAGAACGAAAACTCCTTGTCGCGCAAAGTGACGATGGGCGGCTGTGGCGGAGGTATGGGCGCGGCCAAAGGCGGTGGCGGAGGTAGAGGCGCTGGCGTTGCGACCGGTGGAGGCGCAGGTTTCGGTTCAGAACGCACGGGCGGTGTTGCGACCGGAGCGGGCGGTGCTGCAACCGGTGGGGATGTGACGGGCGGCGGCGTGGGCGGCGGGGCAGGGGTCGCTTGTGGCGCTTCAGGTGCCGGACGCACATGGCGCAGAGCCATCGACGCCAAGACGAAATTTGCCAGCAGGGAAGTCACAAGTAGGAGATAGATGACCTCCTGACCCATCTGCAGATGAAGCGTGCTCGCCGGCGTTCGGCTCATGGCGGGATTTTCCGTTAGGCGGGCTTGATGTAGCGCTCAACGCTGTCGATGAGCTTGCCGAGTGCATCGAGCAGTTCGCGCGCATCGTTCGATGCGGAGGCAAGGTCCCCCACGCTTTTGCCAAGCTCGGTCACACGCACGCGGCTTTTCTCGGAAGCGTCGGCAAGGCCGGTGGCCTCGGCCTGGACACGTTGCAGCGCCAGTTTGAGGCGGTCGGTCTCAGTTTGGAGCGAGGACGAGAACGCGCCAGCCGCGCGGACAGCGCCGCCCAACGCGCCTTCGAAGGTCTTGTCGGTGCCTTCGAGTTCGGCGTTGAGCTTCTTGATGTTGCTCACGGCCTTCTTTAGTTCCGACGCCAGCACGGTGGCTTCGCGTGCGGCCTCTGCCATGCTGGCATCACCGCTGTCGACCGTGCCGACATGCGTTTCAATATGCCGCATCATGGTCGCGATCACGGGAGCCACGGCCGCCGCCGCGAGACCTTCGACGAAGGGCCAAGCGAAGCGTTTCACGTCCTCCATGGCAATCTCGCGCTTCGATATGTCCACCATAAGGTCGGCGACACCGACGAGTGCGGCGAGGATGCTAACGATCAGCGAAAAGATGCCGAGTGCGACAACGCTTTCGGCTGCAAGCGTCAGGTTGAGACGCGGGGTGGCATGGCGCGTGCGAAAGGCGAGGTAGAGTAGGCCGATCATCGCCAGGCCAAAGGCCACAAAGAGCGTGCCGGCCCCGATCTTGCCGCCCGCACGAAGGATGCCCGCAACAAAGATGGCCGTGCCCGCGCCGCCCGTAGACCACAGCCAAAGCCGGGTCGCGTCCATGTCTTTCACTTGCGCGGACCCTCAAGCAACAGCTTGCCGTAGTCGGCGGCGTGCGACGTGACGTGGTAATGGCTCATATAAGTCCGCACACCCTCGCTGCCCTTGAGCTTGGCCAGCATCGCCATCACGGCCATGTCGATCATGGCGTTGCTGCCGTCGAGCTTGCCCGATTTGCCGCCTGAGAGCGTGGCGATCGACGCGAAGCTCGAAACGGTGCGAGGGTCGTCGCCGACCACGAAGGTATGAACGGGCGTCTTGGCCTGGCCGAGGCGACGGGCGAGGTCTTCGGCGGTCGCGGCACCCTTGCCCTTTTTCTCGCGAAGGAATGCTGCGCTGTTGGCCGGCTCGTCGCCGGCCATGACAATCGCGTCGAAGGATGCGGCATCGATGATCGTGGCGAGCGCGCGCTCGACGGCTTCGCCGTCGTTGGCGCCGCCGCCATGTGCGTCAATCCGGTTTAGCCACGCAATCAGCGCGTTGGCATCTCCCGTGAGCTTCGAGGCCTCAACCACTTCTTGCGGCACGTCGTAATCGCGGTAGGCCACCAGCATGATCTCGACCGGGCGGCCCGCGCCCGCGATCACGCGTTTAAGGATCTCGGTGATGGCCTTCTTGGCCATGTCGATAAGACCGCTCATGCTGCCCGTGGCATCGAGCGCGATGGCGAACCGAGCGGTCGCGCCCCGGACGATCTGGTCGGCAGAACTGGAGACTGCTTTGGGCGGCTTTTTCAGCCAGTCCGGCTTCTGCCCTGCGGTGGGTAGGCCGCCCTTGCCCTTGAATTTGTCGAGATCACCCATCGTCTGCCCCCAAGGACCGGAACGTTTTCCACAACCCCAAGGATACTAACGCTAGTTTCATCTATTCATCAATTCTCCTTCTTAGGTCTTTGCCGACAGCCTCCTAACGCGCCGCAAAAGCCGGCTTCGGCAGCAGGATCGCCCAGCCGATCTCGACGGTGCCGGGCCCGCGCCGATAGGGCAGCACGAAGGACGGCTGCACCGCGGCATCCGGTGCAACGGTGCGGTACATCGGCGGCACCACCGTGGTGTCGGCATCGGTCCACACGATGACCGCGCCGCGGGCGTGCAGGTCCTTGAGGTCGATCCACGGCGCGCGCTCCGGCTTGCCGTCGATCAGCACGCGCGGCCGGCTCTTGGCGTAATAGCCGACATTGCCGCCATCCCACATCGAGCCGATGACATAGACCGGCGCCTGTCCGGTGACGGCGCGGGTGCGCGCCGTGATCTCGCGCGCCAGCGCCTCGCCGGGAAAGAACACCGCGCGATAGCGGTGGTCGAAGCGCGGCAGGATTTCGTAGTTGACGATGAAGGCGCCGGCCAGCGCCGCAAAAACGATGGTCCAGGTGACGACGATGCGCGCCAGCCGCTCGCCATCGATGGCGCGGCGCGCATAAAGCACCAGCCACAGTCCGAGGAACAGCCACAACGGATAGCCCCACATGGCGATGGCGCCGCGGCCGCTGACGACGCCGAGCAGCAGCACGACGGCGATCGGGCCGAAGGCGAGCCACGTCACGATGCGGCGGTCGAAATCGTCGGCTGTTGCGGTGAAGGGCGTCTCGCCTTCAGCCTTGCGCGGCCAGAACAAGGGCAGGGCGATGATCAGCGCCGGTATCATGAAGCCGAGCTGACCGATCGCGAACTTCAGCGGATTCCACAAGTGATCGTACCAGCCGCGCGGCAGCACGGCGCGGTGCTCGGCATAGGCGAAGGGCAGGAAGTCGTTTTTCACCAGCCAGATGAGATGCGGCGCAGCGACAATGACGGCAACGAGGGCGGCGACATACGGCCCGGGCGTCGCCAGCGCCTTGCGCGCGTCCTTGTCGATCAGCGCGAAGGCGACCATCGGCGCCACCAGCACGATGACGAAATACTTCGCCCAGAGCGACAGGCCGACGGCGAGGCCGAGTAGCAGCCAGTCGGTCAGGCGGCCGCGGCGCAGGCCACGATGCAGCGCGTAGCCGGCCATCGCCCAGAACGGCAGCTGGATGACGTCGTGGTTGAACTTGGCGGCGGTGTAATTGAGGTAGTGCAGGCCGTCGACGATCAGCACCGCGGCGAGCGCGCCGGTCGGTCCGGCGATCGGCCGCGCGGCGGCGTAGACGAAGGCCAGGGCGACGACGACCGCGATCTGGGCGAGCAGGTAATAGGCGAATTCATGACCGAGGGTCATGTTTGCGGCCTCGACCAGCCACCACGGCAGCGGCGGCAGCTTGTCATAGCCGAGTTGCCATTCGCGGCCATAGGTCAGGGCTTCGATCAGGTCGAGCGGCAGGTTCGGGTACAGAAGCGTCGGCAGCGCCGTCCACACCAGCGCATGCAACGCCAGGATCGCGACCAGAGCGCGGCAAGGCGCGGCTTCGATCGCAGCCGACAGTGAGGCGAGGCGGAAGGTCGGCATAGGAGGCGAGGTTCCTGATTAACCCAGGTGGCGAAAGCGCTGGGGAGGAATGGCGAAGTGGCGGTAGAATAGCAAGAATTCCCGGTTGCGCGGGCGCGCCTACTCAGGGAGATTGGTGCCGACGGGCGCGAATCAGCCACGGCCGCCCGAAACCCGGGCTCAGAAGGCTCCCAGGACCGGTTTTGATGCTTCGTCTCAGCGCCATTTTCATTTCGGTCTGCATGGTGCTCATCGCCGGCTCGCTCGGCGCGCTCCTGTATTTCGGCCTCAAGATCGATCCGCGCACCGCCGCGATCGTGGCGCTGGCTGCGCTCGTCGCCATGGCGATCTACAACATGGTGGACAATCGTCTGCGCGACCGCGGCGTGCTCGGCGACCAGATCGCCGATCTGTCGCGCGGCACCGCCGACCTGTCGCGGCAGATGGCCGAGATGTCGCGGCGCATTGCCGCGGTGGAAAGCCGTGTCGAGCAGACCGTGAGCCGCGCCCGCGGCGCCGTCGATCCGATCGCCGCCGAGATCGGCGAACTCGGCGGCCTGATGCGGCAACTGGCGGAGACCGTTGCTGCGCACGAAGCGATGCTGGGAGCGCCGACCGGCATGCCGCAGCCGGCCATGGCGTCCCTGCCGGCCGTCGAGGAAGCCATGCCCGCGCGGGCAGAGCCCGAACCCGAGCAGATGCCGCTGGCGCTCAGCGAGACCGACGCGGTGAGCGGCGTGTCGCGCTTCAAGGGCATGAGCCGCGAGCAGATCAGCGCCATGATCGCGCAGGCGGCCGATGCCAACCGCATCGACTTGTATCTGCAGCCCGTTGTGACACTGCCGCAGCGCAAGGTGCGCTTCTACGAGGCGCTGTCGCGGCTGCGCACCGAGGACGGCGAGATTATCCCGGCCGTCGACTTCGTCGACATCGCCGAGAGCGCCGGGCTGATGCCGAAGATCGACAACATGCTGGTGTTCCGCTGCGTGCAGGTGGTGCGCCGGTTGCAGCTCAAGAGCCGCGACGTCGGCCTGTTCTGTAACGTCAACGCGACGACGCTGACCGACGGTTTCTATTTCCGGCAGTTCCTCGAATTCATGGAGGCGAACAAGGCGCTGGCCGGCTCGCTGACCTTCGAGTTCACGCAGAACGCCTACCGTAACTTCGGCCCGATCGAGTTCGAAAGCCTCGCCGCGCTGGCCGACTGCGGCTTCCGCTTCTCGATGGATCATGTCACCGACCTGCGCATGGAGCCGAAGGAACTGGCCGACCGCTCCTTCCGTTTCGTCAAGGTGCCGGCCAATCTGCTGCTCAACCGCGCGGGCGCAGCGCAGAGCGACATTCACGCCGAGGACCTTGCCGACCTTCTGGCGCGTAATGGCATCGACCTGATCGGCGAGCGCATCGAGAACGAGAGCACCGTGGTCGATCTTTTGGACTACGACGTGCGTTTCGGTCAGGGCTTCCTGTTCTCGCCGCCGCGCCCGGTGCGCGCCGAGGCGCTGCAAGGCGCGCCGCCGCCGGCTTCGCCGGCCAATCCCGCCGCCACCAAGACGCTGAGCGAGTATCTCGCCGCCAGCGCATCGTCCGGCTGAACGGTCAAGCAACGTGCCCAACGTGATCCCGCATTTTTCGACGCTGGCGTCGTCCTATGACGTCTTGCTGTGCGACGTCTGGGGCGTCGTGCACAATGGCGTCGCCTCGTTTCCCGATGCCTGCGAGGCGCTGATGCGTGCGCGCGCGCAGGGCAAGGTGGTTATCTTCATCACCAATGCGCCGCGGCCGGGCGAATCCGTCATCCGGCAGATCGATCGCCTGCATGTGCCGCGCGAGGCTTACGACGGCATCGTCTCGTCGGGTGACGTCACGCGCGATGTCGTCATTCATCGCAAGGGGCAGAGCATCTGCCACATCGGACCGGAGCGCGATCTGCCGGTCTTCAAGGACCTGCCTGTCACGTTCGCTCCGCTGGAAACGGCGGATTACATCGTGTGCACCGGACTTTATGACGACGAGACCGAGAAGCCCGAGGACTATCGCGCGCGGCTCCAGATCGCGCTGGAGCGCAAGCTGTTCATGGTGTGCGGCAATCCCGATCTGGTCGTCGAGCGCGGCAGTGAAATGGTCTATTGCGCCGGCTCCATCGCCGATCTCTACGCGACCATGGGCGGCGACGTGCTCTATGCCGGCAAGCCGTATCGGCCGATTTACGATCTGGCGTTGGCCAAGGCGGAAGCCGCGCTCGGCCGCAAGGCCGATCGCAAGCGCGTCATCGCGATCGGCGATTCCGTCCGCACCGATCTGAAGGGCGCGCGCGCCTTCGGCATCGACATGCTGTTCATTTCCGCCGGCATCCACGCCGAGGAATTCGGCGGACGCGATACGCCGAATGCCGATGTGATGAAGACGGTGTTCGCCGCGGCGGGGGATGCGCCGACCGCGGTGATGAAGCATCTTGTTTGGTGATGACTAGGTAATCGGCGCCGGATTGAACAGCGCCAGTGAATTATAAAGCCCCCATTTGTCGGTGCAGGTCTTGGTCCTGCCGCTCGCAACGTCGAGGATGAGGCGGAACAACTCCCAACCAACCTCCTCGATGGTGGCTTCGCCGGTGGCGATGGTGCCGGCATTGAGGTCGATGAGGTCGGACCAGCGCGCGGCGAGTTCGTTGCGCGTCGCCACCTTGATCACCGGCACCGAGGACAGGCCGTAGGGGGTGCCGCGTCCGGTGGTGAAAATGTGGACGTTCATGCCGGACGCCAGTTGCAGCGTGCCGCAGACGAAATCGGAGGCGGGGGTCGCGGCGAAAATGAGCCCCCTGGTGTTCACCCGCTCGCCCGGCGCCAGCACGCCGCTGATGGCCGATGAGCCGGATTTCGCCGACGAGCCGAGCGCCTTCTCCACTATATTGGCGAGGCCACCCTTCTTGTTGCCGGGGGTGGTGTTGGCCGAACGATCGACGCCGCCTTTGTCGAGATAATCGTCGTACCAAGCCATTTCGCGAATGAGGTCGCGGGCCACCTGCTCGTTCGCCGCGCGCGGCGTGAGCAGATGGATGGCGTCGCGCACCTCCGTGACTTCCGAGAACATCACGGTGGCCCCCGCGCGCACCAAGAGATCGGCGGCGAAGCCGAGCGCCGGATTGGCCGTGACGCCGGAAAAGGCGTCGCTGCCGCCGCACTGCATGCCGACCACCAGCTCGGAGGCGGGGCAGGTCTCGCGCTTGCGTGCGTTGAGTTTCTTCAACCGCTCGTCAGCCATGCGCATGATCAATTCGACCATGGCGCCGAACGACGTCAGGCTATCGTCCTGCAGCCGCATGATTTCGGCGTCGGCCGTCTTGCCATCGGGCAGCAGCCGCTCCGGCGCCAGCTTTTCGCAGCCGAGGCCGATGACCATGACTTCGCCGCCATAGTTCGGGTGGCGGGCGAGGTTTTGCAATGTGCGGATGGGGATTTCCGACTTCGGCGCGTTGATGGCGACGCCGCAGCCATAGACGTGCGTCACCGCCACGACGTCATCGACGTTCGGATATTTCGGCAGCAACTCATCCTTGATGCGCTTGAGCGCGATCTCCAGCGTGCCGGCGACGCACTGCACGCTGGTCGAAATGGCGAGGATGTTCTTGGTGCCGACGGTGCCGTCGGCGTTGCGGTAGCCCTCGAAGGTGTAGCCGTCGAGCGGCGGCAGGGCCGGCGGGGTGCGGGTGGCGAGTTCGAGGCCGTCGAGCGAGGGCGGCGCCGGCATGCGGACGCGCGATTCCTCGACCCAGGCACCGGCGGCAAGGTCGTCCACGGCATAGCCGATGATCTCGCCATAGCGGACGATCGGCTGGTCCTTCGGAATATCGACCAGCGCCACCTTGTGGCCCTGCGGGACGTAATCCTTCAGCGTCAGGCCGTCGGGAAACACCGCGCCAGCGGGCATGCCGAAGGCATTGGCGACGATGGCGACATTGTCGGCATCGTTGAGCTTGATGTAGCGCGGCGTCTCAGTCGGCGGCTTGACCGGTATGGTCATCATACGTCTCCGGGCGAGAGACGTAATATAGCGTGCGCCGGGAATGAGGGAAGGTGGCCAAAGGAAATCGTTGTAGCCCGGCTGAGCGCAGCGAAAGCCGGGAATGGTCAGCCCCGGGGTCGCTTCGCTTCGCCCGGGCTACAAAAGCTGATTACGCCGCCGGTGCTTCCGCCGGCTTCTCGAACACCGCGTCGATCTTGTCCTTCAGCGTCTGCGCGTTGAACGGCTTGACGATGTAGTTGGATACGCCGGCGCGCTTGGCGGCGATGATGTTCTCGGTCTTGGATTCCGCCGTGATCATGATGAAGGGCGTATCGGCGAGGACTTCGTCGGCGCGCACCTGCTGCAGCAGGTCGTAGCCGGTCATCGGCTCCATGTTCCAGTCGGAGATCACGAGGCCGTATTTGCGCTCGCGCATCTTGGCCAGGGCGGCGCTGCCGTCATTGGCTTCATCGATTTCGACGAAGCCAAGTTGCTTGAGCAAATTGCGGATGATGCGAACCATGGTGGAGTAATCGTCCACCACGAGAACCGGCATCGAGTGATCGACCGCCATAGCAAACCCCATCGCCCACCCAGGGCGCCCCGAACGAATGTCGCAATCTATCTTGTGCGCTTGAATAACCGGTTAATTTGAAAGATTGGTAACGATCCAATAACCCTAGGCGACGTCAATATTGACAGTTGCTTCGGCCATCGACCGGGGCGTAAAGACGGCGCGTCGCGTTGCAGCGCTTCCGATCCGCCAGAGCCAGAATCTCCAATGAATGAAGATGCTTCGTCCGGCCGGCCCTTTACCGTCGTCACCGACGGCGAACCGGGTGCGTTGCACGGTGCGGTGGTGGCGATCGGCAATTTCGACGGCGTGCATCGCGGTCACCGCAAGGTGATCGACGCTGCGTTGCAGCGGGCGGCCTCGCTCGGCCGCAAGGCGGCGGCGCTGACCTTCTCGCCGCATCCGCGCCGATTCTTCCAGCCGGACGCGCCGATGTTCTCGCTGTCGAGCGACCGCAACAAGCTGCGCCTGCTGGCGGCGACAGGACTCGACGGCGTCATCGTGTTTCATTTCGACGCCGCCTTTGCCGCGACCACGGCCGAGGATTTCGTGCAGCGCATCCTGGTGGAGAAGTTCGGCGTCGGCGGCGTCGCCATCGGCTACGACTTTCATTTCGGCAGAGGCCGTGCCGGCTCGCCCAACTATCTGTCGTTCGAAGGCACGCGGCTCGGCTTTCCGGTGGATGTCGTGCCGCCGCTGGAGGACGAAGGCCGGCCGGTGTCGTCCGGATCGATCCGCGAGATGCTGAGCGAAGGCAAGGTCGTGCAGGCAGCTGAGTTGCTCGGCGGTCCGTGGTTCGTCACCGGCGAGGTGATCCACGGCCAGAAGCTCGGCCGCGAACTCGGCTTTCCGACCGCGAATATCAGGCTCGACCCGTCCTGCGCGCTCAAGCACGGCATCTATGCGGTGCGCGTCGAGATCGACGGCCAGCGCGTTGACGGCGTCGCGTCCTTCGGCACGCGGCCGACCTTCGACAATGGCGCGCCGCTGCTCGAGGTTTTCCTGCTGGATTACGAGGGCGATCTTTACGGCAAGACGCTCGATGTCGCCTTCATCGGCTGGGTTCGCCACGAGCAGAAATTCTCGTCGATCGAGACGCTGAAGAAGCACATGATGGCCGATGTGGCGCAGGCGCGGGAATCGCTCAAGCGCTCGGGCAAGGCGTTCCCGGCGTTGGGGAATCTCTGACAAAGGCGTGACTCATCGCCCCTGTTGTCGAAGGCCCGGGGTGGCCTTTGTCCCTTTTTCCGTTCCCCCGAAAGGGGATGGAGCGCCGGGAGGCGCCAAGGGGCTTGCGAGGCCCCTTTTTGGGCCTCCCTTGCGATCGGGAAAGCCCGCACGCCGGGCCGGGGCGGGGTTGCGAAGCCCGCACCCGAGGCGCGCGCGCCAAAGAACGGCAGGTTTGCGAGGCCTGCCGCCCGGGCGCTGCGCCTCCCGGCGCTCCACCGCGGCTCCGCCCTCACGGCGGCGCCGCTGACGGCGCCATTGTCGGGCGCCGGACCCGGCCAATGCGCCCCGCCGCGTCATGACGGCGGCGAAGGCGTCGGCTGGATCGTTCTTATATATAATCCTAGGACTATAGGCAGTCAAGCGCGGTGGTGCTGGCCGCGCCGCTGTTTACCCGGCCGAAGCCTTTGCGCGGCCAAAATGGCCCTGCTACACAGCCCGCGACCCCATTGATTTTGCGCGAAAACGAATGTCCAAGTCCGAAAAAACGCCCGAAAAATCGTCCGAGAAGGACTATTCCGAGACCCTGTTCCTGCCGCAGACGGATTTCCCGATGCGCGCCGGCCTGCCGCAGAAGGAGCCGGAGCTGCTCAAGCGCTGGCAAGACAGCGACCTCTATGGCCAGTTGCGCGCCGAGGCCAAGGGCCGCGACAAGTTCGTGCTGCATGACGGCCCTCCCTACGCCAACGGCAACATTCACATCGGCCACGCGCTCAACAAGATCCTCAAGGACGTGGTGACGCGCAGCCAGCAGATGCTCGGCTACGATTCCAATTACGTGCCGGGCTGGGACTGTCACGGCCTGCCGATCGAATGGAAGATCGAGGAAGAGAACTACCGTTCCAAGAACAAGCAGAAGCCGAATTTCTCCGAGCCGGCGGCGATGGTCGCGTTCCGCCAGGAATGCCGCGCCTATGCGCAGAAGTGGCTCAACGTGCAGCGCGACGAGTTCAAGCGCCTCGGCGTCGAGGGCGACTGGGATCATCCCTATACGACCATGAGCTTTCCGGCCGAGGCGCAGATCGCGCGCGAGCTGATGAAGTTCGCCGCCAATGGTTTGCTGTATCGCGGCTCAAAGCCGGTGATGTGGTCGGTCGTCGAAAAGACCGCGCTCGCCGAAGCAGAGATTGAATACGAGGATTATACGAGCGACACGGTCTGGGTGAAGTTTCCGGTGACGAACGGTACCGGCGACGTGGCGAAAGCTTCGGTCGTCATCTGGACCACGACGCCGTGGACGCTGCCGGGCAACCGCGCCATCTCGTTTTCGCCGAAGATCGGTTACGGCCTTTACAAGGTCACCGATGCGCCGGCTGAGAACTGGGCCAAGGTGGGCGATCTGCTCATTCTTGCCGACAAGCTCGCTGCCGATGTGTTCAAGCAAGCCAAGGTCGCGGCCTACGACAAAATCGCCGATGTGTCGGCGGACACGCTCGCGGGGATGGTCTGCAAGCATCCGCTGGCTTCGCTCGGTTACGATTTCCAGGTCCCGCTTCTCGCCGGCGATCATGTCACCGACGACGCCGGCACCGGCTTCGTGCACACCGCGCCGGGCCATGGCCGCGAGGACTTCGAGGCCTGGACCGCGAATACGCGTGTGCTCGAAGCGCGCGGCATCAATCCGGCCATTCCCTACACCGTCGATGAAAACGGCGCGCTGACCGCGCAGGCCCCGGGCTTCGAAGGCAAGCGCGTCATCAACGACAAGGGCGAGAAGGGCGACGCTAACGAGGCGGTGATCAAGGCGCTGGCCGCGGCCGGCAACATCATCGCGCGCGGCCGCCTCAAGCATCAGTATCCCCACTCGTGGCGCTCGAAGAAGCCGATCATCTTCCGCAATACGCCGCAGTGGTTCATCGCGATGGACAAGTCCTTCGTCGGCGCGTCCAGCGTCGCCGCGGTGGCCGCCACCGCGCCGGGCGTCGCGCCGAACGATCAGCGCACCTTGCGCGAACGCGCGCTCGACGCCATCGCCAAGACGCGCTGGGTGCCGCCGCAGGGCGAAAACCGCATCAACGGCATGATCTCGGGCCGCCCCGACTGGGTGATCTCGCGCCAGCGCGCCTGGGGTGTGCCGATCGCGGTGTTCATCAAGGAAAAGCCGGACGGCTCGGTCGAGATCCTGCAGGATCCGGAGGTCGAGCTGCGCATCATCGAGGCCTTCGCCAGCGAAGGCGCGGACGCCTGGTACAAGGAAGGCGCGCGCGAGCGTTTCCTCGGGCCGAAGCTGTCGGGCGACACCTGGAAAAAAGTCGACGACATCTGCGACGTCTGGTTCGACTCCGGCTCGACGCACGCCTTCGTGCTCGAAGACCCGGTGCATTTCCCGCAGCTCGCCGGCATCAAGCGCAAGGTCGATGGCGGCAAGGATGAGGTGATGTATCTGGAAGGCTCGGACCAGCATCGCGGCTGGTTCCATTCTTCCTTGCTGGAAAGCTGCGGTACGCGCGGCCGCGCGCCGTTCGATGTCGTGCTGACGCACGGCTTCGTGCTCGACGAGAACGGCCGCAAGATGTCGAAGTCGCTCGGCAACGTGGTCGCGCCGCAGGACGTCATCAAGAACTCGGGCGCCGACATCCTGCGCATGTGGGTCTGCGCCTCGGATTATGCCGACGACCTGCGCATTGGCCCGGAAATCCTCAAGACCACGGCCGACACCTATCGCAAGCTGCGCAACACCATCCGCTGGATGCTCGGCTCGCTGGCGCATTTCCACGACGACGAGCGCGTCAAATACGAGGCGATGCCGGAGCTGGAAAAGCTGATGCTGCATCGTCTGTCCGAACTGGATGAGACGGTGCGCAAGGCTTACGCCGAGTTCGACTACAAGCGCATCTTCGCTGCGCTGTCGGCGTTCATGACGTCGGACCTGTCGGCGTTCTATTTCGACATCCGCAAGGACGCGCTGTACTGCGATCCCTATTCATCGGTGACGCGCAAGGCGGCGCTGACCGTGATCGACCATCTGTTCCGCTGCACGGTGACGTGGCTCGCGCCGATGCTGTGCTTCACCGCGGAAGAGAGCTGGTTGTCGCGCTACGGCGCGGATGCGAAGTCGGTGCATCTTGAGACTTTCCCCGAGGTGCCGGCGGCGTGGCGCAACGACAAGCTCGCCGAAAAATGGCGCAAGGTGCGTCAGGTTCGCCGCGTCGTCACCGGCGCGCTCGAAGTGGCGCGCGCGGAGAAGCGCATCGGCTCATCGCTCGAGGCGCATCCGATCGTGCATGTGTCGAACGGCGAACTCTATGAAGCCGTGCTCGATGTCGACATGGCGGAAGTCTGCATCACCTCGGCGCTCACGCTGGTGAGCGATGCCGGGCCGGACAGCGCGTTCAAGCTGCCGGATGTGGCGGGCGTCGCGGTGGTGTCGAACCTCGCGGAGGGCACCAAGTGCGCGCGGTCGTGGAAGATCCTCAACACGATCGGCGCCGACCCGGACTACCCGGACGTTTCGCCGCGCGACGCCAAGGCGCTGCGCGAACGCGAGACGATGAGGAAAGCCGGGTAGCCGCGGGGACGACGGGACGATGAACCTCAAACGATATTTCTTCGGCCCCTTCACCTGGTTCGGCCTGGCCGTGGCGCTGGCGGCCGCGCTCGTGGATCAGGGCGCCAAGCTCTATCTGCTGTTCGGCTACGATCTCGAGGCCAATCCGGTGCGGGTGGCGCCGTTCCTCGATTTCGTGCTGACCCGCAATTACGGCATCAGCTACGGCCTGTTCCAGATGCCGGGCGAGGCCGGGCAGTGGCTGCTGGTCGGCTTCAAGGCGGCGGCGGTGGCCTTGCTCTGGGCCTGGCTGGCCACGGCCGAAAGCCGGTTCACGGCGCTGGCGCTCGGGCTGATCATCGGCGGTGCGGCCGGCAATACCGTGGACCGCCTGCTGCACGGCTGGGTGGTCGATTTCGTGTTTTTTCACGTTTCCGGGGCAGGCTGGCGCTTCAACTGGTACGTTTTTAACCTCGCCGACGTGGTCATCGTTGCCGGGGTCGTGGGCCTCCTGTATGAGTCCTTCTTCGGGGACCATGCCGCAAAAGCGCCCTGATCCCAAGGCAATAGCCTGAACAGGCGACCTGAGGAGCCGAAACGTGCTCGTTTCGGCCGTGTATCGATAGAAGGGGCCAGTTCCATGACCGTTCGCCGCTTCCCCCGTCAGGCCGTGATCGCGGCCAGCGTGTTCACCTTCGTCCTGGCTGCGCAGGCCCTGCCGGCGCGCGCCGCCGACGATGGCGACGACCGCCCGTGGGATTCCAGGATCATCGGCAATCTGATGGAAGGCCTCGGGCTGCAATCGCCGAACAAGAGCGCGATCGTCTATCAGGAGCGCGCGCCGCTGGTCATTCCGCCCAGCACCAATCTGCCGGTTCCGGAAAACGCCAGCGCCGCCGTCGCCAACAATCCGGCCTGGCCCAAGGATCCCGACGTCGTCCGCAAGCGCGAAGCGGCGAAGCAGGCCCGCGCCGATCGCTACAAGTCGGCCGACGAGAAGCAGCGTGAAGAGCAGCGCGTGCTCAGCCCGAGCGAAATGATGCCCGGCGCCTCCGCTACCAATCGCCCACCGCGCGTCGGCAAGGAGGCGAATCCCACGGCCAGCACATGGTCCGAGTCCGGCGACAAACTGACGCCGTCGCAGCTCGGTTATCGCGGCGGCCTGTTCGGCAACATGTTCGGCGGCAAGGAAGACGATGTGGCGCGCTTCACCGGCGAGCCGCCGCGCACCGCGCTGACCGATCCGCCGGCCGGCTATCAGACGCCGTCGCCGGACCAGCCTTACGGTTCCGGGGCCGATCGCGACAGGGCGCCGAAGGCGACGAACTATCTGGAGTCGAAGGGCACCGACAATCCGAAGTGACGCAGGCGGGGGCGGTGTCCGACAGGTTTGTCGCGTGTGACCCACCATTCACGCCAACGTCATAGGGTTTGACCCGGTGAAAATCGCAGTTCGTCTTCTCCGCGCCGCCGTCCTGGCTCTGGTCGCGGTGCCTGCTTTTATGTCCGCGGCCGGCGCCGCCGACAAACCCTCCATCAGCGTTTCGCACTTCAAGCTCGATAACGGGCTCGAACTCGTCGTCATTCCCGACCGCCGCGCGCCGGTCGTGACGCACATGATCTGGTACAAGGTCGGCGCCGCCGACGAGACGCCGGGTAAATCCGGTCTCGCGCATTTCCTCGAGCATCTCCTGTTCAAGGGCACGGCGAAGCATCCGGCCGGGCAGTTCTCGTCCGTGGTGGCGCGCATGGGCGGCCAGGAGAACGCCTTCACCTCGAGCGACTACACCGGCTATTACCAGCGCGTGCCGGGCGACAAGCTCAGAGAGGTGATGGACTTCGAGGCCGACCGCATGACCGGCCTGCAGCTCACCGACGCGGTGGTGCTGCCCGAGCGCGACGTCATTCTCGAAGAGCGCAATCAGCGCATGGAGAACAATCCGCGCGCCCGCCTCGGCGAGCAGATCGACGCGGCGCTGTTCCTCAACTCGCCCTATGGCCGGCCGATCATTGGCTGGCGGCATGAAATGGAAGGGCTGACGAAGGACGACGCCATCGCGTTCTACAAGCGCTTCTACGCCCCGAACAATGCCGTGGTCGTTATCGCCGGCGATGTCGATCCGCAGCAAGCGCTCAAGTTCGCGCAAGAGACTTACGGCCAGATCAAGCCCGTCGCGGACATTGCCGTGCGCAATCGTCCTCAGGAGCCGCCGCCCGCCGCGGCGCGTTCGCTGACGCTCGCCGATCCGCGCGTCGAGCAGCCGATGATGCAGCGCTCTTATCTCGTGCCGTCGTTCCGTCTCGGCAAGCCCGGCGAAACCGAAGCACTGGAAGTGCTGGCGCATGTGCTCGGTACAGGCTCGAACAGCCGGCTCTATCAGGCGTTGGTCGTCGACAAGCCGGTCGCCGTCAGCGCCGGCGCCTATTACGACTCGTCCGCCTACGACATGGCGAAATTCACGGTCTATGGCGTGCCGGCTCGCGGCGTCAGCTTGTCTGAGTTCGAAGCTGCCGCCGACGCCGTGATCGCAGAGGTCGCCGAGAAGGGCGTCACCGAAGACGAAATCGACCGCTCCAAGTCGCGGATGATCGCCGATGCCGTTTACGCTCAGGATAACCAGGCGACCATGGCGCGCTGGTACGGCCAGGCGCTGATGAGCGGCGCTACCATCGACGACGTGCAGAAATGGCCGGAGCGCATCAAGGCCGTCACCGCGGCGCAGGTGCAGGACGCGGCGCGCGCCTGGCTCGATAAGCGCCGTTCGGTGACCGGTTATCTCATCAAGGACGAGAAGGCCGCCGCCGGCAAGGCCGAGCAGGTTCAGCCGGTCAGCGCGGGAGGGAAGCGGTCATGAAGCGCATCATCGCTGCTCTCGCGGGCGTTGTCGGCGTTGCGCTGGTCGGTCTGACGCCCGCCGGTGCGGTGACGATCGAGAAGGTCGTCAGTCCCAAGGGCATCAAGGCCTGGCTGGTGCGCGAGAAGACCGTGCCGCTGGTCGCCATGAGTTACGCCTTCGCCGGCGGCTCGGCGCAGGATCCGGCCGACAAGGCCGGCACCGCAAATCTCGTCGCCGACACGCTCGACGAAGGCGCCGGGGAACTCGACAGCAAGGCGTTCCACGACCGGCTCGAGCGGCGCGCCATCGAATTGTCGTTCAGCGCGACGCGCGACCAGTTCTACGGCTCGCTGCGCGTTCTCAACGACAACCGCGACGAAGCCTTCGATCTGTTGCGCCTTGCTTTGTCGCAGCCGCGCTTCGATGCCGAAGCGGTCGAGCGCGTGCGCGCCCAGCAGATCTCGGGCCTGCGCCGCGACACCACCAACCCCAACAATATCGCCAGCCGCGCCTGGTGGAGCACCGCGTTTCCCGATCATCCTTACGGCCGCGAGACCAAGGGCTCGCTCGACAGCGTGCCCAAAATCGCGATCGCCGATCTGCGCGATTACACGCGCCGCGTCTTCGCGCGCAATGAGCTGACGATCTCCATCGTCGGCGACATCGACGCCAAGGCGGCGGGCGACCTCATCGACAAGGCCTTCGGCGCGCTGCCGGAGAAAAACGACCTCAAGCCTGTGCCGGAGGTAAAAATCGCCGGCATCGGCCGGCGCATCGTCACTGACGTCGATGTGCCGCAGGCCGTCGTCACCTTCGGCGGCGCCGGCATCCAGCGCAACGACCCGGATTTCATGGCGGCTTATATCGTCAACCATATCCTCGGCGGTGGCACCTTCTCGTCGCGGCTGTACAGGGAAGTGCGCGAGAAGCGCGGCCTGGCCTACGGCGTGTCGGAGAGTCTTGTCTGGTTCAAGTCCGCCGCCTTGTATATGGGCGGCACCGCGACGCGCGCCGATCGCACCGCCGAGGCGCTGTCGATCATCGAAGCCGAGACCAAGCGCATGGCGGAGGAGGGGCCGACGGCCGACGAACTCGCCGCCGCCAAGGATTATCTCAAGGGCGCCTATCCATTGTCGCTCGACACCTCCTCGAAGATCGCCGGGCAACTGACCCAGATCCAGCTCGACAATCTCGGCATCGACTATATCGACAAGCGCGCCGCCATGATCGATGCGGTGACATTGGCCGACACCAAGCGTGTCGCCAAGCGCCTGTTCGGCGGCGGCATGCTGGTGACGGTCGCCGGCCGGCCGAAGGGGCTGGCGTCGAGCACGCAGTGAACCAATTCGCCTATGGCTCGTTATGAAAACGTCATGGCCGGGCTTGTCCCGGCCATCCACGTCTTATTACCTTCTATCCATGCAATTTAAGACGTGGATGCCCGGCACAAGGCCGGGCGTGACGGTGGAGATGCAGAGACCATGCCCCTGATCCAATCCATCGACAGCGCGCTTCATGACAACATCGGCCAGCACGGCGTATCAGCCGAGGCGCTGGATGCCGCTCTCGAACGTGCCGAAGGCGCGCTCGACTGGCTGCGCGCCCGCCATGCCGATGGCGGTCTGCCGCTGCTCAATCTGGCGGAGACCACGTCCGAACTGCCGGAATTGCGCGACACCGCCCGCGCGCTCGCCGATCGCGCCACCGACATTGTGCTGCTCGGCACCGGCGGCTCCTCGCTCGGCGGCCAGACTCTGGCGCAGCTCGCCGGCCATATGGTGCCGGGCGTCGGCGCGCTGCGGCCGGGCCCCCGGCTGCACTTCATGGACAATCTCGATCCCGACAGCTTCGCGTCGCTGCTCAAGCACCTGCCGCTGCCGACCTCGCGTTTCGTGTCGATCTCGAAATCCGGCGGCACCGGCGAGACCCTGATGCAGACCATTGCCGTGCTGTCGGCGCTGCATGAAGCGAGCCTCGGCCCGCGCATTCCCGACATCTTCCTCGGCCTCACCGAGCCGGCCAAGGCCGGCAAGAAGAACGGCCTGCGCGACCTGCTCGGCCAGTACAAGGTGCCGATGCTCGAGCATCACACCGGCGTCGGCGGCCGCTTCTCGGTGCTGACCAATGTCGGCCTGCTGCCCGCGGCGATGCTCGGCCTCGACGTCGTCGCGGTGCGCGCCGGCGCGGCGCTGGCGCTCAAGCCGGTGCTCGAGAAGAAGAAGGCCAAAGACGTGCCGGCCGCCGTTGGCGCGGCCTTGGCGGTGGCGCTCAGCGAAACCAAGAACAAGGGCATCAGCGTCGTCATGGCCTATGCCGACAAGCTGGAGCGCTTCACGCGTTGGTATGTGCAGCTCTGGGCCGAAAGCCTCGGCAAGGACGGCAAGGGCACGACGCCGATCGGCGCGCTCGGCCCGGTCGATCAGCACAGCCAGTTGCAGCTTTTCATCGCCGGCCCGCGCGACAAGCTGTTCACTGTCATCACCACCGATCGCGCCAGCAAGGGCCCGCGCATGGACCAGAAATTGTCCGAGGTGGCGGGCGAGGCTGGCTTTGCCGGCAAGTCGATCGGCGATCTCGTCGGCGCGCAGGGCCGCGCCACCGCCGAGACCCTGGCGAAGAACGGCTGCCCGGTGCGCACCATCCATCTGCCGGTCATCGACGAGCAGAGCATGGGCGAACTGCTGATGCATTTCATGCTCGAAACCATCATCGCCGCGCACCTCCTCGGCGTCGATGCCTTCGACCAGCCGGCGGTGGAAGAGGGCAAGGTGCTGGCGAAGAAGTATTTGATCTCCTAGTCATTCCGGGGCGCTCTGAAAGAGCGAACCCGGAATCCATACACCGCAGCAGAAATGGTGGTGGACTGCGTTTGTTTAAAAGCTGATTCTGGGAGTATGGATTCCGGGCTCGCGGCCTGACTGGCCGCGCCCCGGAATGACGGCTTCATGCACCAGGTCACCTCATCCATCTCCATTGACGACTCCGAGCTCGAGGAAAGCTTCGTGCGCGCCTCGGGTCCGGGCGGGCAGAACGTCAACAAGGTGTCGTCGGCGGTGCAGTTGCGTTTCGATGCGCGGCGCTCGCCGTCGTTGCCGAACGACGTCGCCATCCGCCTGATGAAGCTCGCCGGCTCGCGCCTGACCAAGGACGGCGTCATCGTCATCGTGGCGCAGGAATACCGCGACCAGTCGCGCAACCGCGCCGAGGCGCGCGAGCGGCTGTTCGAGATGATCCGCCAGGCGGCGGTGCGGCCCACGGTGCGGCGCGAGACCAAGGTGCCCAAATCCGAGAAGAAAAAGCGGGTCGAGGGCAAGAAGCGCCGCAGCGAGGTCAAGGCCGGCCGCGGCAAGAAGGGGTGGGATTAGTCCCCGACCAGCATATCGAGCGGCACGTCGAGCGCTCTGGCGATGGCACGAAGCGCGGCGGCCGTACCCTTGCGGCGACCGTTTTCCAGATCGGAAACGTAGCCTTGGCCGATATTGGCTTTGTGTGACAGGTGAAGCTGGGTGACGTCGCGCCACTCGCGAATGACCCTGATGGGGTTTTCGCCATCGGCGATGCGTTCAGCCACCTCCAGAGGAATGAGCGGCGCGCCGGAGGCGACTTCCTTACGCGCATGGGCCACCAGTCGCGCGGTGGCTGCATCCTCATCGGCTTCGGCGGCGCGAGCGACAAGCCGCTCGTACTCGGCGCGCGGCAGGATCGCTATTTCACCCTTGTCGGTTTTCTTGAACTGTACGGACACGGCTTCCCCTAATCGTAGATGTCGCGGCGGTCGCCCACCGCGACGATGACCATGAGCTGATCCTCGGTGTAGAAGATCACGCGAAAATCGCCGACGCGCAGACGCGAACCGGCTCTGCCCTGCAGTTTCTTGATGTCGCCGCTGCCGGTCTGCGCGAACGCCTCGATCTTCGCCCTGATGCGCTTGCGCAGGGCGACATCCAGTTTGGTCCACTGCCGCAGCGCCGCCGGGGTGAACGTAACCTGCATGTTTCTTATTATCGCACTTTGCGATAGTGGCGTCAAGGAATATCGCAGTTTGCGATATTAGAGAGGCGGAGCGGGGAGGGGCAGGCGGGCGCGACGAAGGGGCGGGATAACGGGCACAGCAGGCCCCGGTGCCTCGCGGCAGGCTCCTTCCGTCGCTAGATTCCTCGGCGAATCGTCACCTTCCCCTCTCCCCGCGCGCGGGGAGAGGGTGCCGAGCGTCAGCGAGGCGGGTGAGGGGGCGTCAGCGATTGCCCCTCACCCGGCTTCCTCGCCAAGGCTCGGAAGCCGACCTCTCCCCGTAACAACGGGGAGAGGTGAAAGAGACAGAATGCCCGTCCGCCAGTTGTCCGAAGCCGTCGTCAACCGCATCGCCGCCGGCGAGGTGGTCGAGCGCCCGGCCAGCGTCGTCAAGGAGCTGGTGGAAAACGCGCTCGACGCCGGGGCCAAACGCATCGACGTGCTGACCGATGGCGGCGGCCGCCGCCTGATCCGCGTCACCGACGACGGCGCCGGCATGACGCGCGGTGACCTCGAACTCTGCGTCGAGCGTCATGCCACGTCCAAGCTCGACGGCGACGACCTGCTGGCGATCCACACGCTCGGCTTTCGCGGCGAGGCCTTGCCGTCCATCGGCTCGGTGGCGCGGCTCACCATCACGACGCGGCACGCGAGCGAGCCGCATGCCTGGTGCCTCACCGTCGATGCCGGCGACAAGTCCGAGATCAAGCCGGCGGCGCTCAGCCAGGGCACGACGATGGAAGTGCGCGACCTGTTTTACGCGACGCCGGCGCGGCTGAAATTTCTCAAGACGGATCGTGGCGAGGGCGAAGCCGTGCGCGAGGTGGTGCGGCGGCTGGCGATGAGCCGCCCGGATGTCACCTTCACATTGGCGGGCGAAGACCGCGCGCCGATCACCTGGAGCGCGGCGGGCGAAGAAGAGCCGCTGGTGCGGCTCGGCGATGTGCTGGGCGCCGATTTCCGCGCCAACGCCATCGCCATCGAGGCGGAGCGCGAGGGCGTGCGTGTCGAAGGCTTCGCGGGCCTGCCGACTTTGTCGCGTGCCAACTCACTTGGGCAATACATGTTCGTCAACGGCCGGCCGGTGCGCGACAAGCTGCTCGCCGGCGCGGTGCGTGGCGCCTATGCCGATTACCTGCCGCGCGATCGTCACCCGGTGCTGGCGCTCTTCGTCACGCTGCCGACCAGCGAAGTGGACGTGAACGTGCATCCGGCCAAGACCGAAGTGCGCTTCCGCGATTCCGGACTGGTGCGCGGCCTGATCGTCAGCGCCCTCAAACATGCCCTGGCGCGCGAAGGCCAGCGCGCGGCCTCGACCGGCGGCGGCGCCACCATCGCGGCATTCCGCCCGGTGTCGATGGCGCGGCGCGCGCCCTATGACTGGCGCAATTCGCCGTCGCGGCCGACGCCATGGTCGCCGACGCAAGGCAATGTCGCCCTCGGCTTTGAAGAAATTGCGCAGGCAGCCTTTGATGTCGGCGCGCCGTCGGCCGATGCGCGGGTCGAAAGCTTTGCGCCGGCCGCCGAACTCATCGAGCAGCCGCTCGGCGCGGCGCGGGCGCAGATCCACGAGACCTACATCGTGTCGCAGACGCGCGATGGCCTGGTCATTGTCGATCAGCACGCCGCGCATGAACGTATTGTCTATGAGCGGATGAAGGCGGCGCTGGAGAAATCCGGCATCGCGCGGCAGATCCTGCTCATTCCCGAGATCGTCGAACTCGACGAGGGGGATGCGGCGCGACTCGTGGCGCGCGCCGCCGATCTGGAGCGTTTCGGCCTGGCGCTGGAGGCCTTCGGGCCGGGCGCGGTGGCGGTGCGGGAAACGCCTTCCATGCTCGGCGATGTCGATGTGCGCGGCCTCGTCACGGATCTCGCCGAACACATGGCGGAGTGGGACGATTCACTGCCGCTGGAGCGCCGCCTGCTGCATGTGTCGGCGACCATGGCCTGCCACGGCTCGGTGCGCGCCGGCCGCCGGCTCAAGCCCGACGAGATGAACGCGCTTTTGCGTGAGATGGAAACGACGCCGAATTCCGGCCAGTGCAATCACGGCCGCCCGACTTACGTTGAGCTGAAGCTCGGGGACATCGAGCGGTTGTTCGGGCGGAAATAGCCGGAATATAAATACGCTGTTTATTGGAATCGTCGCTGAACGGCGATAAGTTCCCGCCCGCTGTTTATCAGGGGGCTTTCATGAAATCGATCTTCGCATTGGCTCTGCTCGGCCTTGTGGCTGTGGCGACGCCGTCCTTCGCGCAGGACAATTCCAAGGTGCTCGGCAACTACGTCGTGACCGGCACCGAGACCGACGGCGCCAAATATGATGGTGAAGGCACGCTGGCCGTCACCATGGACAAGAGCGGCGCGCTCGAACTGAAATGGGATGGCGGCAAATATGTCGGCATCGGTCAGGTCGAGGGCAGCAAGCTGTTCGTCGGCTCTCTGGCCGACGGCAAGGTGGTCATCATGGTGATGGACATCAAGCCGGACGGCTCGCTCGAAGGCAAATGGTGGCGCCGCACCGATGCAGGCACCAAGGGCACCGAGGTGTGGAAGAAGAAGTAGGCGCCGGGCGGCGCGCTACGGTTGACGCAGGAAAATCAATTCCGAGTCGTCATAGTCGCGCCGCTCCAGCTCCTCGAAGCCCTCCGGCGCTGTAAACTTCGCGCTCACGGCTTCCTCGACGACCACGAGCGCGTCCTTCGTCAGCCAGCCGCCGTCGCGCGCCGAGATCAGCGCCTTTTCGGCAAGGCCCTTGCCGTAAGGCGGATCGAGGAAGGCGAGGCTGAACGGCTCCAGCGGATGCGCCGGGCCGAGCCTGGTGGCATCGCGGCGAAAGATGCGGCTGGTGCCGCCAAGGCCGAGTTGCTCGGTGTTGCCACGCAGCAGCGAGCGTGCCTCGACGCCGTCATCGACGAACAGCACGTAAGAAGCGCCGCGCGACAGGGCCTCGATGCCGAGCGCGCCGGTGCCGGCGAACAGGTCGAGCACGCGCGCGCCTTCGACCGGATTGCCGTAACCATGCGCCAGGATGTTGAACAGCGACTCGCGCAGGCGATCGGCCGTCGGCCGAAGGCCTTCGCCCTTCGGCCCGGCGATCGGACGCGAGCGCAGGCGGCCGCCGACCACCCTCATTTGCTGTTTCTCGGATAAGCGGGGCGGGGGCCGCTCTTGCTGCGGTCGCGGCGCGGGCGTTTTTTCTGCGGCGCGCGCTGTTCCTTCTCGCGGCCCCAGGCGGTGACTTCTTCGCGCTGGCGCGGCGCCGGCGCGTCGCGGCGTGGGGCGCCCGGGCGCTTGCGCGGCGCGCGCTCCTCGTCGCTGACCAGCGGCGCCGAAAAGTCGGCGCCCGATTGCTCGACGATCTTCTCGCCGAGTTCGGCGCGCAAGGCCGCGGTCTCGACTTCCTTGACCTCGCCCTCGGGCAAGTCGCCGAGCATGAAGGGGCCGTAGGAGACACGAATGAGGCGGTTGACGCGCAGGCCGAGCGACTCCAGCACCTTGCGCACTTCGCGGTTCTTACCCTCGCGGATGGCGAAGGAGAGCCAGGAGTTGGCGCCTTGCGCGCGCTCGAGCAGCGCTTCGATCGGGCCGTAATGCACGCCTTCGACGGTGACGCCGTCGCGCAGCTTGTCGAGAGTCGCTTGATCGACGCGGCCATTGGCGCGCACGCGATAGCGGCGCAGCCAGGCGGTGGCCGGCAGTTCGAGCGTGCGGGCGAGGCCGCCGTCATTGGTCAGCAGCAGCAGGCCCTCGGTGTTCATGTCGAGGCGGCCGACGCTGATGAGTCGCGGCAGCTTCTTGGGCAGCGCGCCGAAAATGGTCGGTCGGCCTTCGGGATCGGAATGCGTTGTCACCAGCCCGCGCGGCTTGTTGTAGAGGAACAGCCGCGTGCGCTCGCGGCCCGGCATCTTGGCGCCGTCGACCACGATGCGATCGGACGCGGTAACGTTGAGCGCCGGCGAGGTGATGACCTGGCCGTTGACCGAGACGCGGCCCTCCGCGATCCAGGCCTCGGCCTCGCGGCGGGACGCCAGGCCCGCGCGGGCCATGACCTTGGCGATGCGCTCGCCGCTGCTGGATTTGTCGCTCATGGTCCTCGACCGTCATGCCCGGCCTTGTGCCGGGCATCCACGTCTTGCTTTAAGGAGCGTGTATAAAGGCGTGGATGGCGGGGACAAGCCCGGCCATGACGATTGTGAGGAAGATGCCCCAGCCCTCCTTCATGCAACTCGCCCTCGAGGAAGCCCGCGCCGCGGCGGCGCGCGGCGAGGTGCCGATCGGCTGCGTCATCGTCCGGGATGGCGAGGTGGTCGCCCGCGCCGGCAACCGGACCCTCGCCGACAAGGACCCGACGGGCCATGCGGAACTGATCGCCATCCGCGACGCGGCGGCCAGAATCGGCACCGAGCGGCTGACCGGCTGCGATCTCTATGTGACGCTGGAGCCCTGCACCATGTGCGCGGCGGCCTTGTCCTTCGCCCGCATCCGGCGGCTTTATTTCGGCGCGTCCGATCCGAAGGGCGGGGCGGTGGAAAGCGGCGTGCGCTTTTTCGACAGCCCCACCTGCCACCATCGACCGGAGGTCTATGGCGGCATTGGTGAGGCCGAATGTGCTGCGCTGTTGCGGGAGTTCTTCGCGGCGCGGCGTGCGTAAAGCCGCATTGCCACGCAATTCCGCTAGTTGTTAATTAAAGAAATACAACTTAACGCTAGACAAAGGCATTTCAAAACTGAATGATGAGTTTATTAATCATCTGAGCGTGCGCTATGAGGAAGGAAATAGCAGTCGCCTTGATAACCATCATACCGGCCTGCCTGACGGCTGTGCTTGGTTATTTGGGTGGCGCTTCAAGTACAGACGCCAGTAAAGCGCGTTCCGAACTCGCCGAGAAGCGTTTAAGTTATGGGCAATCGCAAAACCCGAATTTCAAAGAGCTTCAATATTCCAATTACGGAATCTCTCTTCAGGCTCCGCGGTCGTGGACGGTCGAGGATGGGCCCGCGCGTCTGGCCGGGGGTGAGTTCAGCCTTGTTAGTCGCTATGAGGATACGCTCGGCGCTATTGGCATGAATTTTCGGTTGAGGCCAGTCCAGCCGAATTACGTCAACAATCTCGCCGCCCAGATCGAAAATCAGCTCACGACATTCAAGGCAAACTTTGGGACGGCGTCGGCGAGTGATGTTACAATTTCTGGTCTGCCCGCGAAGGTTTTTGAATACGAAGTTCCGACTGGGAAGCGTAAAATGGCGGCCCGCCAATATTGGTTGCGGGTCGTTCCCGATGTGCAGCTCCAGATATTATCTGCCAATTACACCGATGCCGCAGACAGGCAGCAATTCTGGAAAGATGTCGAGCAAATTATCTCGTCCATAATTGTTGCCACCGATGTTTGGGCGCTTCGTTACAAGAAGTCGCCGGGAACTTAAGGCGGTACGCCGGCTAAGTAACAGGTGGCTTTCGCTATCGAGCCCTACGTCATTGGTGAGGCCGAATGTGCTGCGCTGTTGCGGGAGTTCTTCGCGGCGCGGCGCTGAGCGCGCGCCGAATGGAATGGCGCCTCAGACCTTGATGTCGATGAGGCGGCCGGGGGCGAGCGACACAGGCTCCTCTGCCAGATCTGGCGCCTCGGTGTCGCCTGGAGTCGCGCCGGCATGCTTGGCGAGCGTCCGCTCGCCGCGATTGTTGAATTGCCTGCGATCCTGTGGCGTGCCGGCAAAAGGCGAAATGCCGCGAATGCCGATGCTGGCGTTCGTCATGAAGTCCTCCTGTGCGGTTAAGATACGCAAACCCGCCTGAAGGAAACGCGGACGAAACTGTTCGGATGTCCGTAAAATGATTTGTTTATTTTATAATGTTTATTCGGAAGCGCCCGCGGCGCGGGCAAATTCCCAGGCCTTGTCGGCGAGCGGACGGATCATTTCGGCCTTGGCCGGCGCGTGATCCGATGTTGCGGTGCCGTCACGGACGCGGCCGATAATGCCCTGCAATATCGCGGCGATACGGAAAAAATTGTAGGCGAGATAGACGTCGAGATGCGGCCGCGGATCAAGCCCGGTGCGCGCGACGTAATCGTCGACATAGTCCATCATCGACGGAATGCCGAGCGAGCCGAGGTCGTGACCTTGCAATGTTGCAGTGCCCGCGGCGCTTTCGCTTTGCGGCATGTGCCAGGCCATCAGGTGATAGGTGAAATCGGCGAGCGGATCGCCGAGCGTCGACAGTTCCCAGTCGAGCACCGCGATTACCGATGGTGAATCCTTCGCAATAATCAGATTGTCGATGCGGAAATCGCCATGCACCAGCCGCGGCGGACCGGCCGGCGGAATGTGGCGCGGCAGCCAGTCGATCAGTCTCTCCATCGGCGCGATGGTCTCGGTCTGCGAGGCGCGGTACTGCTTCGACCAGCGCTCGACCTGTCGCGCGACATAATTTTCGCCCCTGCCGTAATCGGAAAGGCCGATCGTAACCGGATCGAAGGCATGCAGGCGCGCGATGGTGTCGTTCATGGCATCGTACACGGCCGCACGCTCGGCCGGATCGGAGCCGGGCATCGACGGCTCCCAGAACACGCGGCCGTCGGCGAAGCTCATGACATAGAACGCGGTGCCGGCGACGCTCTCGTCGGCGCAATAAGTGAGCGGCTCGGCGACCGGAAATCCCTGCGCATGGAGCGCGCCGATAACGCGATATTCGCGGTCCACCGCATGGGCCGATGGCAGCAATTTGCCCGGCGGCTTGCGGCGAAGCACATAGCGCCGCGCCGGCGTCTCCAGCAGATAGGTCGGGTTCGACTGGCCGCCCTTGAACTGCCGCGCCGTCAGCGGCCCGACGAAGCCCTTGATATGCGCGGCGAGGTATTCGGCGAGCCGCGCCTCGTCCATGCGCAGGCCGGCGGGCGTTTCCTTGGTGCCGGAGAAGGCCTGCTGGCGGTCGATCGACATGCCGGCCGTCCTCAAGTCTTGAAGAAGGCGAGCAATGCCGCCGCCGTCTCGTCGGGGTTTTCCTCGGGCAGGAAATGCCCCGATGCGATGGCGCGGCCTTCGACCTTGCTCGCCCAGCGTCGCCACACATCGAGCGGCCCGGACGTCTGGCTCGGAAAACCGCCCGAGCCCCACAGCGCCAGCACCGGGCAGTCGATCATGCGCCCGGCGGCGCGGTCGGCCTCGTCATGGGCGAGATCGATGGTGGCGCCGGCGCGGTAGTCCTCGCAGAAGGCGCGGATGCGCGCGGGCTGCGAGGCCGAGGCGCGGTAATGATCCAGTGCGGCGGGATCGAAGGCCGAGAGATCCTTGGCCATGGTCCAGCTTGCCAAAGTGCGCTCGAGATAGAAGGCCGGCTCGTGTCCGATCAGCTTCTCCGGCAGCGGCGAAGGCTGCGCCAGGAACATCCAGTGATAGGTCTTGAGCGCCAGCTTGTAATCCATCGCCCGCCACATCTCGGCGGTCGGCATGATATCGAGCGTGGCCAGGCGCTCGACGCAGGAAGGATGATCGAGCGTCAGGCGATAGGCAACGCGGCCGCCGCGGTCGTGGCCGGCGAGGCGAAAGCGCCTGTGGCCGAGCGCGGCCATCAGTTCCACCATGGCCTTGGCCATCGAGCGCTTGTCGTAGGGCGCGTGGTTCCCGTCCGGCTCGGGCGCGGCGGATGCGCCATAGCCGGGCAGGTCGGCCATCACCAGCGTGAATTGGTCCGCGAGTTTTGGCGCCACGCGATGCCACAGCACATGGGTCTGCGGATAACCATGCAGCAACAGAAGCGGCGGGCCCTTGCCACCGACACGCGCGAACAGCTTTCCCGCCGAGGTATCGACCTCATGCGCAGCAAATCCGGGGAACAGATCGGCAAGTTCCGGCATAACGGCGTCTCCGAGCGCTTCGGCATCTTATCCCGCGCTCGCCGCCGCCGTCACGATGTTATGCCCAAGCGGCAAGGCCCCGGTGTTCCGGCGCCTTGCCCTTGGCCGCACGCGATCAGTTGCCGGCGTAGTCCGCCGGATTGCCTTCGCGGGCGAGTGCGCCGCGAATGAACGGATCCGGATCGGCGCCGAGCACCTGACCGTCCTGAACGACAATGTTGCTGGCCGGCGCCATGGCGTAACTGCCGGCCGCCATCTCGTCAGCCGACGCGGCCATCTGGTCCGGCATGGCGACATGGCGATGGTGCGTCGTCGCCGCGAAAGACGGTGACGCCGCGGCGGTCACGAGGGCGGCAGCGATGAGAAACTTTTTCATGATCGAGTAGCTCCAGTCGTTCGTCGCCCGTGACGGCGGAGCTAGGCGTGACTTGCGGCGAAATCCAGAACCGCGCTGCGCATGCGAGACATGCGCATGCTTATTTTATGCGTGCTTTACGGTGGCGATAACGCGAACGTGAGCGACCGACATTGTCGGCGCTTTCAATTCGCGAATTTTCTTGGCTTGCGGCCGGCGCGGCTGCAGTGAAGGCGGGGCAAGGCCCGGCGGGATCGCCGGACCTTGCCGCCGGTGGGAGTTAGTTTCCGGCGTAATCGCCCGGGTTGCCTTCACGCATGAGCTGTTCGCGAATGAAAGGATCCGGATCGGCGCCGAGCACCTTGCCGTTTTGAACGACGACATATCCGGTCGGCGCCATGGCGTAGGATTCAAACGCCATGCGATCCGCCGTCGCAACTGCCCGGCCGGGCTGCGCGACATGACGGTGGTGAACGGACGCTGCGAAAGACGGTGACGCCGCGGCGGCGGTGAGCATGGCGGCAATGAAATACTTCTTCATGATCGTTACTCCAAACATTCGTCGCCCACGAATGCGGAACTAGTAACGAGTTTCGGAAAAGATAGAACGCGCGCCCACATTCAAGCGATGCGCGTGCGTATTTTACGATCGCTTTATACCGTCACGGTATTGGCAGAAGGTGGTGCGCGGTATGTGGTGCGGGCGCGGTATCGGGAAGCGCCGGTGAACCGTCGCGACCGCGCTCTTACGACGGCTTCATCTCCCGCGCGATGGCCTGCCAGCCGATATCGCGGCGACAGAAGCCTTCCGGCCAGTCGATGCGATCGACCGCTTCGTAAGCGCGCCGCTGCGCTTCGGCGACGGTCTTGCCGCGCGCGCAAACGTTAAGCACGCGTCCGCCATCGGCAACGATATCGTTACCATCGCGCTTGGTGCCGGCATGGAAGATCTCGACACCGTCGATCTGCGCCGCCTTGTCGAGGCCCTTGATCACGGTGCCCTTGGCGTAGCTGCCCGGATAACCCTTCGCTGCCATGACCACGGTGAGAGCGGCGTCATCGTACCAACGCAGATTGAAGTTCTTGAGCTGGCCATCGCGCGAGGCGATCAGCGCCGGCAGAATGTCGGACATCATCCGCAGAAGAATGACCTGCGTTTCCGGATCGCCGAAGCGCACATTGTATTCGATGAGCTGCGGGCCATCCTTCGTTATCATCAGTCCGGCGAACAGCACGCCCTTGAACGGCGTGCCGGCTTTCTTCAGCGCGGCGACCGTGGGCAGCACGATCTCGTCCATCACGCGTTTGTTCATCGCTTCGGTCATCACCGGCGCCGGCGAATAGGCGCCCATGCCGCCGGTGTTCGGCCCCTTGTCGCCGTCGAACACGCGCTTGTGGTCTTGCGCTGAGGCAAGCTGAAGCGCGGTGTCGCCATCGCACAGCGCGAAGAACGAGGCTTCCTCGCCGATGAGGCAATCCTCGACCACGACTTCGGCCATCACGCCGAGGCCGCCGTCGAAGATCATGTCGATCGCCGCTTCGGCTTCTTCCACGGTGGCGGCGACGACGACGCCCTTGCCGGCGGCGAGGCCGTCGGCCTTGACCACGATCGGCGCGCCTTGCTTGCGGATATAGGCCTTGGCGGCGGCGGCGTCGGTGAAGCGCTCATAGGCCGCGGTCGGAATATTGTTGGCCTTGCACAGGTCCTTGGTGAAGCCTTTGGAGCCTTCGAGTTGCGCGGCGGCCTTGCGCGGGCCGAAGGCCTTGATGCCGGCGGCCTCCAGATCATCGACGATGCCGGCGACCAGCGGCACTTCCGGGCCGACCACGACGAAGCCGATTTTGGCGTCCTTGCAGAAGGCGATCACGGCCTTGTGGTCGGCGATATCGAGCGCGACGCATTCGGCCTCTTGCGCGATGCCGGCATTGCCGGGGGCGCAGTACAGCTTCGTCACCAGCGGGCTGGCGGCGATTTTCCAGGCCAGCGCATGCTCGCGGCCGCCGGAACCGAGAATGAGAATGTTCATGGCGCTGCCCTGTCCGATACCGACCCGGCCTTAGCGGGCGGAACCGCCGGGGACAAGGCCCCGGGGCACGGCTATCGACAGGGGAAATCGCGCTGTTTCGGGCCGCCGCCGGAGCGCGTATATCGGGGGCATGCCGAGCCCCCGAATCCCCACTGAGAGCCGCGCCGAGGCGCCCGCCTCGAACCTCGTCGAATGGTCCGTCTCGGAACTGTCCGCCGCGCTCAAGCGCACGGTGGAGGACGCCTACGGCTTCGTCCGCGTGCGCGGCGAAGTCTCCGGCTTCCGCGGCGCATCGCCCTCCGGACACTGCTATTTCCGCCTCAAGGACGACCGCGCCGTGATCGAGGGCGTGATCTGGAAGGGCGTCTATGGCCGCATGCGCGTCAAGCCCGAAGAGGGCCTCGACGTCATCGCCACCGGCAAGCTGACGACCTTCCCGGGCTCGTCCAAGTACCAGATCGTCATCGACTCACTCGAGCCCGCCGGCGTCGGCGCGCTGATGAAGCTGCTCGAGGAGCGCAAGAAGAAGCTCGCCGCCGAGGGCCTGTTCGACGAAGCGCGCAAGCAGCTCATTCCGTTCCTGCCGGAGGTGATCGGCGTCGTGACGTCGCCGACCGGCGCGGTGATCCGCGACATCCTGCATCGGCTCTCCGACCGCTTCCCGCGCCATGTGCTGGTCTGGCCGGTGCGCGTGCAGGGCGAGCAATCGGCGGCGGAAGTGGCGGCCGCCATCGAGGGATTCAACAATCTGCCGGAGGGTGGGCGCATTCCACGGCCCGATCTGATCATTGTCGCGCGCGGCGGCGGCTCGCTCGAGGACCTGTGGTCGTTCAACGAGGAGATCGTGGTGCGCGCCGCGGCCGGCAGCATGATCCCGCTGATCTCCGCGGTCGGCCACGAGACCGACGTGACGCTGATCGACTTTGCCTCCGACAAGCGCGCGCCGACGCCGACCGCCGCGGCCGAGATGGCCGTGCCCGTGCGGGTCGAACTGCTGCAGACGCTGAATGGGCTCGGCGCACGCAAGCTTGCCTGCATGCAGCGCGGCATGGAACGGCTGCGCCGCGAACTCACCATGCTGTCGCGCGCGCTGCCGAAGGACATTCTCGCCGAGCCGCGCCAGCGCCTCGACACTTTGGCCGAGCGGCTGCCGCGCGCGCTGCGCGCCAATGCGCAGGTGCATCACACGCAATATACGCGCGTCGCCACGCGGCTGGCGCCGCAGCTTCTGTCGAACACCGTCGAGCGGCGGCGCGATCGGTACGATGCGCTCAACCAGCGGCTCAAGGCGAGCCTGCTGGCCAATGCGCAGGCGCATCATGCGCGCATCGAACGCGCGCGCGAGCGTGTCACGGCCTTCGGCGAGCGCTCGCGCCGCGCGACGCTGGCGCTGCTCAAGCTGCATCACACCCGCATCGAGCGCGCCGAGCGGCTGCTGGCGGCGTTCTCCTATCGCGAGGTGCTCAAGCGCGGCTTCGCGCTGGTGCGCGACGACAAGGGCCAGCCGGTGCGCGCCGCGGCGCAGGTGGCGAGCGGCGCGACGCTGGATATCGAATTCGCCGACGGCCGCGTGGCGGCGACGGCGGGTGGCACGGCGGCGATTGTCGTCCGCGAGACGGTGGTGACGGAAACGACGGTGGTCGAAGTGACGCCGAAGCCGCCGTCAAAGCCGAAGAAACCGCGCGACGAGGGCGGCGGGCAGGGTAGTCTTTTCGGTTGATTAAACTCGTCATGGCCGGGCTTGTCCCGGCCATCCACGCTTTTCTTCATCTGGACAGGAAGACGTGGATGCCCGGCACAAGGCCGGGCATGACGGAGTAAAAGCGGTTGGTCCGATTTTCTAATACTTCACGCTCGCGAACACACGCACATTGGCGCCGGGCATCAGCACCTGATCCTTGCTGTAGGACGCGGCGTCGCGGATGTCGCGGTTCAAGAGGTTGCTGCCGCTGATGCCGATTGTGTATTCGCTGATCTGATCGAAGCGCGGCCTGGCGTTCTTCCAGTTGTAGCTCACTTCGGCGCGCAGATCGTCATAGGCGCCGGTCGATGAATCCGCGACGGTGGCGACATTGTTCTGCGCGAAGGCGTGGATCAGCTTGACGCGCGTGAGCCAGTTGGCGTCGCGCCAGTAGACGCCGCCACCGAGGCGCACCGGCGGAATGCGCGGCACATTGGTGCCGTCGGTGAAGGTGGCGCGCACGACGTCGAACTGGTTCTCGATGCCGAATTGACCGGAGCCGAGCGGCAGTATGTCCCACTGGCTCTGGAATTCGCCGCCGCGAAAGGTGGCGTCGGATTGCGAGTAGATCGCCTCATTGAGTTCGGCGACGCCGGTGCAGTCGCCGGCCTCGTCGCAGGTGTTGCCGGTGAGGCGGCGATAGATGAAGCCCTTGAACCGCGTGTAATAGATCGAGGCATCGAAGCGGAACGGCCCCTTGGCGCGGCGCAGCCCGAGTTCGAGAGATTGGGCAGCCTCGATGCCGAGATTGACGTTGCCCTTGTCGAAGGTGGTGGTCGCGTCGTGGACGCCGCCCGAATAAAGCTCGGCGGGCTTGGGCGCGCGCTCGACATATTGCGCGGTGAGACTCGCGGTCATGTCGAGCGGCACCTCGCGCAGGATGCCGAAGCTGACACTCTTCGGCGTGAAGTCGCGCGTCGCCGCCGTTTGCGTCAAGGTGCCGACGGCGTCGAAGGTGCGGCCGGTGCCGTCGAGATGCACGCGCTCGATGCGGCCGGCGACCTGCAGTTTCGTTAGTTCGTTGAGCTTGAACTCGTTGAACATGTAGCCGGCGATGCGGTTGTTGGTGTTGCGATCCCATAGGCCGATGCCGCCGGGCGCGGGCGCGTCGAGCATCTGGTGGCCGCCTTGCACGCCGATCGCCGTGGTCAGCGAAGCAAAGCGCAGATCGAATGGCGCCAGCTGCGCCTCGACGCGGCCTTCCTGTTCCTTGTTGATGAAGGTCTGCTGGATGCCGGTGCTGTTGAAATCGGTCTGATCGGACAGGCCGATTTCGTTGTGCTTGTAATCGGTGAAGCCGCCCCAGAAACGGATGGCATCGACAACCGACGATGGCGCGCGCCATTCGCCCTTGGTCAGGATCTTGGTTTGCTTGGCCTCGATGCGGGTCTGGTTGCTTTCGGGGTCGGCGGCGGGAACGTGATAGAGCGCGTTCGTCGTGGTGATGGCGGCCCCGATGAAGCCGTCGTTGAAAATGTAGGAGCCGCCGAGCGCCTGGCCGCTGTTGTGCAGGCTCGAATTGGTCTGCGTTCCGTTGAAGCCGCCTGGCTGCGTTGCGTTCGGCAGGTCCGTTGGGTCGGGTGCGGTCAGGTATGGATAGGACGGCACCTTGTAGTCGCTGGCGCGGCGGGAATAGCCGTCGGCATGCAGCGCGAAATTGCCGGCGCCGGCATCGAGGAGCACCGCCCCATCGGCGCCCTTATCCACCGAGGAGAAGCCGGCGCGGAATTCGGTCGAGACCGGACGCGACGGGATGAAAGTGGGGATGCGGTTGTTGTCGGCCTCGACTACGCCGCCGATCGCCTGCGAGCCGAAGCGCAAGGTGGCGGGGCCGCGGATCACCTCGATGCGCTCGGTGACGAGAGGATCGACCGGGACGAAATGATCCTCGCCGAGGTCGGAGGCCCCGTTGGCGCCTATGCCGTTCTCCTGGATGCGGACGCGGTTGACGTCGAGGCCGCGGATGATCGGCCGGCTGGAGGCGCCGGGGGCGAATTGCGAGCCGGTGATTCCGGGCTTGTCGAACAGCAGGTCGCCGAGCGTTGCGGCGCCGCTGCGGCGGATTTCGCCGTTCTCGATCACAGTGACCGGCGCGAACTGGTCGGTGACCACGGGCAGGGTGCCCTGCAGGGAATCGGTGGTGGCCGGCGTGGCGCGCTGGATCGGGCTCGGCGCGGTCACGGTGACCTGCGGCAGCGTCACGGTCTGCGCCAGCGCCGGGGCGGCGGCGATCACGGCCGAAACGGACAGTACCGCGAGAGACAGGTCGGAAAAGGACACAGCAAGCCGCAGGCTGCGGCGGGACCGAAGCGACATGGAAAACCCCGAATATGAGAAGGGAGGACCCATCGCGGCGCGAAGCCGGCGTCCTGCGCCTGCACTCGTGCTTTGTCCGACCCACCCCGGTAGATATGTTATATTATAACATTACGTAAGAGAGACGGAGTCAAGCCGTTTGAACCAGTAGAGGGAAAGCATTGGCGGGCTGTCGCCGCGCGGCCACAAAAGAACGGCGCTGGCGCTGCCAATACCGGGCAAATGCCGCGGGCAGCGGGTTTCGCTCGGTGGGCGAAGCGATTATCTTGGGGGCATTCCCGCGCCGTGCTTTTGGAGACTGCCCTTTGCTCAACCGTTTCGATCCCAGCCAGCCGTCCAATGGCGAGGCCGAGGTCAAATATCTCGATGGCGATTTTCGCGTGGTGCGTCCCGGCGGCTTCGTGCGCTGCGCGGTGACCGGCGCGCCTATCGCGATCGACGAACTGAAATACTGGAGCGTCGACCGCCAGGAAGCCTATGCCACGCCCGAGGCGGTGCTGCAGCGCTACCGCGAGACGCCGCGGCCCTAGCTCAAGTCGTTGAAATTGACTCCGTTTGTCCGCGCGAGAGCGCGGACCCAGCATCTTCTTTCCAGACAACAAGACTGGATTCCCGCTTTCGCGGGAATGAACAGAGTATGCTGCGTCGTTTCAGCGTAAGGCGCGGGCAAGGAGTTCGCGCAGCGCATCTTGCTCATCCACCACCATCGTCACCGGCAGTACGTGCGTCTTGGACGCCAGCGCGGCGAGCGCGGGATTTCCCGCCATGCGCGCGCGATCCTTCTCCGTGGTCAGCAGCGACAGGCCGCCGCGTTCGGCGCTCATCACGAGCTCGGCGGCTTCCTCGGCGCTGAAGCGATGATGATCGGCGAAGGCGCGGCGCTGCGCGATTGATATGCCGGCCTGTTCAGCGGTGGCGAAGAACTTGTCCGGATCGCCAATGCCGGCGAAGGCCAAGACCTCTCGCGCGTGCAGTGACGAAACCGCCGCCGGTTCGGGCGCGAGATGGCCGTGCAGCACGGGCCGCGTTCCGGCGCGCGAGGTGACGGCGCGCGCCGCGCCACCATCGCCGACAACGAGCAAAGCATCGCAGCGCGTCATCTGAATGTGGAGCGGCGCCCGCAACGGGCCGGCCGGAAACACCTGGCCGTTGCCGATGCCGCGTTTGCCATCCACCACGGCGATGGTCAGCGTCTTGGCGAGCGACGGATTTTGCAAACCGTCATCCATGACGACGACGCTTGCTCCCATGGCCTTGGCAAAAGCCGCGCCGAGCACGCGGTCGCGCGCGACGATCGTGGGCGCCGCGCGGGCCAGCAGCAGCGCCTCGTCGCCAACGTCCGCCGCGCTGTCCTTTTCGTGATCGACCGCATGCGGCCCCTCGACCGAGCCGCCATAGCCACGCGTCAGAAAGAACGGCGTCGCGTCCAGTTCGCGCAACAAGGCCGCCAGCATCAGCGCCGTCGGCGTCTTGCCGGTGCCGCCGAGCGTGAAGTTGCCGACGCAGATAACGGGAACGCCGGCAACCGCGCCGCGCCGCATCATGCGTCGCTCAGTGATGATGCCGTAGGCCGCACCCAGCGGCGCCAGCAAGCTCGACATGAGCCCCGGTGGACGCCACCAGAAGTCGGGCTCACGCATGGTCGCCTCGCCCGCGCAGCATCAGATGCATCAGGTAAGGATCGAGCGATTGCAGCGTGCGGCCCAGCGCGCCGCCGAGCGCGTCGACGGTGCGGCGTGCGGCAGTGGTCACGCTCTTGCGCGTGTCGTCGCTCGCCAGCAGCGCGGCGAAAGCGGCGGTGAGGCGGTTGGCATCGTCGACCGGTTCCGCGCCGTGGGCGGCATCGAGCGCCTCGTAGATGTCGGCGAAATTCCAGACATGCGGGCCGTGCAGGATCGCGGCGCCCAGCTTGGCTGGTTCTATCGGGTTCTGTCCGCCATGCTCGACCAGCGAGCCGCCGACGAACACCGCTTCCGCGAGCCGATAGATCAGGCCAAGCTCGCCCATCGTGTCGGCGACATAGATCTCCGTGCGAGCAGTGAGCGGTTCGCCGCGCGAGCGCTGCGCTGCATTCAGCCCGGCCTCGTGGGCGAGAGTCATGATCTCATCGCCGCGCTCAGGATGGCGCGGCGCGATCAATGTCAGCAGGCCGGGGAAGTTGCCGCGCAGCCGCAGGTGCGCTTCGATCATCGGCGCGTCTTCGCCCGGATGCGTAGAAGCCGCCGCGATCATCGGCCGGGCGCCGATGGCGTCGCCGAGCGCCTGCAGTTTCGCGGCATCGGCCGGCGGTGCCGGCACGTCGAGCTTGAGATTGCCGGTGGTGACGACGCGCGGCGCGCCGAGTTCGGTGAGGCGCAGCGCATCGCCCGGCGTGCCGGCGAGGCACAGGTCGAAGCGGCGCAGCAGATTGAAGATGGTCCGCGGCAGGCGTTGCCAGCGCTTGAACGAGGCTTCCGACATGCGGCCATTGACGAGGATCATCGGCACGCCGCGCTGCGACGTTTCAATCACCATGTTCGGCCACAAATCGGACTCGACGAGCAGCGCCAGATCCGGCCGCCAGCGATCGAGGAAGCGGCGCATGTAAGCGGGCGCATCGAGCGGCACGAACTGGTGGATGACGCCCGGCGGCAGGCGGTGCGCCGCCATCTCGGCCGACGTCACCGTGCCGGATGTCACCAGCATGTTGACGCCTTGCGCGGCGATGCGTTCGATCAGCGGCAGCGCGCTGACAAGTTCGCCGACGCTGGCGCCGTGCAGCCAGACCAGCGCGCCCTGTGGCCGCTCGATCCTGCTACGGCCATAACGCTCGCCGAGGCGCTCGCCGATTTCCTTGCCGCGTTTGAGGCGCCGCGACAGCAGCACGGGCGCGAGCGGCATCAGCAGCCGCGACAGCGCGCGGTAGGTGTGCAGCACCAATGTAAGATGCGTGCTGCTCATGCCAGCGGTTCCTTGGCCGAGGAATCCTTGACCGCGGCATCTCCGAACAGCGGCATTGGCGGCACCGGCTTGCCATCGGCAATGGCGTAGGCGCGCGCCGTCATGTCGTTGAGCGCAGCTTCGATCTCCTGCCGCTTCTCTTCGAGCGTTGCCTGGTCGGCATCACTCGGCACACGGAAGGGGCCGCAGCCGCAGAAGGCAATGCGTGAGAACGGAAGATTGATCGCGCTCTTGTCCCAGTTGTCGAGCTCGATGCGGCGGGACGAAGCAATGGCGATGGGATAGATCGGGCGCTGCGAATGCTGCGCCAGCTTGATGATGCCCATGCCGCAGACCCGCGACACCTTAGGCACGTCGGCGGTGAGCGCAACGTTGTAACCCTCGCTCAGGGCCTCGACCATCTGCATGAAGGCCGTCATCCCGCCCTTGCGGTGAAACTCGCCGTTATGCGCGCCGGAGCCGCGGATGGTTTCGATGCCGAGCTTCTCGGCGGCGCGGGCATTGATCTCACCATCGCGATGCCGCGAGATCAGCACCTTGGTGCGATGGCTCTCGTTCTTGCGCTTGATGAAGGGAGCGAGGAAATGCTGGCCGTGCCAGAAGGCGATGATCGCCGGCGTCTCGACTTCTTCATACATATAAGGCGGATCGCGAACGATGCGGCTGGTGTGCCACACCAGGCGCAAGTAGTTCGCGGCGATTGAACCGGCGGCTGACTGGAATGCGGCCGATGCAACGATCCGCTTCATCAATGGCATCGGCTGCTCGTCGCTCGTCTCTGAAAAGGGGCACGCTTATCGAGGCCCCGGTCTAGCATGTTCCGCGGCATCGGTCTCACTGATGAAATAGCAGCAAAATCCGCGGCTTTGAACCGCTTAATCGCGCTTGTCCGGCTTGTCGGGATCGAGCAGACGGTGCAGGTGCACGATGAAGTAACGCATCTGCGCGTTGTCCACGGTCTGCTGCGCCTTGCTCTTCCACACCGCATAGGCCGAGGCATAGTTCGGGTAGACGCCGACCAGGTCGACCTTGTCCAGATCCTTGAATTCGACGCCTTCCAGACTGGTCAGTTCGCCGCCGACGACGAGATGAAGAAGTTGTTTGGCAGGTTCGGCCATCGATTGATCCTCAGGGTCGGTTCCGGCGGATAAACTGATTCAGACGAATTCAGGCAGTCGGCCACGCATCAGCTCGATGAGCTGCCCGTGGCGGCCGGCGCTGGCGGCGACCAGCGCGCCATGAGTCGGTTCCGGCAGGTTATAGCGCAGGCCGCGGCCGGCGATATCGGTCAGAATGCCGCCGGCCTCATGAATGAGAAGATCGGCAGCTGCTAAATCCCAATCGTGACTGCCGGGTGACGACAGCGCGACATCGAAGGCGCCTTCGGCAACGCGGGTGAGCCGCAGCGCCAGCGAATGAACCTTCGGCAACTGCAGGGTGTCGGGCGTGAGGGCCGCCAGTTGATCGAGATACCGGCGCGGGCCGGCGGCGCGGACGCCGTCAAGATCGTTGCCGGCGCGGACACTCATTGACACGCCGTTGCGCGTCGCGCCCAAACCGGCGGCCGCGATAAACATCTCGTTCGTCACCGGCGCGTAAACACCGGCAAGCTGCGGCCGGCCCCGATCGACCAGCGCGACGCAGATGGTCCAGTCGGGCCGCTTGGTGATGAAGGCACGGGTGCCGTCGATTGGATCGACGATCCAGATCGTGTCGGTGGCGCGCGCCGCAGGGTCGTCCTCGGTTTCTTCCGACAGCCAGCCGGCCTGCGGCGCCAGCGCTGGCAACCGGTCCTTGAGGAAGTCATTGACCGCGAGGTCGGCTTCGCTCACGGGCGAGTTGTCGTGGCCCTTGGTCCAGCGCTTGAACTCACGGCGCGAGGTCTCGAGCGCGATCTCGCCGGCCTCGCGCAGGATCGCTTCGAGAGGGCCGCGCAAGGAGGCGGCATCGCTGGCGGGATTACTGACCGGCAACGGTCAGGCCCTCCAGCCGAATGGTCGGCGCATTGATGCCGTGCTTGAAGACCAGATCGTTGGCCGGCGTCAGGTTCCTGAACATGTCGAGCAGGTGGCCGGCGATGGTGACCTCGCTCACCGCATAAGTGCGCTGGCCGTTCTCGATCCAGAAGCCGGAGGCGCCGCGGCTGTAATCGCCGGTCACGCCATTGACGCCACTGCCGATCAGGTCGGTGACGTAGAAGCCATCCTTGATGTCGGCGATCAGGTCCTCGGGCGACACCTTGCCCGGCTCCATATGCAGGTTGGAGGCCGACGGCGACGGCGTCGAGGACGCGCCGCGTGAAGCGTGGCCAGTGGTCTTGAGACCGAGTTCGCGCGCCGTGGCGCAATCGAGAATCCAGGTGGTGAGCACACCGTCGTCGATCAAAGCCATCCGTTTGCCGGCAACGCCTTCGCCGTCGAAGGGATGCGAGCGCAGGCCGCGCTTGCGCAGCGGATCGTCGATGATGCGGACGCCGTCTGCGAACAGCTTGGCCCCCATCTTGTCGCGCAGGAACGAGGTCTTGCGCGCGATCGACGAGCCGTTGATGGCGCCCGCGAGATGCGACACCAGCGAAGAAGCAACGCGCGGATCGAACACCACCGGCACCTTGCGCGTCGTGACCTTGCGCGGATTGAGCCGCGCCACCGCACGCTCGCCGGCGCTGCGGCCGATGGCGTCCGGGCTTTCGAGATCTTCGGCATGCAGTGTCGAGGAATAATCGTAATCGCGCTCCATGCCGGTGCCTTCGCCGGCGATCGCCATCACCGAGACGCCGTGACGCGAGCCGAGATAGGCGCCGCGGAAACCGTGGCTGGTGACCAGCACCATGCCGCCGATGCCGGCAGATGCGGAAGCACCACCTGACTTGCTGACGCCCTTCACCGCGAGCGCGGCTTCTTCTGCCTTGCGCGCCATCGCTTCGAGATCGGCGACGGCGGGAAGCTTGTCGTCGATGAGGTCGAGATCGGGAAAGTCGCGCGCGAGCAGTTCGGCTTCGGCGAGGCCGGCGAACTTGTCCTCGGGCGCGACGCGGGCCATCGCCACCGCGCGCTCGGCCAGAGTGGCAAAGCCGTCCGGCGAGGTGTCGTTGGTGGAGACCACCGCCTGGCGCTTGCCGATCAGTACGCGCAGGCCGAGATCGTCGCCTTCCGAGCTTTCGCTTTCCTCGACCTGGCCGTCGCGCACTTCGATCGACTGCGACAGGCCGCGCACGGCCACCGCATCGGCGGCATCGGCGCCGGCGGCGAGCGCCGCCTTCACCAGCTTTTCGGCGCGCTCGGTGAGCACGGATTGATCGAACAGCGACTTGGCCGGAGCGAGCATGAGAACACTTTCGTAAGGATGCGGTCATCGCGGCAGTGCCGGAATCCGCAGCCAAATGAGGGGTCACCTCTAAATGGCGGTGGCGCGCGCCGCGCGCAACCGCTTGCCTCGATTTGTGCCGCCGAAATCAACACCTCGTCAATCATGGCTGGCAACGCGTCGTCAAGCATGGGCTCCAATGCCCCGGGCCCTAACGCCGATTAACCGCGAAAATTAAGGGGTTTCGGGCTTCCGTGCGTCATTCTCTCAGGCAAGCGATACGGGTCAATAAGCCCGACGCGGGAGAGATTGAGGCGTCAAATATGCGAAGTGGCGGGGGTCCCGCCGGGTCGAGTCGTCAGGAGCGGCTCGACCCGTTCGCCCTGCCGGTTGCGTTCGCGACAAGCGACGCGTCGGCCGGGGTGCGGGTTATCGAACTTTACCGGGAACGCGTGGTCATGCGGCGCTCGCTCGCCGGCATGGTGATGGCGATCAATATGCCGGTTGCGTCCTATGAGGGCGTCGCCCTCAAACTGGTGCGCGGCCAAAACGGCGCGCCCGGCCGCGCCGAGATCACGCTGGAGCACAAGGATCCGGGGCTGACGGTGTCGCTCTACGCATCCGAGCACTGCGACGAAATCGGCACGGAGTGGCAGGGCTGGAGCGACGCGCTCGGCCTGCCGATGATCGTCAACGACACCAAGGATGGCTGGCGCCGCATCGGTGAGGTTAGGGCGGCCAGGGTTCGTCCGCGCCGCCGCCGGCATTCCTCGCTCAAGCGTCGCCGCCCGATGTTTCTGGCGCGCCGCAAAGCCGGCAGGCCGCCGGATGCGATGGCGATCCATCGCGGCGAGCACGAGATCATCGCGCGCAATTAAGCTAATTGCACTTCCGCAGCTTCAGCAAGCCGCCCGGCTGCTGATTGATCTCGACGCGATCGGGCTCGACGATCTTCAGCGTGTACTTGGCCTGGCCGTTGCTGATCTGGCCGGTCGAGAATTCATCGACAATGCGGAAGGTATTGCTGCCGTTCTGCTGGATCGACTGGTTGCGGAACGCTGGCACGCCGCCGCCGCTGTCGGTGCGCTGATTGCCGTTAAAAGCAATGACGCGCAGCCGGCTGCAATCGACCGGGCCTTTCTCGCTCGAAGCGGTCACGCCCCAATGGCCGGTGATCGGATAGTTGGCGGCCTGCGCGTTGACCGCGAGCAGGGTTACCGGAATAACGACAATGAGAAACGTTCGTCTGGCCATGGCGCAGACTAACACAGCGCCGGCTGCAATGGTTTCACATTCTCAGGCGCGATAGGCGGCCATGAAGGTGCGCACCGCAATGCGAACCACGTGCTCGATGCGCTCGTCGGTCGGTGGCGGGCCGAAATTGAACAGCATCGGTTTCAGCATGGTGGCGTGGCAGGTCTCGATGAACTGCGAGGCGGCGACTTCGTAGTCGTCGACCTTGAGGACGCCGGCTTCGGTCTGCGCCTTGAGATAGGCCGCCAGGCTGGCAACGCCGCGGGCCGGGCCGGATTCATAAAGGCGGCGGCCGACATCGGGCATGCGTTCGGCGACGGCGATGACGGTTCGCCATGACGACAGGCGCTTGGCGTCCGCCAGCGCTCGCACGAAGGCCTTGCCGCGCTGGAGCAGCACTGCCTCGACGTCGCGGTCGGCATGGTCGAATTCGAAAACGGCGTCGAGCTGCATGGCGCATTCGCCGCGCACCATGCCGTCGAACAGGTCGTCCTTGTCCTTGAAGTAGACGTAGAGCGTGCCCTTGGACACACCGGCGGCTTTGGCGATGTCCATCATGCTGGCGCCATCGAAGCCGCGGTCGAGAAACACCTTGCGGGCGCCGTCGAGAATCTGGCGGCGCTTGGCGCTGTCGTCTGCCCCGTCGGCGGGGCGTTCGGCGGTCATTTCGGCCGCTGCCTGGCTCATCGTTTGTACTCCCGCGGCAAATTCCGTTGCCGCCTCAATCCTTTGCGCGATTCCGGCAGGTTTGCGGCCGGGAATCCGGCCGTTGCCCACATAAATTTATATGGCGCAATCCATCTAAAGAATCAATGACCGAACGGTTCGGTCAACTTGACATGTAGCGCGAGATGGGGCTATCAGGCAATGACCGAACGGTTCGGTCATTGGAGGCGGCTATGTCGCAGCGCAGCGCTGAACAACTGAAGGCGGCCCAGACAGAGGGCCCTGCCGTCTCTGCGAACGCCGAAACCGTCAGGCCAGGCATCGGCGCCGCCCTGAAGGCGAACCGCAAACGGCTATTAGTGGGTGTCGCCACGCTCGCGGTGGCCGGGCTCGGCTGGTGGACGGTCAACTACGTCACGACCGGCCGGTATCTCGTTTCCACCGACGACGCTTATGTCCGCGCCGATGCTACGACCCTGGCCGCCAAGGTGTCCGGTTATGTCGCGCAGGTGGCGGTCGACGATAACGCCTATGTCCGCGCAGGCGATGTGATCGCCCGCATCGACGATGGCGACTACAAGCTCGCCGTCGATGCCGCGCGCGACAAGGTCGCGACGCAGCAGGCGACGGTTGCGCGCATCGGACGCCAGATCGACGCGCAACAGGCGGGGGTCACGCAGGCGCAGGCTCAGCTCACCTCGTCGCAGGCGCAGGCCAGACGCGCTCAACTCGAACTCGACCGCCAGCAGAAGCTGGCCGGCAATGCCTATGCGAGCCAGCAGACTTTGGAGCAGGCGCAGGCCAATCGCGATCAGGCGGATGCCGCCGTTGTTGCCGGCAACGCCGCCGTCGTCGCCGCGCTCGCCAATGTCGATGTGCTCAGGGCGCAGCAGGTGGAGGCGGCGCGCACCCTCGACGAGCTCAAGACCGCGCAGGCCAAGGCCGAGCGCGACCTTTCGTTCACCACAATCCGCGCGCCGGTCGACGGCGTCATCGGCAACCGCGCTGCCAAGGTCGGCGACTTCATGCAGACCGGCCAGCGCTTTGCCAGCCTGGTGCCGCTCGACGACGTCTATATCGACGCCAACTTCAAGGAGACCCAGCTGACGCGGCTGCGTCCCGGCCAACCGGTCGAGGTCAGCGTCGATGCGCTGCCCGAGCACGATATCGAGGGCAGGGTGGCCAGCATGTCGCCGGCTTCGGGGTCGGTGTTCTCGCTGCTGCCGCCGGACAATGCCACCGGCAACTTCACCAAGATCGTCCAGCGCATCCCGGTGCGCATCAAGGTGCCGGCCGAAGTCGCGAACCGCAAATTGTTGCGGCCCGGCATGTCGGTCGTCGTCAAGGTCAACACCAAGTCGGCGAATACAACTTCTGTCGCTGACGGCGGCGCCTGGTTCGCGGCGAAGGCCGCGGAGGCGCCGAAGCAATCGGCATCGAACGAGCCCTCTCTCCGGCGCTAGGCGGCGTGTCCCCCATGAGTACGCCTGGCGCCATTGCCGCGCTTCCGGTTCCCGCCCGTTCCCCGACGGTCGGCGCCGGGAGCGCGGACGCCAAACGCAAGCGGCAGATCGCCGCCTTCGTCGTGATGTGCTTCGGCATGTTCATGGCGATCCTCGACATTCAGATCGTGTCGGCCTCGCTGTCGGAAATCCAGGCGGGCCTGTCTGCCTCGGGCGATGAAATTCCCTGGGTGCAGACGTCGTATCTGATCGCCGAAGTCATCGCGATCCCGCTGTCAGGTTATCTGTCGCGCGCGCTCGGGACCCGCATGCTGTTCGCCATTGCCGCCGCCGGCTTCACGGTCGCCAGCATCATGTGCGGCCTGTCGACCTCGATCAACAGCATGATCCTGTGGCGCGCGGTGCAAGGCTTCATCGGCGGCGGCATGGTGCCGACCGTGTTCGCCTCCGCTTATGTGATTTTCCCCGGTCCCCAGCAAAAGCTGGTGGCGCCGGTGGTCGGGCTGATCGCAACACTTGCCCCCACGGTTGGCCCGACCATCGGCGGATACGTTACCGAGCTGATGTCGTGGCATTGGCTGTTCTTCATCAACATCATTCCCGGCATCGTGGTGAGCGTGCTGGCTTGGACGCTGATCGATTTCGACAAGCCGGACTATTCGTTGCTCAAGAAGTTCGACTGGTGGGGCCTGTCGTCGATGGCGCTGTTCCTCGGCTCGCTCGAATACGTGCTGGAAGAGGGGCCGCGCTACGGCTGGTTCGACGACGAGGCGCTGGTCCTGCTCGCGCTCTTGAGCGCTGCGTCGGCCGTGTTCTTTTTCTGGCGCGTGCTGACGGCGGCCAATCCGATCGTCGATCTGCGCGCGTTCTCAAACGGCAATTTCGCGGTCGGCAGCGCCTTCTCTTTCGTGCTCGGTATCGGGCTTTACGGCCTGACCTATCTCTATCCGGTCTATCTGGCGCAGGTGCGTGGCTACAATGCGCTGATGATCGGCGACACCATGTTTGTCTCCGGCGTCGCCATGTTCCTGACCGCGCCGATCGCCGGCCAACTCGCGCAGCGTCTCGACCCGCGCGTCATCCTCATCGCCGGCTTTCTGTTTTTCGCCTTCGGCACCTGGCAGATGACGGCGCTCACGCAGGACTGGGATTTCTACGAATTGTTGTGGCCGCAGATTTTCCGCGGCGTCGGCTTGATGCTGTCCATTGTGCCTGTGACGAATACGGCGCTCGGCACGCTGCCGCCGGACCGCATCAAGAACGCTTCCGGTCTGTTCAACCTGATGCGTAATCTTGGCGGCGCGCTCGGGCTCGCCGTCATCAACACGGTGCTCAATGACCGGGTGGACCTGCACCTCGTGCGCCTGCACGAGGCCGTCAATCCGGCCAATGTCGCAGCCAACGAAACGCTGCAGAAACTGACGGACCTGTTCGGCGGCGGCGCCGACGCGTCCCTGCAGGCGCTGAAAAAGATGACGCAGATGGCCCATCAGCAGGCCCTGGTAATGGGCTATGCCGATGTATTCTGGGTATTGACCGTACTTTTTGTCGCGTTGGCTGCGCTCGGCCTGACCATGCGCAGGCCTAAAGCCGTGGCGGGTGCGGCGGCCGGACACTGACCGAGCGCGGCTGACTGCGACAGGTTGTCGCCTGCAAGACGAAAATTCCCATTCTTTGTCGGTCGCTGGCACGTTGTGTTTGTTAGAGCCGGCGCCTCAGCCGGCTTATTTTTCGCGTCATTTCGGTGCGTTGACTTTGTTTCCGGCCTTCGCCGAGATGGTCGCGTCCGATCCCAATGGGGTCGGGCCGCGGTTTTTGATGGAGCAGCTTGCGCCGCGTCACGCCAACGCTAAAGCGTCACGATGAATTTCGTGGGCTCCGCCGGAACTGGAGGCCGCCATGTGTAGAAGCTACACGCCGAACCGAAACTAGACCCGTCGAATCTGCCGTTTCAGGCCGCGTCGTGAACGCGGAACGGGAGCGGCTGTCCTGAACACACTTGCGATCAACCTGGAGCTAGAACAAAAATGTCCATCAAAGTTGCCTTATGGGCCGCACTTGCCGTTGCCGTGGGCGTTGCCGCCGCTACGTCCGCGCAGGCGCAGTCGTCCGCCAAGCCGTCGCCGCTGGTGACCGGCGAGTGGCTTGAAAAGAACCTGTCGGCGCCGAAGGTTCGCGTCATCGAGGTGAGCGTTGAACCGGGCGTGTTCGAACGCGGTCATATCCCGGGCGCGCAGAATATCGTCTGGCACACCGATCTCGTCGACACCGTACGCCGCGATATCGCCAGCCGCGATAAGTTCGAGGCGCTGTCGCGCAAGCTCGGGCTGGAGAAGGACACCACGGTCGTTCTTTATGGCGATAACAACAACTGGTTCGCCGCCTGGGGCGCGTGGATCTTCAAGTCCTACGGCTTTGCCGACGTGAGGCTGCTCGACGGCGGCCGCAAGAAGTGGGAAGCCGACAAGCGTCCGTTCGATACCCGCGTCGCCGCGGTTGAACCGAGCAAGATCACGCTGCCCGAGGCCAATACCAAGCTGCGCGCCCGTCTCGGCGATGTCAGCGACGTCGTGAACAAGAAGGCCGACGCGGTCGTCGTCGACATCCGCTCGCCGGACGAATTCTCGGGCAAGCTGTTTGCGCCTGCCGGCTCGCAGGAACTGGCGGTGCGCGCCGGTCACGTCCCGGGCGCCGTCAACGTGCCGTGGGTCCGCGCGGTCGCCGAAGACGGCACCATCAAGTCCGTCGACGAACTGAAGAAGCTCTATGCCGCGGCCGGCATCGACGGCACCAAGCCGATCATCGTCTATTGCCGCATCGGCGAGCGCTCGAGCCATACCTGGTTCGTTCTGTCGCAGGTTCTCGGTTACGACGTCCGCAACTATGACGGCTCGTGGACCGAATACGGCAACACCGTCGGCTTGCCGGTCGTGAACGTCGCTGGCACTGTGTGGGGCGGCAAATAAGCCCCGGCCGGTGACGATGTGACGACACTACAATCGGAGACGGGGGCGCACATCGGTGCGCCCCTTCGTTTTGTTTTCGCCGCCGCGCTTGTGTTGGCGCTCGGCGTGGCCGCCTATGGCCTCCATGCCGGCGGTAAGGCGCCGCTCGCTCTGTCGCTGCTGTTCGGCGCGGCCTTCGGCATCGTCCTGCAGCGTGCGCGGTTTTGTTTCTTCTGCAATTTTCGCGACTGGTTCGATGCCGGCGATCCGCGCGGCCTGCTCGGCATTGTCGTCGCGCTCGCCGTGGGGCTCATTGGCTATACGCTGGTGTTCGGATCGTGGCTGCCGGATTCATCCACCGGCCGTCTGCCGCCGGACGCGTTCATCGGACCGGTCGGCATTGCGCTGGTGGCCGCCGGGCTGGTCTTCGGCGCCGGCATGGCGATATCCGGCTCCTGTGTCAGCGCGCATCTTTATCGGCTGGGGGAGGGTTCGCCGACAGCGCCCTTCGCCTTGATCGGCACGGCGTTCGGTTTCGTCCTCGGTTTCCTGACCTGGAACGGCATCTACCTGTCCTTCGTTTCGGATGCGCCGAGCATCTGGCTGCCGCAATCGCTCGGCTATGCCGGCGCGCTGCTGCTTGCGCTCGGCGCGCTCGCCGTGATCGCCTGGATCGTCGTGCGGCTGTCGCGGCCGCAAGCGGAGGCGGCGCGCGCGAGCGATCCCTGGCGCGCCGTGTTCGTCGAGCGCTGGCCGGCCTGGATCGGCGGCGCGATGGTCGGTGTGCTCGGCACCATGGCCTATCTGCGCGTCGGCCCGCTCGGCGTCACCGCCGAGATCGGCGGCCGCGCGCGTCAGGCGGCGAATGCGCTCAACGTCGTGCCGGCACGGCTTGAGGGTCTCGATACCTTGCGCGGCTGCATCACCGTGGTGCGCGATGTACTGCTGACCAACAACGGCGTCTTCATCGGCGCGCTGATGGTGGCGGCTTTCGCCGCCGCGCTCGTGGCCGGCCAGTTCCGGCCTGCATGGCCGACCGGCGGGCAGATCCTGCGCGGTCTCACGGGTGGCGTGCTGCTCGGCTGGGGTGCGATGACCGGCCTCGGCTGCACCGTCGGCACCTTCCTGTCGGGCACCATGGCCGGCGCGCTGTCGGGCTGGGTCTATGGCGCGGCGATCTTCGCCGGGACCGCGGCGACGCTCGTCGTCGGACGGCGGCTCGGCGCCTTGCCGAAGCCGTAAGCGCTCAGGGTCTGGCGGGAGACGCCGGATTGAGCGAGCCGAGGGCCGTCGTCAGCGTGAAGCGCACCGGCGAACACTGGCTGTCGCCGAGTGTGACGATGTCCGGGCCGGATGTCGTCAGGCCCAGGATGACGACGCCCATGTCGCGGAGCGCCGCGCAGCGGCCGCCGAGCATCGGCGCCAAGGCCGCTCGTCCGGCCTCGGTCAGGTTCAGGGTGGCCCGCGCGGGCACCGTCTGCACGCCGAGCGATTGTTCGCCGGCCGGATTGGCGGCCCAGGCGAAGCCGACGAGAGCGGCGGCCGCGGCGATGCTGGCGCGCGTGAGGTCCGTGCGGGATCGTTCGCTCTGCTGTCTGATCTTGTTGTAGCGGATATAGGACAGCACCTTGTCGACGAGCGTGTCGATATAGCGGTACCAGTTCTCCGCGTTCTGCAGTTCATCGGCCGTATGGCCCGCGAAGAAGCCCTCATGCCGGTCGGTAATGGCGTCTTCATAGGCGGCCTTCAGGTCCGCAACACTGCGGAAGCCTTCGAGCAGCGCCGGATTGCGCTCGGCGTAGTCGATGTCGGCCTGTTCGAGGTTGTTGAGCTCAACGTAACCGGAATAAGCGATCGCCGACGTCGAGCGTACCGCGAGTGCGGCGACGCCGAGTGCGACGAGCGCGCAGAACAGCGCGAACCAGAGACGGGGCTCGTCATAGGCGAACTTGCCGAGACTGGAGAGCTGCGAGCCGGCGAGCAGCGTCGTGCCGATGGCGCCGAACGCAACCAGGGTCCATTTGGCATTGGAGCGCAGGTTCTCGACGGCCTGCGTCAGGCGCGCATCGTACTTGTCTACTTTGACGGCATCGCCTTCGGCCATGGCCAATGTGACAGCAGCGCGCCGTCCTCAATCCCCTTTGGACTTCTCCGGCCGGATGCCGCCGCCCCCTGTCCTTGGCTCGAAGTCCGAGGGCAGGTCCGGTTTTCTGACACCGGCCATACCGCCGAAACCGACGCCGGGTTTGGTCCCTGCCAATTTCGGCTTTTGCGGTTTGGGCGGTTGCACCACAGGCATTGTTGGCGAGGGCTTCTTGCCCTGCCGCGTGTCCTTCGCGTCGCCGGCCATCTTCGACCCCCGATTTTCGCGATCGAGGGGACGATAGAGCAAATCCAGAAACGCAACCAGTAGTCTTGTGATCAGGGATGACTTAAGCCTTCCCGTAGCCGCCCGCTGTCGGTGTCTGGATAATGATGGCCTCATCGGCGTCGATCTCGGTGGCGTCGCAGCCTTCCAGCTTCACTATCGTACCGTCCTTGCGCCGCGCCCAGTTCTCGCCGACCTGGCCGGCTTCGCCGCCCTCCAGCCCGAAGGGGCGCACGCGGCGATGGCCGGACAAGATGGTGCAGTCCATCTTCTCGAGAAAGCGGATGGTGCGGCGGATGCCATCGCCGGCGTGCCACTTGCCCTTGCCGCCCGAGCCCTTGCGGATGTGGAAGTCCTCCAGCAGCACCGGATAACGGAATTCGAGAATCTCCGGATCGGTGAGGCGGGTATTGGTCATGTGCGTATGCACGGCGTCGGTGCCGTTGAAGCCGGGGCCGGCGGGCGAGCCCGAGCAGATGGTCTCGTAATACTGATACTTGTCGTTGCCGAAGTTGAGGTTGTTCATGGTGCCCTGGGCGCAAGCGAGTGCATTCAGCGCGCCGAACAGGCAGTTGGTGACGGCCTGCGACACCTCGACATTGCCGGCGACCACGGCCGCCGGATATTCCGGCGTCAGCATCGACTTTTCCGGCACGATGATATTCACCGGCCGCAGGCAGCCGGCATTCATCGGAATGTCGTCGGCCACCATCATGCGGAATACATAGAGCACGGCGGCGCGCGTCACCGGCTCCGGCGCGTTGAAGTTCGACGGTTGCTGCGGCGATGTGCCGGTGAAGTCGACCGTCGCCTCGCGCTTCTTCTTGTCGACCGAGATTTTCACCTTGATGACCATGCCCTGGTCCATCGGGTATTCGAACTCGGAATCGTGAAGGCGGTCGATGACACGGCGCACGCTTTCCGCGGCGTTGTCCTGCACGTGCTTCATGTAGGCCTTGACCACGGGCAAGGTGAACTGATCGACCATTTTGCGTAGCTCGGCGACGCCGCGCTCATTGGCGGCGATCTGTGCCTTGAGGTCGTTGACGTTCTGGACCGGATTGCGCGCCGGATATTTGGCGCCGGTCAAAAGGTCCATCAGTTCTTTCTCGCGGAATTTGCCGCGATCGACCAGCTTGAAGTTGTCGATATAGACGCCTTCCTGCTCGATGGTCGTCGCGTTCGGCGACATCGAGCCGGGCGAGATGCCGCCGACATCGGCGTGATGGCCGCGCGAGGCCACCCAGAACAGGATGTTCTTCTTCTTGTCGTCGAACACCGGCGTGCAGACGGTGATGTCCGGCAGATGCGTGCCGCCGTTATAGGGCGCGTTGATGGCATAGACGTCGCCGGGTGCGATCCTGCCCTTGTTGTCGCGGATGATGGTTTCGACCGAGCGATCCATCGAACCGAGATGCACCGGCATGTGCGGCGCATTGGCGACGAGCGTGCCGTCGGACGCGAACACGGCACAGGAGAAGTCGAGCCGTTCCTTGATGTTGACGGAGTAGGCGGTGTTCTGCAGCGACACGCCCATCTGCTCGGCGATGGACATGAACAGGTTGTTGAACACTTCCAGCATCACCGGATCGGCATGGGTGCCGATGGCGTGGACGCGCCTGAGCTTCTGTCTGCGCGACAGCACGAGATGGTTCTTCGGCGTCAGTTCGGCTTCCCAGCCCGGCTCGACGACGATGGTCTGGTGCGGCTCGATGATGATGGCTGCGCCTTTGACCTTGGCGCCGATCTTCAATTGATCGCGGGTATAGACATTGGCCTTGTGCCAGGCGCCGTTCGAATAGAACCGCGTCGCCTTGGCCGGCTTCGGCAGCTTGGTCGCCGTGCGCCGCGCCGACTTCTCGGCGAACTTGGCGCCGCCGCCGATGGCCTCCACCGAGATCGCCTCGATGACCAATTCCTTGTTGCGGTCGATGAAACCGAAGCGGGCCTTGTGCGCCTTCTCGAAGGCGCGTTGCATCGCGGGCAGGGGACCGGCCTCGACGATCAGCGCCGTGTCGGTGCCGGCGTAGCGGATATGCGCACGCTGGATCACCTTGATCTTCGCCGCCGGCACGCCCTGGCCGACGACTTCGTCCTTCACCGCCTTGCCGAGCGTGACGCCGGTCTTCTTCAGCGCCGCGAGCGCCTTGGCGCCCCACGGCAATTCGATCGCCTGTTCGCGGGTGGCGCGGATATCGGCGAGGCCCATGCCGTAAGCCGACAGCAGCGACGAGAACGGATGGATCAGCACCTTGGTCATGCCGAGCGCGTCGGCGACAAGGCAGGCGTGCTGGCCGCCGGCGCCGCCGAAGCAGTTCAGCGCATAGCGCGTCACGTCATAGCCGCGCTGCACGGAGATTTTCTTGATGGCGTTGGCCATGTTCTCTACGGCGATCTTGATGAAACCGTCGGCGATTTCCTCCGGCGACTTGTCACCAACGTCGCCGGCCATATCGGCGAACGAGGCCTGCACGGCCGCAGCATCGAGCGGCTCGTTCTGTTGTGGGCCGAAGATCTTCGGGAAGAAGTCGGGCAGCAGCTTGCCGGTCATCACATTGGCGTCGGTGACCGCCAGTGGCCCGCCGCGGCGGTAGCAGGCCGGGCCCGGATTGGCGCCGGCCGAGTCGGGGCCGACGCGGAAGCGCGAACCGTCATAATGCAGGATCGAGCCGCCGCCGGCGGCGACCGTATGAATGAGCATCATCGGCGCCCGCATGCGCACGCCGGCGACTTCGGTCTCGAAGGCGCGCTCGTACTCGCCGTCAAAGTGCGAGACGTCGGTCGAGGTGCCGCCCATGTCGAAACCGATGAGCCGGTCGAAGCCGGCCTGCTTGCCGGTCTCGGCCATCGACACCACGCCGCCGGCGGGGCCGGACAGGATGGCGTCCTTGCCCTGGAACAGTTCGGCGGCGGTGAGACCGCCCGACGACATCATGAACATCAGACGCGCGCCCGACTCCCTGGTGTCGAGGGCATCGGTGACGCGCTTCACATAGCGCCGCAGGATCGGCGACAGATAGGCATCGACCACCGTGGTGTCGCCGCGGCCGACCAGCTTGATCAGCGGTGAGACTTCGTGGCTGACTGAGACCTGTGAGAAGCCCATGTCGCGGGCGAGTTTGGCGAGGCGCTTCTCGTGTTCGGGGAAGCGATAGGCGTGCATCAGCACAATGGCGACGGCGTCGATGCCGTCTTTCTTCGCCGCTTCGAGCTCGACGCGGGCGGCGTCGAGATCGGGCTCCTGCTCGACAGTGCCGTCGGCGCGCACGCGCTCGTCGATCTCGGCGACGCGTTCATAGAGCAGTTCCGGCTTGATGATTTCGAGCGCGAAGATTTTCGGCCGTGCCTGATAGCCGATCTTCAGCGCGTCGCGGAAACCCTTGGTGATGAGGAGGAGGGTACGGTCGCCCTTACGTTCCAGCAGTGCATTGGTCGCGACCGTGGTGCCCATCTTCACCGCGCCGACGGTGGCCGGCGGAATGGCGTCGCCGGCCTTGAGGCCGATGAGGTCGCGAATGCCCTGCACCGCGGCGTCGGCATAGGCTTCGGGATTTTCAGACAGCAACTTGTGCGCGATCAGCTTGCCGTCGGGCCGGCGGCCGACGATGTCGGTAAAGGTGCCGCCGCGATCGATCCAGAAATCCCACGTCCTGGCCGCCGCTGCCTGTTTCTTCGGCTTATTTCTTGCCTTGCCCGCCTGTTTATTCGCCGCCCGCTTCAGCGCCTGCTTGGCCATCGTGCAATCTCCTTGCCGTCGCGGAATAAATCAGAGCTAAAAAAAATCGTCAATAAATCGTTGACAATTTATCGGCGGCCGATACGCTTTTCCAAATCTCATGAGGGGTTGAGATGGCTGCACGGGCGGCAAGGGGTGGCGGCGCCGGCACGGCGCGGGTGCCCAGGACCAGAACATTCGACAGGGCGGGCGCGTCGGCGCTCGGACCGATCGTGTCGTCGGCGCATCTGGCCTCCGGCGCCATGCCGGTTCTCTCCGAGCTCGAATTCGGCATGATACTTTTGGATCATGCCTTTGAGCGCTGGATGGTACGCTGCATCGCCGCCGCGGGCGTGCCCGATTTGTCGCCACTCGATGTCCTTGTTTTGCACACCATCGCTCATCGCGGGCGTGCTAAGCGCGTCGCCGACATTTGCCTGGTGCTCAACATCGAGGACACGCATCTGGTGACTTACTCGCTGAAGAAGCTCGACAGCCACAAGCTGCTCGTCAGCGGCAAGCGCGGCAGCGAGAAAACGGTGAGCCTGACGCCGCGCGGCGAGGCGGTGGTGGAGCGCTATCGCAAGGTTCGCGAGGCATTGCTGGTCCAGTCGGTCAAGAGCGCCGGCATGGACGAAGAACGTCTTTCTGAAATCGCTGCGCTGATGCGGGCGCTGTCCGGTCACTACGACCAGGCCGCGCGCGCCGCCGCAAGCTTGTGAGGGGATCCCGGATGCGTCTGGCGCTGGACAAGCTTTATTTGTGGTCGGGTTACGCCGCCGGCTTCTTCATGGTCTCGATCTTCGCGATCATGATGGTGATGTCGGTCGGTCGTGAGTTCGGGATCAATATTCCCGCGGGCGACGACTTCGCCTCCTGGTGCATGGCGGCGATGGCTTTTCTCGGCCTCGCGCACACCTTCAAGAAGGGCGAGATGATCCGCGTCGGCCTTGTGGTCGAGCGCGTGACCGGGCGCAAACGGTGGGGCGTCGAACTGCTGGCGCTCAGTGTGTCCGCCGCTTTCGTTCTGTACTTCGCCTGGTTCGCGGTCGGAATGACCTGGGATTCCTACCGCTTCAACGACATTTCTCAGGGCGTCGTTTCCGTGCCGCTGTGGATTCCGCAGCTCGGCTACGCCGCCGGCCTTGTCATCCTCGCCATCGCGCTGGTCGATGAGATCGTCCACGTCGCTCGCGGCAACAAGCCGACTTATGAGAAGGAGCCGCCGACGTCGCCAGACGAGTTCGTCGAACGCGTCGCCTCGGGGGGAGCCGGCTGATGTCGATCGCACTCACCGATCTCGCGTTTATCCTGCTGGCGGCGCTGATTTTCATTCTCGGCAGCGGCGTCTGGATCGCCGTCGGCATCGGCCTCGTCGGCTACATCGCCATGATGCTGTCGACCAGTGTTCCGGTCGGCGCGGTGCTGGCAACCTCGATCTGGAGCGCGAGCGCGTCCTGGACGCTGGCGGCGCTGCCGCTGTTCATCTGGATGGGCGAGATCCTGTTCCGCACGCGTTTGTCCGAGGAAATGTTTCGCGGCCTGTCGCCCTGGCTGCAATGGCTGCCGGGCCGTCTGGTGCATGTCAACGTCGTCGGTTGCGGCATCTTCGCGGCGGTGTCGGGATCGTCGGCGGCCACCTGCGCCACCATCGGCAAGATCGCGCTGCCCGAACTGGAAAAGCGCGGCTACGATCCGCGCATCAGCCTCGGCTCGCTCGCAGGTTCGGGCACCCTCGGGCTGCTCATTCCGCCGTCCATTCCCATGGTGGTCTATGCGGTGACCGCCAACGTTTCCGTACTGCAGGTGTTTCTCGCCGGCTTTCTGCCGGGCTTGCTCGTGATGGTGCTCTACATGGGCTACATCATGGGTTGGTCGGTGCTCAATCCGTCGAAGGTGCCGCCGCGCGATCCGCCGATGCCGTTTCGCGAGAAGCTGCGGCAATCGACCAAGCTCATTCCGTGCCTGCTGCTCATCCTCGCGGTGTTCCTCGCGCTGGTGCTCGGCTTTGCCACAGCCACGGAGTGCGCCGCCTGGGGCGTCACCGGCGCGCTGATCCTCGCCTGGTGGAGCGGCACGCTCTCGCGCAAGACGTTCTTCGAGAGCATCATGAGCGCGACGCGGCTCACCTGCATGATCATGTTCATTCTCGGCGCCGCGGCTTTTGCCACCGCCGCGATGGCCTATACCGGCATTCCGGCGGCGCTCGCCGAATGGGTCAAAGGCCAGAACCTGACGCCGAGCATGCTCGCGCTCTATCTGTCGGTCATGTACATCATTCTCGGCTGTCTCATCGACGGCATCTCGATGATCGTGCTGACCGCCGTGGTCGTGCTGCCGATGATCGAGCAGGCCGGGCTCGATCTCATCTGGTTCGGCATCTACCTCATTCTGCACGTCGAGATGGCGCAGATCACGCCGCCGGTCGGCTTCAATCTGTTCGTGCTTCAGAACATGAGCGGCAAGGACACGCTGACCGTCGCTAAGGCGGCGTTCCCGTTCTTCATATTGCTGCTGGCCGCCGTCTTCATCATCACCGAATTCCCTCAAATCGCTCTGTTCCTGCCGCAACTGGCATTCCCGCCCTCTTGAGGGGACTTGATCGGACGGGGATGTTTTCTGCTAGGATTTGAACAAACAACAGCAAGGTGTGAGGTCTCAAATGACGAAGCCTATTTACCGTAATGCACTGCTCGGCCTGCTGGCCGCCGCCGCGCTCGGCGTGACGCCGGCCGCCGCGCAGACCAAGTGGAATCTGCCGGCCGCCTATCCGGCCAACAACCCGCACAGCGAAAACCTTGCTTTGTTCGCCAAGGACGTATCGGCCGCGACCGGCGGCAAGCTCGAAATCACCGTTCATCCGGGCGCCTCGCTGTTCAAGGCGCCGGACATCAAGCGCGCGGTGCAGACCGGGCAGGCGCAGGCCGGCGAAGTGCTGATGTCGCTGCACGAGAACGAAGACCCGGTCTACGGCGTCGACGTCGTGCCATTCCTCGCCACCAGCTTCCCGGAAGCCAAGAAGCTGTGGGCGGCGTCGAAGCCCTTCGTCGAGAAGAAGCTCGCCTCGCAGGGCATGATCCTTCTGTTCGCGGTGCCGTGGGCGCCGCAGGGCATCTACGCCAAGAAGGACATCAACACGATCGAGGACATGAAGGGGCTGAAGTGGCGCGCCTATAACGTCGGCACCGCCAAGATCGGCGAACTCGTCGGCGCCCAGTCGGTCACCGTGCAGGCCGCCGAACTGGCTCAGGCGCTGGCGACCGGCGTCGTCAATGCCTTCATGACCTCGGGCGGCACCGGCTACGACACCAAGGCGTGGGAAACCATGAGCCACTTCTACGACACCCAGGCCTGGATCCCGAAGAACATGACCTTCGTGAACAAGGCGGCGTTCGATGCGCTCGACAAGCCGACGCAGGAAGCCATCCTGAAGGCCTCGGCCGTCGCCGAAGAGCGCGGCTGGAAGATGTGGGAAGAAAAGAGCGACTGGTACCTTGCCGAGCTCAAGGCCAAGGGCATGAAGGTGTTGCCGCCGAGCGATGCGCTCAAGACCGGTCTGAAGAAGATTGGCGATCAGCTCACCGCCGACTGGAAGAAGAAGGCCGGCGCCGATGGCGAGGCGCTGATCGCCGCTTACGAGAAGAAGTAAGGCTTGGTTCGTAGCCGGGTTAGCGAAGCGTAACCCGGGAGCTTATGTCGCCGGATGTCGCTATGCCATCCGGGCGACAAGAGGAAGAAGCAAAGCCGGCGCGTATCGCACGCGCCGGCTTTTTTATGCATTGATCGTGAGCTTAGAGTCGTCCCATCAGCAGGAGGATCAGCAGCACGACGATCACAAGACCCAGACCGCCGCCGCCATAGTAGCCGGTGCCGTAGAACGGGCCGCCGCCGATGCCGGAGAAGCCGCCGAGCAAGGCGATGATGAGGATAATCAGAATAATGGTGCCGATCGACATCGCGCACGTCTCCCTGGAATCGTTGCAATAAATCCATGGCGTGCGACTTGTGGCGTACCGCCGCATCGTCGACGCGACTGTCAACGGAACAGGGCGCGGATGGTTCCGCACCATGGCATCAATGCGGCGGCTCAAATAAAACAGCCCCCGGATTTCTCCGGGGGCTGTTTATTCCGTCTTAACGTCCGGCGAAGCGAACGCTTACCGGCCCGCCTGCTGGTCGATCAGCGGCGTGATGCGCCGCACCGCAACGCGGCGGTTTTCTTCGGACGGCCCTTCGGTCTGCACCTTGAGATATTCCTCGCCGTAGCCTTGCGTGACGAGGTTCTCCGGCGGCACCTGGAATTGCTCCGTCAGCGCCACAGCGACCGCCTCGGCGCGGCGGTCGGACAAAGACAGGTTGTCCTCGTCCGAGCCAACGGCGTCGGTGTGGCCCTCGATCAGGAAGACCTCGCGCGGATTTTTGTCGATGGCGCGGTTGATGCCGTCGGCAATGATCGCGAGGCGGTCGATCTGGTCCGGCGTGATCTGCCACGAGCCGGTGGCAAAATGCACATCGAGATCGACGCGCGGCATGTAGGCGCGCAGCGGCTCGCTGTAACGCACCTGTTCGAGCGTGTAGCGGCGGTCGATGCGTTCGATCGGCGGCGCCAGGAACAGCGCGAAGATCGCATCCCGGTTCGCGCGCCGGCCGTCGAGGATGTAGCGCTCCGGCGGACCGCGCCAGCGCGGCGGCGGCACGTCGACGAAGTAGCCGGGGCGCGGCCCGGCGAAGCGGTTGTCGATGATCACCACTTCGCGGCCGCCGCGATCGCGGCGCACGCGGCGGAGCAGACGTCCATCGCCGCCGGTGGTGGTGATGATCTGCGCGCCGTCGGGCCGGACGATGATGCTGATCGTGTCGTCGCCGCGCCGCGTCACGCGCACGTCGCGCGCGTCGATGGCGAAGCGGTCGGCTTCGTTGTGACGGATGATGGTGCGGTTGCCGTCACGCACGATGGTGCGATCGCCTTCGGTGATGATGGTGCGGTTGCCATCGCGCGTTTCGCGGCGTTCGCGACGGATGTCGTCGAAACCGCGCTGCGGCCCCTGATCGCCGCGACGGATGAATTCGCCGGCGCTGCGTGGCTGGGTCGGCGGCGGCGGCGGTGCGGCCGCCGGGCGACCGGCTTCCTGCGCCGCGCGGCCGGCGATGGAGTTCGGCGGCTGCTGCTGAGCCGCGGGCGGAGGCGGCGCCGGCTGTTGTGCCGCAGGCGGTGGCGGTGAGCCGGGACGCTGAGCCCCCGGCGGACGTTGACCATCCGGCCGCTCGCCGCGCGGACGATCAGGCCTTTCGCCACGCGGCGGCGGGGCGGATTGGGGCTGGGTCGCTGGAGCCTGTGCCGCGGGTGGCGGGGGAGTCGTGGGCTTGGACTCCTGCGCGGCCGGCGGCGGCGCTGCAGGTTTCTCTGCGGCGGGCGGCGGGGGTGGCGCGGGCGGTGCGCTCGGTGCCCCCGGCGGACGTTGACCTTCGGGACGCTCGCCACGCGGCGGCCCCGCGGGGCGTTCGCCTCGCTGCGGCGGCTGCGCTGATGGCGGCGGTGGCGCGCTTGGCGCCTGGGCAGCGGGCGGCTGGGGCGGACGCGGTCGTTCGGCGGCGGGCGGTGCGGGCGGGCGGGGCCGCTCGGCGGCCGGCGGCGGAGGTGCGGGTCGTTCCGCTGCGGGTGGCGGCGGCGCGGGACGTTGCGCGGCGGGCGGTGGCGGCGGCGCGGCCGCAGGGGGAGCCGGCGGGTGAGCGGCCGGAGGCGCCGGCGGCTTGGCGGCGGGCGGCCCGGGCTTCGGCTCTTCCTTCTTCTGGTCGGGTGCGGGCGGCGCCGCCTGGGCGATCACAATCGGCGCATCGGTTGCGGCCATCGCTGGCAAGGCAACCCCCGCAACCGCGGTGAGGGCCGTGCAAGCGAGCAGTAGTGAGCGAATGGACGTCATCAGGCAGGGACTCCTGTGGGAAGCATCGTTAACGTGATCGCGAGAATGCGGTTCCACGTCTGAATTGCTTCTGAACGGAATACGGCCGAATTGTCACCGAGCGGTGTCGACGTTTTGCTTTCGCGCCGCAGCATCCTTATTGTCCCCACTCTCAATGACTGAGCACCACGATCAACGCCTCAACCGGGCCCTTGCCGCCTATCTGCGCCAGGAGGTGCAGGCGCCGGCCATGGCGATTTCGGACTTCCTCGACATTCTCGTCGAGGATGCACGGCGTCTCGATGCAACGGACCTGTTCGACGACCTCGACCGCATGCAGAGCGCGGCGACGAAGCTGAACGCTTTCGTCAGTGCCGTGGTCGCCGACTCAGGTCATGATCGCAAGCTCGGCGAGAACGATCGCGAGTTCAACCGCCGTATTCGCCACGATCTGCGCACACCGCTCAATGCCGTCATCGGCTACAGCGAGATGCTGGTCGAGGATATGGAAGGTCAGGACGACGCGCCGCTGCGCGACGATCTCGTCAAGCTCAAGCAGGCCGCCGACCAGTTGCTTGGCCAGATCGACGCCATGGTGGCGCTGACGCATATCGACGAGGCGCCGATCGCGCGCGAGGACAAGCTCGCCGCTCAATTCGTCGGTCGTGCCGGCATTGTCGCGGACGTGCTGCGCACCGTCGAGCCGCTCAAGGCCGATGTTTCACACCTCATCGAACGGCAGAGCCGCATTCTCGTCGTCGATGACAATGCCGCCAACCGCGACGTGCTGGAGCGCCGCCTGACGCGCGAAGGCCATGCCGTCGTCACCGCCGCCGACGGCGCCCAGGCGCTCGCGCTGATCGGTGAGAACGATTTCGATCTCGTGCTGCTCGATCTCATCATGCCGGAGATCGGCGGCTTCGATGTGCTCACCCGCCTCAAGAGCGACGCGTCGACGCGGCATATTCCGGTCATCGTCATCTCGGCGCTCGACGAACTCGACAGCATCGTGCGCTGCATCGAGGCCGGCGCCGAGGATTATCTGTCCAAGCCGTTCGATCCGATCCTGTTGCGCAGCCGCATCAATTCGTCCCTGGAGAAGAAATGGCTGCGCGACCGCGAGAAGAAGTTCTTGGCCGATCTGGAGACGGAAAAGCGCAAGTCGGAAGCGCTGCTGCTCAACATCCTGCCGCCGAGCATCGTTAGGCGCATGCGCGACGGCGAGGTCAGGATCGCCGATCAGGTGCATGAATCGACCATTCTGTTCTGCGATCTCGCCGGCTTCACCGTGCTGTCCGGCGCCATGCCGGCCGCGCGCGTGCTCGATTTCCTCGGCGAGATCTTCACCCAGTTCGACGCGCTGGCCGCCGAGGCCGGTGTCGAAAAGATCAAGACCATCGGCGATGCCTATATGGCGGCGGCCGGCATTCCCGAGCCGCAGCCCGACCACGCCCAGCGTATCGCGCGGCTCGCCCCGCGCATGATGCGCGCGGTGCGCGACGTTGCCGGCGCGACGGGCCTCAATCTTGAGGCCCGCATCGGTATTCACACCGGCCCGATCGTCGCCGGCGTGATCGGCACGCACAAATTCGCCTACGACGTCTGGGGCGACAGCGTGAACACCGCGAGCCGCATGGAGTCCCACTCCGTCAACGGCCGTATTCACCTCACCGAGGCGACCCGCCGGGCGCTCGGCGACGAATTTCCGCTCGAGCCGCGCGGCGTCATCGAGGTCAAGGGCAAGGGCCCGATGCAAACCTATTTTCTGCTGGAGCCGTGAGCGCGCATGGCCTACAGCTTTCACTTGAAATCCGACGCTGCAAACACCCGGGGCTGATGCCGTGCAGGCAACCATGAAGCGGCAATTGTCGTCGAAGGAAGAACATGCCTTCCTGCGCGCGACCATCGACAACATGCAGCAGGGCGTCGCCCTGTACGACGCCGACCACAAGCTCGTGACCTGGAACGAGCGCTTTGTCGAATATCTCGAAATGCCCGAGGAATTCCTCGGCACCGACCGCACCTTCTCCGACTACATCCGCTATCTCGGCGCGCGCGGCGAGTTCGGCGACAACATCGATATCGAGAAGGAGCTGGCGAAACGTCTCGCAGTGCTCGGTACCTCGCACTCCTTCGAGCGCACCCGGCCGGACGGCATGGTCATGGAAGTGCGCCGCGACCCGGTGCCCGGCGGCGGCTTCATTGCCATCTACGCCGACATCACCGAGCGCAAGAAGCAGGAGCTGGCGCTGCGCAAGGCGATGGAGGATGCCGAGTCCGCCAACAAGGTGAAGTCCTCCTTCCTCGCCAATATGAGCCACGAGCTGCGCACGCCGCTCAACGCCATCATCGGCTACAGCGAATTGCTCGCCGAGGATGCGCAGGACCGCGGCGACAAGGCCGCGCTCGGCGATCTGGAGAAGATCAGCGCGGCCGGCAAGCATCTGCTCGGGCTGATCAACGAGATCCTCGATCTGTCCAAGATCGAGGCCGGCAAGATGGAAGTCTATCTCGAGCGCCTCGATCTGCCGAAGACCATCGGCGACGTGAAGACCATCGTCGATCCGATGATCGCCAAGAACGGCAACCGGCTGATCATCGAATGTCCGCCGGACATCGGTACGCTCAATACCGACCTGACCAAGCTCAAGCAGTGCCTGATCAACCTGCTCAGCAATGCCGCCAAATTCACCAAGCAGGGCACGGTGCTGCTGCGGCTTTCGCGACACACGAGCGAGGATGGCCGCGACCTCGTCCGCTTCGATGTCGGCGACAGCGGCATGGGCATGACGCCGGAGCAGGTCGGGCGCCTGTTCCAGGCCTTCACACAGGCCGATTCCTCGACCACACGCAATTTCGGCGGCACCGGCCTCGGCCTGACTATCACCAAGCACTTCGTCACCATGCTCGGCGGCACCATTGATGTGGTCAGCGCGCCGGGCAAGGGCACGACCTTCAGCATCGTTCTGCCGGACCGCGAAGGCGGTGAGGGCAAGACGTCGTTGGCGGACGATCTCGGCCTTGCACCGGAAGGCGTTGCTTCGTCGATTACCGTGCTGATCGTGGATGACGATCCGGCGGTGCACGATGTCTTGTCCGCGACGCTCGGCCGCGAAGGCTATGTGCTGCTGCATGCGCGCGATGGCGCCGAGGCGCTCTCGATCATGCGCAAGTCGCCGCCCGACATCGTCACGCTCGACGTGCAGATGCCGAAGATCGACGGTTGGTCGGTGCTCGGCATCATGAAGTCGGAGCCGGCGCTGGAGCACATCCCGGTGATCATGCTGACCATCGTCGACGACCGCAATCTCGGCTTCTCGCTCGGCGCCTCCGAGTTCATGACCAAGCCGATCGACCGCACCCGGCTCACCGCGCTGCTGCGCAAGCTGGCGCCGGCCAAGGAGGATTCGACCGTCCTCATCGTCGATGACGACGCCGACGTGCGCGAACTCGTTGCCAACACGGTGCGGGGCGCGGGCATGACTCCGGCGCAGGCCGCCAACGGCCGCGAGGCGCTGGGCTGGTTGTCGAACCATCAGCCGCCGGCGCTGGTGCTGCTCGATCTGATGATGCCGGAAGTCGACGGCTTTGCCTTCCTCGAGAAGGTGCGCGAATTCGACAGCATGAAGGATGTGCCGGTCGTCGTCCTGACCGCCAAGGACCTCACCGACGAGGAGCGTGCGTTCCTGGCCGAACGCACGCTGCTGGTGCTGAGCAAGAGCGGCCAGCCGATCGGCACCTTGGGCGCGGCGCTGTCGGCGCTGGCGCACCGGCATCACGCCGGCGCGGCGAAAGCCGGGCAATAATTGGAATGGGAAGGCTCTGATGATGAAAGTACTGCTGGTCGAAGACAACGAGATGAACCGCGACATGCTCTCGCGCCGCCTTGCGCGCAACGGCTACGAGGTGGTGATGGCGGTGGACGGCCAGCAGGCGATCGCGATGGCCGGCTCGGAGAGCCCCGACATCATCCTCATGGACATGAGCCTGCCGGTCATCGACGGCTGGGAAGCGACCCGCCGCGTCAAGGCCGATCCCGCGACGAAGGCGATTCCGGTGATTGCGCTCACCGCGCATGCGATGGCCGAAGACGAGAAGAAGGCGCGCGATGCCGGCTGCGACGATTTCGACACCAAGCCGGTCGATATCCAGCGCCTGATCGGCAAGATCAACGCGCTGATGGATGGAAAATAGCTTTCTTGACCGGGCCTTTTTCGGCCTCTAATGTTTTTCGTAGAGCGACCTCGCTAGAACGCCATGCTCCGTGTGGGCTGGATGCGCCGGTTTTCCGGCGCGGCGTTGTCTCGGCGAAGTCCGCTCCTTTCCCATGACGTCGATGATCTGTCGGCGCGCCTGACGCGCGTCGATACCAACACGCTTGTTTGTCATTCGCTTGTTCGTCAGGCGTCGCGCGCTGATGAGCGCCGCGGCGAAAGGAATGCATGTGTCCGAACCCGCCCGCCTCACAGCCCCGCCGCGCGCCGACGACGAATGGAATGCCGGCGATCTCGGCTGCGGCGAGCTCGTGCTCGATCTGCGCAAGCGCCTGCGCGCCATGCCCGGCGGCATCATCAAGGTGATCTCGCTCGATCCCGGCGCGGTCGAGGACCTGCCGGCCTGGTGCCGGCTGACCCGCAACGAACTCGTCCATCACGATCCGGGCGCCAAAAGCTTCTGGATCAGATCGCGCACCGACTGGAACTGACCTCAACCCGCCACGCCTTCGGCTCGGCACAACCAACGAAAAAAGGAGAATGCGATGCCCGGTAAATTCGTCGTCAGCCTGACCTCGGCCAAGGACAACACCGACAAGGCCACCGTTGCCTTCGTCGTCGCCAATGCCGCCGTCGCCTCCGACAAGAAGACGCTGGTCTTCCTGTCGATCGAAGGCACCCGCCTGTCGCAGAAGGGCTATGCCGACGACATCCATGAAGAGGGCTTCGCGGCGCTCAAGGACCTGATGAAGAACTTCGTCGAGGCCGGCGGCGAAATCTATGTCTGCTCGCCGTGCTTCAAGAAGCGCGCGCTCGACGAGAACAACCTGATCCCCGGCGCGGTGATCGTCGGCGGCGCCAAGCTCGTCGAGTTCATGGGCGAGGGCGCCCCGAGCGTCAGCTACTGACCTCGACCCGCTGAAAGGGCCACGGCGATGATTCCGTATCGGTTGATGATCGTTCTCTTCGTCGTGGCCGCGCTCGGCTACGTCGGCTTAAGCTTCGCGCTGTTCGAGATGCCGGCCACGGCGGCCGACGCCGAGAACTGCGGCTTTCTGCCCGGCGAGTTCGTCGAAGCCGGCAAGCTGACCTTCGAGCGTTCCGAAGCGTGGTGGGTCAGCTTCCAGCGCATGGGCGAAATCTACACGACGATCTCCGTCGGCCTTGCCGTCGCCTTCATGGGCTTTGCGCTTGCCACCGCACGTCGCGGTGGCGGGCGGGCCGCGGGCGGCGCGGCGCTCGGCGGCGGCGTGCTGGCGCTGTCGGCGCTGTGCGTGAGCTGTCTGGCGCCGGTGCTGTCGGTCGTCGGTCTCGGCCTTGCCGGCACCTTGCTCGCCGGCGTGCCGAAATGGCTGCTGATGCTCAACACCTTGATGCTGACCGGCTGGGGCACGCTTTACCTCAGCCGGCGCGCCGCCAATGCGTCATGCGCGCTGCCGCAGGACACGCTGCCGGCTGCGGCAAAAACAATCTGAGGGGGACGATAATGACATTCCGCACCACAAGCATCGCCGCCGCGCTGTTGCTGGCGACGGCATCCGTGGCCTTTGCCACCGATTACAACACCGTGCTCGCGCCGATGAAGCCGGGTGCGCCGCTCGCTCATCCGATCGCCACCACGGACATCGCGCCGCCGCCATTCTCGCTGGTCGCCGATCGCCCGGTGAAGCCGGCTTATGTGCCGGGTCTGCCCGGCCTGCCGCAGGCGCGCGGCTTCAAGGACGATTTCGGCCTCAACCGGCCGCCGAAATTCGACTCCGTCTTCATCCGCAAGAGCAGGGTCGAGAACGGCGAAGTCATCATCCCGCCGGGCGGCCTCTATTATCTCGAGGACACGATGGGCGGCGAAGTGGCGCTGCGCGGCGAGACCATTCCGGTGCTCGGCCGCACGCCGACCTATATCGACTACGACATGAGCATCGTGGTGAAGGAGAACGTCACCATCCCCGCCGGGCAGAGCGTCGTCGTCGGCGGCACCGTCTATCAGTATTACGCCACGGTCGGTCACAACAAGACCGCAAACCACGCGCTGCACGTCAAGACGATCGCCGGCACGGATTGGGAATGGGCCTTCGGTTCGCCCATGCTGTCGGCCAACCAGCCGGGCTGGGGCATCGGCAACAAGTTCATCCAGCTCTACAACCAGGGCCAGGCGCGCGAAGTCTCGCCGCAGAAGCTGGTGTTCGACTGGATCTCCGGCGTGCGCATGGACCGCCTGCTGCTCGCCGACGAGAAGTTGTTCGCCGGTCTTGCCGGCGCGGGCGATGAATGGAAGTCCGGCAACCGCACCATCCGCGTCGCCGAACTCAACGCCGAAGCCGGCACCGTGCGCATCGAGGTGCTGGAAGGCGGCAATGTCGTGCTCAACCGCACCATCGGCCCGGTCAACAACGAGTTGCTGATCGAGGACACCGGCGCGCGCAAGGCGCTGATGTTCGAGCACGGCGATATCGCCGGTTTCCTGTCGCCGTGGCCGGAGCCGTTCAAGGACGGCAAGGCCAATCTCAAGATCTACGCCAAGGCCTTCAGCCTGAACTACGGCGCCGACTATGCGCCCGACACGCGCTTCTCGGTCTATCCGGTCGGCTGCCCGACCGGGCACAACTTCGGCTTCATGCTGGTCAACAAGGAAGAGATCAGGCTGAAGTCCGGCGGCTCCTTCAACGGGCCGGAAGGCTACTTCAAGATCGTGGTCGACAAGGTCGAAGGCGGCGACGTGCTCGGCTGGCATGTCGAGGACGGCAAGGGAAATCGCTCGATCAATCTCGGCGGTCCCGGCGTCGCCAATGTCGATCTGGTGCTCGGCCAGGGCCGCGTCGCCGGTCAGGCCATCCTGAAGGATGTCGGCCGCGGCCTGCTCGATCGGACCTATCAGGCGGCGGCGCGCGCCAGCGGCACCGAGGTCAAGCCGGTCACGCCGGCGCCAGCGGCCTCGCATGCGCCGCCGACGGCCGTGGTCGCGGGGCTGTCGCCGGGCATGCTGGCGGCGCTGGTCGTGCTGCTGCTGGGCTTCGCCGCTGTCGGCTATGAGATCGGCCGCCGCCGATCTGCTTGAGCCCGCTTGAGGTGATGATGACGACCGCGCATCCGCATTCGCCCGACGTTTCCTTCGATGGCGGCGATCTCGATTGCGGCAACGGCCTGCTGCTGCTGATCCGCAAGCACATCGATCCGATGGCGCGCGGCCAGTTGCTGGAAATCCTCTCGACCGAAATCTCGGTCGACGAGGATCTGCCGGCGTGGTGCCGGCTGACAGGCAACGATCTGGTGTCCTTCATCAAGGACGGCAAGCAGCGCAGCTTTCTCATCTGCAAGGGCAAGCTCGACGAGCGCGGCAAGAGTCCGGAGAAGGTCGAAACCAAACCGGCTGTCGCTGTGGCCACTGCGCCAACGCCGGCGCCGGCCGCGCCGCCGCGCGAGAAGCGGCCCGCGCCGCCGATCCCGCCGCTGTCGGTGATGGGAATCGGCAGTTGGCCGCGGCCGCGCTGGATGGTCGAGACCATGCACGACTACGTCTCGGGCAAACTCGACGAAGCGGCGTTTCACGAGACCGCCAACGACGCCGTGCGCCTCGTCGCCGCGGCGCAGGACCGCGCCGGCGTCGGCGTCATGACAGACGGCGAGCAGCGCCGCGACAGCTACGCCAGCTTCGTCGCCACGCGGCTCGACAATTGCCAGCTCATTCCGCTGACCGACCTGTTGCCGCTGGTCGATCACCCGGAGGAGTTCGAGCGCGAATTGCGCGCGCTCGATGTGCCGGCCGCCGATGTGCGCCATCCGGCGGTGTTCGGCCGCATCGGCCGCAGCCGCTCGCTCGCCGCGCATGAATTCGATTTCCTGCGCACGCTGACCGCCAAGCCGATCAAGATCGCGCTGCCGGGGCCTTATCTTTTGACCCGCACCATGTGGATGGAATGTCTGCAGGAGCGCGCCTATCAGAGCCGCGAGGAGATCGCCGAGGATATCGTCGCGGCCTTGCGCGCCGAGCTGACCGAACTCGTCGATGCCGGCGTGTCGCTGATCCAGTTCGACGAGCCGGTGCTGTCGGAAGTGGTGTTCTCCGGCCCCAAGAGCCGGCCGAGTTTCATGTGCGGCGCGCTGTCGCAATCGCGCGGGCCCGAGCACGAGCTCGGTTTCGCGCGCGATCTCGTCAACGCCGTGGTCGAAGGCATGCCGCGTGAGCGCATCGCCGTCCATGTTTGCCGCGGCAACTGGACGCCGGACGAATCCGTGGCGCTGGCCGGCAGCTACGCGCCGCTGATCGACACGCTCGGCGCCATGAAGGTCGGCGCCTATCTGCTGGAGATGTGCACGCCGCGGGCCGGCGAGATGGAATTGCTGCGGCAGTTGCCGGACGATGCCCGCATCGGCGTCGGCGTCGTGAACCAGAAATGCGCGCATACCGAAGCGGTGGCCGACATCGAGGGCAAGGTAAGGGAAGCCGTGAGCCTGTTCGGTCGCGAGCGCGTGCTGCTGCATCCCGATTGCGGCTTCGCCACCTTCGCCGACAACCCGATCTGCGGCATGGCCTCGGCCGAGGAGAAGCTCGGCGCCATTGTCGCCGCGGCGGAGCGCGTGCGCTGATCGCATCCGGCCAGCTTAACCGAACCTGAACCGATCCATTCAGGCTGGGTTGCCGGCCGGCCTCTAGGTTCGCCTCGACCCGTTGCATCGAGGAGAATCAAAGTGCCGCATCACCCTGAACGCACCGCTACCGGAACCATTGCTCTTGTCTTCGGGCACCGGTTTGTCCTGAAGACCAAGACCGGCCACCTGCTGGCCGACCTGACGCCGCATGGCGCAGAGAAGATCAAGCTGCGCATCGGCGCCGAGGTGACGATCGCCGGCGAGATGAAACCGACCGAATTGAAGGTGTTCGCCTTCACCGCCGGCGGCAAGACGGTGCGCATCGAGCATGGTCCCAAGCACCACCATCATCACCACCATCACGATCATCACCACCATGAAGACGCCGATCCGGCGGTCGCCATCGAAGCTGCCAAGGCGGCGGGCTACGCCGTGCTCGATGAGCCGCGCCGCAAGCCGAAGCATTTCGAGGTGCTCGGCCGCAAGAAGGGCAACAAGCGCAAGCTCGAGGAACTGCATGTCGAGCTCGACGGCCATATCCGCAAGGTGAAGCCGGTCGAGGCCGGCGATCACAAATGGCCGGCCGCGGTGTCCGCATTAACGTGAGATAAAATCGGGCCGCCGCGGGGAACTCCGCCGCGGCGGCCCGGTTCTCGGCCTGCTCTTTCTATTCCCGCCAAAAAGTCTTGCCCGCCACAGGTGTCCGATGCCGCGAGCCCGGACGGCTCTCGAAGCGCTCAACTTCTTCATGGCCGATATGCAGGCGGGGATCGGGCCCTTCCTCGGCGTCTTCCTGCTGGCGCATGGCTGGCACAGCGGCTGGATCGGCACCGTGATGACGATAGGCGGCGTCGCCGGCATGATCATGACGACGCCGGCCGGCGCGCTGATCGACGCGACGCGTTACAAGCGCGCTTATGTCATCGTGCCGGGCTTCTTCACCGTCGCGGCGTCCGCGATCATTCTTTACTCCCAGAACTTCTGGGTGGTCGCGGCTTCGCAGGTCGCGACCGCGGTCGCCGGCGCCGCCATCGTACCGGCGGTTGCCGCGATCACTTTGGGCCTCGTCGGGCAGTCCGGCTTCAATCGGCAGAACGGCCGCAATCAGGCGTTCAACCATGCCGGCAACGTCGCCGGCGCGGCGCTGTCGGGCTATCTCGGCTGGCTCTACGGCTTTCCGGCGGTGTTCATTCTCGCCGCGGTGTTCGGCCTGTTCACCTTCGCATCGGCGGCGCTAATCCCCAGCGCCGCCATCGATCACAATGTGGCGCGCGGTCTCGATGGCGGCGCGCAGGGCGGCACGGTGAGCGCCTGGTCGGTGCTGTGGCAGTGCCGGCCCTTGCTGATGCTGTCGGCGGCGCTGGCGCTGTTTCATCTCGGCAATGGCGCGATGCTGCCGCTTTACGGGCTGGCCGTCGTGTCCGGCCAGGAAGGCAACGGCACCGGCTTCGTCGCCATGACGATCATTGTCGCGCAAGGCGTGATGGTCGTCGCGTCCTTGGCCGCCATGCGCATGGCCGAGCGCGAAGGCTACTGGCTCGTGCTGCTGATTTCGTTTCTGTCGCTGCCGCTGCGCGGCGTCATCGCCGCCGTCGTGCTCGAACCGTGGGGCGTGTTCCCCGTCTAGGCGCTCGACGGCATCGGCGCGGGCCTGCAGAGCGTTGCCGTGCTTGGCCTCGTCGCGCGCATTCTCGATGGCACCGGCCGCGTCAATGTCGGGCAGGGCGCGGTGATGACGGTGCAGGGCATCGGCGCTTCGCTCAGCCCGGCCATCGGCGGCTGGATCGCACAACAGTTCGGCTATCCGGCGGCCTTCATCGTGCTGGGAAGCTTCGCGCTCGGCTCGATCGCGATCTGGCTCGGCTATGCGGGTGCGCTCAAGCCGGCTTGCGCCGAGCGCGTCATGGCTTGAATGGACGGCTAAGGCAGACGTGGTGAGGGCCCGGTGATTTCCCACCGGGCCCCCGTCATCTTATCAGCCGGCCTGTAAGCCGGGTTTTGTATGGCCTGCGGATCGCTCCGCAAACGTGACGGCCATTCATCTGGTACGCCGGTTGCCCGGCGCATCGTGCAACCTACCCGGATGACTGACCTGGACAGGTCTTCGGCCCGAAAGCCTCAGCGTCATCCCTATTCGGTTTTGCTCCCGGTGAGGTTTGCCGTGCCGCTGTCATTGCTGACGCGCGCGGTGGTCTCTTACTCCACCGTTTCACCCTTACCTTTGGCCAATACGCCACGCGGCCGAAGGCGGTCTGTTTTCTGTGGCACTGTCTCTGGGACACGGGCGATGAAGCCTACATCCCGCCGGACGTTATCCGGCACCGTTTGTCCATGGAGCCCGGACTTTCCTCCCCGGCCGCCTTTCGGCATTGGCGCGGAGCGGCCGTCCGGCCGACTGACAGGATGAGGAATGGAGATTGCGGAGGGGCGCGTCAAGGCGCGCGCGCTCAAGTCGCGCATGATCCCGAAAAGTGGTTTCCGGTTTTCGGAAAAAGATCATGCGTCAGCAGAAAAGCCAAAAAAAAGCCCGGACTGGTCGAGGGGATGACCGGTCCGGGCTGGGTGCCTTGGGAAAAATCCGCTTAGGCAAGTCAAGCGCGCCGGTAGGAGGGGAAGGCGCGCTAGCTCAGTCGTCTCGCGGGAGGTTCAATCCGACGAGAAATTCGGGTCAGGCGGCGCGCTTAGTGCGCAGCCTGGGGACGGAGCGCCGAGAACAGGCGCTTGATTGCGGTCGCGAAATTGTGGGCGCCGGCGCGGATGGCCTCAGCGCGGGCGGCGCGGGCCTCTCGGACGACACGATCCATGTCCGAGCGGGAGGCGGCGGTGAAGGTGTTCAGCGTGGTCATTTTCATCTCCAGCGCCCTAGGGTCTGGTGTGTCCCATGCGCTGACTGCATAATATTATCTTCTATCTGAATGATAATCCGCTATGCTGCGCATACATCTGTGAACGATTGGAACAGATATGGACGCCACGTCGGATTTGCGGGTTTTCGTCCGCGTCATGGATCGCGGCAATTTCTCTCAGGCAGCCAAGGACTTAGGGCTAACGCCCTCGGCCGTGTCGAAGCTGGTGTCGCGGCTGGAGGATCGGCTCGGCGTCCGCCTTCTCGAGCGGAGCACCCGCCGGCTGGCCCTGACGCCGGAAGGCGAGACTTTCCTGCAGCGCGCCCGTCGTATCGTGGCCGATATCGAGGAGGCGGAGGCCGAAGTCGCCCGCGCCCGCGGCGCGCCGCGCGGCCGGCTGCGCATCAATTCCGGTACCGCATTCGGCCTGCACCAGCTCACTTTGGCGCTGCCGGATTTCCTCACGCGCTACCCGGAAATCGACATCGAGCTGTCGATCACCGACCGCCTGGTCGACCTGATCGAGGAGCAGACCGACATCGCCGTCCGCTCCGGCCATATCCCGGAAGGCCCGTTCATCCAGCGCAAGCTGGCGGACCTGCAACGCGTCATCTGCGCGGCGCCGTCCTATCTCAAGCAGCGCGGTACGCCGCAGAGCGCCGCCGATCTCAAGGCGCATGACTGCATCGTCGTTGACGGGCCCGGCCTCAATCGCTGGCCGTTCAAGACGCGCGCCGGCATCGATGTCGTTGCCGTGCGGCCGCGCGTCGTCACCGATAATGCCGAGGCGGCGCTGCGCATGGCGCTCGAGGGCGGCGGCATCATCCGGCTGTCCGATGTCATCGTCGGCGATCCGTTGCAGCGCGGCGACCTCGTGCCGCTGCTGACGGCGACGCATCACGTCGAGCCGTTTCCGCTGGCCGCGATTTATCCGGCCGGCCGCAACCGCCTGCCGCGCGTCGCCGTGTTCATCGAATTCCTGCGCGAACGCTTCGGCCACGCGCCGTGGCGCATTCCCGAAATTCCCGGGCCGACGGCTTAAGTGACGCGCCTGCGCCGGCGATAATCGCCTGGCGCCACGCCGATGACGCGGCGGAAGCGGTGGTTGAAGGTCGACAGATCGTTGAAGCCGCAGTCGAAGGCGATCGCCGAGATGGGCTCGTCGCCGCCACGCAGCCGCAGCGCCGCGCGATAGAGCCGCGTGCGCAGGATGAACTGATGCGGCGTCACGCCGGTAACCTGCCGGAAGGTGCGCAGGAAATGATAGGGGCTCATCGCTGCCACGCGGGCCAGCGCGGGAATGCCGAGTTTGTCTTCGGCATGAGTCTCGATGTGCCGCACCGCCGCGGTGATACGGCGCTCGTCTTGTGCGCTGGGAGAGCGCCGCCCCACACGCGGCGCCAGCATTGTCGCCACCGCGCTGGCGAGACGCATGCGCAATTCATCGAAAGTCTCCGCGTCGCCATCGTCGCGTGCGGCCTGCGCATCGGCGAGGACGCCGGTGAGTTGCTGCAGCGGCGGGAGGCTGGCGCGTGACAGCGCGATGCTGCGCGCCCCTGCGGTCTCCGCCACGGCTTCTTCGTAACATTGCGGCGTCATGTGAAAGGCGAGGCAGCGATCGCCGACGCCGTGCTCGTGGCCGCACTCATAACAGGCGCCGGCATCGCCGAGCAGCAGCGCGCCGGGCACCAGCATCGCGGAACCCTGGCGCGTGCGATACTGGAAGCTGCCGCGCATCACCGCGGCGATCGAGATGCCGCCATGCTGCTCTTCGAAGGGCTTGTCGCGCGGACCGCTGGCGCAGACGACATCCATCACCTGCCAGCCCGGCCCTGACGCGACGATGGTCGTTTGCACCGTCATGCTCTTAGTTTAGCGCAAAGCGCGTGCGCCGAAAACCGGCGCCGGACGTTTTGAAACTTAGCAATTTTTCCCAAGCGCCGGCGCGGTCGTCTTTCTATCAGAGCCGACGGAGGAGCCGCGATGGTTCAATTGTCTTCGGGTTTCGTGAATGCCCTGGTGTCGCCGGGGCCGGCGGCGGATCGCGCCGATCGGATGGCGCTCTATGGGCAGTTCATCGGCGACTGGGAGTTCGACGCGCTGGTGCACAAGGATGACGGCGGCGAGTATCGCGGCCGCGGCGAAATTCATTTCGCATGGGCGCTCGATGGCCGCGCCATCCAGGATGTCTGGATTCTGCCGGACGTCTTTTATGGCACCACCTTGCGCGTCTATGATCCCGGTCTCGACGCCTGGCACATTCTCTGGAACGATCCGCTCAAGCAGCTTTACACACGCCAGCTCGGCCGTGCGCAGGGGAACGGCATCGTGCAGGTCGGTGACGTGGGCAATGGCGTTCATCTGCGCTGGACGTTCGGCGAGATCACGCCCAATTCCTTCCGCTGGCGTGGCGAGCGCTCGCTAGATGGCGGCGCGAATTGGCATTTGCAGGCGAATTTCCACGCGCGGCGCAGCGCGTGACATCGAACTCAGGGAGAGACGGCGATGTTCGACCATGTTTCCATCGGCGTTCGCGATGTCGCGCGCGCCAAAGTCTTCTACGATGCGGCGCTCGCGCCGCTCGGGCTGACGCGAAAGTATGAGAGCGAGGGCTCGCTAGGCTACGGACGTGACACGATCGGTCTCTGGATCGGCGCGGCCGAGCGGCCTGTCCCGGCCGATCCGGAGTCCGGACTGCATTTCTGCTTCACGGCGCCGACGCGCGCCAGCGTCGATGCTTTCTATGCCGCGGCGCTGAAAGCCGGCGCGAGCGACAACGGCAGGCCGGGCCTGCGCAAGGACTATGGCGAAAACTATTATGCTGCTTTCGTCGTCGATCCGGATGGCTACCGGCTCGAGGCTTATTGCGGTTCGTAATGCATCGGTGGCCTAGGTAAGTCGGGGCAGGGCCGCGGCCAATTCGTCGATGGCAATGCGCAGCTTCATCGGCATATGCGGCGTCTGCAGCCACAACGCATAGACGTCGTAAGGATAGCCGGGCTCGCTCGTCAGCAGTTCGACCAGAGCGCCGTTCTGCAGGCGGTCGCGCACCAGCCAGGACGGCAGCCAGGCAACGCCCATGCCCGCGCTTGCGGCATCGGCAATGGCGTCGAGATCGTCGAGCCGCAGCCGGTGCGGCGGTCGCACCTCGCGCGGCGGCTGGTTGTCGTGCGGAAACAGCCACGGCGAAACAGGGCCGCCGCGGCGATAGACGATCGCCTGATGCGTGCCGAGTTCGTCGAGCGTGCACGGCGTGCCATGCACTTCGAGATAAGCCGGCGATGCGCAGACGATCATGCGCTGGCGGCCGACGCGCCGTGCGATGACGCCGGAACGATCCGCCAGATGGCCGGTGCGGATGGCGAGGTCGAATCCGCCTTCGGCGAGGTCGGCGATGCGATCGCTGAGTGACAGTTCAAGCTCCAGCTTTGGATAACGCTGCGCCATCTCGAGCAGCACCGGGGCGACGCAGCGCCTGCCGAAATGCACCGGCATGGTCACACGCAACCGGCCTTGCGGCTCGCCGATCTGATCGGCCGCGAGCGCATCGGCGGCATCGGCTTCCGCCAGCACGATGCGGCAGCGCTCGTAATAGGCGCGGCCGAAATCGGTCAGGTTCTGGCGTCGGGTCGTGCGGTTGAGCAGCTTCCCGCCGAGGCGCTCCTCGAGGAAGCGGATGTGCTTGCCGACCATCGGGCCGGACAGGTCGAGCGCGGTCGCGGCGGCGCTGAAGGAGCCGAGATCGACCGCCTTGACGAACACGGCCATGCTGGTGAGGCGGTCCATATTCCAAACCAATAGTTTCGACTGTTCTGCCTGACGCCCCATTTATCGGTTCAAGCGGAGCTGGCACAGCCCATTCAGATCAAATCTTTTGGAGTTGACTGATGGCCCGTGTCGTTCGCTTTCATGAGCATGGCGGTCCCGAGGTGCTGCGCATCGAGGAGGTCGAGGTGCCGCCGCCCGGCCGCGGCGAGGTCCGCATCCGCGTCAGGGCTTTGGGCCTGAACCGGGCGGAGGCGCTGCTGCGTATCGGCGGCTATCTGGAGACGCCGGAATTTCCGTCAGGGCTCGGCTTCGAAGCCGCCGGCATCATTGAAGCCGTCGGCGACGGGGTGGACGAGTTCGAGCCGGGCGATGCGGTCAGTGTCGTGCCGCCGATTTCCATGATCCGCTGGCCCGCTTACGGCGAGGTCGCGACTTATCCGGTACGCCTTGTGGTCAAGCATCCGCCGGCGCTGAGCTTTGAACAAGCCGCCGCCGCCTGGATGCAATATCTCACGGCCTATGGCGCGCTGATCGACATTGCGAAACTCGGCAAAGGCGATGTTGTCATCATCACTGCCGCATCGAGCAGCGTCGGTCTCGCCGCGATCCAGATCGCCAGAATGGTCGGCGCGGTGCCGGTTGCCGTGACGCGCACCTCGCGCAAGAAGCAGGGCCTGCTCGACGCCGGCGCGGCGCATGTCGCCGCGTCGGAGGAGGAGGATCTCGGCGCGCGGCTTCGAGATATCGTGGGGCTGGATGGCGCGCGGGTCGTGTTCGATCCGATCGGCGGCCCGATCTTCGAGCCGCTGACGGCGGCGATGGCGCAGGGCGGCATCCTGTTCGAGTATGGTGGCCTCAGCCGTGAGCCGACGCCGTTCCCGCTATGGACGGTGCTGCGCAAGGCGCTGACCTTGCGTGGCTATCTTGTGCACGAGATCACCGGCGACGACGGCCGGCTGGCGGCGGCCAAGGCCTTCATTCTCGACGGGCTGACGAGCGGCACGCTCAAGCCGGTCATCGCGCGGACTTTTGCCTTCGACGATATCGTGGCAGCGCACCGCTATCTCGAGTCGAACGAGCAGTTCGGCAAGATCGTGGTGACGGTCTGATCAGCGCCGCAGCTCTGGCCGCGACTGAATCAGCCGGCCAAGGGTCAGCACGGTCGAGGGATCGGCGATGCCGTCAACCCGCGCCGGCCGGAAATGACGCTGGAAGGCGGCGATCACATCGACGGTCTTGTCGTCATAGTGGCCGGTCGGCTCGATGCCGTAGCCGTAAACCTCGAAGCCGCGCTGCATGCGCGCGACCAGATCGCCGCGATCGCCGGGGTGGAGGGTGGTGCCGGGAACGTCGAGGTCGGCCGAGCGCACCCAGTGGCCGACGCCGGAATTGCTCAGGAGCTCCCATGGGAACTTTTCGCCCGGGTCCATCTTGCGCGACGGTGCCACGTCCGAATGGCCGAGGACGCGGTCCGGGCTGATTGGGCCGCGCCGGGTCAGGATCGACTTGCACAGCGTGATGACCGCCGCGGTCTGGCGCAGCGGGAACTCGGCATAGCCGAATTCATGACCGGGGTTCACGATTTCGATGCCGATGGAGCAGGAGTTTATATCCGTCTCCCCCGCCCACGACGACACACCGGCATGCCAGGCGCGCAGGTTCTCCGGCACGCATTGGAAGATCCGGCCATCCTCGAACACGACATAGTGCGACGACACTTTGGACTCGGCCGAGGTCAGGCGGGCGAGCGCCGCCTCGCCGGACTGCATGCCGGTGTAGTGCAGCAGGATGAGGTCCGGCTGGCGCCCGCCCGCGCGCTCGTCGAAATTCGGCGACGGCAGCACGTCGGCAACCATGAAGGAGTCCGGCTGGAAAACGGTCATTGCCAGCCTGCAATCGGGTGTTGATTGGGCATCGATACGTAACAATTAGCGGGTGCTTGACGGTAAATCGAGCCGCGCCCTCTTTTGGCCGCGGAATCGAAAGAAATCCTTAAGTTTAAGAGCGGCTTAATGGGGCGTTCGCGCGCTGCGCCGTGGCCCTTAACGGGGTGGCGAGGCAGCGTCAATCCGTTACCGCTCAAGTCGCCAATGCCCACCGCAGCATTCTCATCGAGATCGGCCGCCTTCCGCCGCGATGCGGGGCCAGCCGGGCACGAAGCGCGGCGGGATGTTGGCGGCTTTTGGCGTGCGCGGCCGAGGCGCGAGGGACGGCGGATCGATGTCCGGAGACCGGGTTCAAACATGAAGGTGGCGCTCGGCGGTTCCGACACAGACGCGCCGCATATTCCGGTGCTGGGCCGTGAGGCGGTCGCGTTCCTTAACGTGCGCGACGGCGGCCTCTACATCGATGGAACTTTTGGCGCCGGCGGCTACACCCGGATGATCCTCGACGCCGCGCCGGATGCGCGCGTCATCGGCATCGACCGCGACCAGAGCGCGGTGGCGCGCGGCGCCGATCTCGTCCAGCACGCGGCCGGCCGGCTGACGCTGGTCGAAGATCGTTTTTCCCATCTCGATGACGTCGCCCGCGAATGTGGCGCGACGGTGGTTGACGGCATCGTTCTCGACATCGGCGTGTCGTCGATGCAGCTCGACCAGGCCGCGCGCGGCTTCTCGTTCCGCTTCGACGGCCCGCTCGACATGCGCATGAGCAAGGACGGCCCGAGCGCCGCCGATGTCGTGGCGCAGGCCTCCGAGCGCGATCTGGCCGACATCATCTATCGGCTCGGCGAGGAGCGGCACTCGCGCGCCGTCGCCCGCGCCATCGTCAAGGCGCGCGCCGAGACGCCGCTCGTCGGCACCGCGCAACTTGCTGCGCTGGTGGCCTCGGTGGTGCGCGCCAAGCCGAACGACATTCACCCGGCGACGCGCACGTTCCAGGCGCTGCGCATTTTCGTCAATGACGAGCTCGGCGAACTTGCTGCGGCGCTGCTCGCCGCCGAACGCATTCTTAAGCCGGGCGGCCGTCTCGCCGTGGTGTCGTTCCATTCGCTGGAAGACCGCATCGTCAAATCCTATCTCGCCTCGCGCGGCGAGACCCGCGCCGGCTCGCGCCACATGCCGGACGTCGCGCGCAACGAGGCGCGCTTCGTCACGCTGACCAAGAAGCCGGTCGTCGCGGGTGACGACGAAGTCGCGCAGAACCCGCGCGCCCGCTCCGCCAAGCTGCGCGCGGCCGAGCGCACCGCCGCGCCGCCGCTCGATGGCGATCTCGGCGATCTGTTGCCGCCGCTGCCCTCGCTTGACGACGTGATGAGGGGGCGCTGACATGATGCGCATCCTCAACATCCTGGTCATCGCCGCGCTCGTCGTCGCCGCGGCCTATGTCTACAAGATCAAGTTCGAGTCGACCTTGCAGGCCGAGCGCGTCGCCAAGCTGCGGCATGAGCTGCGCCGCGAGCGCGATGCCGTCGCCATTCTGCGCGCCGAGTGGGCGAAGCTGCAGGCGCCGCTGCGCATCCAGGGCCTCGCCGAGCGCCACCTCAAGCTCAAGCCGGTCGTCTCGGCGCAGCTCGGCAACTTCGACAACCTGCCGATGCGGCCGACGCCGGCGCCGCCGCCAAACGACCCGATCGCTTCGATCATCGCGCCAGCACCGCCGCAGGAAACCACCGGCAGCATCGGCATTCCGGGGGCGCCGCGATGACGGATGTCGGTTTCACCGCGCCGAAGAAGGCGACCGAGTCGCGCTGGCAGCGCGTGGTGCGCACGCTGCTGTACGGCGACAATGTCGATCGCAACGTCAAAGCCAAGGCGCGTGTCGGTCTTGCCATCATCGCCTTCGTCGCCGTCTATGGCATCATCGCCGGCAAACTGGTCATGTTCGCGCTCATCAGCGAGGACCATGGCGGCCGGCGCAGCGTTGGTCAGGACGCCATCGCGACGGCGCGGCCGGATATCGTCGATCGCCAGGGCGCCATCATCGCCACCGACGTCAAGATGCCGTCGCTGTTCGCCGAGCCGCGCCGTCTCATCGACGTCGATGAAGCCACCGAAATGCTCACCGCGGTGCTGCCCGATCTCGACGCCAAGGATCTGCGCGACCGCCTGTCGTCCGGCCGCGGCTTTGCCTGGCTGCGGCGCGAACTGACGCCGGCGCAGCAGCGCGAGATCCATCGCCTCGGTCTGCCGGGCATAGGCTTCCTGACCGAGAACAAGCGCGTCTATCCGAACGGCCCGGTAGTTTCGCACCTCATCGGCCACGTCAATGTCGACAACCAGGGCATTGCCGGCATCGAGAAATGGCTGGACGGGCAGGGACTTGCGGCGCTGCACATGGCCGGCCTCGCCACCGACCGACTGCAAAAGCCGGTGGAACTGGCGCTGGACCTGCGCGTGCAGTTCGCGCTGCGCGACGAACTCGCCAAGGCGCGCGACAAGTTCTCCGCCAAGGCGGCGGCGGGCCTGATGCTCAACGTCAACACCGGCGAGATCGTCGCCATGGCGTCGGAGCCGGATTACGACCCGAACAATCCGCGCGAAGCCAACGATCCGACCCGCATCAACCGGCTGACCACCGGCGTCTACGAAATGGGTTCGACCTTCAAGGCGCTGACCATCGCCATGGGCCTCGACTCGGGCCGCATGGGTCTGAACACCACCTTCGACGCGCGCATGCCGCTGCGTTACGGCAAGTTCGCCATCAACGACTACCACGCCCAGCGCCGCGTGCTGTCGATCCCGGAAATCTTCACCTATTCGTCGAACATCGGTACGGCGCGGCTCGCGCTGGCGCTCGGCGTCGATTATCACAAAGCCTGGCTCAGGAAGATGGGCCAGCTCGACCGCCTGCGCACCGAATTGCCGGAAAGCTCCGAGCCGATCGTGCCGAAGCGCTGGGGCGAACTCAACACCGTCACCATCGCCTTCGGTCATGGCCTGTCGGTCGCGCCGCTGCAGGCGGTGATGGGCGTTGCCGCGACGCTCAATGGCGGCCTGCTCATTCCGCCGACGTTCCTCAAGCGCAGTCCGGAAGAGGCGCGCGCGATGGCCAAGCAGGTCATCAAGCCGGAAACCTCGATCAAGATGCGCTATCTGATGCGCCTCAACGCCGAGATCGGCAGTGCCAAGACCGCGAATGTCGATGGCTATTACATCGGCGGCAAGACCGGCACCGCGGAAAAGGTCGTCAACGGCCGTTATTCCAAGACCAAGCTCTTGACCGATTTCATGGCGGTGCTGCCGGCCGACAAGCCGCAATACCTGTTGCTGATCATGCTCGATGAGCCGCAGGCCACCAAGGAAACGCATGGCTACGCCACCGCGGGCTGGAATGCGGCGCCGACCGCGTCCAAGGTGATCGCGCGTGTCGCGCCATTGCTCGACATCGCGCCGCGCTTCGATCTGCCGAATGCCGAGCAGTCGATCCTCGTCAGCAACCGGGTGGCGCGGTGACGCTCGGCGAACTCTTGCCGGAGGCGATCCTCGATCCGGGCTTTGCCCCTATCGCGGTGACGGGCGTCACGTCGGACAGCCGCAAGGTCAAGCGCGGGTTTCTCTTCATCGCCATTGCCGGCAGCAAGGCCGACGGCGCCGCCTATGCCGCCAAAGCGGTGGAAGCCGGCGCCATTGCGGTGGCCGCCGAGCACAAGCCGGATGGCTTGCCGCAAGGCGCGGCCTTCATTCAGGTCGCCAATGCGCGCCGCGCGCTGGCGCTCGCCGCGGCGACATTCTATCCGCGCCAGCCCGGCATCATCGCCGCAGTCACCGGCACGAGCGGCAAGACCTCGGTTGCCGCCTTCACGCGCGAGATCTGGAGCGCGGTCGGCTATCAGGCAGCGAGCATCGGCACGGTCGGTGTCGTGTCGCCGAAGGGCGAGGTCTATGGCTCGCTGACGACGCCCGATCCGGTCGATCTGCATCGCTCGCTCGATGAACTGGCCGGCGAGGGCGTCACGCATCTGGCGCTTGAGGCGTCCTCGCACGGCCTCGATCAGCATCGCCTCGACGGCATCCGCATCGCCGCCGGCGGCTACACGAATTTATCGCGCGATCATCTCGACTATCACCCGACGCTGGAAGCGTATCTTGCCGCCAAGCTGCGCCTGTTCACCGATCTCGTTGCGGGGAGCGGCACGGCGGTGATCAATGTCGATGACGAGCATGCGCGCGAGGTCGTGGCCGCCGCGAAGCAGCGCGGCCTCAAGCTGCTCACCATCGGCCGACGCGGCGACGGCATCCGCATCGCTGAGGTCGCCATCGACGGCTTTGCCCAGCGCGTCGCTTTCGCGCACGCCGGCCATATATATAATGTGAAGCTGCCGCTGGTCGGCGCCTTCCAGGTCTACAATGCCGCCGTGGCGGCGGGGCTCGCCATTTCCACCGGCGCGCCACCGGCGCCGGTCTTCGCCGCGCTCGAAAAGCTCACGGGCGCCAAGGGCCGCCTCGAACTTGCCGGCACCTATAACGGCGCGCCGATCTTCATCGACTACTCGCACAAGCCCGATGCGCTGGAAAAAGCGCTGGAAGCGCTGCGGCCCTATGCGACCGGCAAGCTCGTCGTCGTGTTCGGCGCCGGCGGCGATCGCGATCCCGGCAAGCGGCCGCTGATGGGCGAGGTCGCGCACAAACAAGCCGATCGCGTCATCGTCACCGACGACAATCCGCGTAGCGAAAACCCGGCCACGATCCGCGCCGCGATTCTGGCTGCCGCGCCGGGCGCCACCGAAATCGCCGACCGCGCCGAAGCCATCCGCGCCGGCATCACCGGTCTCCAAAAAGGCGACGTTCTGGTGATTGCCGGCAAAGGTCATGAAACCGGCCAGATTGTCGGCGGAAAGACACTGCCGTTCTCGGACCACGAGGCGGTCGCGACGGTGTTGAAGGAATTGGGGACGTGAATGCCGATGTAGCATTCAATGCGCGCCCCGCATGCGAACCTGCTCCCTCCCCCGTTGAGGGGGAGGGTTGGGGAGGGGGGTATTTTTCTACATCAGGTCATCAATTCACCCCCCTCCCGCCGGCCTGCGGCCGTCGACCTCCCCCTCAAGGGGGGAGGTGAAGAAAAAGCTTATCGCTCGCCATGGCAGAGATCATCGCAATGACCACCCTCTGGACTCTCGCCGACATGGCCCGCGCCATGCGCGCTGACATCGTCGGTGCGCCGGCGGCCGACATCACCGGCATTTCCATCGACACGCGCACCATTGAGAAGGGCGAAGCCTTCTTCGCTTTGACCGATGTGCGCGATGGCCACGACTTCGTTGAAGCCGCGCTGAAGGCCGGCGCCGGTGTCGCCGTGGTGGCGCGCGCAAAGCGCGATCGTTTCCCCGCCGATGCGCCGCTGCTGGTGGTCGATGACGTGCTCGATGGCCTGCGCGATCTGGCGCGCGCCGCGCGCGATCGCATGAGCGCTAGGGTGATCGCCGTCACCGGCTCGGTCGGCAAGACCGGCACCAAGGAAGCTTTGCGCCTCGCATTGTCCGCCGATGGCGAGACCCATGCGTCGGTCGCGTCTTACAACAATCACTGGGGCGTGCCGCTGTCGCTGGCGCGTTGCCCGGCCGATGTGAAATACGCCATCTTTGAAATAGGCATGAACCATGCCGGCGAAATCACGCCGCTGACGAAACTGGTGCGCCCGCATGTCGCCATCGTCACCACGGTGGAAGCCGTGCATCTGGAATATTTCGGTTCGATCGAGAAGATCGCCGACGCCAAGGCCGAGATCTTCCTCGGTCTCGAGCCCGATGGCGCCGCCGTCATCAACCGCGACAATTCACAATATGAGCGCCTTGCCGCGGCGGCGAAGGCGGCCGGCGTTAAAAACATCGTGCGCTTCGGCGAGGAGGCGTCCTGCGAGGCGCGGCTGATCCGCGTCGCGCTGCGCGCCGACAATTCCTGCGTCCATGCCGATATTCTCGGCCATGAAGTGCATTACAAACTCGGCGCGCCGGGCCGGCATCTGGTCAACAACTCGCTCGCCGTGCTGGCCGCGGCCTCGCTCGCCGGCGCCGATCTGGCGCTCGCCGCGCTGGCGCTCGGCAAATTGCGCGCGCCGGCCGGTCGCGGCGCCCGCAGCATCCTGCATCCGTCCGGTGGTAGCGCGCTGTTGATCGACGAGAGCTACAACGCCAACCCGGCCTCGATGGCGGCGGCCATCGCGCTGCTTGGCCAGGCCGAGACCGGCCAGCTTCCAAATGGTTCTCGTGGCCGGCGCATCGCCGTGCTGGGCGACATGCTCGAACTGGGCGACGACAGCGCGAGCCTCCACGCCAGGCTGGCGAACGATCTCGAGGCCGCCGGGATCGACCTCGTTTATTGTTCTGGACCGCTGATGCATTCGCTGTTTCAGGCTCTTCCCTCCGGCCGCCGGGGCGGCTATGCCGGAACCGCGGCGGAGCTGGAGCCGGCCGTGCTCGGCGCTGTTCGTCCCGGTGACGCGGTGATGGTGAAGGGCTCGTTCGGTTCCAAGATGGCCCCCATCGTCAAGGCGTTAGAAAAAACTTACGCAGGCACCCCGGCGCCGGAAGCGGACGCCGGAGCCTGACAAGGCCACCAAGCGGCAAGAAGCCCAACCAGCGGCAAGGTCTGCGACAAGGCGAACGCGATGTTTTACTGGCTGACCGAGTTCTCCGACAAACTCTCGTTCCTCAACGTCTTCCGCTACATCACCTTCCGCACCGGCGGCGCGGTGGTGACCGCGCTGGTGTTCGTCTTCCTGTTCGGCGGCCCGATCATCGACATGCTGCGCCTCAAGCAGGGCCGCGGCCAGCCGATCCGCACCGACGGGCCGCAATCGCATCTCACCAAGAAGGGCACGCCCACCATGGGCGGCCTGATGATCCTGTCGGGCCTTCTGGTCTCCACGCTGCTGTGGGCCAATCCGAAGAACCCCTATGTCTGGATCGTGCTCGGCGTCACGCTCGCCTTCGGCCTGATCGGCTTCTATGACGACTATCTCAAGGTGACGAAGCAGACCCATGCCGGCTTCTCCGGCCGCACGCGCCTGATCGCGGAAGCGACGGTGGCGCTGATTGCCTGCATGGCGCTCACTCATATCGGCAAGGGGCCGATGGCGACGTCGCTGGCGTTCCCCTTCGTCAAGGAGCTCGTCATCAATCTCGGCTGGATGTTCGTCGTGCTCGGCATCTTCGTCATCGTCGGCGCCGGCAATGCGGTGAACCTCACCGACGGCCTCGACGGTCTCGCCATCGTGCCGGTGATGATCGCGGCGGCGAGCTTCGGCCTCATCTCCTATGTGGTCGGTAACGCGCTGTTCTCCGAATATCTGCAACTGCATTACGTCGCCGGCACCGGCGAACTCGCGGTGCTGTGCGGCGCGGTGATCGGCGCCTCGCTCGGCTTCCTGTGGTTCAACGCGCCGCCGGCCTCGATCTTCATGGGCGACACCGGCTCGCTGGCGCTCGGCGGCATGCTCGGCACCATCGCGGTAGCGACCAAGCACGAGATCGTGCTCGCCATTATCGGCGGCCTGTTCGTGCTCGAGGCGGTGTCGGTGATCGTGCAGGTGGCCTCGTTCAAGCTCACCGGAAAGCGCGTCTTCAAGATGGCGCCGATCCATCATCACTACGAGCAGATGGGCTGGACCGAGCCGCAGATCGTCATTCGTTTCTGGATCGTCGCCGTCGTGCTGGCGCTCGCCGGACTGTCGACGCTCAAGCTGCGATGATCCCAGTCACCACCTTCGCCGGTAAAAAGGTCGCCGTGTTCGGTCTCGGCGGCTCGGGACTGTTGACGGCGAAAGCGCTGAAGGCCGGCGGCGCTCATGTCATCGCCTGGGATGACGCGCCGCTCAAGAACGAGCAGGCCAAAGCCGCCGGCATCGAGGCCGCCAATCTCGCCGATATCGACTGGAGCGACGTCGCGGCCCTGGTGCTGTCGCCCGGCGTGCCGCTGACCCATCCGACGCCGCACTGGACGGTGCAGCGCGCGAAGTACGAGAACGTCGAGGTCATCGGCGACATCGAACTGTTCTGCCGCGAGCGCGCGGTGCATGGGCCGGGGTGTCCGTTGGTCGCCATCACCGGCACCAATGGCAAGTCCACCACCACGGCGCTCACCGCGCATCTCATCAAACAGGCCGGCCGCGACGCGCAGATGGGCGGCAATATCGGCACGCCGGCGCTGGCGCTGGAGCCCTTCGCGCCCGGCCGCCATTACGTGCTCGAAGTGTCGTCCTATCAGGTCGATCTTGCGCCGTCGCTCAAGCCCACCGTCGGCATTCTCATCAATGTCTCGGCCGATCATCTCGATCGCCACGGGACCATCGAGAACTACGCCGCGATCAAGACGCTCGTCGTCGCGCAGGTGGAGCCGGGCGGCACCGCCGTCATCGGCGTCGACGATCGTTGGAGCCGCGAGGCCGCCGACCGCGTCGAGCGCGCCGGCAAGAAGGTTGAGCGCATCTCGGTCGAAGGTCCGGTGCGCGACGGCTATTTCGCCGATGGGCCGCGTATCCTGCGCGCCAGCGGCGGCAAACCGTTCCCGGCGGCGCAGCTCACAGGCATCGGAAGCTTGCGCGGCCAGCACAATGCGCAGAACGCCGCCTGCGCCATCGCCGCCTGCGTCGCGCTCGGGCTCGACCTGCCGGCGATCCAGAAGGGCCTCGTCTCGTTCCCGGGTCTTGCGCATCGCATGCAGGCGGTCGGCCGCAAGCAAACCGCCGCCGGCCACATTCTCTATGTCAACGACTCCAAGGCGACCAATGCCGACAGCACCTCGAAGGCGCTGTCGAGCTTCCATGACATTTTCTGGATCGCCGGCGGCAAGCCGAAGGCGGGCGGCATCGACAGCCTGTCCGAGTTCTGGCCGCGCATCGCCAAGGCCTATCTGATCGGCGAGGCGGCCGACGCTTTCGCGAAGACGCTGGACGGCAAGGTCGAACACGAGATCGACGGCGTGCTGTCGAAAGCCATCGAGGCGGCGACCCGCGACGCCGAAGCCGCCGGGCTGAAGGAAGCCGTCATTCTTCTCTCGCCGGCCTGCGCCTCGTTCGACCAGTTCCCGAACTTCGAGGTCCGCGGCCAGGCCTTCGCCGACCTCGCTTTGGCGCTCCCGGGCGTGGAGAAGATCTGAGTTCTTAACCCTTCGCTAACCGTCCCGCGTCAGCTTGGAGCCCTAACGGACCCCGGGCCATCCCATGATTTCGCGCGCGCAACGCACCCCGATCGGCGAGTGGTGGTGGACGGTCGATCGCCTGACGCTCGCCGCCATCGGCGCGCTGATGCTGGCCGGCATCGTGCTGTCGCTCGCGGCCTCGCCGCCGGTCGCCGGCCGCCTCGGGCTCGATCCGTTCTACTTCGTCAACCGCCACATCATGTTCCTGTTTCCGACGACCGCCATCCTGCTCGGCGTGTCGTTCCTGACGCCGCGCCAGATCCGCCGGTTGTCGCTGGTGGTTTTCGCCGTCATGCTCGTTCTCGTCGCGGCGACGCCGTTCTTCGGCCAGGAGATCAAGGGCGCCAAGCGCTGGCTGGTGATCGCCGGCATCAACATCCAGCCGTCCGAATTCCTGAAACCCGCTTTCGTCATTCTCATCGCCTGGCTGTTCGGCGAGTCCGCCAGGCGCCCGGAAATGCCGGCCAACACCATCGCGCTGGGCCTGCTCTCGGTGGTCGTGGCGCTGCTCGTCATCCAGCCCGACTTTGGCCAGACCATGCTCATCGTGCTGGTGTGGAGCGCGCTGTTCTTCATGGCCGGCATGCGCATCGTCTGGATGTTCGGCATTGCCGGCGCCGCCGGCTTCGGCCTGCTGATCGCCTATTACACGGTGCCGCACGTCACCTCGCGCATCCAGCGCTTCATGAATCCGGCGGCCGGCGACACCTTCAACATCGACGTCGCCACCGAAAGCTTCATGCGCGGCGGCTGGTTCGGCCGCGGGCCGGGCGAGGGCACGGTCAAGCGCATGCTGCCGGAGAGCCACACCGACTTCGTGTTCTCGGTCGCGGCCGAGGAATTCGGCGTCGCGCTGTGCCTGGCGCTGGTGGCGCTGTTCTCCTTCATCGTCATCCGCGCGCTGATGCGTGCCATGCGCAACGAAGATCCGTTCTGCCGCTTCGCCGCCGCCGGCCTCACCATGCTGTTCGCCACGCAGTCGGCCATCAACATGGCGGTGAACCTGCATCTCATTCCGGCCAAGGGCATGACCCTGCCTTTCATTTCCTATGGCGGCTCGTCGATGCTGTCGCTGGCTTACGGCATGGGTATGCTGATCGCCCTGACGCGGGAGCAGCCGCGCGGCGCGATGCTCACCGCGCCGGGCCTGGAACCGCGGACGGCGTGATATAAGCCGGCATGGCAAGCGCAACGACCAAAAAACTCATCCTCCTCTGCGCCGGCGGCACCGGCGGCCATCTGTTTCCGGCGGAATCGCTGGCCGTGGTGCTGAACAAGCGCGGCGCCACCGTCGATCTGGCGACCGATACGCGCGCTGCGCATTTCGAGTTTCCGGCGCGCAACGTCCATCTCATCCCGAGCGCGACCGTGCGCGGCCGCGATCCGGTGTCGCTGGCGCGCACCGCGCTGATGCTGGGCCGCGGCACGCTGAAAGCGTGGAGCATCATCGGCCGCATCAGGCCGGCGGTTGTCGTCGGCTTCGGCGGTTATCCGACCGTGCCGCCTTTGCTCGCCGCTTCATGGCGCAACGTGCCGACCGTGCTGCATGAGCAGAATGGCGTCATGGGCCGCGCCAATCGCTTGCTCGCTTCGCGCGTCACCGCCATCGCCACCGGCTTCCGCGTGCTCAACAAGGTCGATGACAAGGCGCGCGCCAAGCTGACTTTCACCGGCAATCCGGTGCGGCCGCTGGTCATCGAAGCATCGAAGGTGCCGTACGACACCCCGAGCGGCGACGGCACCTTGCGGCTGCTGGTGTTCGGCGGCAGTCAGGGCGCGCGCGTGATGTCGGAGATCGTGCCGCCCGCGATCGAGAAACTGAGTGCAGCGGTGCGGGCACGGCTTCACGTCGTGCAGCAGGCAAGGGCGGAGGATATCGACGCCGTCTCCGCGCATTATGAGCGGCTCGGCGTGGCGCATACCTGCGCGCCATTCTTCTCCGACCTGCCGGTGCGCATGGCGGCGGCGCATCTCGTCATTTCGCGCTCCGGCGCATCGACCGTTGCCGAACTGTCCGCCATTGGCCGCCCCGGCATTCTCGTGCCGCTGCCGCATGCGCTGGACCAGGACCAGCTCGCCAATGCCGGTGTCCTGCAGGATGCGGGCGGCGCCATCCGCATTGTTCAGGCCGAGTTCACGCCGGACCGCCTGGCCGCGGAAATCGCGGCTCTGGCGGCCGATCCTGCTCGTTTGACCGCCATGGCGCAGGCCGCCAAGGCAGCCGGAACCATCGACGCGGCCGAACGGCTGGCCGATCTGGTGCTGAAGGCGGCTGGCGGTTTCAATTTACAGCCGCAAGGAACCAATTAATTACTCATTTGTTGCACACTTTCTGGGCTATTTTGACCTAAGAAGTGTTGCCTGTGACTGACGGACGATTGGGAACTTCGGGGTGAGGGACGATCAACCAGGTCTCGCCCAATCTCAGGGCGACGATGGGCGCTATCGGCTGCTCATCGAAGCCGTGACCGACTATGCCATCTGCATGCTCGACGCGGATGGCATCGTGTCGAGCTGGAATCCCGGCGCGCAGCGGTTCAAGGGTTACGCGGCCGACGAAATCATCGGCCAGCACTTCTCCCGCTTCTATACGGATGAAGACCGCGCCACCGGCTTGCCGGCGCGCGCGCTTGCGACCGCGCGCGACCAGGGCAAATTCGAAACCGAAGGCTGGCGCGTCCGCAAGGACGGTTCGCGCTTCTGGGCCTATGTCGTCATTCATCCCGTTCGCGATTCCGATGGCAAGCTGATCGGCTTCGCCAAGATCACGCGCGACCTGACCGAACGCAAACAGGCCGAAGATACCTTGCGGCGGAGTCAGGAGCAGTTCCGTCTGCTGGTGCAGGGCGTCACTGATTACGCCATCTATCTGCTCGATCCCGGCGGCTTCGTCAGCAACTGGAATCCCGGCGCCGAGCGCATCAAGGGCTATCGCCCCGACGAGATCATCGGCCAGCATTTCTCGCGCTTCTATACCGAGGAGGATCGCGCCGCCGGCCTGCCGGAGCGCGCGCTGTCGATCGCCGCACGCGAAGGGCGCTTCGAGCGGGAAGGCGAGCGCCTGCGCAAGGACGGCTCGCGCTTCTTTGCCCATGTCATCATCGACGCCATCCGCGATGAAGAAGGTAAGCTGGCTGGCTTTGCCAAGATCACGCGGGACATCACCGAGCGCCGCGAGGCGCACCGGCAGCTCGAGCGCACGCGCGAGGCGCTGGCGCAGGCGCAGAAGATGGAAGCCATCGGCCAGCTCACCGGCGGCGTGGCGCACGACTTCAACAATCTGCTGATGGCCGTGCTCGGCAGCCTCGAATTGATGCGCAAGCGGCTGCCTGACGACCCCAAGCTCAAATCCTTGCTGGAGAATGCGGTCAAGGGCGCGGAGCGCGGCGCGGCGCTGACCAAGCGCATGCTGGCCTTTGCGCGCCGTCAGGAGATCAAGCAGGAATCGATCGACGTCCCGACGCTGGTGCGCGGCATGTCCGATCTGTTGCAGCAAACCCTCGGACGCTCCATCGCGCTGGAGACGCGCTTTCCGCTGGCGCTCAGCACGATCATCGCCGATGCCAACCAGCTTGAAGTCGCCTTGCTCAATCTCACCGTCAACGCGCGCGATGCAGTGGGGGAAGACGGCGAGATCATCATCTCGGCGCGCGACGATATCGTCGGGCCGGGCGACCCGCACCTGCGGCCGGGCCGTTATGTGCGGCTCTGTGTCAGCGATAATGGCGCCGGCATGGATGAAGTGACGTTGCGCCGCGCCGTCGAGCCGTTCTTCACCACCAAGCAGCCGGGCAAGGGTACGGGTCTCGGCCTGTCGATGGTTCATGGCCTTGCCGAACAGCTCGGCGGCCGCTTCGTGCTGCGCAGCGCGCCGGGCGAAGGCACGACCGCGGAGCTTTGGTTGCCGGCTGACGAGACGGCAAAGCAGGCGGCTGCGCCGGCGCCGCGCGTCGACAAGGATGTGCCCTCACAATCTCAGTTAGCCGTGCTCGCGGTCGATGACGATGCGCTGGTGCTGACCAATACCGTCGCGATGCTGGAAGACCTCGGCCATGTCTGCTTCGCCGCCGCGTCGGCCGAGGAGGCTTTGGCGATCCTCGAGGCGCAGGATGGCATCGACCTCATCATCACCGATCAGGTCATGCCGCACATGACCGGCCTGCAGCTTGCCAAGGTGGTCCGCAAGCGCTGGCCCGATATTCCGCTCATGCTGGCGACCGGCTATGCCGAGATCGACCCCGAGCAGACCATGAATCTGCCGCGGCTTGCCAAACCCTTCACCCAGGCCGAACTGGCGGCGGAAATCGCCGGCCTTGGCCTGCGCTCGCGCAAGGGCGCGGCGTCGCGGGTCATCAACTTCCGCGACCGCAACGGCGACCAGGCCAATAACGGGGCTTAACTGCTTTGCTCTCAAAGGTGGTCGGCTTTTGGCCTAATGCGGCGATCCATTGACATTTGTAAGCAAATAGCTTACACTTACTCCAATGATCAAAACGTTCCGGAGCAAGGCCTTGGCCGAGCTGTGGGCGAAGGGCCGCACGGCCAAGATCGATTCCAAGATGTACAAGCGCATCTTGCTCCGTCTGGAGCGGCTGAACGTTGCGACCGTGCCGGCGCAGATGAACCTACCCGGGTTTGATTTTCACGCCCTGAAGGGCTTCGATCCGACGCGCTACTCCGTTCACATCAACGGGCCGTGGTGTGTGACCTTCGAATTCGATTCGGGCGATGCGTTCCGGGTCGACTTCGAGCAATATCACTGAGGATTTGAAATGGCCGAATATGCCGCCAAGCGCGATCCGAGGCGCTGCCCTAGTCATCCCGGCGAATTGCTCGGCGACGTGATTCCGGCCACCGGCAAGACAAAGGCCGAGATCGCCGAACTGTTGGGCATTTCCCGCCAGCATCTTTACGACATTCTGGCCCAGCGCAAACCGGTTTCGCCTGCCGTCGCGGTGCGATTGGGCAAGTTGTTTGGCGACGGGGCAGAGATTTGGGTTCGGATGCAGGGAGCTTACGATACCTGGCACGCAGAGCGCGATCTTGCCGACGAAATCAGGAAAATACCGCGGCTGAAGAAGGCGGCGGCCTGATCTGGCGATGTAGCTGGTTGGTTGTCAGCCATTCCGTCATGCCCTGCCTTGGCCAGCCGAAGACCCGTAAACGCCCTCTTGTGCCGGGCATCCACGTCTTTTAAGCGGTACGCGAAGCAAGGCGTAGATGGCCGGAACAAATCCGGCCATGACGTCGATGGAGCAAAGGGTTACGCATGAAACTGCCGACCGAACTCGGACCGGTGCACTTCGTCGGCATCGGCGGTATTGGCATGAGCGGCATCGCCGAGGTGCTGGTCAATCTCGGCTACACCGTGCGCGGCTCGGACGCCTCCGACAGCGCCAACGTCAAGCGCCTGCGCGAGAAGGGCGTCATCGTCGAGATCGGTCACAAGGCCGAGAATCTCGACAGCGCCGACGTCGTCGTTGTTTCTTCCGCGATCAAGCCGGACAACCCGGAACTGGTGGCAGCGCGCGCCAAACGTCTGCCGGTGGTGCGCCGTGCCGAGATGCTGGCCGAATTGATGCGGCTCAAGTCCTGCGTCGCCATTGCCGGCACGCACGGCAAGACCACGACGACCTCGATGGTCGCGACCTTGCTCGATGCCGGCGGCATCGATCCGACCGTGATCAATGGCGGCATCATCAACGCCTACGGCACCAATGCACGCCTCGGTGAGGGCGACTGGATGGTGGTCGAAGCCGATGAGTCCGACGGCACCTTCCTCAAGCTGCCGGCCGACATCGCCATCGTTACCAATGTCGATGCGGAGCATCTCGACCACTTCGGGACCTTCGCCGCTGTGCAGGAGGCCTTCATCGACTTCGTGCAGAACGTGCCGTTCTATGGCTTTGCCGTGATGTGCACCGATCATCCGATCGTGCAGCGCCTGGTCGGCCGCATCGCCGACCGCCGCATCATTACTTACGGCGAGAACGCGCAGGCCGACGTTCGCCTCGTCGATCTCGTCAACAAGGACGGCAAGCAGCACTTCTCGGTGCTGTTCCGCGACCGCGACGGCGCCGAGGTGCATCGCATCACGAATCTCGAACTGCCGATGCCCGGCCGCCACAACGCGCTCAACGCCACCTCGGCGATCGCCGTGGCGCACGAGCTCGGCATTGCCGACGACAGGATCCGCGCCGCGCTCGGCAAGTTCGGCGGCGTCAAGCGCCGCTTCACCAAGGTTGGCGAATGGAACGGCGCCACCATCATCGACGATTACGGCCATCACCCGGTCGAGATCGCGGCCGTGCTCAAAGCGGCGCGTGAATCGACGAAGAACAAGGTGATCGCCGTGGTGCAGCCGCATCGCTATACGCGGCTCAAGACCTTGTTCGAGCCGTTCTCGACCTGCTTCAACGACGCCGACGCCGTGATCGTCGCCAATGTCTATGCTGCCGGCGAGGCGCCGATCGAGGGCGCCGACCGCGATCATCTGGTGCAGGCGTTGCGCGCGCGCGGCCACCGCAATGTCGTGCCGCTCGATGGGCCCGAGCAACTCGCCGGCATCGTCAAGGGCATGGCCAAGCCGGGCGACTACGTTGTCTGTCTCGGCGCCGGCTCGATCTCGCAATGGGCCTACGCGCTGCCAGGCGAACTTGCGGCGCTCGACGCGAAGTAACGCGAATGACCTTCCCCGACATCACGTCCGACCTCAAAGCCCGCATGCCGCAGTTGCGCGGGCGCATGATGGCGAACCAGACGCTTGATCCGTACACGTGGTTTCGCGTCGGTGGTCCGGCGCAGGTGCTGTTCTCGCCTGAGGATGCGGACGATCTCGCTTACTTCCTCAAGATGCTGCCGGCCGATGTGCCGGTGATGGTGATCGGCGCGGCGTCGAACACCATCGTGCGCGATGGCGGCGTCAAAGGCGTCGTGATCCGGCTCGGCCGCGGCTTCAACGATGTCGCCATCGAAGACGGTAACCGCGTGCGCTGCGGCGCCGCCATTCTCGACGTGCTGGTGGCGCGCGCGGCGCAGAAGGCGAGCATCGCCGGCCTTGCGTTTCTGTCCGGCATTCCCGGTACCATCGGCGGCGCGCTGCGCATGAATGGCGGCGCCTATGGCGGCGAGACCAAGGACGTACTCATCGAGGCCTATGCCATCGACCGGCAGGGCAACCGCGTCACCTATTCGAACGCCGATATGGGCTTTTCCTATCGTCACTCCGGCGTGCCCGAGGATGTCATCTTTGTCGGCGCGCTGCTGCAGGGTAAGGCCGGCGACGCCGACGCCATCGCCGTCGAGATGGCCGACATCAAGGCCAAGCGCGAGGCGTCTCAGCCGCGCAATCGCACCGGCGGCTCGACCTTCAAGAACCCGCCGGGCCGCAACGCCTGGAAGCTGATCGACGAAGCCGGCTGCCGCGGCCTCACCATCGGCGGCGCGCAGGTCTCGGAACTGCACTGCAACTTCCTGATCAATCTCGGCACCGCCACCGCCGCCGATATCGAAACGCTCGGCGAAACCGTGCGCGAGCGCGTCAAGGCGCATTCCGGCATCGCGCTGGAATGGGAGATCAAGCGGATCGGCGAGAAGGCGTAAGGCGGCGCGTCACGAGGCGCCGCCCGGCCCCTGCAGCTTGAGCAGTTCGAGCAGCGGCTCGGCGCTCAGCCCGATCTCGCCGGCGAAAGGATGCTCCTGCAGCGCGATCAGCCCGAGCGAGATCACCACCGCGACCGAGAAAACCGTCAGCGCGCCGATCTGCGGGTTGCGCTTGGTGATGTGCACCGCGCCGATCGCGACCTGCGTCATCATGCCGAGCAGCAGCACCACCGCCCATTTCAGGCCGCTCGTCGTGTCGGAGGCGAGCGACAGCCGGTCCGAGCGCGCGGTGGACACGCGGATGGCGGCGTTGAGCAGCCCGACATGCACCGCGTTGCCGGCGTCGCGGCCGATGGCGGGCGCGCTCAGTTCGCGCAGCAGCGCGTCGAACGCCTTGTCGGCGGCCGGCGCGCGCTCGCGCTTGGTCATGGCGTGCCATTCCTCGCCGGTCACCGCCTTCACATAATCGGTCCAGGCGGCGCGGATCGCGCTCATGTCGGTCGTGGAGGCGACGCTCAGCGTGAACACGTTGCGCAGCTCGGCCGCTTCCATCTGCACGGCCTGCACCGCCTGCTTGTTGCGCTCGGCGATATCGGCGGCGAGAAAGCCGGCCATCAGCGCGAACAGCACCGCGACCGCGTCGAAGAACGGGCTGACGATGCCCTCGAAGCGGCGCACCGGCGAATTGGTCGGCCCCTGACAGATGAACACGATCGCCGCCGCGGTGACGCCGTACAGCAACAGCAGCACCAGGAAGATGACGGCCGCGGGGGCGTCGAGCCAGGCATTGATCACGGTGAACCTCCCGAATTCCTTGAAGGCCGCCACTCTAGCCACGGCTCGGAAAGCCTTTCGTTAACGCGGCATCGCGCGACGTATTGCCGGACAACCATCCCGGCACCGATCCGTCCTCGCTGCATTTGCAGATCGCGGTTTCAAGCGCAGGACCGTAGCCCGGATGAAGCGCAGCGAAATCCGGGAGCGATCGAGAATGCGGCCCCCGGATTGCGCCATCGGGCGGTGCTTCGCACTGGCCCATGGCTGCATCCGGGCTACGACTGTCGGTCGTCACACCGCCCGTTAGGCTCTCGCGATACCCCACCGGTATCATCCAGCCTCCGCCTCGGAACTTTCCGTGACTCAAAAACAACGCTGGTCATAAGTTACCGAAGTGTCAGCCCAATCCGTCAAACTTTACTAATCGTTTACCAAATGGCCGGAAGACTACGTTGAAGCGGCGCGCGTGTGCGCTGTGCCGGGTCCGTGCTCGCCTGTGACAGGCGTCCGGTCCGCCGCCCCATGAAGGGCCAACGTTAGAAGAACCGGTTGCGATGGATCGTCGGGGACACCTCGCTCAATCGATGGACGGAAGCATCGGCCGCTCGCCCGGCCGCTGGCGGCGCTCGGCGCGTCGCTGGTTCAATGCGCTCGTCGATCTGGACGTGCCGAGCGGCGCTGGCGCCGCAGCGGTCGCAACGCTGTTGCTCGGCAGCGTCTGCTACGGCGTCGTCAAGGGCAACCATGTCACGACCATCACCGAGAACGTGCAGGCCATCTGCGATGCCGCCGCCACCGCGGCCGGCTTCGGCATTTCCGAAGTCGCGCTGACCGGCGAGCGCGAGCTTGGCCGCGACGAAATCCTGCGCACCGCCGGCATCACCGACTCAACCTCGCTGCTGTTCCTCGACGCCGCGCAGGCGCGCGTGCGCCTCCTGACCAATCCGTGGATCGCCGAAGCCACCGTGCTCAAGCTGTATCCCGGCCGGCTGCGCATCGAGATCAAGGAGCGCGCGCCGTTCGCGCTGTGGCAGAAGGATGCCCGCACCGCGCTGATCGCCGTGGATGGCACCGTGCTCGAGCCGGCCGTGCCGGAGCGTTTCGCCCGGCTGCCGCTGGTCGTCGGCAACGGCGCCGCGCAGGCCGCGCCCGGTTTCCTCGATCTGGTCTCGCATTACCCGTCGGTGTCGAAGCTGATCACCGCCTCGGTGCTGGTCGCCGAGCGGCGCTGGAACCTGCGGCTGGCCAATGGCGTCGAAATCCTGCTGCCGGAAGCCGACGCCGAGCGCGCGCTGCAGACTTTGACCGATCTCGACCGCGACAAGAACCTGCTCGCCCGCGACATCGTCGCCGTCGATCTGCGTCTGGCGGATCGCGTCACCGTGCGCCTGTCGGAAGGCGCCGCCGCCGCGCGCGAGGAAGCCCTCAAGGCCGCCGACAAGGCGCGCAAGGCCCGGCAGCGCAAGGGGACCGAGGCATGACCGTCCTCCGCTTCGGCCTCACGCCCAAGATGAAGCCGGTGTCGCCGCGGCGCGCCGCGGTCGTCGCCGGCCTCGATCTCGGCACTTCCAAGGTGGTCTGCATGATCGCCCGCCTGGAGCCGCAGGCGCCGCAGGACGTGCTGCGCCGCCGCAGCCATGGCGTCCGCATTCTCGGTTTCTCGCACACCGCCGCCAGCGGCATGAAAGCCGGGCAGGTGGTCGATCTCATCGAGGCCGAGGAGGCCGTGCGCCAGGCCATCGACGTCGCCGAGAACATGGCCGGCGTGCAGCTTGAATCCGTCGTGGTGTCGCTGTCGGGCGGCCGCCTCGGCTCGGAGCGCTTCATCGCCGATGTCGAATTGAACGGCAGCGCCGTCGCCGATGGCGATATCGCCCGCGTTCTGGCCGCCGCCTCGCGCCACTCGGTGCGCGATGGCCGCGCCATCCTGCATTCCCTGCCCATCGGCTACGAGCTGGACGCCGCCAAGGGCATCCGCGAGCCGCGCGGCATGCTCGGCCACCGCTTCGGCGTCGATATGCATATGGTGACCGCCGACGTCGCCCCGGTGCGCAATCTGATGCTCACGGTCGAGCGCAGCCATCTCGAGGTCGAGGCCATGGTGGCCTCGCCTTACGTGGCCGGTCTGGCCTGCCTGGCGGATGACGAGGCCGATCTGGGCGCGGCCTGCATCGATCTCGGCTCGGGCACGACCTCGATCGCCTTCTTCTCCGGCGGGCGCTTCGTCCATGCCGACGGTTTCGCGCTCGGTGCCCACCACGTCACAATGGACATCGCCCGCGGGTTGAATACGCGAATCGCAAGCGCCGAGCGAATCAAGGCGATCTATGGCAGTGTTTTATCGGGTGGTGCGGACGAGCGCGACATGATCACGGTGCCGACAGTGGGCGACGACGAACGGGAGCCGCCGGGCTTCGTTTCGCGTGCGTCGCTGGTGCGCATCATCAAGCCGCGGGTCGAGGAAATCCTCGAACTGGTTCGCGACCGTCTGGCGACGTCGCCTTTCGCGGCGGAGACGCGGGCGCGGGTGGTGCTGACCGGCGGCGGCGCGCAATTGCCGGGGCTGGCCGATCTGGCCTCGCGCATTCTGCGCCGTCCGGTGCGCATCGGCCGGCCGCTGGGACTTGCCGGGCTTCCCGAAGCGGCCAAGGGGCCGGCCTTCGCGGTGGCCGCCGGCCTGCTCGTGTATCCGCAGGCGGCGCATCTTGAGCACTTCGAGCCGCGGCGTACGCGGCAGCTGATGACCGGTACAGGCGGGTACATTTCACGGGTCGGACAGTGGTTACGCGAGAGTTTCTGACCCAAGGGCGGCGACGAGGACGACATTCGGTGGCACGAAACGTGGCCGCCCGTGCAATCGAGAGGCAGATGACATGACGATCAATCTGAAGATTCCGGACATTCACGAGATGAAGCCGCGCATTACCGTGTTCGGCGTCGGCGGCGCCGGCGGCAACGCGGTCAACAACATGATCGCCGCCGGTCTCCAGGGCGTCGACTTCGTCGTCGCCAACACCGACGCGCAGGCGCTGACGCTGTCGAAGGCCGAGCGCATCATCCAGATGGGCAACCAGGTGACCGAAGGTCTCGGTGCCGGCTCGCAGCCGGATGTCGGCCGTGCGGCGGCTGAAGAGACCATGGATGAAATCCGCGATCACCTCTCGGGCGCGCACATGGTGTTCGTCACCGCCGGCATGGGCGGCGGCACCGGCACTGGCGCGGCGCCGGTCGTCGCGCGCGTCGCCAAGGAAATGGGCATCCTCACCGTGGGTGTCGTCACCAAGCCGTTCCACTTCGAAGGCCAGCGCCGCATGCGCTTCGCCGAAGCCGGCATCAGCGAACTGCACAAGGTGGTCGACACGCTGCTGATCATCCCGAACCAGAACCTGTTCCGGGTGGCCAACGAGAAGACGACCTTCGCCGACGCCTTCGCCATGGCGGATCAGGTGCTCTACTCGGGCGTTGCCTGCATCACCGACTTGATGGTCAAGGAAGGCCTCATCAACCTCGACTTCGCCGACGTCCGCGCCGTGATGCGCGAGATGGGCAAGGCGATGATGGGCACGGGCGAAGCGACCGGCGAGAAGCGCGCGCTCACCGCCGCCGAAGCCGCCATCAACAACCCGCTGATCGACGACGCTTCGATGAAGGGCGCTCGCGGCCTGCTGATCTCGATCACGGGTGGCAAGGACCTCACCTTGTACGAAGTCGATGAAGCCGCGACCCGCATCCGCGAGGAAGTCGATGTCGACGCCAACATCATCGTTGGCGCCACCTTCGACGAATCCCTCGAAGGCACCATCCGCGTCTCGGTGGTTGCAACGGGTATCGATAAGACCGGCATCATGAATCAGCCGCTGCCGGCCGAGAGCGCGCTGAAGGAACTGGCCGGCAAAATGCGCCAGGACACCAAGCGCATGGCCGACCGTGTCGCACCGGCCCCGGCCGCCGCGCCGATGCAGCGGGCTCCGCTGGCTCCGGCCGCTGCGCTCGACGCCGCTCACGCTGCGGTCGCTGCCGCCATCCTGCCGCAGCAGGCTTCGTCGATCGAAGACGTTTCGATCCGGCCGATGCCGATCAAGCCGTCGCTGTTCGAACCGGCGCCCATGGAGGCTCCGGCTGCCGAAGCTCCGATGCCGGCCGCCTTCGTGCCGCCAATGCCGGAGACCGTGAAGCGGCCGCCGCGCATGCCGCGCGTCGACGAATTGCCGATGCCGGCGCAGAACCAGATGGCCGCCCGCGGCGAGCTGGGCGACGACCATCCGCAGAAGCAGCGCATGTCGCTGATGCAGCGTCTGGCCTCGGTCGGTCTCGGCAAGCGGGAGGAGGGCGAACCTGCCGCGCCGCGCGCCGCACACCCGATGCCGCAGTTCGAGCAGCCGGTTCGTCCGACCGCCCGGAACCCGGAAGGTCGCCACCCCGAATCGCGGCCGGTCGATCCGGTCTCGGAATACGCTCGCCGGGCGGCGCCGCAGGGTCTCGACCCGCACGGTCGCACCGCGCCTGTGCATAATTCGGCGCCGGACGACCAACTCGATATTCCGGCCTTCCTACGCCGCCAGGCGAATTAACAATTCGGCTGCCCCGCCAATGACTTGCGGCGGGGCAGCCGACTCTCCTCAGTGTCTGCCTTATTTTATCAAGCCTCTGTATTGACTAAGTTTTTCCCATTGAGCGGCGTCCAGGCCGCGTCTGTCGCGGCCGCCCGGTAGGGTAAATAAGACATCAACGCCGCTCTCCATTCGTAAATTGCGGCGAAAAAGAGTAACAGTCCGTAAGAAACCGTGTCTTGGACGGTCCCGCCCATGAGCCTAAGTTTCGGGCGCGGAAGGGGCTTTTCCGATCTTTGGGGGATCGGCCACATCTGCACGGAAGTTTCGAGCGTTGGCAGAATTGTGGCCTCGCGTAGGACTGAAGCGGGATTGCCAGTTGATCGCAAGGCGCAGCGTGCGCCGCAGCACAGCGGGCGGATTTCGCAGAACGGGGTTCGATGAAAGGCTCTAAGCAAACCACTCTTCGTGACGAAGTCACCGTCACTGGTGTGGGTGTGCATTCCGGGCGTAACGTCACGCTGGCTCTGTTGCCGGCCGATGACGACGCCGGCATCGTTTTCCGTCGCGTTGACGCTGAAGGCAATCTCGAGCGCGAAGTTCGTGCCGACGTCCGCGCCGTGACTGCCACCGAATTTGCCACCGTTCTGGGCGACGCCTCGGGCCCGCTGTGCTCGACCGCCGAACATCTTCTCGCCGCGCTGCGCGGCCTTCAGGTCGACAACGTCATCGTCGAGATCGACGGCCCGGAAGTGCCGATCATGGATGGCAGCGCCATGCCGTTCGTGGAGGCGCTCGATCAGGCCGGTCTCACCGACCGCGCGCTGCCGCGCCGCTTCATCGAAGTCATCAAGCCGGTGCAGGTCGTCAAGGACAAGTCGTTTGGCGAACTGCGTCCCTACGAGCACGGCTTCCGCGTCGAAGCCGAAATCGAGTTCGATCACCCGCTGATCGGCAAGCAGACGCTCGACGTGGATCTGACGCCGGATACCTTCCGCAACGAGATCGCGCGTGCCCGCACCTTCGGCTTCATGAAGGACGTCTCGAAGCTGTGGAGCGCCGGCTACGCGCTCGGCGCCTCCATCGAGAATACGCTGGTCATCTCGGAAGACCGGGTGCTCAACCCGGAGGGGCTGCGCTACGCCGACGAGTTCGTGCGCCACAAGGCGCTGGACGCGATCGGGGATCTGGCGCTGGCCGGTCTGCCGCTGATCGGCGCCTACAAGACCGTCCGCGGCGGCCACAAGCTCAACAATGCGGTGCTGACCGCGCTGATGAACAACACCGCCGCCTGGCGGGTGGTCGAGGCCCCGGTCGAGCGTGCCGTGCGCCCGCGTGGCCGCGCCGATCTCGCCGCCGGGGTGCCGGCTGCGGCATTCGGTCCCGAGGTTTCCTGAGATATTCGGCATGCCGGCCGCGGATTAGGCCGCTGCCGTCCCGAAGTGCCTTAATCCCGGCCGATTGTCCCGCTAATCGCTGAGCCAGACGTTTTTTTGCCCCTATCAGGCCGGTTGGCGCGGGCGCGCTGGTCCGTTAAGGATATGGGGATGTGAGCCTCCTACAATGGCGGCTCGAGGGACTAGAATTTCCATAATGGTTGCGTCGACGGATCAAGCCGGAATGTCCTTGCGTTCGACTCATGAAGCTTTGCAGCCGGGTTTCGGCCGCCGCGCCGCGCGCATGGCGGCGCTGGTGCTGCTGACCGTCAGCCTCGGCGCCTGCTCCAGCCTCGACATCTTCGGCAGCAAAAACGACACGCCGCCCGACGAGCCGGCCGACCGGCTCTACAACGAGGGTCTGTTCCTTCTGAACAACAAGAAGGATCTCAAGAAGGCCGTCACCAAGTTCGAGGAAGTCGACCGCCAGCACCCCTATTCGGAATGGGCGCGCAAGTCGCTGATCATGACGGCCTATGCCCAGTACGAGGCCGGCAACTACGATGAGTGCGTGACTTCTGCCAAGCGCTATATCGCGCTCCATCCGGGCAGCCAGGATGCCGCCTACGCCCAGTATCTGATTGCCGCGTCCTATTTCGACGAGATTCCGGACATCACCCGCGACCAGGACCGCACCGAGAAAGCGCTCGCCGCGCTCGATGAGGTCATCCGCAAGTATCCGACCAGCGAATACGCCGTCAGCGCCAAGCAGAAGGTCGAGGTCGCCCGCGACCAGCTTGCCGGCAAGGAAATGCAGATCGGCCGTTATTACCTGGAGAAGAAGGACTTCACCGGCGCTATCAACCGCTTCAAGGTGGTGGTGACGCAGTATCAGACCACGCGGCAGGTCGAAGAGGCGCTGATGCGCCTGACCGAGGCCTATATGGCGCTCGGCATCTCCGGCGAAGCGCAGACCGCGGCCGCCGTGCTCGGCCACAATTTCCCGGACAGCCCCTGGTACAAGCACGCCTATGAGCGCGTGAAGGGCGCCGGCCTCGAGCCCAACGAGAACCGGGGTTCCTGGATTAGCCGCGCCTTCAAGAAGGTCGGGCTGGGCTGAACTTTCGTTCCCCTCTTGTACCCGTTCGCGGGCTCTTTAAAGATATGTCCGAATCGATAAGGCGTGGATGCCCGGCATAAGGCCGGACATGACGCCGTACCGGAACGGCTCTACCGCCATGCTCTCCCGTCTCTCGATCCGCGACATCGTCCTGATCGACCGGCTCGACATCGATTTCGCCGGGCACCTTGCCGTGCTCACGGGCGAGACCGGCGCCGGCAAGTCGATCCTGCTCGACTCCTTCGCGTTGGCTCTTGGCGGCCGCGGCGACCAGTCGCTGGTGCGGCAGGGCGCGGAGCAGGGCCAGGTGACGGCGGCCTTCGAGGTCGGCGCCAAGCACCCGGCGCGAGCCATTCTCGCCGCCAACGATATCGCCGACGAGGACACGCTGATCCTGCGCCGCGTGCAACTGGCCGACGGCCGCACCCGCGCTTTCGTCAACGACCAGCCGGTGAGCGTGCAGGTTTTGCGGCAACTCGGCGCGGTGCTGGTCGAGATCCACGGCCAGCACGACGACCGCGCGCTGGTCGATGCCGCCACCCATCGCAGCCTGCTCGATGCCTTCGGCGGCCTCGACGCCGACGCCGCGAAGGTCTCGGCCTTGTGGGAGGCCCGCCGCGCGGCCGCCGATGCGCTCGCCGCGCATCAGGCCGATATCGAGCGCGCCCGCCGCGAGAGCGATTACCTGCGCCATGCCGCCGCCGAGCTCGACAAGCTGGCGCCACAGCCGGGCGAGGAGACCTCGCTCGCCGAACGCCGCGCGGTGATGATGCAATCGGAGAAGGTGGCGCAGGATCTCCGCGACGCTTTCGATGCCTTGGCCGGCTCGGGCTCGGCGGTGCCGGCGCTGGCCGCCGCGCTGCGCCGTCTCGAGCGCCGTGCGACGCAGGCGCCGTCTCTGGTCGAGCCGTCGGTGAAGTCGTTCGACGTCGCGCTCAACGCGCTGGAGGAAACCCGCGCCCATCTCGAAGCCGCCATGCGCGCCGCCGATTTCGATCCCGCCGAACTGGAGCGCAACGAGGAGCGGCTGTTCGCGCTGCGCGCCGCCGCGCGCAAATATAATGTGCCGGTGGACGATCTCGCGGCGCTGGCGGCGCGCTACCGCGACGATCTTGGCCTGATCGATGCCGGCGAGGCCAAACTCAAGACTTTGGAAAAGGCCGCCGCCGCCGCCGTCACCGCCTTCAACGCCGCCGCCGAGTCTTTGTCGAAGGCGCGCGGCAAGGCCGCCGCCAAACTCGACAAGGCGGTCAACGCCGAACTGCCGCCGCTCAAGCTGGAGCGCGCGAAATTCTCGACGCAGATCGACACCGACGCCAATGCCGCCGGGCCGAACGGCATCGATCGCGTCGAGTTCTGGGTGCAGACCAATCCCGGCACCAAGCCCGGTCCGATGATGAAGATCGCCTCGGGCGGCGAACTCGCGCGCTTTCTGCTGGCGCTCAAGGTGGTGCTGGCCGATCGCGGCTCGGCGCCGACGCTTGTCTTCGATGAAATCGACACTGGTGTTGGCGGCGCGGTGGCGGACGCTATCGGCATGCGGCTCGCGCGTCTCGGCCGCAATGTGCAGGTGCTCGCTGTCACGCATGCGCCGCAGGTCGCGGCCCGCGCCGACCGGCATTACGTCATCTCCAAGGATGCGCTCGACAAGGGCAAGCGCGTCGCGACGCGCGTCACCGAGGTCGCCGCCGATCACCGCCGCGAGGAAATCGCGCGCATGCTGGCCGGCGCCGAGATCACCAACGAGGCGCGTGCGGCGGCGGAACGGCTGCTGAAGGCGGGGTAGTTGGCCCGTCACCCTGAGGAGCGCGCCCAAAAGCGCGTTTACGCGCGTCTTGCGACACGCTATGGGCGCGCCTCGAAGGGCGACGGCCGTAAGGCTGAGTTTGGCACGAGCGATCCACTTGCTCCGTCATGCCCGGCCTTGTGCCGGGCATCCACGTCTTTAGATTGCCGGCAGATCAAGTCGTGGATGGCCGGGACAAGCCCGGCCATGACGGGAACCAATGGCCAAGAAATCCACCAAAGTCCGCACCGACAAGACGCCCGTCGAGCTGCTCACCCGCAAGCAGGCCGATGCCGAACATGCGCGGCTCGGGCAGGAGATCGCCGGCCACGACAAGCGCTACTACCAGCTCGATGCGCCGTCGGTCACCGACGCCGAATACGACGAGCTGCGCAAGCGCTACAACGCCATCGAGGCGCGCTTCCCGGAACTGAGGACGCTCGACTCGCTGTCGCTGAAGGTCGGCGCCGCGCCGGCGCGCGGCTTCGCCAAGGTGCGCCACGCCATCCCGATGCTGTCGCTCGACAACGCCTTCGCCGAAGAGGACGTCGTCGATTTCGTCGGCCGCATCCGCCGCTTCCTGCGTCTGTCGGAAGACGAGCCGATTGCTTTCTCGGCCGAGCCGAAGATCGATGGCCTGTCGATGTCGCTGCGTTATGAGAACGGCGAACTCGTCACCGCCGCGACGCGCGGCGACGGCCAGGAAGGCGAGGACGTCACCGCCAATATCCGCACCATCAAGGAAGTGCCGCAGAAGCTGAAGGGCAAAAACCTGCCGCCCGTCGTCGAGGTGCGCGGCGAGGTCTATATGACCAAGGCCGACTTCCTCAAACTCAACGAGCGGCAGAAGGAAGCGGGCGCGCAGATCTTCGCCAATCCGCGCAACTCGGCGGCCGGCTCGTTGCGCCAGAAGGATCCGTCGATCACCGCCTCGCGCCCGCTCGGCTTCTTCGCCTATGCCTGGGGCGAGATCAGCGAACGGCCGGAGGATACGCAATCCGGCATGATCAAGTGGTTCGAGCGCTGCGGCTTCACCACCAATCCGCTGACCAAGATGTGCCGCTCGGTGGAGGAACTGATCGCCTTCCATCGCAAGATCGGCGAGCAGCGCGCCGGGCTCGATTACGATATCGACGGCGTCGTCTACAAGGTCGATCGCGTCGACTGGCAGGAGCGCCTCGGCTTTGTGTCGCGTACGCCGCGCTGGGCCATCGCGCACAAGTTTCCGGCCGAGCAGGCGACCACGACCCTCATCGGCATCGACATCCAGGTCGGCCGCACCGGCGCGCTCACGCCCGTGGGCAAGCTGGAGCCGGTCGGCGTCGGCGGCGTCATCGTTCAGAACGTGACGCTGCACAACGAGGATTACATCAAGGGCATCGGTGGTGACGGCGAGCCGTTGCGCGAAGGCCGCGATATCCGCATCGGCGACACCGTGATCATCCAGCGCGCCGGCGACGTCATTCCGCAGGTCGTCGATGTCGTGCTCGACAAGAGGCCGAAGAGCGCGAAGCCCTACAAGTTTCCCACCGAATGTCCGGTCTGCGGCAGCGAGGCCGTGCGCGAGCACGACGCCGACACCGGCCGGCTCGATGCGGTGCGGCGCTGCACCGGCGGCTTCATCTGCCGCGCGCAGGCGGTCGAGCATCTCAAATTGTTCGCCTCGCGCCGCGCCTTCGACATCGACGGCCTCGGCGAGAAGCAGATCGAGCTGTTCCACGAGAAGGGCTGGCTCAAGGAGCCGGCCGACATCTTCTCGCTGGAGCGCAAGCATCGCAAGGAGCTGCTGGAGGAAGAAGGTTACGGCGAGACGTCGGTGCGCAATCTGTTTGCCGCCATCGACGCACGCCGCGAGATCGCGCTCGACCGCGTCATTTATGCGCTCGGCATCCGTCATGTCGGCGAAACGACCGCGCTGTCGCTGGCGCGGGGCTACGGCTCATGGGCTGCGTTTCACGATGCCGCGCTGAAGGTCGCGAAGGGCGATGCCGAAGCCATCGCCGAGATGGATGCGCTGGACCAGATCGGCGACACCGTCATCGAGGCCGTGACCGACTATTTCAAGGAAAAGCGCAACCTTGCCGCGGTCGAGCGGCTGGTGAAGCAGGTCAAGGTGCTCGACGCCGAGAAGCCGAAGACCGACTCCAAGGTCGCCGGCAAGACGGTGGTGTTCACCGGCTCGCTGGAGAAGTTCACCCGCGACGAGGCGAAAGCCACGGCGGAACGTCTCGGCGCCAAGGTGTCGGGCTCGGTGTCGAAGAAAACCGATTACGTCGTGGCCGGCCCCGGCGCGGGCTCCAAGCTCGCCGAGGCGCAGAAGCACGGCGTCACGGTGCTCAGCGAGGATGAGTGGCTGGCGCTGATTTCTTGATCCCTCCCCCGAAGGGGGAGGGTGGCTCCGCGCGTTAGCGCGGAGACGGGTGGGGAGCGGTGTCGACGATTGACCCCACCCGGCCGCTCGCAACGCTCGCGTCCACCCTCCCCGAAGACGGGGAGGGATAAGAAGAGCTACAACGCCCTTGTCGCCTGCTCCAGCCAGCTCTGCGTCGCCGGATCGACCAGCGGCGACACCGCCTCGCGAACGCGGGCGTGATAATTGTTGAGCCAGTGCAGCTCCTGCGCGGTGAGCAGGCGCGTGTTGATCAGCCGGCGGTCGATCGGCGCGAAGCTCAAGGTCTCGAACGCATTGAGCGGCTTCTCGGCGCCGTCGGGCGAAGGCGCGGCGACGACGAGAACGAGGTTCTCGATGCGGATGCCATAGGCGCCGGTTTTGTAATAGCCCGGCTCGTTCGACAGGATCATGCCGGGCTTGAGCGGCACATGGCCGAGCTTGGAAATGCGCGCCGGGCCTTCATGCACCGACAGATAACTGCCGACGCCATGGCCGGTGCCGTGATCGAAGTCGATGCCGGCCTGCCACAGTGCCGCGCGCGCGAAGGGATCGAGTTGCGCGCCGGTGGTGCCGACCGGAAACACCGCTTCGGCAATGGCGATATGGCCCTTGAGCACGCGCGTGAAGCGGTCGCGCATGTCGTCGGTCGGCGCGCCGTTGATGACGGTGCGGGTGATGTCGGTGGTGCCGTCTTCGTATTGCGCGCCGGAATCGATCAGAAACATCTCGTCCTTGCCGATGACGCGATTGCTCGCCGAGGTGACGCGGTAATGCACGATGGCGCCGTTCGGCCCCGCGCCGGAGATCGACGGGAACGACACGTCTTTCAGCAAGCCGGTGTCGCGGCGGAACGACTCCAGCGCCTTCACCGCGTCGATCTCGGTCAGCTTGCCGGACGGCATTTCATGATCGAGCCAGCACAGGAAGCGAGTCATCGCCGCGCCGTCGCGCAAATGCGCGGCGCGCGTGCCGGCGATCTCGGCGTTGTTCTTCACCGCCTTCATCAAGGTGATCGGATCGGCGGTGCGGGTCGGCTGGCCGCCATTGTCGGCGACAATGCGCGTCAGCGCGTCGGCGGCGCTGCCCTGGTCGAGCAGCACGGACTTGTCCTTGAACGAGGCCAGGTCACGCGCGAGATCGTCGGTGTCGTGAACGTCGGCGAATTCCTCCAGCGCGTGGCGCACTTCGTTGGAGAGCTTGGCCGGATCGATGTAGAGGCGCGGGCGGCCCTCGCGCGGGATCGACGCGAAGCCGAGCGCGAGCGGCGTATGCGCAACATCCGAGCCGCGGATGTTGAAGGTCCAGTCGACATTCTGCGGATCCGAGACGATCAGCGCATCGGCGCGGAGCTTGCCGAGTTCGTCGCGGATGCGGGCGAGCTTGTCGGCGGTGCTCTCGCCGGCCAGCGCCAGCGCCCGCAAAGTCACGGCGGCGGCGGGCGGCGCGGGGCGGTTCGTCCACAGCGCGTCGATCGGGTTGTCGTCGAGCGCCACCAGGGTGGCGCCGACCTTGGCGCAGGCGCGCGCGAAGCGCTCGGCCTGGTCGGCGGTGTGCAGCCACGGGTCGTAACCGATGCGGTCGCCGGCCTTGATGTTCTGCTCCAGCCAGACCGGCGGCGGGTTGTCGACGAAGTGCTCGATGGCGAAGACGGCGGTGTCGGTCTGCGACTGGACCTGAAGCGTATATCTGCCATCGACGAACAGCGCCGCCTTGTCGGCGAGCACGATGGCGGCGCCGGCCGAGCCGGTGAAGCCGGTCAGCCAGGCGAGGCGCTCCTCGCTTGCCGGCAGGTATTCGTTCTGCTGGCGGTCGGCGCGCGGCACCAGCAGGCCGGTGAGGCCGCGGCGCTTGATCTCGGTGCGGAGGGCGGCGACGCGGGCGGCGCTGTGGGCGCCTTCGGCGGCATCGTCGAAAGTTTGATAGCGGGCTTCGAACATGGCGGCACTCTAGTCGCCCCGGGCCCGCCATGGGCATGAAACTTTCGCGCGGGGCGATGTGCGTTTCCGCAAGCTTCGTGCGCGCCATGGCGGCCTTTCGTACACAATTGTGCGCTGCACACTATTTGATGCGCCAGTGCCCGGAAAGTCAGCGGTTAACAAGGGCTTAACCGCTGATTTGACAGGGCTTCCATGCATTCTCAGGGGTATTCGCAACTGCGAAATACGCTATGTTGCAACGCAATACCGGGATCGAATCGGTTTTGATGGAGAGACACATGGTTGCCCTGACCTACGGAAATGCCCCGACCACCACGACGACCGTGGCCGCGACCGAAACCCAGGCCCCGGCCAAAGGCTTCTTCCGCCGCGCGCTCGAGGCCATGATGGAAGCCCGCATGAAGCAGGCCCAGCGCGAAATCCGCCTCTACACGCGGCTGGAATACCCGACGGCCAAGGCCGAGAAGTAATCCTCCGCCGTTTGACGCTGCGTGAGTTGAGTTGGAAGCCGTTCCGGACCCCCGCCCGGAGCGGTTTTCTTCTTTTTAGCGGCCGCGCTTGAGGGTGAGGGTGGTCCACCCTTCCAGGTGCTCGGCGCGTTCGAGCGTGAGGCCCTGCGCTCCGTAGATCGAGCGCGCGGCATTGGCGTGGCTGGTCAGCAGCCCCGACAGCACGACGCGGCCATGCGGCGCCACGAGCCGCGCGATCGGCACCGCGAGCCGCGTCAGCGGCCCGAGCAGGATATTGGCGAAGATCAGGTCGTATGGCGCGTCCTTCTGGATATCAGGCGCCTTGGTCCCTGGCGCATGGACCAATGTCAAAAGCGGCCCGACCCGGTTGAGCCGGGCGTTGTCCCGGGCGGCCGCCACGGCGACGCGGTCGATATCGGTCGCGACCACCCGCGTATGAAAAACCTTGGCCGCCGCCATCGCCAGAACGCCGGTGCCGGTGCCTATATCCAGCACATGAAACCGCCGTTTGCGCTTGGCCAGCGCCGCCAGCGCCAACAGACAGCCGCGCGTCGTGCCGTGATGCCCGGTGCCGAAGGCGAGCGCCGCCTCGATCTCGATATTGAGGTCGTTGCCCTTGAGCCGGCCGCGGTCGTGCGAGCCGTGGACGACGAAGCGCCCGGCGCGCACCGGTGTCAGTCCGGCAAGACTTTCCGCCACCCAGTCGCGCGCCGCCACCGTGTCGATGGTCAGCGCATCGGCCGCCGCGGCGCCGGCGGCGGACGCCACCAGCGCGCGCAGCGCGGCCTCGTCCGGGACATGGCCGAAATGCAGCGCCACCTGCCAGGAGCCGTCATCGGCCTCGAACGAGCCGCAGACGATGTCGTCCCCGTCGAGCAACTCGTCCAGCGCATCGGCGATGCGCCGCGCCGAAGTTTTGTCGGCGCAGACGAGGCGGGCAACGGTGGTGGATTCGCTCATGCGCGGCACATTCGCGCGGCGGCGCGCGCCGCGCAATGGCCGGCTTATCTACCGCTCGTAATAATACCGCGGTGGCACGACCTCATAGCGCGGCCGGTCGTAATAATAGACTTGCCCGGTGCGCGTATCGCGATAGCCGATGACGGCGCGGCGCTCACCGCGATAGGGCCGGCGGGTGTCCTCGCGCGGCGGGGCATAGGCCCGCGGTTCGTAAGTCGGCGGCGCATAATAGCCGCGCGGAACGTCGGCCGGCGGCACCATGCGCGGCTCGATCGAGGCAGTGACGTCATCGCTGCTGAAGCTGCGGTCGAAGCCGGTTGCCGCGCGCGCGGGCGCGTTGCGCTTCACGCCATCGTTTTTGGCCACCGCCGGCGCGGTGACGCCCGGCGCATCGCCGGTCACGACGATGCGGGTCAGGCCGAGGCCTTCCTGCTTGACGAGGTCGAACAGCAGCGCGGCGTTCTTCGGCTCGAGCCGCACGCAGCCATGCGAGGCCGGGCGGCCGATGCTCTTGTGCGTCGAGCCGTGAATGGCGTGGCCGCGCCTGGTGAAGAACACCGAGTGCGGCATCGGCGCGTCGTCCCACTCCTTGGAGAAGTGGTCTTTCTCCATGCGGAACGGCGTGTAGTCGCCATTCGGCGTGTCGTAACCCGCCGCGCCCGTGGACACCGGCCAGACGAACAGCGCTTCGCCGTCCTTGGCGACGGTCATCTGCTGCGTGGTCTTGTCGACCGTGATGAGCAGATGCGCGCGGGCCGGCGCGGCGAAGGCGGTCATGAAGGCGGACATGGCGAGCGCAGCGAACAGCGCGGCGAGCCATGAGGCAGGACGGATACGCATTGACGTCGACAACTCCAGGCGCAGGCACGGCCTCGGACACGAGGCGGCACGAATTGAAAGCAGGATGGGCAGGCAGCGCGGCGGCATTGTGGCGCAACGCGGCGCGCGCAGCGCCTCACTAAAGTGTGAGCGGACAATTCGCCACGCCCGCGCCGGCATGGTGTGCATGCGCGGCGCGACGCGGCGCCAAGTCGCATGCGCCGCGAAGCGGCGCCAAGTCGCATGCGCCCGCCGCAGCGCGCTACGGCGAATGCGCGCGACGCGACGCCAAACCGATGTCATATTCGGAACCGGCGCGGCGCTCATGCATTGGTGTGCGTCAAAACAAGACGCCTCGCGCCCGCCTCATGTCTCTGCCAACCATTCCGATCCGCACCGATGCCGCCATCGCCTGCCATTGCGGCGGCGTCGCGCGCATCAGCGCCGTCGCGCCGATCCCGTCGCAGCCGGACCGCATGCGCAACAGCTACACCTGTGCCGAATGTGGACAGGAGTCGGCGTTCGACGTGCTCAAGAAGGGCGTGCGCGAGGACGCGTAAGCGGGCGGCCGCACTTCGTGAGGCGCGCTGCCTAACACTCCGTCATTCCGGGGGGCGCGGGCGGAGCTCGCGAACCCGGAATCCATAGCCCCGGTATGTCCGAATTTCTGGAAGCGAGATCGGCGCTATGGATTCCGGGCAGTGACAGCGGAAGTAACGCCTAGGGCAGTTGACGGCCTATCCCACTTTCCCAATTACTCGTGGCGCACCACTTGCAACGCCTGGTGCGCTTTCCACGACAATACGGGTCCATTTTTCTCCGCCAGCTAAGAACATAACCATCAAGTCTCGGCCATGAACCTTGTCATTTGCGATGACTTCGTATTCGTCGACTCTTCCCTTGTATGTAACTCCCGCAACGAACCTCTTAACCGACTTCATTGGGCTCACCTATATTTGGCACGATATCCTATACATCGTAGAATCGCCGCGCTTATAACCCGGGCGCGGCGCTCTGGATTCGTCATCAAGAACTCTAAAGCCTTCAACTTCATCAAGTCGGAGCAATCTCCAGTTAGAAGGATTGCCGCCCACACTTCCTCCGTGGACTTGCCAGACCCGCATTATCGCATGGTTGTCTTTTGTAAAGCCCACTGCATGAATTTCAACGGTCCGTATCTTCCCCGAGTATTTCAGCTCAACACATTTTTTTTCTTTTAGCGCGTCGCACGCTTCTGCAGGGCTCATCGACAGATCCGATCCATTAATTTAAAACAACCTATTGTGTATTATGCAATCGCGATGCAATCTTGGTCAATCGGACGGGGGTGAGGATGCGTCTAAAATCTTTAGCGTTAAAAAATTTCCGGTGTTTTCCCGACGAGATTATCGAGTTCGATTCGTATACGGCGTTGGTGGGCGCAAACAATGCTGGAAAATCCGCGATCGTCGCAGCGCTCGATATTTTCTTTCGCTCAAGTGCCAAGAGCGCGCCAATAACGGTTGACGATTTTTATAGGGGCGAAATCAATCGAGAGATTCGCATCGAGCTTAAATTCGATGGCTTGGGCGAAGCAGAGAGCGATGAATTTTCGCACTATATAAGCTCCGGAGAATTGACGTTCTTTATAAAGGCTTATGTAGAATCGGGCTCTGTTCGAACATCAATTCACGGCATTCGGCGGGCGAATCCAAAGTTCTCTGCCTTCTTCGAGAAGACGACCGCGGCTGAAAAAAAGGAGTTCTATGAGAAGTTGCCGAAGGAATACTTGTTGCCGAAGTGGCAAAGTCAAGCTCAAGCCGCAGAGGCGCTTCGGAACTTTGAGAACGCCAAAGAGAATCTGAAGTTTAACGAGCCAATTCCAAGTGACGACAAGGCATTCGGCGCCGAGGGGCCGGTGACCCGTCTTAGACAATTTATTGATTTCGTCTATATCCCGGCTGTCAAGGATGCTGGCGATGAGGCGATTGAGGCGCGTAACACGGCTTTCTCACGACTTATCGAAAGGGCGGTGCGAGCAAAGCTGAAGATTGAAGAGCGAATTGCGGCAATTCGGGGCAGCGCGGAGGCCGAAATCGGAGCTATTGCCAAGGATCATAAGGAAGTTTTGTCTAGCTTGGCTACGAAGATTGAGGCGCAATACAGAAAATTCAATTCATCAGAATCGCAGCTCCATTTGGAGTGGGGGGATTTTGATGCAAATAACTTGCAGCTCAATCTTCCTCCGGTTCATCTTCAAATCTCTGATGATCTCATCAGAAACAAAATTGGCAAGTTTGGTCATGGCACGCAGCGTAATTACCTCTTAGCATTGCTAATGGTGTCTGCCTCCTACGACTTTACTGAACAGCAAGCGATTATTATCGCGTGTGAAGAACCGGAGTTATATCAGCACCCTCCGCAAGCTCGCATACTTGCCAGCGCCTTTTTTGCGATGGCCTCAAACAAAACTCAGATAATCGCAACGACTCATAGCCCTTATTTTGTGGCGGCAAAGTCATTTGGCAATGTTCGGTTGATTCGCCGGACTCGCGGTGAGCGATCGCGAGCCTATTCTTGGTCGATCGACGAAAATCGTGCCCTTATCTCGAAAGCAAAGGGGGAGGAGGCTATCGGGCAGCATGCGGCACTCGCTGCGATGAACCAGTTCTTGCAGCCGCAAATCAATGAAATGTTCTTTGCGCCGTATGTGATATTTGTCGAGGGCGAAGAGGATAGAGCGATAATTGAAAAGTATCTTAGTCTCGCCGGTCTGTCAGGGGCTCTTCTTGCCGTTGGCGCTCACTTTGTGCCGACCAATGGAAAGGGCAATATGATGAACGCTCTTTCCCTCGCTCGTGGTTTGGAAATACCATACTTTGCTGTATTTGATGCGGACATGAATTTGAATGACCCGAATAATGTCGCCCTGAATAAGAATATTTTTGCCGTGATGGGCTACGAGGGCGTGGGCCATGATGGTGTTGTTGCGGACACCGTTCTGGGTCCAAATCTGTGCGTTTGGAAGGAATGCCTTCAAACCTCAATATGCGCGGAGGTTGGAGGTTGGGAAGGGCAGAAGGCGGTTGTTTGTGGAGAGTTTGGCTGGACGATTGACCGGCTTCGAAAGAATCCAATGGTTCTTGAAGCGACTTTAGACGCTGTATTCAAAGAAGGAAAAATTGCTGCTCTTGAAAATCTGTGTTCGGCCTTAGTTGCGAAGACGGCAACCGTGCCCGCTGTTAAGATATTGTGAGGCACAATATTGCTTGTCTGTTACCCGTTCCTCACCGCAAAACAAAAGTCTGAACAGTAAATCCTCTTTCCTTACTGCCTTGCTTCCGCCAGTCTCCCCGCGCGCGCTCACAAAGAAGCGCCGGAGGAGAGAAACATGAAACGCCCGAACACAGCGAAGGCCGGCATGGCCGCAGTTGCCGCGCTGGCCGCCGTGATGCTGCACCCAGGAGCCGCCATGGCCGATGCCGCGCCGAAGGAACTGATCGGTTCGTGGAAGCTGACCAAGTGGGTGCTGCAGGTCGTGGGCTCCACCGAGAGCAAGCCACCTTATGGCGACAACCCGAAGGGCCGGCTCATCGTCACGCCGCAGGGCGATTTCATGGTCATCATCTCCGGCGCCGATCGCAAGCCGGCCAGGACCACGGAGGAGAAGGCGGCGCTGCTCGACAGCGTGCTGGCCTATGCCGGCAAGTCCACCTTCGAGGGCAACAAGATCACCACCACGGTGGACATGTCGGCCAACGAAGTGTTCTCCGGCGAGCGCGCCAGGCAGGTGCGTTTCTTCGAAGTAACGGGCGACAAGCTCGTCATCAGGACGCCTGAGATTTCATCCGCCGTGCTGCCGGGGAAGAAGACTGTCGGGATATTGGAGTGGGTGAGGGAGTAGGGGCGCACGCGCAGAGCGACCCGTGTTTCTCCGTTCGTCCCCGCGCAAGCGGGGACCCAGTCTTTCATAAGTGAGGCATCTCATTCTGGTTTCTGGGTTCCCGCTTGCGCGGGAACGAACGGAGTGTGACGCCGGTGCAGCGGTGTCACACCCGCTCCACGAAACTATCCACCACGCGCTTTTCGCCGGCCTTGTCAAAGACGATGGTCAGCTTGTTGCCGTCCACCGCGGTGACATTGCCGTTGCCGAACTTGAGATGAAACACGCGGTCGCCGGGGCGGAAGCTGGACGCGGGTCCCGATGACTTGGCGATCAGCTCGCCTTCGATGGTGATGGGCGTGCGGGGCTTGGTGTCGCGGCGCGGCGGCGCCTTGGCGGTTTTCGGCGGCGCGACGTCGTCGCCGTAATCCTCATCCTGGTTGAATACGCCGTCCGGCACATAGCGCGGCGCGCCGTTCTCGTTGAAGCCGCCCGATCCGCGGCGGCCCTGCGCGCGCTGCCAGCCGGGCGTCGAATATTTCGAGCCGAACGAGGCCATCTCGTCGAAGCGCGACGGGCCGTAGCCCGACATGCCGAAGCCGCCGGTGCCACCGGCCGCTTCCTTCACCTCGACATGCTCGGACGGCAGCTCGTCGAGAAAGCGCGACGGGATGTTGCTCTGCCACATCCCATGGACGCGGCGGTTGGTGGCGAAATAGATCTTCGCGCGTTTGCGCGCGCGCGTGAGGCCGACATGGGCGAGGCGGCGTTCTTCCTCGAGGCCGGACTTGCCCTGCTCGTCGAGCGAGCGCTGATGCGGGAACAGGCCTTCCTCCCAGCCGGGCAGGAACACGGTGTCGAACTCGAGGCCCTTGGCGGAGTGAAGCGTCATGATGCTGACCTTCTGCTCCGAGTCGCCTTCGGCCGTGTCCATCACCAGCGATATGTGCTCGAGGAAGCCGGCGAGGTTCTCGAATTCCTCCATCGAACGCACGAGTTCTTTGAGGTTCTCGAGGCGGCCGGCGGCGTCGGCTGAGCGGTCCTTCTGCCACATCTCGGTGTAGCCACTCTCGTCGAGCACGATCTCGGCCAGTTCGGTGTGCGGCAGCGTGTCCTTCTGCTTGCGCCAGCGCGCGAAGCTTTCCATCAGGCCGCGCAGCGCGTTGCGCGGCTTCGGCTTCATCTCGTCGGTGGAGGAGAGGATGGCGGCCGCTTCGGTGAGCGGGATGCGCTGCTTGCGCGCGTAGTCGTGCAGCATCTGCACGGCGGCGTCGCCAAGCCCGCGCTTGGGCGTGTTGACGATGCGCTCGAAGGCGAGGTCGTCGGCCGGCTGGGCGATGACGCGCAGATAAGCGAGCGCGTCGCGGATTTCGGCGCGCTCGTAGAAACGAGGTCCGCCGATGACGCGATAGGGCAGGCCGAGCTGGATGAAACGTTCTTCGAACTCGCGCATCTGGAACGAGGCGCGCACCAGGATGGCGATCTCGTCGAGCGGATGATCCTCGCCGCGGTCGCGCGCGGCGCGCTGCATCTGCTCGATCTCCTCGCCGATCGAGCGGGCTTCTTCCTCACTGTCCCAGGCGCCGGTGACCTCGACCTTCTCGCCGTCGACATCCTCGGTGCGCAAGGTCTTGCCGAGGCGGCCTTCGTTGTTGGCGATCAAGGTCGACGCGGCGGCGAGGATGTGGCCGGTGGAGCGGTAGTTGCGCTCGAGGCGGATGACCTTGGCGCCGGGGAAGTCGTGATCGAAGCGCAGGATGTTGTCGACCTCGGCCCCGCGCCAGCCATAGATCGACTGGTCGTCGTCGCCGACGCAGCAGATGTTTTTTCTTTCCGTCATTCCGGGGGCCGCCGCAGGCGGCAACCCGGAATCCAGCTCTTTAGGTTCTTCCCACGTATCTTCCAGGCTGACGCCTTCGCTCGGCGGCAAAGCGCTGGATTCCGGGTCCGTCGCTTCGCGACGTCCCGGAATGACGGCGGAGGTCGGCATCTGCGCCAGCAGACGCAGCCACAAATACTGCGCGACATTGGTGTCCTGATATTCGTCCACCAGGATGAAGCGGAAGCGCTGCTGATACTGCTTGAGCACATCCGGGTTTTCGCGGAACAGCCTTATGCATTCGAGCAGCAGGTCGCCGAAGTCGGCGGCGTTGAGCGTCTTCAGCCGCTCCTGATAGGCGGCGTAAAGCTTCTTGCCCTTGCCGTTGGCGAAGCTCGCCGCTTCGCCGGCCGGCACCTGGTCGGGGGTGAGGCCGCGGTTCTTCCAGCCATCGACGATGCCGGCGAAGACGCGCGCCGGCCAGCGCTTCTCGTCCAGCTTCTCGGCTTCGATGAGCTGCTTGATCAGGCGGATCTGGTCGTCGACGCCGAGAATGGTGAAGTCGTTCTTCAGCCCGACCATCTCGGCGTGACGCCGCAAGATCTTGACGCCGATGGCGTGAAAGGTGCCGAGCCACGGCATGCCTTCGACGATCTCGCCGACCATGTGGCCGACGCGCTCCTTCATCTCGCGCGCCGCCTTGTTGGTGAAGGTGACGGCGAGGATCTGGCTCGGATGGGCGCGGCCAAGGTTCAGGATATGCCCGATGCGCGTCGTCAGCACGCGCGTCTTGCCGGTGCCGGCACCGGCGAGGACAAGCACCGGGCCGTCGAGCGTCTCCACCGCGTCGCGCTGCTCGGGATTGAGCGCGGCGAGATAGGGCGCCTCGCGTTTCGCACCCATGCTGGCTTGCGCGCGCGCGGCAATACCGCCGGCGGCGGGGCGCGCCGGGGCGGGCGCGGGTTCGAAGCGTCTGGGGTCGGCCATCAGAAATACGATTCCTTCACGGCCAAGATGGCATTCGGAAGGCGCAATTTCGAGGGCTGGCGGGCAAATTTACCGGCCGTTTCGGGTCGTAAATCAGCGGTTTAGCCGAAGCTGTGGATGACGCCAGGCTATTTCGCCGCCGGCATCGCAATCCGGCGCCCGACGGCGGCCGGAACCGGCAGGACGGAGTGCGCCTCTTTCACCCGCTGCAGCGCCGCCATGACCGCCTGCGGAAACGCCGCGACCTTCTTGGCCGTCATGTCGACATGCACGGTCATGGTCTCGCAGGTCGCCGACACCCAGCCTTCCTCGGCGTGCAGCATTTCCTGATAGACGTGAAACCGCTTGGCGTCGAAGCCGATGAGCTGCGCCGAGATCCGTAGCGGCGTGCCGAGATGCACCTCGCGCAGGTAGCGCACATGGCTCTCGACCACCATGGTCGAATGCTTGGTCTCTTTCAGGTAGTCGGGGCCAAGCCCGATCGGCAGGTACAACTCGTCGATCGCCCGGTCGAACAGCACGTTGTAGTAGGCGACGTTGAGGTGGCCGTTATAGTCGATCCAGGCCGGCTCGATGGCCATCACCGAGGACAGAAAAGGCGCCGCTATCGATTGAGGCATCGGGTCTCCTGCAAGGCGAAACGATCCCTATCTATAATAGAGCGCGCGGCACATCCACCCGACAGGCGATTTGGCGACCATGGCGAAAATACCGATCATCGGCGACATTCCGGTTTTAAGAGATTTGCCGGACTGGCTGACCGAAACGCCCAATCTCACCGAACTGGCCAAGGGCTCGACGGTCTGGCTCGCGGTGACAGGCCTGTCGCGCGCCGGCAAGACGGTTTTCATCACCTCGCTGGTGCACAATCTTCTCTCCGCGCTGCATAACCCCAACCGCATGCCGCTGCTGCAGGCCGTCGGCGAGGGGCGGCTGATCGCCGCACAGCTCGAGGCCGCACGCGCACACACGCTGCCGCGCTTCCCCTATGCCGCCAATATCGAGGCCATGGCCGGGACGCCGTCGGTATGGCCGGAACCGACCGCCGACATTTCCGAGATCGGCGTCAATATCCGTTTCGCGCCGACCGGCCTTGTCGGCCAGTTGCTCGGCCCTATCGGCGGCAATGCCGCGACGCTCAAGCTACGCATTGTCGATTATCCCGGCGAGTGGCTGCTCGACCTGCCGCTGTTGTCTCAAAGCTATGCCGAGTGGTCGCGCGGCACGCTGGCGCTATGGAAGCGCGGCCTGCGGGCCGACATCGCCCGCGATTTCTTCTCCTTTGTCGGCGAACACCCGGCTTCGGAGCCTTCCAGCGAAGCCGTCGCCAAGGAGGCGCATGATCTCTATCGCGCGCTGCTCGCCACCGCGCGCGACAAGCATGGCCTGAGCTATTTGCAGCCCGGCCGCTTCGTGCGTCCCGGCACGCTGGCCGATGCGCCTTATCTGTGGTTCGCGCCGCTCGACGTCGCCGAAGGCGTCGATCGCTTCAGCGCCGGCTCGCTGGGTGGCCTGATGCAGGAGCGCTTTGAAGTGTACAAGCGCGAGGTCGTCGAGAAATTCTATGCTGACTATTTCCGCAATTACGGCCGGCAGATCGTGCTGGTCGATGTGCTCGGTGCGCTGCTGGCCGGCCGCGAGGCTTTCGAGGATACGCGGCTCGCCACCGAGGCCATCCTGCAAAGCTTCAAATATGGCCAGCACAATATCCTCACCCGGTTGCTCGGTGCTTCGCGCGTCGAGAGGGTCTTGTTCGCCGCCACCAAGGCCGATCACATTCCCGACCGCCAGCGCGAGCACATGAGCGCGCTGCTGCGCAACATGGCGGCGCTGCCGGTGCTGTCGGCGCGCGGCCGCGACGCCGATATCGACGTGATGTCGATTGCGTCGGTGGCCTCCACCGTCGAGGCGACGCAGCACATGGACGGCCGCGACGTCGAAGTCGTCGTCGGCCGCAAGGTCGGCTCGGCGAAGCAAGCCAAGTTCCTGAGCGGGGAGGTGCCGGTGCGGCCGCCCAAACCCGATCAGTGGGGCACGCCGTTCCTCGATGTGCCGGTGTTCGAGCCGCCGCTGATCGATCCCGCGCCGGTCGACGGCATTCCGCACATCAATCTCGATCTCGCGCTCGATTATCTGATCGGAGACCGGCTGCAATGAGCGATCCCCGCCAGTCGCAGAACAGACCCTTTGTCATCGAGGAGGACGTGCTCGACGCCGCCGCGTCGGCACGGCCCGGCTCGCCCATGGTGTTCGCCACCGAAGAGACCGAGCGCGTGGTGCCGCGCGAGCGCGCCGTTGTCGCGCCGGCTGCTCCGGTGCCGCGTCGCGGCAGCGTCTGGCGCCGCATCGGCCTGTGGGGCATCGGCATCGCCATTGCCGGCTGGCTTGGCATCGACGCGTATCAGTGGATCGCCAACGCATTCACGTCGAGCGCCACGCTCGGCTGGCTGGCGAGCGCGGCGGTCGCGGCCGGTGTCGCCGGCGCGCTGATCATCATCGGCCGCGAGGTGCGCAGCTTCGTGCGGCTCACCAGTGTCGAGGCCATTCACGACAAGCTGCTGACGAAGACCTTGCGCCCCGCCGAGATGCGTCACGCCGTGCGCGAAGTGCTCAGCGTCGTGCCGAAGGATGGCGAGACCAAAGCCGCGATCGAAACCTATCAGCGGCAATTGCAGCAACATCACACGCCGGCGCAGCAGGTCGATCTGCTGTCGCGCACGGTGATGACGCCGCTCGATCGCCGGGCTGAAGCCGTGGTGCGCCGCTCCACCGCGCAGGCGCTCGGCATCACGGCGGTGTCGCCGACGGCGCTCACCGACGTGGTGTTCTTCGTCGCCATGGCGGTGCGCATGGTGCGCGGGGTTGCCGCCGTCTATGGCCACCGGCCGACCGCCGCGGCGACCATTCATCTGCTGCGCCGCCTGGTGGTCGAGGCCGGCCGACTCGGCGTCGTCGACATGGCCAGCATGGGCCTGACCCAGCATCTCGGCGGCGCCATTGCCGAGCGGCTGGCCGCCTCGACGGCGGAATCGCTCTATGCGGGCCAGCGCATGGCGCGGATCGGCCTCGTCACCATGAGCATGTGCCGCCCGGTGCCGTTCGAGCCGGGGCAGATGCCCGGCATGTTCTCCTCGCTCGTTGGTAACCTGTTCAGGAAGAAGGCGACGGGGGAGAAAACGGCCGAAAAGTGACCAGGTTAACCGGGTTCCACAGGGGCTCGTCGCGGGTAGGCACCTCGCCGCCACCGCGCTAATATGACGGGCACATGTTCGACGCTCGGGTTTTGTTCGCCAGAGGGAAGGCTGCCTTGGAGTCTGCGGGACCGACCATCAGTTCGGCCCCGGCCCAACTCGCGCGCATTCTGGCGCAGGCGGCAGTGCCTTTGTCCTGGACAGCTGTCGGTTTCGTTGCCGTCGGCGCGGTCGCCGCGACGGCAGCCTATCTGCCGATGCATCAAGGGCGTTCGGCCGGTGCAAAGACGCCTCCCGAGCAGGCGCGCGCTTCAAATTTCGCCGAGCGATGGCACGACGATTGGGTCCAGGTCGCCGGCCGCATCGGCATGCCTGTGCAGCGAAAGCGGGACGAGAGCTGGATCTGGGCAGCGACGTCGCCTTACGCCACCCGCTTTGCTCGCACTGAGGTGGCGACCACGACGGTTGCGACGCCTCTGCCGTTGCCACGGCCCGATGGTATTTCACAGCAGGCTGTTGCCTCTGCTCCTCCCCCGGTGAGCGAGCCCCGCGTCGCGTCGTTGCCGCCGCAACCGGAGCCGCAAGCCAAACCGTCCGAGCCAGGCATTCTCGATAAACTGTTCGGCGATCCGGACCGCGCGGCAAAGGCCGTGCTGGCGGCGCATCCCAACACGGTGCTGTACGACATCACCAAGCGCGCCGTTTATATGCCCGATGGCACCAAGCTGGAGGCGCATTCCGGCTTCGGTGAGTGGATGGACGATCCCGACTCCATGCACCGCAAGAATGTCGGCGTCACGCCGCCCAATGTCTATGCCGTCAGCTTCCGCGAAAAGCCGTTTCACGGCGTGCGCGCCTTGCGCATGAAGCCGGTCGGGGACGGCAAGATGTACGGCCGCGACGGTATCCTGGCGCATTCGTTCCTGCTGGGGGAGGCGGGCGCGTCGAACGGCTGCATCTCCATCCGCGAGTACGACACGTTCCTCAAGGCCTATGAGGCCGGGCAGTTCACCCAGATCATCGTCATGCGCAGCATTGACGAGCCGGTGCCGCGCCTGCTCGCCAGCGCGCAGTAGCGCTAATCTTTGACGATTGGGTGCGGATCACAAGATTAGCCTGCTGAGCCTATTCGATCGCAAGGATTTCAATTTCCTGCTGACCGGCACCCACAACGTCGCCAACGGCCTTGCCCATCATCTGCCGGGCAATGGGCGAAGCATGCGAGATTGTCCCTGAAGTCGGATCGGCTTCGTCTTCGCCAACAATGCGATACTTTTGCATACGGCCGTCGGCGCGCTGAAAAGTGACCGTCGTGCCGAAGGCGACGACGTCGCTTTCGATTGGAGCTTCGATCACCTGCGCCGAATTCACTCTTTGAGCGAAATAGCGAGCGTCGCGAGAAGGAAGCGCGGACTGTCGCCGGCGCTCGTTCACGTCTTCGATCTTGGCAGCGGCTTCGCAAGCTGCATTCGCTTCCTGCAGCTTCGCTTCCAGATGCCGAAATCCTGCAGCCGTCACCAGGTTTGGATAGGGCGAGATAGGCCGCTCACCGAGGATGGTCTCGGATGCGGCTTCGGCGCTTTCTTCCTTGACGAATGCAACGCTCATTTGTCCTCTTCCATATTCACTCGGAAACTTGGCAATCCAAATCTGACAGCAAAAACGCGGAATTAGCTGAGAATTAGCTTGAGGGGCGGGCTGTGCGGCGAAAAGTAAGAGAAATCAAGCAGTTAAAATAATCCACAGCGTTAACCAATTCTTAACGAAACCGTTTCCCGGACCCTTCGCCCGGCTATCCTCGTTGGCGTCGAGGAGCAGCCATGATGACGACCCGGATGGCGGCAGTCAGAGCCGCATTCAACCAATTCGCCTCCCGCGATTTTTCGGTCGCCAGGACCGCGCTGCGCGTCGGCGCCAAGGGTGCGCTCCTCGTTTTCATGGCCTTGATGATCGCCGGCTACGCCGTTTCGGTGAGCCGGAGCGTGCCGCCGCCGCCGGAGCCGCTGCCCGAGCGTATTTATTCCTGACGCCCCGCGGTCCAGCGGCACCGCATGCTTGACGCCGGCCCTGCGCCCCGACAGGTTGCGTGCTCTTTGCTCGATCAGCCGGGGCCCGCCGTGACCGCCGATACCGCCACCACCAATCCGACACGCTTTGCCGAGGCCATCGCCGAATTGCAGGCGACGTTCGGCAACCGTGTCGTCACCTCGCGCGCGGTCCGCGAGCAGCACGGCAACACCGTGACCTGGATTGCTAACCAGGCGCCGGATGCGGTGGTCTATCCGCAGTCGACCGAGGATGTGCAGCAGACGGTGCGCATCTGCGCCAAACACGGCATGCCCATCATTCCCTTCGGCACCGGCTCCTCGCTCGAGGGCCATGTGAATGCGCCGCAGGGCGGCGTGTCGATCGACTTCCGCGACATGAACCGGCTGGTCGCCGTCCATGCCGAGGATCTCGATTGCGTGGTGCAGCCCGGCATCACGCGCAAGGAGCTGAACGAACAATTGCGCGACAGCGGTCTGTTTTTTCCGATCGATCCCGGCGCCAATGCCTCACTCGGCGGCATGGCGGCGACGCGCGCCTCCGGGACCAATGCGGTGCGTTACGGCACCATGAAGGACAATGTGCTGACCATGAAGGTCGTGCTGGCGAACGGTGAGGTGATCGACACCGCACGCCGCGCCAAGAAGACCTCGGCCGGCTACGATCTCACGCGTCTCATGGTCGGCTCGGAAGGTACGCTCGGCATTATCACCGAGTTGACGCTCAAGCTCGCCGGCATTCCCGAAGCCATCGCCGGCGGCCGCTGCCCGTTCCCGTCGGTCGAGGCCGCCTGCAACGCCACCATCATGACCATCCAGTCCGGCATTCCGGTGGCTCGCATCGAGCTGCTCGACGCGCTTCAGGTGAAGGCGCTCAACATGGCGTCGAAGACCGGCCTGCCGGAAACCACATTGCTGCTGATGGAATTCCACGGCAGCGAAGCCTCTGTCGCCGAGCAGTCCGAACGTTTCGGCGAGATCGCGGCCGAGTTCGGCGGCGGTCCCTTCGTGTGGACCGCGCAGGCGGAGGAGCGCACCAAATTGTGGGAGGCGCGGCACAATGCCGCCTTCGCCAATTTCCAGCTCCGGCCCGGCGCGGCGATGATCGCCACCGACGTGTGCGTGCCGATCTCTCGTCTGGCCGATTGCGTGACCCAAACGCAGGTCGACCTCACGGAAAACAATATGGTCGCGCCGATCGTCGGTCATGTCGGCGACGGCAATTTCCACCTCACTTTGCTGGTGGACATGGCCAACCCCGAGGAAGTCAAGCGCGCCAAGGCGATTTCCGATCGGCTGGTCAGACGCGCCTTGGCCATGGACGGAACCTCGACCGGCGAGCACGGTGTCGGCCAGGGCAAGACCAAGTACATGGAAGCGGAACATGGCGCCGCCGGCGTCGAGGTGATGCGGGCGATCAAGCGCGCGCTCGACCCGCTGAACATCCTCAACCCTGGCAAGATGATTCCGGCCTAGTGGCTTGTCCCGGGCGCGGTGCGGCACGCCTTCGTGCCATGCCGCAGACCCGGGACCGCCACAAATGCAGTGTTTGCAACGGTCCCGGATCAGCGTCGTAGCACGCGCTGCGCTCGCGCCGCGCCGCGTCCGGGACAAGCAGCCCCGACATAGATTTGCCAACGGAAACCGCGAATAATCGCCTATATTCGGTGAGGGTGCGCCGGCCGGGGGGCCGCGGCGTGCCGCGGGAGTCGGCGTGCAGACAACATTACTCAGCATAGCGGTCGCGATCATCCTGGCGCTGGTGGCGGCGCTCGTCGGACCGCTGCTGATCGACTGGAACGGCTATCGCCCGGTTTTCGAGGCGCAGGCGAGCCGGGTCATGGGCACCGAGGTGCGCGTCGCCGGGCCGATCGATCTGCGTCTGCTGCCCTCGCCGCGGCTGACCCTCAACGACATCCAGGTGGGGGCCAGCCCCTCCGTCGCCCAGGCCAAGCCCCAGCCGGAAGGCGCCTCGGTGAAGGCGCGCTCGCTCGGCGTTGAATTCGCGCTGGGGCCGCTGCTGCGCGGCGAATGGCGGGCCACGGAATTCACCGTCAGCGGCCCCGAGGTCCGTCTGGTCACCGATGCCAATGGTCAGGTGAGCACGCCCGGCATCGCTTTCGCCTTCAATGCCGGCGATCTCGCCATCGAAAAGCTGAGCATCGAGGACGGCAAATTCAGCGTTGTCGATCCTGACGGCAGCGCCGTAACGCTCGACCGCGTCTGGTTCAACGGCGATGCGCGTTCGCTGATCGGTCCGCTGAAAGGCGAGGGGGCAGCCAGGATTGATAACGAGCTCTATCCGTTTCGCCTCTCGACCGGTCGCTATGGCGAGGACGACACGCTCAAGCTCAAGATCAATGTTGATCCGGTCAATCGTCCCCTGAGCATCGAGACCGACGGCGTCCTGTCGCTGAAGGATGCGCCGCAGTTCGAGGGGACGCTCAAACTCGCCAAGCCGGTCGGCGTCGCGCAGAAGAGCGGCGGCCGCCTGACCCAGCCGTGGCGCATCACCGCCAAGCTCAAGGCCAACGCGCAATCGGCGCTGATGGAGCAGGTCGAGTATCTTTACGGTTCGGACGAGCAGGGCGTGAAGCTCACCGGTGTCGCCGATTTCAAGTTCGGCAAGGAGCCGCGCTTCGACGGCGTGCTGTCGGGTCGGCAGGTCGATCTGGATCGCGTGCTCGCCAGCGAAGGCGGGGTGCGTCCGCCACCGGCTGCGGCGATCCGCGAATTGATCGAGCTCGGCAGCGGCGCCTTCGCGCCAACCTTCCCGATCGCCGTCGGTATCGGCATCGATCAGGTGACGCTCGGCGGCAGCGCGGTGCAGAACCTGCGCGGCGACATTGTCAGCGATGCGCGCGGCTGGAATCTCGATCGTTTTGAATTTCGCGCGCCGGGCTATTCGCGCGTGCGCCTGTCCGGCCATCTGGCCGTCAGCAATGATGGCGTCGCGTTCAGCGGCCCGGCTGAGATCGACGCCAACGATCCCCGGATGCTGGCCGCCTGGCTTGAAGGCCAGGCCGACAAGGTCAAGCCGCTGGCGCCGATCGACGTTGCCCCGATCAGCATTCGCGGCGATGTCACGCTTGGCAGCGAAAAGATCGCCATCGAAAATTTGAAAGCCGAGTTCGACCGCAAGGTCGTCGCGGGCCGCTTCGCTTATGTGTTCGCGACGCAGAAGGCGCCGGCGCGGCTCGATGCCGCGCTCAACGCGCCTGAACTTGATCTCGACGCCACGCTCGGCTTCGGCATGGCGCTGATGTCCGGCTCGTCGCTGGAGCGGCCGCGCAACATGGCGATTGCCATCGACATCGGCCGCGCCACGGTGGGCGGCTTCACGGCCAGCAATGCCAGCGCGCGGCTCAAGGTGGATGGCAACGGCCTGCAGGTCGACAAGCTCGCCGTCACCGATCTCGGCGGCGCGGCGTTCTCGGCGAGCGGCCGCATCGATACCAGCGGCGCGACGCCGCTCGGCAGCATCAATGTCGATCTCAACGCGCCGGAGATGGAGCCGGTGCTCGCGGTGCTGCAGCGCTTTGCGCCGGGCACCGTCGCCATGCTGAGCGACAATGTGCCGACGATTTCGCCGGCCAATCTGCAGGCAAGGCTGACGATCGACGGTACCGCGCCGAAGGCCATCGCGCGTCTCGCCGTCGGCGGCCGGCTCGGCCGTCTGCGTGTCGCCCTCAATGCGCAGGGCAATGCCGACGCTGACGTGCTCAGCCGCGGCGATCTCAAGATCGACGGCAAGCTCGACTCCGAAGATGGCCGCGCGCTGATGACGGTGCTGGGTCTGGGCCGGTCATTGGCCATCGAGCCGGGAGCGGCCTCGCTCACTGTTGCGCTGAACGGCCCGGCCAATGGCGATCTGCGCACCGAGTTGCGGCTGGTCGCCAAGGGGCTCGAGGCGAAAGCGGACGGGACCGCGCAGCCTTTCGCCGCAACGCCGTCGGCGTCGCTCAAGGCGATGGTTACGCGCGCCAATGCTGCGCCGCTGCGCGGGCCGGCGCGCGACGATGCGGTGTTGCCTGTGACCTTCGACGGACGGCTCGCGCTGAAGGGCGGCGATATTTCCATTACCGACATCAACGCCAGCGTCGGCGGCAGCCGCGTGCGTGGCAAACTGGCGCTGGGGCCGGGCGCGCCGCGCCAGGTCTCCGGCGAGATCGAAGCGGACACAGTCGACGCCGGCGGTTTGCTGGCCGCGGCGATCGGCATGCCGGGCGCGGCGGCCGGGCCGGGCAAACTGTGGATGTGGTCGACCGAACCGTTCGGCGACGGCGTATTCGGCAACCGTGCGGGCGCCGTGACGTTCAAGGCGCGGCGGCTCGATGTGACGCGGCAGATTGCGGTGCGGGAATTCCGCGCGATGCTGCGGATGGCCGATCGTCAATTCAGCATCGACGAGATGAGCGGCGATATCGGGGGCGGCGAACTCGGTGGCTCGTTGACGTGGCGCGACACCGATCTCGGGTTGGCGACAAACATGGTGCTCTCCGTCAAACGGGCTGAGGCGACCACCTTGCTGCCGGCCGGCGCGCGACCGCCGGTCACCGGCAAGCTCGATCTGACAGCCGAAGTGAGTGGCTCCGGCATGAGTCCGATCGCACTGATCGGTTCGCTGCAGGGCGGCGGCACGGCGACCTTGACTGGCGGTCAACTCGCGGGGCTCAATCCCCAGAGTTTCGACACCGTCACGCGCGCGGTCGATCAGGGCGTCGTCGTCGACACCAAGCGCATTGCAGGCATCGTCGAAGGCGCGCTCGATAGCGGCCAACTCGCGGTGTCGCGCGCCGAACTCGCCTACACGATCAATGCCGGACAGCTCAGGCTCACCAAAGCCGCGGTCGACAGCCGCGACGCCGATCTCGGTGTCACCGGTCAGGTCGATTTCAGCGACGGCACAGTGGACGCGCGCATTGTGTTGTCCGGCTCCGACAAAGCCGCCGGCGCGCGTCCGAACATCTTCGTCGCGGTGCGTGGCTCGATTGCCGAAACGGCGCGCAGCGTCGACGTCTCGGCATTGACTGGCTGGCTGACATTGCGTGCGGTCGAGCATCAGGCGCAGCGCCTGAAGGCCCTCGAAGCGGCGCAGCCCAAACCCGCACCGCCGCCGCCACAGTCCGAACCGGCCGGGCCGGCCACAAATGCCCCGCAGCCGCCATCGGCCGCGGCGGCCGATGAGACATCGACGAACAGCGTCCCGCCGTCGCGGGCGCCGCCCGCACGGCCGGCGCCGGAAACGCAAATGGCGCCGGCATTGCCAGCGCCACTCGATATTCGTCCCACGCCGCGGCCAGCGGGCGTCGCTCGCCCAACCGCGCCGGCGTTCAGCCCACCAAACTGACGCCCTGCGGCATGCCTTCTTGCGCCGGCTCGGACAATTTGCCCGGATCGGTGCCCTGGGCACGATAGTAGTCGAGCACGAAAAGCCGGATGGCCGACGACAGATTGCCGTGGCGGCGGCCGGTGTCGATCGAGGCGACCAGGTCCGACAGCGTCATCTGACGCATCACGGCGATCTCCTTGAGACCTTGCCAGAACGCATCCTCAAGACTGACGCTGGTCTTGTGCCCGGCAATGACGATCGAACGCTTGACGACCGGAGAGTTCATGGACGTTCTCCCGTGATGATCTTGTGCCCATCGAGGCTGCGGCTTTGTTGTTCGCGTCGCGCTTCGTCGAGGGTGCGCTGCTGCTTTGGGCGGCCGTGGGCAAGACGTTGGGCCTGCGCCTGCTGCTCGTCGAGTTGACGCTTGGCTCGTTTGCGCGCGACGCGAAGATTTACGATGTCCGTCATTCGAGCATTCACTTTCCCGACCGTGGCGCGGAACTTTTGTCCGCAGTCTCGCCAGACAATATTGAGCGGAACACGGCTTCTTCTGGGTACTTTGAGGAAGACTGTGGCGAAATTTCAATACACGGTTGGTTGAAGATAATAATTCCAAGGCAATCGCGCCGCGAATAACTTGCGGTGCGGACGGTATAAACATTTAATTACGTGAGGTGATTTAAATATACCTCTGATTTGGCCCGATGAATATTTTAAATCTTCAAATAGAGCCGACGATTTTCCGGCAAAGGATTGAACCTGGGACAATATAAAAAACGATACTCGTCAGTAGAATAGTATCTGGATACGTAACGATGACACATTAGACAAATTCAAAGCTGCGAATATAGCCTTAAGCAATAGCGGGCCGGCTGCGGAAGCCGACGAAACACTGTCGAATTTGGCTGGCGGACTTGTCAGAAAGCCTTCAGCGGACTTCAGAACCGGCCGGTCATTCCAGACCCGGCCGCGTCATCTTTTCGGGCTGGACGATACGGTCGAAGTCGGCGCCTGACACGAAGCCGAGCCGGACGGCCTCGTCGCGCAGCGTCGTCCCATTGGCGTGCGCCGTCTTGGCGACCGTGGTCGCCTTGTCGTAGCCGATGTGCGGCGCCAGCGCCGTCACCAGCATCAGCGAGCGCTGCATCAGTTCGGTGATGCGCGCGACATTGGCCGTGATGCCGACAATGCAGTTCGTCGTGAAGGAATTGGCCGCGTCGCCGAGCAGCCTGATCGACTGCAGCATCGCATTGGCCATGACTGGATTATAGACGTTGAGCTCGAAGTGGCCCTGGCTTCCGGCCACCGTGATCGTCGTCTGATTGCCGAACACCTGGCAGCACACCATGGTCAGCGCTTCCGACTGCGTCGGGTTGACCTTGCCCGGCATGATCGACGAGCCGGCCTCGTTGCTCGGCAGATTGAGTTCGCCAAGGCCCGAGCGCGGCCCGGAGCCGAGCAGGCGGATGTCGTTGGCAATCTTGAACAGCGCCGTCGCGGCGGCGTTGATGGCGCCGTGCGCGAACACATAAGCGTCGTGCGCCGCCATGTGCTCGAACTTGTTGTCGGCCGAGACGAAGGGCAGGCCGGTTTGCTTGGCGATGCGTTCGGCGAACTTCGCCGCGAAATCCGGATGCGCGTTGAGGCCGGTGCCGACGGCGGTGCCGCCTTGCGCCAGCGGCATCAGATCGCGCTGCGCGTCCTTCAGCCGAACGAGCGCTGACTTCACCTGCGCCGCATAGCCGGAGAACTCCTGGCCCAATGTAATGGGCGTCGCATCCATGGTGTGGGTACGGCCGATCTTGACGATATCGGCGAATTCCTTCGCCTTGGCATCGAGCGCCTGCTGCATGGCGGTGAGCGCCGGCATCAGATGATGTTCGATCCGCATCGCCGCCGCGATATGCATCGCGGTCGGATAGCTGTCGTTCGACGACTGCCCCATGTTGACATGGTCGTTGGGATGAACCGGCTTCTTCGAA
>Ga0182747_1000035_pt1 | contig 149560 bp, 141 predicted proteins | sample eDN3rd30CBELigBY_FD_128526 | JGI IMG/M metagenome (GOLD analysis project Ga0182747, IMG submission 128526) | Enriched backyard soil microbial communities from Emeryville, California, USA - eDNA 3rd pass 30_C BE-Lig BY (version 2) (version 2) | ecosystem: Environmental > Terrestrial > Soil >...
ACGCCAACGCCACGACACCGAGCGTTCCGAGCCTGTTCATAGCCGCCTCCGAGGAGAGAGGTAAGGCGATCCGCCGGGCGAACGGCGATCATACGCCCGTCGGACGCTGCCGCAAATCTGACCGACCCGGCACGAGGCGGAAGTTGGGTCGTGACAGCATGAATCCGCGTCGGCGTTGTCGGACGCGACACCCCCGAACGGCAATCGTGATGATCGATGAAAGTCGGCCGCGGGAGAAATAGCGGCACCTGGATGCCTGCCCAACTTCCGACAGCCGCCGCCCTCATGATGGCGCCCGAGCAGCACAAACGAGGCTGGTTTCGACACGCCGCGGCACAGGTATCCGGGGTGAACCGACCTGTCCCGGCCTGCCGGTTCGACGCGTGAGTGGATGTTCCTCGAATTTTCAGGCTCGGCGGAGGTGCACAATGGAACGAAGTCCGGTCCTGATCGATCTGGCGCTCCAGGGCGGGGGATCCCACGGCGCGTTCACGTGGGGAGTTCTGGACCGGCTTCTCGAGGAGCCCTGGCTTCACATCGCCGCCATTTCAGGCACATCGGCTGGCGCGATGAACGCCGCGGTGCTGGCGGATGGCTGGCTCGAGGGCGGCGCCGAAGGAGCCCGCAATGCCCTCGACCGATACTGGCGGCGGGTGTCGCGCGCTGCGGCCTTCAGCCCCTTGCAGCGCTCGCCATTGGACCGGCTCATGGGCCGCTGGACGCTCGACACGTCCCCGGTCTATGTCGCGATGGACCTGGCATCACGGCTTCTCTCGCCTTATGACCTCAATCCGTCGGGCTTCAATCCGCTGCGCCGAATTCTCGCCGAGAGCATCGATTTCGAGCGCCTGAGCCGCTCCCCGATCCGGCTGTTCATCACGGCGACAAGCGTTCGAACCGGGCGCGGACGCATCTTCCGGAACGGCGAGATCACGCCCGACGTGCTTCTTGCGTCCGCCTGTCTCCCGACGATGTTCGCCGCCATCGAGATTGACGGCGAGCCATATTGGGATGGCGGCTTTGCGGGCAATCCCACCATTACGCCGCTGGTCCGCGAGAGCGACGCGCACGACACGATCCTCGTGCAGATCAATCCGCCCGAGCGGACGGAGATGCCGCGTACGGCCACCGACATCCTCAATCGCCTCAACGAGATTTCATTCAACTCGCCCTTGATGAAGGAGCTCCGCATGATTGCTCTCCTGCGCCAGGTCGCCGATCCCGGGACAGGAGAGGGAGCGCGCTGGGCCCAGATGCGGACGCACCGGATCCGGAGCGACATGTTGGCTCAATTCGGAGCATCATCGAAGCTCAATGGCGAATGGGACTTCGTGTCGATGCTGCGCACGGAGGGACGCCGGGCGGCAGGTGAATTCCTGGACGACTGCGCCGACGACCTCGGCGAGCATTCTACGGCAGATCTGGATGTCCTGCTGGCGGAGTGCTGACCTTTGGCCGATCGGAGATGGCTGTCTTTCCGGTCTGCTCAGATCAGCTTTCCCATTCGAGTCTACGTTCCATACCGCCCCGTTCTGCGAATTACCGCATCGAATGGCGCGTACGGGGCGCTCCTTGCGCATTCGAGGGGGAGCCCTCATGTGATAGTCTCGCCCCTTCCCCCTTGGGAGGAAGCGTATGAGGCGGCGCGACATCATCCTGCTTCTTGGCTTACCTGCTCTCCTTCGTCCGTTGCCAGGAGTTGCACAGGCTTCCGGTCGGGTGCGGCGGATTGGATGGATCGAGAGTCCCAGAAGCAGCACCTATTTCTGGACCACTGTTGCGGAGCACCTTCAGCCGCTGGGATGGACCAGGGGCGGCAACGTCCGAGCGGACATGTATGTCCCAACACACCGTGATCAGTTGCCGAAGGTCGCCAAGGAGGCCGTTGCCGCCCGGCCAGATCTCATCGTCACCCACGGAACTCCCGCAACCATAGCGGCGATCGCGCAAACCCGCACTCGCCCGATCCTCTTCTTCGGCGTGGCGGACCCGGTAGGAAACGGCATCGTCAGCAACCTTCCTCGTCCAGGCGGCAACGTCACCGGATTTACCACCTTCGAGTCCGCCATCGCGGGCAAATGGGTGCAGATCCTGAAGGAATTTGATCCCCTGCTCAGGCGTGTCATGATCCTGTTCAACCCGGAGACGACACCGAACCGATCATCGCCCTTCGTCCGCGAGTTCGAGGCCACGGCGACCTCCTTTCAAATCGAGCCGATCCTTGCATACGCGCAGGACTTTTCCGCGGTTGAGCCCGTTGTCACTGCGTTGGCCACAGAACCTCACGGGGCTCTTCTGGTCCTGCCGGATGATTTCATCCTGAGTTACCAAAGCGAGATCATTGATGTGGTCAATCGCCACCGGGTTCCGGCAATCTACGGGTTCCGATATGCCGCGGCCACGGGAGGCTTGGTCGCCTATGGTCCCCCTACCGAGGCCTCGTACCAAGCCATGGCTGTTTACATCGACCGCATTCTTCGAGGTGCAAAGCCTCGTGATCTCCCGGTGCAAGCGCCAACGGGCTATACACTCGCCATCAATCTTCGTACCGCCAAGAGACTTGGCCTTTCCGTCCCAGCGGCCATCCTCGCAGCCGCCGACGAGGTCGTCGAGTAGGCAGCAAGTCCTGGTTCGATCAACGTCCTTCTGCGCAACGCGCCGCAAGCCGTTGACGGATATGGCACGCGAGGGTCTCCGTGCTCGGAAGGTCTCGAAATGGCCTTGAGCCCTACTCGATCAACTCTTCGGCTTGGGCAAGGAGTTCCGGTGGGATAGTAACCCCGAGTGTCCTGGCGGTTTTCAGATTGATCACCAGTTGGAACACCGTCGGCGCTTGCACCGGCAACTCACCTGGCCGGGCGCCCCGCAGGATCCGATCGGCGTATGACGCGGCGCGTCGATACATGTCCGAGACATCAAATCCGTAGGACATGAGCCCGCCCTCGGCCGCGAAGAGTCGATTCGTATAGATGGCCGGCACACGGTGCTGAGCGGTCTGTTCGATGATCAGTTCAGGCCGCACTTCCATAAACCGCCTTCCGCGAAATAGCCTGGCAGAATTGGGGCTCAGCCTGAGGAAGAGTATCCGCGTCGAAAATCTCCAAGTGACGCTCTTGAGACGTAGGCGCTTTGTCCGCCTTCGCACCAAAGAGCAGAAAGAGGTCGGGCAATCGGAATGTGAAGGTTTGACCGGAGCGGACCCCTTCAAGACGTTGGCAGCATGGGCGCGTCAAAGCCATTTGATAGCCTAGCCGGGAGCGTCGCGTATCACGCACGGGATGCAAAGGAATTTCCGTTCATGGAACGTCCCGCAAATAAAGCGGGCTTCCGCATCGAGGTGGTAAGCCGACCCAAAGCGTTGAGGGCTGCGCCTGCGCACAAGAGGTCTCGCGGCCAGAGTCATGATAAGGTTGCAGTCCTGATCTCGGCGAGCTTCTTTCCCCGGCAAGGGCTTGAGAGTAGACTTCGCCTGGCCGGTTGGGCCGGTCAGGGAGCGCTCGATGGAGCGCAAGCTGGTCACCATCGTTTATGCCGACGTGGCAGGGTACTCGCGCCTGATCGGGCTGGACGAGGAAGGGACGATCGCGCGGCTGCGGACGCATCAGAGCGATCTGATCAATCCAAAGATTGCCGAGCGCGCGGGGCGGATCGTCAAGACCATGGGCGACGGGTGGCTGGCTGAGTTCGGCAGCCCCGTCGAGGCCGTGCGGTGCGCTGCCGAGATCCAGGTCGGAATGACTGCACGCGAAGCCCCGATCCCGGAGGATCGACGCATCCGGTTCCGGATTGGCGTCAACCTGGGCGATGTGATCGCCGAGGATGGTGATGTCCTGGGTGACGGCGTCAATATTGCCGCGCGACTGCAAACCCTCGCCGATGTTGGTGGAATCTGCGTGTCGCGCTCCGTGCGCGATCAGGTTCGCGACCGATTGCCGGTGGGGTTCGAGTATATGGGCGAGCAGAGCGTTCGAAACATCGCCCGCCCCATCCCATGCTACCGAGTCCGCTTCGAAGGTGCCGCGCCCGCTGTGGCCAAGCCCGGAACCAGCAAGGCGAAGCTGGTTGTCGGCTTGGCCACCGCCGGGCTCGCGGTCTTTCTCGGCATCGCCGTCTGGCTCCTGACCGGGAATGATCTGGTTCAACGCGACCGGGATCGGACCGCGGTCGCAGCACCGACGCCACAGGTCGTGAAGGCTGATGGCGAGAAGGAAGCCCCGCGGCTCTCGATCGTTGTCCTGCCCTTCCGCAACCTCAGCAATGACCCCGACCAGGATTACTTTGCCGATGGCCTGACCGACGACATCACGACAGATCTGTCGCGGATTTCGGGAAGCTTCGTCATCTCGCGCAACACGGCCTTCACCTTCAAGGGAACACTAAACGATGAGAAAACCATCGCCCGTATCTTAGGAGTCCACTACCTCCTCGAAGGCAGTGCCCGACGCACCGGCGATCAGGTTCGCGTCAATGCCCGGCTGATCGACGGCAGCACCGGCGGACAATTGTGGAGCGATCGGTTCGACTACGATGTTCGCGACATCGCAGCCTTTCAGGACGAGGTGACGGGTCGGATCGTCAACTCGCTCAGTCTGCAACTCGTCGCAAGCGAGGCGCATAAGGCGCAGCTTGCTCATCCGAACAATCCCGACACGGTCGATCTGACGATGCGCGGCTGGTGGCTTCTTCGCCAGCCTGCCGATCGCCAGCGGATGCTCGACGCACGGCAGCTGTTCGAGGACGCGCTGGACAAGAACCCGCAATATGGTCCAGGCCTGCTCGGCCTGGCGATGACCTATGCGGATATGGTGTTCCTGACGTGGAGTGATGATCACGACGGGGATCTGGAGCGGGCCGATGCTGCTCTGACCCGAGCTCTCGCGGTTGCGCCGCAGAATGCCATCGCCGCCTACATCAAGGCCCGCGTACTCTTCGGCCGGAGCCAGCTGCAGGATGCAATCGATTCCTGCGAGACGAGCCTGGCGCTCGACCGCAACTACGCGTCGGCTTACGGCTTTCTGGCTGCCATGGTCCGACTGGCCGGTCATCCAGAGCGCAGTCTCAAACTTCTTGAGCAGGCCATGCTGCTCAGTCCGCGCGATCCTGAGATGTGGACGTGGCTGCAATATCTCGGACGCGCCCAGTCGGATCTCGGCCAAGCGGAGGACGCGATTGCGAACTTCAAGCGGGCGATCGCCATCAATCCGGCGGCCCCGGCCTATCAATGGACTCTGCTGTCCACGGCCTATGCGCGAGCTAAACGCCCGGCTGAGGCCCGGGAGGCCATGGATACCTTCCTGCGCCTGTCGCCACACCTGATGGAAGGCAAGTCTGAAGGGGTCGTGAAAGCGATGCAGCTTCAAATCCGGTTGGCGGTGCGCGGATACTACCTTGGCATCATCGATGGAGACGTCGGGAAACAGACGCGAAAGGCCTTGGCGTCATTCCAGCGTGATCAAGGGATACCTGTCTCCGAGCAGGCGGATGACGAGACAGTCAGCCGGCTCGGGCTCTCGCAGCCTTCTTCGGGCTCGGTTCACTAGAGCATCGGACGGATGCTCTCATTCAAGAAGAAAGCATCGGAATCATCCCAAAAGTGCAAATCCACTTTTGGGTCCGATGCTTTAGCGGCTCTCGCCTCACGCCGTCAGGAGGAAGACGCCGCCTCCCGCCAGGGCAAGGCTCCAGAGGACATCCACGTTGATCCAGCCTCGTCTGAGGAACGCGAGTCCCTGGTCGTAGGCGATCAGGCTGACGGCACCGATCACCGCCAGCATTGCCCCCGTGTGAACGGCGAGAGCTGCGAACGAGATCGGAACCGAGGTCGAGGCGGTGAGGTCGCCGCCCATGCCCGGCGACACGCACAGCGACAGGAGCGAGGGGATCAGCATGAAGCCGGCCCCGTGAGCACTGGCCATCATGAAGGACCACAGGGCCAGACCGGCCAGGCCGGTTTGCATCCCGATGCGAACGGGGATGCGATGGCCGGCGAGAACATGCGTGACCGCCCAGACGATCAGGAGGATCCCGGCGCCGCGGCTGAGGAATGTCGCATCCACGACCATTCCGAAGAGGAGCACGGCCAGCAGAACGGCGCCCACCGCCACGGCATGGCCGACGGCGATGGGTGCAAGGGCGAGGACAACGAGCCCCCGGCTCTGGCGGTGCAGACCCAGCGCGACGGCGAACAGCCAGCCCATGGCGGGGTTCAGGCCATGGAACGCGCCGAGCCCCGCAAGAGCCATCCAGGGCCAGAGAGTGGATGAGAGCGTGTTCATCTGAAACCACTTGCCAAGATACTTGCCAGCTGCGTGGCGCCTCTCACGGATAACAATAGGAATCGGACGAGCAGTCGCCGCCTTCGAGCCGGACCTGGTGCGGCCGGTGTCCCTTCGGCCATTCGATGAAGAAGTCCTCATCGAACGAGATGCCGCCGTTCGGATCCGCGTTCAGCTTCACCATCCAGCCCTCGAAGCCGCGATGGTAGAATTGCTGGTCGATGGAACCGTAGAGCGAGTTGGTGAAATACACCCGCCGCCCGTCCCGGCTGATCTCGACCATTTGCGGCCCGCCCGTCAGGTGCCCGTTCTTCGCCTTGGGATGCGAGGCACGGGACACGATCCCGCCGATCCGCACCTTGCCGGTGAGCTTGGGGTTCATCGGATCGGAGACGTCGTATTGCTGGAGATCGCCCGTGCCCCAGCACGCCACGTAGAGAAACCGGTCGTCCATGGAGAGATCGATGTCGGTCACGAGCGGCGGCACCGCCCCGAATCCTTTCAGCATGTCCGGCAGATCATCGGCATTCGCGGGCTCTGCCGGGATGGTGATGACCTTCTTGACCGCCCAACGATCGCCGTCGCGGTACCAGGTCCAGATCGAGGATGAGAGATCCTTCAGGCTGATCACGCAGTTGACGAATCCGTAGGCCTTGGTGGGATCGTGAGCCGGGCGAAGCTCGAACACGAGCTGATGCTCCTCGCCGAAGTCGATCTCCTGCAGGTGCTTGCGCTTCAGCAGATCCCAGAAATGCAGGCGCCGGCCATAGCGCGAGCCGAGCAGGACCTCGGGGACGAGTCCGTTTTCGAAGGTGTCGGGCGTTCCCCATTCGCTGGTCACCAGCGTGTCGTATCCCAGATGCCACCAGCCGTCATAGGCAAGCTGCTGCGGCCCGCGTTCGACCTCCCAGCGCCCGAGCGGCTCGAAGCTCTCGTGGTCCATGACGAAGATGCCGCCGGGAGCCTTGCCTTCCGCATTGCCGAGAGCCGTGACGTAGATGCCGTCCGGCCCGCAATGAATCGTGTGCGGGCGCGTGTAGCCGGTCCGCTCGGCGATCACCTCGGGCTCGATCACCTTCACGATCGTCGGGTTGCGCGGATCGGGCTTGGTGTCGAGGATGTGAATGCGCGACGAGCGCAGCCCTGGAACGACGAGATAGCGCCGTTCGACATGGGGGTGGGGCATGTTGGGACACAGGCACGACGAACAGGCATTCCAGCCGAAATGGTGCAGTTCGTCGCCCAGATTGGGCATGGCGGTCGTGCTGACGATCTGGGCGTAGCTGGGCGAGGCCGGGTCGAGATCGACGACGGCAATGCCGTCGGGCTGTTGCCGGTCCGGATCGAACATGGCCACATAGGCCAGCGTCTCGGGCGGGGCTTTTTCGGCGAGACGCGGGGATGGGTAAAAGCTGGGATCTGGCTGCCAACGCATCGCGACTATCCCTCCTGATCGCCCCCAAGGCCGCCGGCAAGTGTCGTTATCCAAGTGTCGTTATCGTCGTGCAGACCTCGGCATTGTACAGCATCCGCCAAGTCGTGTCGCCTCCAACCTCGGCAGCGACCCGCCTCCAAAGCATCGGCCCCGGGACGTGCCGGTCGAAGCCCGAATGAACCAAGGTCTCGCCCTTGAGGACGATGCCGCGCGAGGCAGCCGGCCTATCTCTTCCCGAAACTGGAAACGGCGCCGGGGGAGAGGTCGCGCCCGATGGAACGCGACCTCCTTGCATCTTGCTCGGCACGAGAAAGATGCATTGGGCAAACCCTAAGGCGGATCCTGGGTCTCCCCGATCCGGATTGTGAAAGTTCCTGGTGTAGCGCGGGTGCGCGGCGCGACGCGTGATGATCGCGCGGCTTCACCTATTTCAGGTGGAGAATGACCGGACCATCCGACACTTTGGGCGGGCTCGCAGCGATGTCCGACGCATTCTTGCTGACCCATTCCTTGGCCTTCTGCAAGCTGTCGTCGGTGCCGGTTTTGTCTTGACAGATCGTGACGGAGGTGCCGCCCTCGCCCGTGCGGATCAGGGCGTAACCGACAAATCCCTTGACCTGCCGCATTGCGCTTTCGACATCGGCCTTACGCTTCTCCAGCAGTTCGAAGAGCTGCTTGGCACCTTCACCCGAATAGGTTCTGACCACCGCGTGCATGGCTCTGTCCTCCGTTAAGCGTCTCCTGCTGAATGATGCAGACGATTGCCCCCGGATCGCGCCACAGACTTTGCGCCTCCGGACACTCCGCGTCCACAACAATCGCGCATCAAAAAAGGAGGACGATGAGACGTGTCTCGATCCTTTGTGAAAACGTGCCCGCGGGAATACGGCCGCAAGATCACGACGCCGGCTCGAAGCCATCGCTGGATGTTTCTCTCGCAATCGCCATGCGGGACGGAGCTGCCAGGCATCGAGAAAAGCGGCCTGCTTCACATTTTGGGAGAGCTGTGGGAAAAAAGGCCGGACCACGGGTCTCAGAGCGAAAGGGATACGCAATGGCGAAGAATACGATCTGCCTCTGGTACGACAAGGAAGCCGAGGCTGCCGCCCGCTTCTATGCCGAGGTCTTTCCTGACAGCAAGGTGGGTGCCGTGCATCGTGCACCCGGCGACTATCCGTCAGGCAAGGAGGGCGACGTGCTCACCGTCGAGTTCACGGTTGCGGGCGTTGCCTGCATCGGCCTCAACGGAGGCCCCGCGTTCAAGCATGACGAAGCCTTCTCGTTCATGATCACCACCGAGAATCAGGAGGAGACGGACCGCTACTGGAACGCCATCGTCGGCAATGGCGGCCAGGAGAGTGCCTGCGGCTGGTGCAAGGACAAGTGGGGCATCTCCTGGCAGATCACGCCGCGCGTGCTGTTGGAGGCGATGGCGGCGGGCGGCGACGAGGCCAAGCGCGCCTTCGATGCCATGATGACCATGAAGAAGATCGACGTCGCCGCCATCGAGGCGGCGCGGCGCGGATGAATGTTTTATCGCGGCTGGCGGCACAATCGCCGCCAGCCATCGTCCGCTTCCGGCATATGCGGACCCTGACGCGACCCGTCGCGGTCCCCTGCGCAGCTCCCGATCTCAAAAAAATTTGCCGGTGTGACGCGCTTCACAGTCCCTGCCTGCGAAGTGGTGCAAAGTCCATTCATCGCCGACGGAGATCAAACTCAGGCGGTACTGGAAACACCACTTAACAGAGATAGGATAAGCACATGGACATCAACGTGAATGCCAGCCCGATCACCCAGGTTGCCACCACCACCGCCGTCGGCGGCGTCGGCATCTTCGGCAATGGCGGCGATGCCGTCGCCGCGACGAACCAGGAAGCCCATAGCACGAACATCCAGATGGGCGATCACGATTACTTCCCGTGGGGCGGCGGACCCGACTTCGGCCCCGACCTCAACGTGAATGCGAGCCCGATCACGCAGGTTGCCGACACCACCGCAGTTGGCGGGCTCGGCCTCTTCGGTGACGGCGGCGACGCTCTCGCCTTCACGAACCAGCACGCCGACATCTTCAACGTCCAGGGCTAACCCTCATCTCTCCCGGAGCGTCATCGGCCAACCGCCGATGGCGCTCTTTCTTCTTTTGTATCCCCTTTTCGCGCGGCGTTCGATCAGGCCGCAGGCAGTCGCTGCCGGATGATGGCCGCATGGAAGCGCGCGCTGTGGAGCAGACCGTCATCGTTGAAGTCGTAGGCCGGATTGTGCAGGGGCGCCGAATCCCTGCCGTTGCCGACGAACACGAAGCAGCCGGGAACATGCTCGAGGAATTGGGCGAAGTCTTCCGAACCCGTCATGGGCTCTTGGGCGATCGAGACGTGGTCCTGCTCGAACACGGTCCGCGCAGCGGCGAAGGCCTCGTCCACCAGGGCCGCATCGTTGAGGAGCGGCACGAATTCGCGCGTATACGTCACGTCTGCCGCGACATTGTAGGTCGCCGCCGTTCCTTCCGCGACGATGCGCATCTGCTTCTCGATCTCGGCGCTGATCTCCGGCCGGAAGCTGCGCGCATCGCCGAGGATGCGGGCAAGCCCGGGCAAGGCGTTGCGTGTGCCGTCGGTGATCAGCTCGGTCACCGAGACGACGCCGATATCCGTCGGGCTCAGGCGGCGCGACACGATGGTCTGGAGGTTCATGACCGTCGCACAGGCAGCGACCAGAACCTCGTTGCCCCAATGCGGACGGGCCGCATGTCCGCCGACGCCCTTCAGCACGATCTCGAAATTGTCCTCCGCCGACATGATCGGCCCGACGCGGGTTTGGAAATGCCCGACGCCCAAGCCCGGCATGTTGTGCAGGCCGTAGATCTCCTCGAACGGGAAGCGCTCCATCAGCCCGTCCGCCAGCATGGCGAGCGCCCCCCTGCCCCATTCCTCGGCAGGCTGGAAGACGAAGCGCACGGTGCCGTCGAAGCCGCCTTCTTCGGCGAGGAGCTTTGCGGCTCCAAGCAGCATGGCCGTGTGGCCGTCATGGCCGCAGGCATGCATCGTGCCGGGGTTCCGCGAGCGATAATCCTGCGTGCCCTGCTCGGTGATGCGCAGCGCATCCATGTCGGCGCGCAGCGCAATCGCCCGGTTGCCGCTGCCGCGTTTGAGCGTGCCGACCACGCCCGTGCCGCCGATGCCTTCGACGACCTCGTCGAGCCCGAACTCCCGCAGCTTCGCGGCGACGAACGCACCCGTGCGCTTTTCCTCGAAGCCGAATTCCGGATGGGCGTGCAGGTCGCGCCGCCACGCGGTCATCTCCCGTTCGAGCGCGTTCAGATCGGTTGCCATGAAGGTCTCCTTATCGTGCAGTGAGGCGGGCAACGACATCGAGCAGGATATTGGCTCCCGCGACGAGATCGTGCTCCGGCGTGTACTCGCGCGGATTGTGGCTGATGCCGCCGATGCTCGGCACGAAGATCATTGCCGAGGGCGCGATCCGCGCGATCATCTGCGCGTCGTGACCGGCGCCCGAGGTCATGCGCTTCGAGGTCAGCCCGCGTTTTTGGGCGGCGTCCTCCACCATCGCCACGATGCTTGCGTCGAAGATCACCGGCTCGAAACGCGCCAGCCGCTCGACCGAGATCGCGACCTGCTCCGCGGCGGCCAGTTGCTCCAGACAGGCGGCAAGCGCCGCTTCCTCCTCGCGCAGACGCTGCTCGTCGGGGTCGCGCAGATCGACCGTGAAAACGGCACGGGAGGGGATGACGTTGATCGCATTCGGCTCGAAGCTCATGGCGCCCGCCGTCGCGACGGTCGGCGTGTTCGAGGCCCGCGCCCGGCCGCGCAGGAAGGTGACGACACAGGCTGCGGCGTGGCCCGCATCCCGCCGCATCGACATCGGCGTCGTGCCGGCATGGTTGGCCTCGCCATCGATGGTGATGCGCTGCCAGGAAATGCCCTGCAGATTCTCGACCGCGCCGACAGGCACGCCCTCGCGCTCCAGCACCGGACCCTGCTCGACATGCAGCTCGATATAGGCGTGCGGCTTCAGGAAGCCCGGTTCCTGCGGGCCGGCATAGCCGATCCGCTCCAGCTCCGCGCCGAGCACCGTGCCGTCGGTGCCGATCGTCGCAAGCGCCTCGTCGACCGAGAGGCCGCCGGCATGAACGAGTGAGCCCATCATGTCGGGAGCGTAGCGCACGCCCTCCTCGTTGGTGAAGGCGGCGACGGCGATGGGCCGCGCGGGATCATATCCCGCCTCCTTCAGGGTCTCGATCACTTCCAGGCCCGAGAGCACGCCGTAGCAGCCGTCATAGATGCCCGCATCGATCACGGTGTCGATGTGCGAGCCGAGCAGAACGGGGGCAGCATCCGCATTTGCGCCGTTCCTCCAAATCCCGAAGATGTTGCCGATCCGGTCGATCGCAACCTCCAGTCCCGCCGTGCGGAGCCACGCGACGAATGCGTCGCGTCCGGCCCCGTCGGCATCGGAGCCGGCGAGCCGCAACAGCCTGCCATCTGCATCGCGTCCGATCTGCCCCAGCTCCCGGAGGCGGCCGAGCAGGCGCTCCGCGTCGATCGACAATTGGCTCATGCTCTTGCCCCTTCGGCGCGGATTGCAACACGATCGGGCTGCATCCCGACGAGGGCGGCGTATCGCTCCGGATCGGTGGCGCCTTCGGTGTTGATGACGAAGACGCGGGAGGTTTCATCGAGGCCGAGTGCGGTTCGCATCTCCGCGTCAGTAGCCGCGCGCATGAGCCCGGCAAGACCCACGCCGCCGCTCTCGCCGGCGACGATGGCCGGATCTTTGCCGACGGGATGGGCGAGCCGCTTCATCACGGCGACCGCATCCTCCTCGTCGATCGTCATGAAGGCGTCGGCCGCGCGCGACAGCACGCGCCAGGCGACGAGCGACGGCACGTAGCATTCGAGCATGGCCATGATCGTCGGCTCGCCATGCGCGATCTTGACCGGCTGCCCGGTCCTTGCGCTCTCGAAGAGGCAGGCGGCCCGCGCCGGATCGACCACGACGAAGACCGGCCGCCGGTCGCCGAACAGGAGGGAGAGATGCCCCGCCACGGCAGCCGCGACGCCGCCGACGCCGGCCTGCACGAACACATGGGTCGGCGGCTCAGGCAACTGGCGCAGGGCCTCGCGCACCATCGCGGTGTAGCCCTGCATGACCAGCCCGGGGATGCGCTCGTAACCCGGCCAGGACGTATCGGAGACGACGATCCAGTTCATCTCGGCGGCGACCCTTGCCGCCTCGGCAACGGAATCGTCATAGGTGCCCTCGACGCGGACCATCTGCGCGCCGAAGCTGGCGATGGCCGCCACGCGCTCCGCGCTGACGCCGGAATGAACGAAGATGACGGCCCTCGCGCCGACGAGCTGCGCTCCCTGGGCGACCGAGCGCCCGTGATTGCCGTCGGTGGCGCAGGCGAAGGTCATTCCGGCGGCGACGGCGCGAATTTCGGGCGCGTGCAGTTCGGCGACATCGACCGGCCGATTGCGTTGGCGGCCGGCCTCCTCCAGCACGAGCCGGATGACCGCATAGGAGCCGCCCAGAGCCTTGAAGCTGCCCAGGCCAAGCCGAAAGCCCTCGTCCTTGATATGGATCGTGCCCAGGCCGAGCTCGGAGGCCAGGACCGGCAGGGCATGCAACGGGGTCGGAGTGTGGTTGTCGCGAAAGGCGAGATACCGCTCGGCCTCGCCGGCGGCCCTTTCACCCAGCGCCTCGGCGTCGAGCGGATCGAGCGGTTTGCGGTAGTCGGAGTGCCGGTTGGTTAGGAACATCGCCGTTCTCTTTGAGTGGGATGGCGAGAAGATATTGCATAGAAGAAGAGAAAAGCGCTCTATTTGAGCTGTCTGAATGCAAGATTTTTTCGTGCGAACGGGTCACTCGTGTCCAAATCGTCGTCTTCGATCACCCTCGACCGCTTCGATCTCGCGATCCTCCACATCCTCCAGCAGGACAACGCGACCCCGCAGCGGGTGATCGGCGAGGCGGTCAACCTGTCGGCGCCGGCCGTGCAACGCCGCATCCGGCGGATGGAGGAAGCCGGAATCATCCAGGCGAATGTCGCCATCATCGATCCGGCCCGAGTCGGGCAGTTGATCACGATCGTCGTCGAAGTCGAGCTGATCAGCGAGACGGCGGAGCTGATCGATGCGGCAAAGCGCGAATTCGCTGCGGTTCCGGAGGTGCAGCAGTGCTACTACGTCACCGGCGAGGCCGATTTCGTGCTGGTGGTCGTGGTGCCGACAATGACCGCCTACGAGGCGCTCACGCGGCGCCTGTTCTTCGGCAACAGCAACGTCAAGCGGTTCCGCACCTCGGTCGCCATGGACCGGGTCAAGGCAGGGTTGGCGGTACCATTGCCTGTTTAAGGAATGGCGCAGCGGTGACGAAGCAGAACGCGTACGGCGCGAGCATTCAAATAGGGCGATTATCCGCAGTGAACTCCGGCTGACCCAAACTGTCAGCATCCTGTCCTGATCGATCAAGCATGGCCGCGCAGGATGGCTAGATTTCCTCTGAGTTCATGCGGGTGAAGGGAGGCAGACATGAAGCTACTTCCGATCGCATTATCGGCACTCATCGCCGGGTTCGTGGCCGCAAGCACCGAAGAGGCCCAGGCCGTGATTTACTGCCAGTACGTCAATTATCCGGTCGGCTGCATCGCAAGACCCGGCGTCGTGCTGCGGCCGCGGCCGGTGGCGCGGGCCGTGGTGACGCCGGGCGTCGGTGCCCCGGGCGTCGGCGTGCGACCTGGAACGCCGATGAACCGCGGCGGTCCCGTCAATCGGGTGGGTCGTCGCTGAATCGCCGTTCCGACGAAAGTGGGTGAGCGGACGTTGGGCATGGTGCAGGGAAACAGGCCGATGGGCCGAAGCGCATCCGATCCCGGCACCGAGCCTGGGTCCTCGACCATGTTCGATACCACGCTGCGGATCGGGCTGGTGGCTCTGCTGGTCTACGCCTGCGCGCGGATCGTGCTGCCGTTCGCGTCCGTTCTGATGTGGTCTGCAATCCTGGCCGTGATGCTGTATCCCCTGCATCTGCGTCTCGCCGCCTATCTCGGAGAGCGCTGGTCGGCGCTGCTGATCGGCGTGATCGGCGTCGCGCTGATGCTGGGGCCGATGGTCATCGTGGTCACCTCGCTCGCAACGTCGCTCTATTCGCTGGTCTCGAGTGTGCAGAGCCATGACGTTACGATGCCGTCGCCGCCGCCATGGCTCGATGGCACGCCGTTGGTCGGCAAGAAGCTGACGGAGATCTGGACCCTCGTCGCCACCAACCTGCCCGCGGCCTTGAAGCAATACGGCCATCTGCTGAGCGGCCCCCTGGCGTGGCTGGGCTCTTTCGCCGGCGGTCTGGCCATCGGCGAATTGTCGTTCGTCGTCTCATTCGCGATTGCAGCCGTGCTCATCGCCTTCGGCAAGGGCGGCGCCGAATTCGCGCGACGCCTGCTGGCACGCGTCACCGGCAGCACGGCGCGCGCGGAGCAACTGGTTACATTGACCGCAGCCACGATCCGCGGCGTCGGGCTCGGCGTGGTCGGCGTGGCGCTGATCCAGTCGTTGCTCCTGGGACTCGGCTTCTTCGTCGTCGGGCTTCCTACTGCCGGCCCATTGACACTCGTCGCGCTCCTGTTGGGAATCATGCAGATTCCTCTGCTCCTGCTGTCGCTCCCCGTCGTCGTCTACGTCTTTGCGACCGAGGCGACGCAGACGGCGGTTTTCTTCCTCGTCTGGAACATCGTCGTCGGCTTGAGCGACAACGTCTTGAGACCGCTGATGCTTGGCCGAGGGCTGGAGGTGCCCATGCCGGTCATTCTCATGGGCGTCATCGGCGGCGTGATCGTCGACGGGCTTCTCGGCTTGTTCATCGGCCCCGTGCTCCTGGCCGTCGGCTATGTCCTTCTGGTGGAATGGCTGCAGCAGCATCGCGCCGGCAGCCGTCAACGCCCCGACGAGCCGGCGCGATAGCGGCTCATGTTTTCCGTTTTCGACTGCAGAGAGGCTTCCCCGATGCCGTCCTCTTTCGTTCCCGACGAAACCACCATCTCTCTGTTTCAGCAGCATTGGCGCGTCTATCGCATCATGGTGGAGGAGAACTTCCTCTGCCACCGGGAGGTCTATGACCGCCTGCACGAGTTTCTCGCGGAGCTCGAAGCTCCTTTCCGATTCCTCGACGTCGGTTGCGGCGACGCCGCCTGCGCGGCCGTGGCGCTCAAGGAGACGCCTATTGCTTCCTATCACGGCATCGACTTGGCGCCTGAGGCACTCGTCAAAGCGCAGATCAATCTGACAGACCTGTCCTGTCCGGTCAGTCTCGAGGTGGGCGATTACGCGCATGCGCTTCACCACCGCACTGCTCCGGCCGACGTGGTGTGGATCGGGCTGTCGCTCCACCACAGTCGCCGCCGCGGCAAACTAACCGTCATGCGGGACGTTCGACGCATTCTGGCTCCGGGCGGGATCCTGCTGTTCTACGAGAACACGAGACGCGACGGCGAGAGCCGCGACGAATGGCTGGCGCGATGGGATCTTCAGCGCCCCGCCTGGACGGCCTATGACGATGCCGACTGGACCATGATGCGGAATCACGTGCGGGCGGCCGATTATCCCGAAACATGCTCCGACTGGCATCGGATGGCCGAAGCGGCAGGCTTTAGCGAGGTGCGTGAGCTCTTCGTTGCACCCACCGACCTATTCAGGATGTACGCCATGGCCTGACGAGCACGTCAGGTTGAAGGCTCGATACTCCACTCTTTGGAGAGCGCATCGTTGAACGCCGAGCACCTCTAAACCGTCGGCTCCCAGATTCCATCGACCGCGAAAGCTTCGCCCTCGCCCGGCCAGGGCGGCATGGTCGTCCCGACCGCCGCCAGCGGCTCCTGCGAAAGGGATCGAAGCTGGAAATGGGTTCCGACCGGGATCGTGATGGCGATGCCGGGCTCCACATCGACGATTTCGTCCGCCTCATGCGAGCGGCGCCACATCTGCCCGCGTCCCGAAACGAAGTACCAGACCTCCTCGACGGTGCGATGCGCCATGGCTTTTGAAACCGCGTGCGGCGGCAGCGTGAAGTGGGCCATGCTGCCCCGGCTCGCACAGCACAGAATCCGCACCTCGGAACCGTCCGGGGCGATCACATCGGGCAGCGCGCCGAGCCGCTTGGTTTCAAAGGACATGAATCATGCTCCTCAGGCTGGAAGAGGAACGTTACTACGCCATGCGAGACCCGCGCCACCACCTGCATCAACCGTCGTAGGGATGCCTTCCCTCGTCGGCCGGCATTATCCTGCGCGACGCCTCGACTGTGCCTCCCATTCCTTCCTCGCTTCCGTCCGCAGCCTCTGGAAACTCCGGCTTCGCAAAAGAACCTTGAAGGCACCCTCGGCAATCTGTGCCCCTGCCTTCGTATCGCTCCGGTAGTGCAAGCCGGCGATCTCCCTGTTGCGTCCGACACGCTCGGCCAATGCGAACAGGGTGTCTGCGGCATCCGGCCTGACCTCGGCTCCCGTATGAGACAGCATATGGGACATCAGCGAATGCCCGCTGGGATAGGACGCATGCCCCGGCACCGCCACCATCGGCATCAGCGCCGGGCACAGCTGATGCGGACGCGGCCGGTTGAATTTCATCTTGTAGAAGAACATGACCATTTCAGCCACGCGCGCGGCAACCTTGATCATCTCATAGGTCGCGGGGTGGGACGATCGGTTCATCATGAGGAGTCCCAGCCAGTAAAGGGGAAAATCCGTATTCTGGGCCATGATTTCCGCACGCGCATGTGCCCGCTCCTTCATCAGCGCCAGCAATTCGGCGATCTCGTCACGGGTCTCGTCGGAATCCGGTGCCGGAGGCGGATCGACCTTGATCTCCTTCTCCCAACGAAGCCCGGCGAACTCGGGAAGGATCGCGAGGCCGACGTAATCGGGATCCCAATATCGCCGCGGAAACGATTGCACATCGGTCAGGATCTTGGCCCGCCCTTCCGTCAGACCCGGCTGCTCCGGATCGAACAGGAACTCCGGAAGAAACGGCATATCGTAAAAGCAGTTGCCCATGCGCTTCCCCTTTTCAGTTCGAGCCGGTTACTCGGGCCACCGAGGCATTGCATCGCTTCAGATGGCACGCTCACTCTGGAAGGCCGGCCTCCACCAGACGTCTCAAAAACGTTTCCCGCGTTTGCGCATTCTGCCAGGGGCATTGCGGCGCATAGACCGACACCCGGAACGACGGCTGTTCTCGGATAAGAGCGCGCGCGATCTCCTGTGCCTCGCTCCGCCGTCCCAGGGCGACGAGGCTTGCCGCCAGAACACGCAAGCCCGCCCTGAAATGCGGGTTCTGTCCCAAGGCCCTGCGATCCCATTCCACGGCCTGCTCATAGGATTCGTCGGCATAATGCGCGAGGCCCAGGAACGACAGATAGTAGAATGCATGCTGATCCGCCGGCGACAGTGCCAATCCGAACGTCGCACGTTCGATGGCCTCTTTGGCGCGGCCCATATAGGCATAGGTGCCGCTGCTGAGGGTCCAGGCCCAGGCGTGGTTTGGAGAGCAGTTGATCGCACGATCGAAAAAGGACGTCGCGGCCACGTAGTCGTGGAAGAGATAGGACTTGATATGGCCGCACAAAGCGAGCGCCAGCGAGTTGGAAGGATCGAGAGCCACGCCGGACGAAGCGAGCTGCCAGGCCTGCTGAGCATCCGCCTCGGGATGCTCGGACCAGCCCTGGCCGATATTGAACACATGCCAGAGCGAGGCATAGGCGTGGGCGGCCGGATATCGGGCATCGGCTTCGATGGCACTGGCAAGGAACCTGCGCGCGCGAAGAAACTGATTGAGGTTCATGCTGTAGAGCAGGTCGATTCCCTGGAGAAGCAGATCGTAGGCATCCATGTTCTCGGGACGCTTCCTGACCGCCCGCGCCAGTTCCGCCTCGCGCACATGGGGCGCGATCGTTCCGACGATCTTGGTCGCGACCCGGTCCTGAATATCGAAGATCGACGTCAGCGCTCCATCGACGTGATCGGCCCAGAGAACGGCGCCGTGCCTGACATCCGTCAATGTGGTCGTGATCCGGACCTGCTCGGCGGCACGCCTGATCGTCCCGGTCAGGACATATCGCACGCCGAGCTTCTTGCCGACGGCGGCAGGCGGCTCGTCTCCCGTATAATCGAGAGTCGAGCCGCGGCTGATGACCATCACGTCGCGAAGACTCGCGAGGGCGCCGATGATGTCTTCGATCATTCCCTGAGCGAAGTAGTCGGTCGCGCCGGCGCTGTTCAAGGTGCGGAAAGGCAGCACGGCGACGGAGGGAAGCCGCGTCCGCTTGTGATAGGGTCTGGCGAAGACGGGCAGATGCTCGAACCCTGACGACCGGATCGCGAAGGCATGGGTCGGACTATGGAGATTTTTCAGCCGCAGATGACCGAGATCATCCGCGACGAGGTCGATCACGCCTTGCACCTGCGACAGGAGCGCCCGGGAGATGACGATGCCGCCCGGAGCGGCAACCTGCTGGAGGCGGGCGGCGGTGTTCACCGCATTGCCGAAGATATCGTGCTCCTCGACGATCACGCTGTCGATGGTCGCACCGATCCGGAACAGGATTCTGGCCTCAGCGGCTTCGGGCGCCTGAGCCTGCGCCAGGGTTTCCTGCAGCGACAGGGCGCATCTGACCGCGTCCTGTCCGCTGTCGAACGATGCCAGAAAGCCGTCCCCCGTGTTCTTCACGATCCTGCCGTTATTGGAGGCGACGAGCGGCTCGATCACCGTCGACCACAATCGCATCAGGTGCCGATGCGTGTCCTCCTCGGCCGTATCCATCATGCGGCTGTAATCGGCGACATCGGCGCAGAGGACAGCAAGGACCCGTCGATCCAACGCTCGGTCATCCTGCGCGGGTGAGACCATGATCGGCCGCCTGATGATATGCAGGTGATAATACAGATCCGGGATCAGACTGTCAGTGTACCTCCGATGGACTATGCGGAGCGATGCCCGGCATCAACGCTCCGCAGAACCCTGTGCGACGGAATAACGGAGCGATCGTCGGATCGCGCCGCTTTCGAGCGGCGACGCGCATGAACTGCGCGGCGCGCTCGTCACTGCACGGAACGAAGCGACCTGAATCCCGCACGAACCTCCTGCGAGAAGAACTCAGGCTGTTCCCAAGCCGCGAAGTGCCCGCCTTTCGGGAGCCTGTTGTAGTGCACGAGCTTGGGATAGGCCTGCTCCGACCAGCTCTTCGGCGCCTGATAGAGCTCGTCGGGAAATACGCTGACGGCTGTCGGAACGGTGACGCCCTTGACGCTGAAGAACGGCCCCTTGTTCTCCCAATAGAGACGGGCTGCGGAGATGGCCGTGTTGGTCAGCCAGAACAGAGTGATGTTGTCGAGCACGTCGTCCGGCGTCAGCCCTTCCGGTTGTCCGTCGACGGAACGCGCGATCATCTCGTAACTCGCGGGATCGTGATCGATCATGAAAGCCGCGAGGCCGACGGGAGAATCCGCAAAGCCCGTCAGCGTCTGCGGCCGGTCGCCCATCAGGATCGCGTAGCCGATATGCTTGTAGAAGGAGGCGATCTGCTCGCAGGCGCGGGTTTCCTCCTCGCTCATCCCGGCGGGCACGGGCTCGCCGGCCAGAAGCGCCTTGTCGATGGCGGGCGGAACGACGCCGGCCATGTTGGTATGGATGCCGATGAGACCCGAGGGTTTCTTCAGCGCGATCTGATCGACGACGATCGCACCCCAATCGCCGCCCTGCGCACCGTATCGCGTGTATCCGAGACGCTTCATCAGTTCGATATAGGCGCTTGCGATGCGCGTCGGGTCCCACCCCGTCCCCGTCGGCTTGCCGGAAAAGCCGTAACCGGGCATCGACGGGATCACCAGATGGAACGCGTCGGACGCGCTGCCGCCATGCGCCGTGGGATCGGTGAGAGGTCCGACGATCTTCAACTGCTCGATGATCGATCCGGGCCATCCATGTGCCACGAGGAGCGGCAGGGCATTTTCATGTTTGGAGCGGACATGAATGAAATGAATGTCCAATCCGTCGATCTTGGTGATGAAGTTCGGCACCGCGTTGAGCCTGGCCTCGATCTTGCGCCAGTCGTATTTGGTTGCCCAATGTCGCGCGAGCTTCTGGATCGTCGCGAGCTGCACGCCTTGCGTGGAATCCCTGACCGTCTCCCGGTCGGGCCATCGTGTCGCCTCGACGCGCCGGCGCAATTCGACGAGGTCCGCTTCAGGAATGTTGATATGGAACGGGCGGATCGCGTCGCCCTCGGCTGCTTTCGGTTTGCCCTTGCGGAGAACGTCGGCCGCGATTGCGCCGGCGGAGGTTGCTGCGGAAGGCTTGTTCGGAAGTGAGGGATTCGGCATCGATCAATCTCCATGCGTTCCGGTCGCCACAGGTGGCGAGAGACAGGACTCGGACGATCACGAGACTTCTGGCCTTGTGCACACGTCACCGCGGAGCGGTCGCTTGGGACCCTTCTCACATGTCGATGGAGGCCGAGGCGCCTGCGAACAGGCCCTTCTTCCGCGGATTACACAACCACTCGGTTCAGGAGCGACGTCGGCAAAGCTGTCGATCAAAAGCGGCCCGTCGGAGCCGAGGTTCAACGCAGAACCTTGATTGGGCGGGGAGGATACGCCTCACGCGCCACACCGGCAAGCGAAGCCATGGCGCCGGCGCCTCACTCATTCGCATCCGGCTTCGCCTGCAGGGAGCGCAGGAGATTGTCGCGAATGCCGGCCACGGACTTCTGCACGGTGGAAAAGTCCCCGCCGAGTCCGGTAGCCTCCACCAGCGCGATCGTGGGATCCTCGGCAAGCAGATCGCGACCGGCAGGCGTCAGCGTCACCCGCACCTGCCGCTCGTCGGCAGGATCGCGATGGCGGCGGACATAGCCCGTCGCCTCGAGCTTCTTGAGGATCGGGGTGAGCGTATTGGATTCCAGAAACAGCTTCTCGCCGAGTGCGCTGACGGTCTGGCCATCCTCTTCGGATAGCGCCACCAGGGCGATGTACTGCGTATAGGTCAGGCCAAGCTTGTCCAGGATTGGCTTGTAGGCCCGGCCGAAGGCTAGGTTCGCCGAGTAGATGGAGAAGCACAGGAAGTTCGAGAGCTTTCTGCCCTCCCCGCTCGCCGGCGGAGAACCGTCCGGGTGCGTGTCCGGTTTCCGGGATTTCGGTGTCTTGGGGTTCAAACTCTCTGACATGGGCCGATCCGTGTTGGGTGCCCTCAATATAAATCGCACGCGATTAAATCGGAAGGGCTTGACATCCCATCGTGAGGTCTTTATTTGCATCGTATCCGAATTAATCGGATACGATTTAAATTGCTCAGAAAGGATATCGCCATGACTGCCAAGGTTCTCTTCACCGGAAAGACCCACAACACCGGCGGCCGCGACGGCGGCACTCGCAGCAGCGACGGCTTCCTCGACCTCAAGCTGGCACAGCCGCACCCCGCAGCCGAGAACCTGTTCGGCGCGGCCTGGTCGGCCTGCTACATCGGCGCGCTCGAGGTTGCCGCCGGCCAGAAGAAGATCGCCCTTCCCGCACAGACGGCGGTCGACGCCGAGATCGATCTCGCAGCCGAGGGCGGTGCCTATTTCCTGCGCTCCCGCCTCAATGTCAGCCTGCCGGGCCTCGACCGGGAGGTCGCGCAGGCGCTGATCGAGGCGGCGCACGCCATCTGCCCCTATTCCAAGGCGACGCACGGCAACATCGCCGTCGAGACCAACCTGGTCTGAACCAAGCCTGCCGGGCCTGCTTCCACGGCGGGCCCGGCTTCATCTTGTGACGACCCGCGCACGCGAGACACACCCCGTGAGTGAGAGTAGGATCGCAGGATCGCCTCCGAGGAAAAGCGATGCGGGTCGTCGACCATACGGGCCAAGCGCAGGAGCAGTGGCGGCCGGGCGTGCTCACACGTATGCGCATCTCGGCTCCGACCGGCTCCACGCAACTCTGCGTCTTCGAGCAATGGTGCGATCCCGGCTGCGGCGCACCTCCTCATCGACATTCCGTCGAGGAGGTGTTGACGGTGCTCGACGGCTCCGCCGAAATCTGGGTCGGCGATGAGCGTATCATCGTGCCAGCCGGTCAATCCGTGATCGTTCCGCCAGGCCAACGACACGGCTTTCGCAACATCGGCGCGTCAGTGCTTCATCTGGAAGCGATCCTCGCCGCACCGATGTTCGATCCGGTCACGCAGCGGGAGTAAAGCACGCATTTCGCAGCGGCGCCCCCGCGAAATCCCAAAGCCGCCTCGGTCAAATGCCAAGCTTGCCAAATCCTGTGCGAGACACGGGCGGCCGCGCCGATATCTCGAAACTCAAGCAGTTGTGATGGCCAAACGCCGTTCCAGAGACTGGCAAGCAGCCTATAATTCAAGGCTGAGCTGCGCCGAGTGGACGGTACCGGGAGGCCCCAATGAAGACGTGCGTGATAGCCCTATCGTTTTTCATAGTGGCCACCAGTGCGCAGGCTCAATCACGCCCCTCGACGACGAACATGTCGTGCAACGCAAGCCGTCAGCTGGTATTTTCGAGAGGTGCCATCGTCCTGGGCACCGGCGGCCAGACCTATGACCGCTTCGTCCGCGACCGTACCTTCTGCCAGATGACGGAATATGCGCAGTCGGCCTTTGTACCGAGCCTCGAAACGCCGACCTGCTTCGTCGGTTACCGCTGCAAAGAAGGCCCGCGCGATTGGTGGGATTGAGGATAGACTCGCACGCTCGCGATTTAATCCGGGCGCATGTCCGGGTTTCACCCGATACCAAGCCCCGATTCCCCTTACTAGACTGCGCGCCGCAGCCTACGGACTTGAGCTTCGTCGATGCTTGCCCATTTGGTGAGCCGGAGCGGTCCAGAGATCGACGCCGGACGGGGGATATGGAATGATCAAGATCGGGCAGCTCGCATGCGCAATCGCCCTGTCGGGTGCCCTGCTCTCGACGGATGCCGGTTTCGCGCAATCGCCCGCGGCAGGCGCGGCCAGGCCCAACATCGTCTTCATCCTGATGGACAATCTCGGCTATGGCGAGGTGGGCGTCTATGGCGGGGGCGTTACGCGCGGAGCGCCGACGCCCCGCATCGACCGCCTGGCGTCCGAAGGCACCCGGCTGACCAACTTCAACGTCGAGGCGCAATGCACGCCGAGCCGCTCGGCGATCCTGACCGGTCGTTTCTCCATCCGCTCCGGCACGCATTCCGTGCCCATCGGCGGTGGGCTCGAAGGCCTGACGCAATGGGAGCGCACCATCGCCGAATGCCTCTCGGACGGCGGGTATGCCACGGCGGCCTTCGGCAAATGGCATCTCGGCAGCGAGCCGGGCCGGCTGCCCAACGATCAGGGCTTCGACGAATGGTACGGCATTCCCCGCACGACGGACGAGGCGTTCTGGCCGTCCGAGCCGCAGGCACGGGCGGCGGATGTGGAGTTCCAGTCAGTGATGGAAGGGCGCAAGGGCGAGACGAGCCGTAAACTGCAAGTCTACGATCTGGAGCAACGGCGTCTGATCGATGCCGAGGTCGCACGCCGGACGATCGACTTCATGAAACGCAGCCGCGATGCAGGCAAGCCGTTCTATGCCTATGTGCCATTCACGCTCGTGCATTTCCCGACGCTGCCGAACCCGGCCTTCGCGGGCAAGACGGGCTACGGCGATTTTCCCGACGCCCTCGCCGAGATGGATGCGAATGTCGGTCAGATCCTCGACGCCGTCGACGGCTTGGGCCTCCGCGACAACACCATCGTGGTGTTCACCAGCGACAACGGCCCGGAGGCGACCTGGCCGTGGCAAGGCTCGTCCGGTCCGTGGCGCGGCTATTACTTCACGCACATGGAGGGTTCGCTGCGCACGCCGTTCATCATCCGTTGGCCGGATCGGATTCCGGCTGGGCGGGTCAGCAACGAAATCATGCACGAGGTCGACACCTTCACGACCTTCGCTGCTATGACGGGCGCCAAAGTGCCGACGGACCGCCCCATCGACGGCGTCGACCAAAGCGAGTTCCTGCTCGGCAAGTCGGAGACCTCCAAGCGCGAGGGCTTTCCGGTATTCGTGGCCGACCGGCTGGAGGCCGTGAAATGGCGGAACTGGAAGCTGGTGTTCTACGACGAGCAGCGGGACTGGTGGACGCCGCCGACGAAGCTCGGGTCGCCGAAGGCCTTCGATCTCATCACCGATCCGAAGGAGGAATATCCGGCAACGGCTCTGCGAAACACGTGGAATGCGGGACCGGCCATGAACATCGTCGTGGAGTTCGAGAAAAGCCTGAAGCAATACCCGCCGATCGCTCCGGGCACGCCCGATCCCTATCGCCCGCCGGGTTGAGCGGCCTCATTCGATGACCATGTCGGCGCCGCTGATCAGCGACGGCGGGATCGTGATGCTGAGGGCCTTTGCAGTCTTCAGATTGACGACCAGCTCGACCTTCGTGACGAGCTGCACGGGAAGGCTGGAAGGCTTTTCCCCGTTCAGGACCCGCCCGGCATAGTTCCCGGCACGCCGATGCGACTGGATGAAGTCGCCGCCGTAACTCATCAGGCCGCCTGAAGCGGGAAAGTCGCGGGACTGGGTAACAGCGGGCATTGAATAGCGCAGGCACAAATCGGCCAGCTTCGTGCTGCGGAAGGCGAAGTAGGGATCCGAGGTGAAGACGAGCCCTCCCGCCTGCGCCTGGGTGGCGGACAGGAACATCGCCTCGAATTCTCCCTCGGTGCTGGCATTCATCACATGGAGCTGCACCCCGAGCGCCTCGGCCGCCATCTGGAGGTTTCTCACCTGCGAGCCGGAGGTCGGGCTGGTCGGGTTGACGGCAACGCCGAAAGACGACGCGGTCGGCCGCAGCTCGTGCATGAATTCCAGCCGCTTGCGCGAGACCTCCACGCTCAAACTCGACACGCCCGTGATATTGCCTGCCGGCCGCGACAGGCTGTCGACGACGCCGAGCGCGACCGGATCGCCGCCCATCTCGAACACGATGGTGATCGTCTTCGTCGCCGCTTTCGCAGCGACTGCCGAGGGCGCGCCGCCGGACGCGACCAGCACGGAAATGTTCCGGCCGGCGAGATCCGCGGCAAGCGACGGCAGGCGATCGTATTTGCCATCCGCCCAGCGGTATTCGATCGCCACGTTGCGGCCCTCGACATAGCCGACATCGGCAAGACCTTCCCGGAAGGCCTTGAGTCGGCTTTCGAACGGCACGGGGGATTCCGGGGCGAGATATCCGATGACGGGCATCGCCGGCGATTGCGCACGCGCGGGAAGCGTCGATGCCGCCGCAGCGCCGAGCCAGGCAAGGACATCGCGCCGTCTCATTCGTTTGGCATCCCGTGAACCGATGATGCGGGATGGGACCATATTCCGAAAGCCATCATCCGGTCACCTCGAAGGTTTCATCGGCAGCAGACGACTTCAGCGATCATAGCGGCAATGCCCGTGTCACGAAACCGCTTTGAAGGATGCGGCTCAAGCCGCATCGGGCCGCTCGGCGTATGCGACGTGATAGACGAGGAACTCCTCGTCATATCCCTTGAGCCGGCGCATCCCCATCGGATTCAGAACCCGCTGACCTTCGACGGCCTCCGCAACCGTCGCATCCGCAAGTATTTCGCGATCGGCCGCCGATGCGCACAGGCGCGCGGCGAGGTTCACGACGCTGCCGATGGCGGTGTAGTCGAACCGGCTCTCGTAGCCGATCCGTCCGACCGTGGCCGGGCCCATGGCCAATCCCATCCCGAAGCCGATCCGGTAACCGCGCCGCTGCCAGCCGACGATGAGCTTCTGCACGCAAAGCTGCATCTCCACCGCGAGATCGACGGCCCGCAGCGCCGGCTCCGCCACGGGGACGGGAGCGTTGATGAGCAGCATCAGCCCATCACCCGAAAAGCTCGTCAGAGTCGCGGCGTATTTGGTGATGATCCAGCCAAGCGCATCGTAATATTCCGACAGGACGCTCATCACCTCCTCGGGCGTCGCCCTGGCCGAAAAGGCGGTGAAGCCGCGCAGGTCGCCGAAGATCGTCACCACCTCGGTGCGCCGGCCCTCGAGCACGTCGTCGTCGCCCGTGCGGTCGACCAGTTCCGCAACCTGCGGCGCGAGGAAGCGCTTGAGCTTCGCGATCCGTTCCTGGCGCTCCTGTGACACGGCGAGTTCTGTCGCCATCGCGTTGAAGCTCTCCGCCAGCCGCTGAAGCTCGTCTCCCGTTTCGATATGGATGCGATGGTCGAATTGCCCGGCGCCGATGCGTTCGGTGCCGTCCTCGAGAAGATGAATCGGCTTGGTCATGCGGCTCGCGAGGACATAGGCCAGCAGACCGGCGAAGGCGGCGCCGGCGAGAAGGAGCCCGACCGTTCGCCACAGGGCTGCATAGATCGGGCCGAAGGCCTCGGAAAGAGGCTGTTCGACCACCACGGTCCAGTCAGGGCCGGCAACCGGCGCGGCGGCGGCCGCAACCGCAATGCCTTCGGCGTCCCAGCCCGTCGCGACATCGGCACCGGCGCGCCCGATCGCCTCCCTGAGTTCCCGGAAGGGCGCGAGCGTCGCCTCGTCCGCGCCCCGCAGCACGAGACTGATATCGGGATGGGCCACGAGCCGCCCGGGCCTGTCCAGAACGAAGGCATGGCCCGTCTCGCCGATCTTGATGGACGAGATCACGTCCCAGATCAGCTTCAGGTTCACCTCGGCGACAACAATGCCGACGGAGGGCCGGTTGCCGGCCATCGCAATCGTCATGTAGGGCTCGGAATCGCGGTAATAACGCACCTCGCCGTACCAGAGCCGGTTCGCGCGGGCGCCAGTCACGGCCTCGTCGGCGGAGCGGTCGGTACGCGTCTCGGTTCTGTTCAACCCGATGCGCGAGACATAGAGGCGTTCGCGCCCGGCACCGTCGAGGAGCGTGAGATTGACGATGGCCGGCACCTGCCGCAGCAGGCGCAGGGCATCGATCCGCCGCCTCTCGTCCGGCTCCTCTGCCCAGGGAAGCTGAACCAGCCAGCCGAGCTGGTTGGTGATGTCGTCGAGAAAGCCCTGGATCCTGGCCCCGGCCGAGCGCGCCTCGACTCCCAGGAGCTGGTCGAGGGTCGCCCTCTGGTCGCGATAGCCGAACCAGGCCTCGCTGACGCCATTGGTCGCGAGGGGAATGACCACCGCCAGAAACAGCACGAGGAAATATTTCTGGAAGAGGCCGCGGATCCGGAGACGCTGCCTGGTCATGAGCGCTTCGGCCGATCGCGACGGAAACGGGCCGGGATCGCACGCGGCACCGACAGGGTAGGCAAAGCGATCATGGTGAGCCCTCGCCCCGCTTCCATCGCATTCCTTCGAATATGAGGCGAGGCGCGGCACGCTGCCAGTGGTTTGTCTCGGAAGGCGGGTCCACTTTCACGCACGATGCGCTAGGCTGCGCGACGAAGCATCATTGCCGGACAGAGGGAAGCATGACCGCACGGGACTTATTCGATCTTTCCAGCAAGACGGCGCTGGTCACCGGTTCATCGGGCGGCCTGGGCCTGTCCATCGCCCGCGGGCTTGCCGAGGCCGGCGCGGCGGTCATCCTCAATGGCCGCGACGAGGCGAAGCTCGCCGGTGCCGTGCGGGAGCTGAGCACGGCCGGGCATCAGGTCTCGGCGAGCGCTTTCGACGTATCGGACGAGAGCGCGGTCACGGCGGCCTTCGACGGCTTCGACCATGCCGGCATCTCCATCGACATCCTCGTCAACAATGCCGGCATTCAATTGCGCAAGCCGATGGTGGATCTCGCGGCCGACGAATGGCGCAAGGTGCTGGAAACCAACCTCACCAGCGCCTTCCTGGTCGGGCGCGAGGCTGCGAGGCGCATGATCGCGCGCGGCGACGGCGGAAAAGTCATCAATATCGGTTCGCTTGCGAGCGAGGCAGCGCGCGCGACCATTGCCCCCTACACGGCCGCGAAGGGCGGCATCAAGATGCTGACCCGCTCCATGGCGGCCGAGTGGGCGCAGCACGGCATCCAGGCCAACGCCATCGGCCCCGGCTACATCGTCACCGAGATGAACAGAGCCCTCGCCGAGGATGCGAAATTCGACGCCTGGGTGCGCGGCCGTACGCCATCCGGACGCTGGGGCGTGCCGGATGACCTGGTCGGCGTTTCCGTGTTCCTGGCCTCCGCCGCGTCGGCCTATGTCAACGGCCAGATCATTTATGTCGATGGCGGCCTGCTCGCGGTGCTGTGAGCGCAACCGTCATTGACTTGGTTGAGCAGCGGCATTGCTTGCTGCCACGCGCCAAACGGCGTTGCCGGCATCGTCCGCGACGAGCAGTGCGCCGGTGCCGTCGATGGCGACTCCCACCGGCCGCCCGCGGGCCTGGTCACCGTCCAGGAACCCGGTGACCACGTCCTGCGCCTTGCCCGCCGGCTTGCCGTTCTCGAAAGGCACGTAGACCACCTTGTAGCCGTTGAAGGCGTTGCGGTTCCAGCTGCCGTGCTCCCCGATGAAGGCGCCGCGCCTGTACTGCTCCGGCAGAGACGAATTCATGGAGAAGGTCAGGCCGAGCGCCGCCACGTGGCTGGACAAGGCGTAGTCCGGCTTGATCGCCTTCTGCACCATATCCGGCCGCGGCGGATGCACCCGCTCGTCCACGTGATTGCCGAAATAGCTCCAGGGCCAGCCGTAGAAGGCGCCCTCCTGCACGGAGGTCAGGTAATCCGGCACGAGATTGGGCCCGAGTTCGTCGCGCTCGTTCACCACGGTCCACAGGACACCGGTTTCGGGATGGATGCTCAGGCCGTTGGGATTGCGCAGGCCCGAGGCGTAGAGGCGCGATGCGCCCGTCGCGCGATCGACCTGCCAGATGGCCGCCCTGCCCTTCTCGGCCTCGATCCCGCGCTCCGCGGCATTCGAGTTGGAGCCGACCGAGGCGTAGAGGAAACGCCCGTCCGGACTGATCGCCAGATCCTTGGTCCAGTGATGGTTGATCGGCCCGCCGGGAAGTGGCGCGAGCTCCTTCGGCGGAGCCGTGATCGACGTCTGTCCGAGCTGATAGGGATAGGCCAGGATCGCGTCGGCGGCGGCGACGTAGAGCGTGCCCTCGTGCCAGACGACGCCGAAGGGCGAGTTCAGGCCTTTGAGCAACTCGTGCCGCTCATCGACCTGGCCGTCGCGGTTCGTGTCCCGCAGGAGCGTGATCAGGTTGCTTTCCTTCGGCGGCCCGCCACCGCCGCCCTTGGCCATCGCCATGATCCATTCGCGGATCACGTCCTTGGGCCGCGGCAGCGGCTTGCCCTCCGGCGCGCGTGACTGCACGACGAGAACGTCGCCGTTCGGCAGGGTGCGCACCACGCGCGGGTTGACGAGATCCTTGGCAAACGCGGTTACGGTCATCCCTTGTGGGACCGTCGGTGTCTGCCCCTCCTTCCAGCCGACGACCTCGGCCACCTTCAGATCGGGCAGGAGTTCCGTGCTGGGCTCGGGCACAACCGGATCGGGGCCGATCTGGCTGGCGACGTCGAAGTTGGAACCGGTGTCGCTGCAGCCGATGAGAGCAAACGCCAAGAGGCTCGATCCGACGAGAGCGGAGGCGCGATTCAGGTGGAAGCGGTCAGTCATGATAGCGCACTCCCACGCTGTGATTGTGAACGAGCGAAGTGCCGAACCAGACCGTGACGAGCATGGCCAGCACGGTCAGCGCCGAGAGGGTCAGGCCCCAGGGCACGACCGCCGTCCAGCCGTCGGCCGTGTGAACGAGATTATTGAGGAAGGCCAGGATCAGCACGACGAGGGTGCCGATGATGGTCGGCAAGGCAAACCTGACGATGCGGAGGCCGAAGCGGACCGGGACATAGACGGCACCGTAGAGCGCGGCGATGACACCGAACGTGATGCCGGCCAGCAGAAGCCAGGCCGAGAACTCCAACCACATGAGATTCGACGTGCGCCAATAGGCGATATCGGTCGCAAGCGCGAGCGTGAAGCAGGCGATGGGGAATGACGCCAGCAGCCTGTGAATCACATGCCCGGCGACGGCAGCGGTCGATCTCGGGGGCGGAGCATATGGCGGCATTGAACCTCTCTCGAGTCGATGAGACTCTATGTCTACGACCGATGACCGCTTAAGTTCCTGAGTTACGCTTCGCGGCATCGTTTCCGGCCATCACTCAACCGTTACCTGCACGCTCATGGGGCATGGCCGAGCCCACTGCTCGGCAGACGATTGACCTGCCATGCGGCGACCTAAATCTATCTCGACGACGCGGGCCGCAGGGTTCGCGGGCGGGGGGCGTTCCACTTTGGACAATCGGAGATCTTCGAATGACCAGCGTCGACGATGTGGGAAAAACGATGCTCCGCAACAAGCTTCTCGGCCGATGGGCCGCCGAGAGGCTGGGAATGACGGGGGAGGACGCCGAGGCCTATTCGGATGACCTCGCGAGGGCCACGGTCGATCCGGTGCGCTGCGATGTCTTCAGCAAAATCCGCAAGGATTTCGATGACGCCGGCGTGGATCAGTCGGACGAGCGCATCCTGAGCGTGATGACCGAACTCATGCTCAAGGCCGGAAGCCTGATGCCGGGAACGCGAGGAGATTCCGCCGATTCGGCAGCCGTGATGATCGCACGCAATCTGATGTCGCATTGAGGCCGGAACCCGATCCGGCGAGCAGGCTCAGGCCGCGCCGGCCATGGGGGTCGACCGGGTGCGCTCCTGCGACGGCGTCGCGCCCGTCCAGCGCTTGAAGGCGCTCGTAAAGGCGCTGACCTCCTGGAAACCGAGCAGCCAGGCGATCTGCGAGATCGAAAGCGTCGCATCCTCCAGATAGCGCAAGGCGAGATCCCTGCGCAGGTCTTCCAGAATTTCGGTGAAGGACACACCCTCTGCGGCGAGCCGGCGCGTGAGCGTCCGGCGGCTCACGCCAAGCGCTTCGGCAATGTCGCCCATCTGCGCCCGCCCATGCGGCAGGAGCGGTGCGACGGCGTTCTCCACGAGCGCGCGCATGGGGCTTGCCGGCGTGGGCCGGCGGGCCAGGATCTCCTCGCAATATCCGATCAGGATCTCGTTGAGATGATGGTCGGCGCCGACGAAGGGACAGGCGGCGACGCCTCGTGCGAACGTAATCTCGTCGCGCTCGGCACCGAAGCCGACTTTGCAGCCGAAGAACGCATCCTGCTCGTCGGATGATGCGCCGCGGGGCTGTGCGAGCCTGACGCGGATCGGCCTCAGTGGCACCTCTGTCACGTGCCGGCAGACCCTCACCAGAGCCGTTGCCCAGAACTCCATCTGATGGCGATCGGAGTGTCGCGGCACCCCGACGTAATTGATCTGCACGCTCAGGTCGCTCGCCATCCGGCAGTGAACCTTGACGCATTCGTTGCTCACCCCGCTATAGCGGGCAGTCCGGGTGAGAGCCTCCCCAAGCGTCGCAGACGAGGCGAGGACGTAATAGAGCAGGCCGATTTCCCGGAGATCGAAATCCTCGGCGAGGTGGAAGCCGAGGAGGTCGTCCCCGACCGCGCCCGCCACGAGATTCAGGAGCGCGATCTGGTTCTCGGCGCCGATGCGAACATGGCTATCCTCCAGGAGGGCGCGGGTGAGACCCGCCTTTTGCACCAGGGGTTCGGGGTCGATGCCGGCCGAGACGGCGCGGGCCACCGCGAGGCGGGCAATCCCCCCGCTCGCAGTCGGCGGCATGGTGCCGAGCACCTTGGACGGATGGTACATTGTCTCCACTCCTCCCGATGCTGCGTTCTCCGCTGCCGTCGCGATGGCCCGTACAGACAAATCAATGGCCAAGGATAGCAAGACCGAAGCCCTCTGTCGCGGGTAGGAAGGTGGAATCGACGGTAACTTCGCGCAGGGGCTGCGGACCGCCCAACCCCGACGCATTCGGCTGCCCGGTCAGCCGGAGTTCGTGCAACCTAGGGAGATCGAATGCCTCAGCCTGAAGCGATGGCCGCCCGCGCGCTCTGCCCGGCGCTGGATGCCGATTGGATCGAGCAGAAGATCATCCGCTCCTATGTGCGGCTCGCCATGGAACCGCACGACGAGGATGGCTGCCGCGCCGTCACGCTTGTCCGCCGTGGCGGCCTGGAGGTGCGCCTGATGGAAGTGCCGAGCGACCAGATGATCGGGCTGCCGGCATTCTGGCTCGAGCTCCGCTCGCAGATGACGGGGGCGACCATCGACAGTCTCGGCTGCTACGAGTTCGACGAGGACGAATTGTCGGCCGCCGTCATGTTCGTCCAGGACGCGACGCACCGGCTGCCGCTCCTTCATTGACGGCAGCCTCGCTGTCGCTCGTCGCCCGGAGCGATCCCATGAAACCCCTCCCGCGCCGTATCGACCTCATAGAAGGTGCCTTCTGCGGCGGTCTGGCGGGACTGCTTCTGTTCGTCGTCGTCGACGTTCTGATGGTCTCGGCGGATCTAACCTTGGACGTCGACCCCGTCACCTATTTCCTGACAGGAGTCGCCGTCTCGGTCCTCGGCGGAATCCTGCTGGCGCTGGCCCTGGTCCGCTTCTGGAACCGGTATCTTTCGAAAGCCGCTCGCGGCGAGGGCGAGAGTGAGAGCGAAAAGGAACGTTGAGGCATCGAAACGAGATCACGGGAAATTTCAGTAACGTCATGATTTCAGTTTGCGCGATCCCGTGGCGCATGAGGCCCGGCCGGACAGGCTGGGAACCGATGGGAGGTGAGCCCCGGCATTCCTTCGGTCATCGACGATATTCCGGCGCGTAGGGGCAAGTTGCGTACCAGTGCCGGAACCCCGCCCGTCCGAAAGGCAGCCTTCAAGAGCGCCATCAACCGGACGGGCGGGATCTCTTCTTTCAGCTGAAGCCCGCAATCGCCGCAGTGCCCGCGAACGTGATCCGCTTCGCCGAAGTTTGCCTATGACGCAGACAGGTCCAGCCGGAGCTGGGCGGGGTCGATCGCCACTTTCAGCACCGTGCCACCGAAATCCAAAATCAGGACGGGTCTTTCGCCGCTGTGGTCGATTGTCGTGCTCAGAGGCTGCACCGGCACGCTCTTGGCATGGTTCGGCCCGGCATCGGCCGAAAAGCTCCTGGGCGGTTTGCCCCGATGGGTCCGCACCATCTCGTTGAGCAGGTCGGTCACGAGGGGCGTGGAATCCACCGCGCTGAGGAGAATCTCATATTCCTTGCCCGCATCGGCCCGGATGCCGAGAGCCACGATGCTGCCGTCGTCCGCAACCCGGACCCGCCAGGCCTTTGAACCAATCCGCTTGACCAATACCGTTCCTCCGATGCGACGCGGCCATCGATACTCCGACGGACCGTCTCCCTGTCAATCCCGGCAGCGACGTTGAGAGGTTCAGCCCGGATCTTTTAGGAGATCGCCGAGGATCCGGTAGGCCAGCTCGGTGAAATGCAGCTTGTCCGGCCGGTAGGCTGGGGAGCCGGCCTCGATGAGGGCCGCATCGGCATCCAGGTACCGGACGCCGTCGCGCCGCGCGACATCCCGGATGAGACGGTTGGCCTCCAGCCGTGCGGCGTTCCGCGACGCGAAGGCATCGCCCCTCGGCGGAATGGCGATCACGTCGATCCGGGCACCGGGCCAGACCTCTGCAAGCGTCCTGACGATTTCAGCGATGCCGGCAGCGATGGCGCAGGGCTGATTGTCGCCCGCGATGTTGTTCGTTCCGGCCAGAAGCACGACCCGCCTCGGACGGTAAGGTGCCAGGGCCAAATCCCGCAGCCTCCAAAGCACGTTCTGGACCTTGTCTCCGCTGATGCCGAGATTCCAGATGCGGGCTTGTGCAAAAGCCTCCCCCGCCCATGCCGGATCCCAGCCTCGGACGAGACTGTCGCCGATCATGACGACATCCGCCGATGTCGGCGGATTGGCCTTGAGAGCCAGATGCTCCCGCACGCGCGCGGCCACCTGCGCGGGAGCGGGCGTCGTCGTGACGATCAGGTCGGCCTGCGGACAGGCCGGCCCTCGGGCACCGCCCTCCTCGGCTCGCGAGGACAGAGAAAACGCAAGGATCGGCACTGCCGCGATGCAGATCGATCGTGCCGATAGGGGCTTGCGCATTGATCGCCTCGCCGGATCTCAAGCCGGTGCCAGCGCATCGGCGGATGGTTGCTCCTGCCGGGCGCTCTTTGCCGTCATCCTGTCCAGGAGGGCGAGCGTATCCTTGTGATCCGCCCTGATCGACAGGGCCCGCTGGCACAGGGCCATGGCGGTGGCGGCGCGTCCCTTCTTGAAACAGGCCTTCGCAAGCGTATGCAGGTATTGCGGCGATTTTCCCCGGCTTCTCCGCAGCATCCTCTCGTCGATGGGACGTCCCTCGAGGAAGTCGACGACGAAATTCTGCAGAACGCCGCCATGCGCGAGAACGAAGGTCGATGGATGATCCGTGTATCTGAGATTCAGGATGCGCGATTTCGGGAAGGACGGGATGACCTCCTGCAGAACGTAGGGCCCGTCGATGGGCTGGAGAGGATCGACCAGGATCAGATGGTCCCGGTCCGGATCGGCGACGTCTTGCAAAGGCAGATGGTTGGTGTCGAACTGATCTGCATATCGCTGCATTCCGACCAGAGCGTAGTAAGCGTGATTGCGGGGCGAGAAGGACAACGCACGCGCGCCGACCGCCGACGCGAAATACAGGGCCGCATATCCGCCCATGCTCGATCCATAGGTGACGACGGCCTTGTAGCGAGGAACGATCTCGGAGACGGCCTGCTTCAGGTCGTCGATCGACAGGTCCTGATACCAGTTCTCCTTGCGCTTCTGAACCGAGATGACGTCGTATCCGCGCTTGTTGAGAAACATTTCGCCGAAGCCCGGGCGATCCACATCGACCGGCCCCATCTCGGTGAAGGCGACGACCACCGTCGCGCTCACGGCCTCCCCCGCCGGACAATAGGAAATCGTCGTAATGCCGTTATCGAAAATACGGCGCTTCATTCCGCTCATCCCCACTCAATCCATTTTGCTCGAACCGTCGGCGCGGATGCATTTCCCTCAAAGGCCATGTCGCTTTCGGGCCGTTCAGTCAGCTTTTCAGAAAATTATTATTGAATATATTTTGATCAATACACAACATCGAGAGCGGTTTTTCTTATTTAATCAATAATTCGAATTTCGAACGAATATTCTTAGAATTCAAATACTATTGATTGGCTTCGCCCAGATCTTGGTGCGTCCGGTCTGATCGTCAGACTTACCTCGTTCACCGCTCTTGCAGCGAGCAAGCGGCACCGACAGGCCACGCTCTGCGTTGTTTGATCATGACGAATCCTCTCAAGCTCGCACCCGCTTCTCCCCAGAAGCGCCCCGGGGTGGTCGCCTCCGCCGCCTATGCCGGCGGCCGACGTGTGGCCGAGATTCCCATCGAGGAGGCGGGGGAATGGTCGCGAAAGCCCGGACACGTGGTCTGGATCGGCCTGCACGAGCCGGACCTCGACCTCCTGCGTCAGCTCCAGAGGGAGTTCAGCCTGCACGAACTCGCCATCGAGGATGCGCTCAAGGCGCATCAGCGGCCCAAGCTGGAGCAATATGGCGACGCCCTGTTCGTCGTCGCGCGCACGGCGCAGATGTTCGACGGTCGCATCGCCTTCGGCGAAACGCATCTCTTCGTCGGGAAGGGCTACGTGGTCTCCGTGCGCCACGGCGCCTCGACCTCCTACAGGCCGGTGCGCGAACGCTGCGAGGCGGCCCAGAAGGCATTCTCGGAAGGAGAGGATTTCATCCTCTATGCCATTCTCGACTTCATCGTCGACAACTACATTCCGGTGATTCAGACGATCCAGGACGAGGTGGAGGAGATCGAGGACAGCATCCTCGGCGAGACCGCGAACCAGTTCCATGTGACGCGGCTCTATCAGCTTCGCCGGGATCTCCTGCGCCTGCGCAATGCCGCCGTGCCGCTCGTGGAGGTCTGCCGCCGCCTCGAGCAGCCGGGACTTCCCGGCGTCGATCCGGCCATGTCTCCCCTCTTCCGCGACGTCTCCGATCATATTCGGCGCGTGCAGGAGGAGATCGAATCCTTGCGCGAAGTGCTCGCCTTCGCCTTCGAGACCAGCCTGATGACGGGACAGGCGCAGCAGACCGAGATCACCCGCAAGCTCGCGTCCTGGGCCGCCATCCTGGCCGTGCCTACCGCCGTTGCGGGGCTATACGGCATGAATTTCGACGTGATGCCCGAGCTTCACTGGAAATACGGGTACGCCCTCGTTCTCGTCGTGATCCTCGCGGTGTGCGGGTGGCTCTACTGGCGCTTCCGCAGGAATGGCTGGCTCTGACCGGACTTCCGCCGGATCCTCAGTAATTCACCTTAGACCGAACCCCGCCTCTCCCGAGCGATCAGGGTTCGCCGGCTCCCTTTTCAGGGTTTCACCCGATGGCCGGCTTCGATGCGGTTCCTAAACTAGGACTACGTGGCTTCGAGCGCCCCGTCGCATCGACCGGCGGGATGACGACGGCAGGCGCCTATCGACGGGCATCGATCCCGACGATGCTCGCGCCATTGCAACGACGACCATGGATGGAAGGAGCATTGCATGTCTGAGGATACGGCGAACACCCATTCCGACAGCGGCTTCAGCCGCCGCTCGCTTCTCACCGGATCGACGGCGCTCGTCGCGGCCGCTGCGGCGATCAGTGCATCATCGCAGGCCGTCGCTCAGGCGCAGACGCCGGCTCCGGCTCCAGCGGCGGGCACCGGAACCGGCAGGCCGCCGAACATCCTCGTCATCTTCGGCGACGATATCGGCGTCCCGCAGATCAGCGCCTATACGATGGGCATGATGGGCTACCGCACCCCCAACATTGACCGCATCGCGGCGGAGGGTGCGATCTTCACCGATTCCTACGGCCAGCAGAGCTGCACCGCCGGTCGCGCCTCCTTCATCCTCGGACAGGAGCCGTTCCGCACCGGCCTTCTCACCATCGGCATGCCGGGAGATCCCCACGGCATCGCCGACTGGATGCCGACCATCGCCGATGTCCTCAAGACCAGAGGCTATGCGACCGGCCAGTTCGGCAAGAACCATCTGGGCGATCAGGATCAGCATCTTCCGACCAAGCACGGCTTCGATGAATTCTTCGGCAACCTGTATCACCTGAATGCCGAGGAGGAACCGGAAGGCTATTTCTATCCGAAGGACCCGGCCTTCCGCAGGCAATACGGGCCGCGCGGCGTCATCCGCTCCAGCGTCGACGGGCGCATCGACGACACCGGGCCGCTCACGACGAAACGGATGGAGACCGTCGACGAGGAGTTCCTCGCGGCGGCCAAGGACTTCATCGACCGGCAGCACAGGGCGAGCAAGCCGTTCTTCGTCTGGTTCAATGCCACCCGTATGCATGTCTTCACGCATCTCAAGCCCGACAGCGTCGGCAAGACTGGCAAGGGACTTCATGCCGACGGCATGGCGGAGCACGACGGTCATGTCGGACAGCTGCTGAAGCAGCTCGACGATCTCGGCATCGCCAACGACACCATCGTCCTCTACACCACCGACAACGGCGCCGAGCTGGCCCTGTGGCCCGACGGCGCCATGACGCCGTTCCACGGCGAGAAGGGCACCACATGGGAGGGCGGCATGCGCATTCCGATGATGGTGCGCTGGCCGGGCGTGGTGAAGCCCGGCACGCAGATCAACGAGATCGTCACGCTCATGGATTGGATGCCCACCTTCGCCGCGGCGGCGGGCATTCCGAACATCAAGGAATCCATGAAAACCGGCTTCGCCGCAGGGACGAAAAACTTCAAGGTCCATCTCGACGGATACGACCTGACCGGCCTGTTGAAAGGCGAGGCGAGGAACCCGCCGCGCGATACCATGTATTACTTCGATCAGGGCGGCAACCTGAACGCCATCCGGTGGAACGACTGGAAGCTGAGCTTCGCCGTCGCCAGCGAAGGCAACATCGCCACCGCGCTCCGAGAAACCCCGAGCTGGGCCAATATCGCTAACCTGCGCATGGATCCCTACGAGCGCGGCATGAAGGAAGGCGGCGGCGCGATCGAATTCCTGGCGCGGAACATGTGGCTGCTGGTCCCGATCCAGGGCAAGATCAAGGAGTTCTTCGCCGATTTCGAGCAATTCCCATATCAGGAGGGCAGCACGCTCAATGCGAGCGGCATCAATTACGGGATGCTGCGTCAGCAGGCAGCCCTGAAGCGTCTCAACGACATCGAGCGCTTGGCGCCGCGATGAGGGAGGACCTCACCCCTCTTGTCTGAAACGACTCACGGATCGGGCGGACAGTTTGTCCGCCCGATCGCATGTGCAGCATGGTCAAAAGACATCCGATCACAAGACGATAGCCACGCGGTTTGGAAAGGCGCACAATTACTGTGAAGAGGAAGGCTCGTGCTCGCGCCTCGGGGAGATGCCCGATCCTCCTCTCCTGAACGTCTCAAGGAGAGCCTCATGCGAATGATGATGGCGGCGATGCTCTGCACCCTGACAATGACTGCTACCGCCCAAGCAGCGATCCGGGAAGAGCAGGTGACCTACCAGGACGGCGGCACCACGATGAAGGGGTTCATCGTCTATGACGACGCGATCACGGCCAAGCGTCCCGGCATCGTCTTGGTCCACGAATGGTGGGGCATCACGAGCCATGTCCGGGGTGAGGCGCAGAAATTCGCGCAGCAGGGCTATACCGCCTTCGTCGCCGACATGTATGGCGACGGCAAGACGGCCGACAATCCGAACGATGCCGGCGCATTGGCGACCCTGGTGATGAAGGATCCCGGGGTGATGGAATCGCGCTTCAACGCCGCGCGGGCCCGGCTCGCCGGACATGCCTCCGTCGACCCGGCCCGCATCGGCGCCGTCGGCTATTGCTTCGGAGGCGCCGTCGTTCTGAACATGGCCCGCCTCGGTGCCGATCTTGACGCCGTCGCGGGCTTTCATGCCACGCTCGGGCTCAACACCCCTGCTCCGGCGCCGGGCACCGTGAAGGCAAAAATCCTCGTGTTGAACGGCGCGGAGGATCCTTTCGTGAAGCGCGAGGAATACGAGGCGTTCCGCAAGGATCTCGACGGCGCCAAAGCGGAATACAAGGTGATCGAATATCCGGGCGCGACGCACGCCTTCACCAACCCGGAGGCCACCGCGCTCGGCCAGAAGTTCAACCTGCCGCTCCGCTACGACGCACAGGTGGATCGCGAGGCGAAGGCGGAGGCATCGAAGTTCTTCGATGCCAATCTGAAAAAATAGGTTGGACAACGCAGCACGAACGCAATGTAATCAAATTACATTGCGTTCGTGCTGCGATCGTTCGACAGGAATTATTGCCGTGAATGGAGGCACCTTAACCGGTTCTTATCCTTACTGTGACATTCGAGAAGTCCTGCCTTCAGGTGACGACCATGCTTCTCGGATTGCGCTCCTCCACTTCAGCCACGGCCAAAATTCAGGCATTGGATGCCACCTTCGCCACGATCGCCTTCGACGTCGACGGCAACATCCTCGAGGCCAATGACAACTTCCTGTCCCTGGTCGGCTACAGCATCAGTCAGATCCGTGGGCGCCATCACCGCCTCTTCGTCGAACCGACGGAAGCCGAGGCGCCGCAATACCGCAAATTCTGGCAGGACCTGCGCAAAGGCCATAGCCAATCCGCCGAGTTTCGTCGCCTCGGCAGGGACAAGAAGGAAGTCTGGCTCAAGGCGAGCTATGTCCCGATCCTCAACCGGAGCGGCGACGTCACCCAGATCGTCAAGTTCGCCACCGACATCACGGCCCAAAAACGTCAGCAGGCCGATTTCGCCGGTCAGATCGCGGCGATCAACCGGTCGCAGGCCGTGATCCATCTTGCGCTCGATGGAACGATCATCGACGCGAACGAGCTTTTCCTGAAGACGATGGGCTACGAACGCGAGGCCGTGCTCGGCCGGCATCACCGCATGTTCGTGCTCGGCGATTACGGCCACAGCCCGGAATACGAAGCGTTCTGGCAGAATCTCAATCGCGGCGAATATCTTTCCGGCGAGTTCAAGCGGATCGCGAAGGACGGCCGGGAGATCTGGCTGCAGGCGAGCTACAACCCGATCTTCGACGACAGCGGGCGGCCTTTCAAGGTTGTCAAATACGCCTCCGACATCACGGCAGAAAAGCTGAAAGCCGCCGAGGCTGCAGCGCAGGTCGCAGCCGTCGGCCGGTCACAGGCGGTCATCCATTTCGACATGGACGGGAGGATTCTGGATGCGAACCAGAACTTCCTCGACACGATGGGATACAGCCTCGAGCAGATCCGCGGACAGCACCATCGGATGTTCGTTCCAAGTGCATACGCGGCAAGCGCCGAATACGCGGCGTTCTGGGACGGCCTGCGCGCAGGCCGCTATTCAGCCGCCGTGTATCAGCGGGTCGGGAATGGCGGGCGCGAAATCTGGATCCAGGGCAACTACAATCCGGTTCTCGATACGGACGGCCGGCCCTTCAAGGTCGTCAAGTTCGCAACCGACATCACCCGGAGCATGGCCGTTCGCGGCGAGGCGATCCAGCTCGCCGAGCAGACCCTGGGCAATGTCCGCGCCGTCGCGATGGCGGCCGACGAGATGAACGTCACGGCGAGCGCGATTTCCGACCGGATGCAGGAATCGCGCAGCGCCGTCGATGAGATCCATGCCAGAACGCAGGGAGCCGATGCCTCTACGGCTAAACTCCGCGACGCAGCGCTATCCATGGACGGCGTCGTGCAGGCGATCACCGTGATCGCCGAGAAGATCAACCTTCTGGCCCTCAATGCCACGATCGAGGCGGCGCGGGCCGGCGAAGCCGGACGCGGCTTCGCGGTGGTGGCGAGCGAGGTGAAGAACCTGGCCAATCAGGCGGCCCAGGCGACCGCGCGCATCTCCGGAGAAATCCTCTCCATGCAGGCCGTCTCGGGCGACGTCGAACAGGCCCTCGCCTCGATCAGCACGGCGGTCGCGGATGTCAGACGCTTCATCGTCGAGACCGCCGGGACCATGCATCAGCAGAGCCTCGTGACGACCGACGTGTCGAGAAACATCAAGATCGCGGCGCAGGGCGTCGCGGGGATTGCCCGCAGCCTGGACGAGTGGGTCGTCGGCGTCGAGGAGCGGCGCTCGAACGAAAGAACCAGGGTCAGCCGTGCAGCGACCATCCAGCTTGGAACCGCTTCGAGCGCGCAGGACATCGCATGCATGGTTCTGAACATCTCCGAGAGCGGTGCCAAGATCGCCGTCGCGACGGCCGGCGTTCCGAACCGCTTCGTGCTCAGGATCGACGGTGAAGGCACCGCGCGAACCTGCCAGGTCGTGCGGCGGAGCCAGCAGGAACTCGGTGTCAGATACGTCCGATACTAACCGCCATCGCTCGAACCGACGCATCCGCGGAGACTCTTTTCCGATCAGGTTTAACCAAATAACGACAACTGCTGGCGAATTCTGGCGGAGATCGTCGTGAAGACGCCGAACCGGGATTCGCCGTGCCTGCTTATCTGATCATCGCTCTGAGCATCTCCGTCGCGGCTGCCGGGATCATCGGTGCGGCCCTGCTGCTCGTGCGCGGGACCAACGACGACCTCGCGAAGGCCGAGGGCGAGCTCGCCAATCTCGCCCTGTCCCTCCAGGAACGGACCGACGGCGTCTTCCAGTCCATCGAGAACGTCTTACGCGATGTGATCGGTAGAATTCCGCAGAACTGCCTGAAGGCGAACGAGTTCGACGGATTTGCAGCCTCCCAGGCAACGAAGGCGGTCCTCGTCGGTGCGGCCCATTGCCTGTCTCAGATCGTCCGCATCGATCTCGTCAATGCCCGCGGCCGGATCGTCGGCACCTCGAACCCGCATCCGATGGCCGACGCGATCTACCTGACCGATACCTCCTATTACCGGGCTCTCTCGACCGACGCGTCGCTGCTTTTGTATCTCAGCGAACCGCGGCGGATCCCGGCGACGGGCAAGAGGGTTCTCTCGCTCGCCCGGAAGATCACGGATGCCGACGGGAATTTCCTCGGCATCATCGTTTCCACCATCGATCTCGGCTATTTCGAAAAGATCTTCGAGGAGCATCTCAAGACCCGCCTCCTCGCGATCACCCTCTATCGGCGCGACGGCACCATCCTCGTTCACCGGCCGAAATCCGAGCGGGCGCTCGGACGCCGGATCTGGAGGCCAAACACCCCTCTGCAGCGGATGATTGCCAAGAACAGCCCGACGCTCATTCGCGACGTCAGCTGGATCGACCTGAAGGAGCGGCTGGTCGCGCTCCACCCTCTCGCCAATTATCCCGGCGGCATCGCGGTCAGCCGGCCCGTCGCGGAGCTCATGGCCGGGCAGCGCTTCGAGGCCCGCCTCGTCCGTTTCTTCGCCTATCTCATGGACATCGCCGTCGAAGCCGCCAGCCTGCTCGGCCTGCGCCATGTGAGAACCGGCATTCTCCGGGCCGCCAGCGAGAGCTACCTGTCGCGACACGACATGCTGACCAGGCTCCCGAACCGGCAGCTTTTTCTCGAGGAGCTCACGCGCACATTCGCCGTCTCCCAGCGGGTCGGCAGGGATTTCGCGCTGCATCTGATCGATATCGACCGGTTCAAGGACATCAACGACAATCACGGGCACGGGATCGGAGACCAGATCGTCCAGAACGTGGCGCGGCGCCTGCGCGACCGGATCAGAAAAAGCGACTTCATCGCCCGCGTCGGTGGCGACGAGTTCGCGATCATTCAACGGCCGATCAGGGGCCGGCCGCAGGTCTTGGATCTGATCGCAGCGGTTCAGGCCGCCATGAAGGTTCCCGTCACCGCCGGCAACACCGAGTTCGATGTCGGCCTTTCCGCGGGCGTCGCCCTCGCCTCCTCCGACGGCAAGACCCCGACCGAGCTCATGAAGTCGGCCGATATCGCCCTTTATGCAGCGAAGTCCGATCCCGACAGCAGTCACCGGCTCTTCGATGCCGACATCAAGGATTCACGCGCCGAACGACGCGCGCTCGAGGGAGCTCTGAAGACCGGTCTCGACAACAGAGAATTCGAGCTCTTCTACCAGCCGATTCTCGACATCGCCACCAATCGGATGTGGGGCTGCGAGGCGCTGGTGCGGTGGAAGCATCCGGCGAAGGGAATGATCTCTCCGCTGCAGTTCATTCCGACCGCGGAGGAGTCCGGTCTCATCGGCCCGATGGGCGACTGGATCCTGCAGGATGCATGCTCGACCGCCATGACCTGGGCACATCCGCTGAAGGTTGCGATCAATCTCTCGCCCGTGCAGTTCAAGTGCCGGGACGTCTTCGCCAGCGTCAAGAAGGCCCTGACCGTCTCGGGCCTACCGGCCCATCGCCTGGTTCTCGAGATCACGGAATCCGTCAAGCTCACCGAGGAGGCGACCTCCACGCTCAAGCGGCTCAAAGGGCTCGGCGTCTCGATCTCCCTTGACGATTTCGGCACCGGCTACGCCTCCATGAGCTATCTCAGGAGCTTTCCCTTCGACAAGATCAAGATCGATCAGTCCTTCGTGCGTGGCATGGATTCGCCGGACAGCCGCGCGATCATCAAGGCAACGATCGGTCTTGCGAACGATCTGAAGATGAGTACCACGGCCGAGGGCGTCGAAACGGAAGAGCAGCTCAATGCCCTGCGCATGGCCGGCGCATCACAGGCACAGGGTTATCTCATCGCCAAACCGATGCCCCGCGAAGCAATCGCCGCGTTCATCGAGCAGACCCAACCGGCCCGGCAGGCCAATCGCGACGAACAGATTCCGGCGCGCGCCGTCGCCTGATTCTGTTAGGCTGGGCGCAGCCGATTCCACGCAGGTGGAATGCCTTTGATGCAAGGGACGTGAACGATGATCATTCGCAGCGGTCTCATCCGCAACCGCGACAATATCGACTTTGCCGCGTTCTCGGAACACTGGCGTCATGTGCACGGGCCGCTGGCTTTGCGCGTCGAGGCCATGCGGGCCTATCGGCAGAACCATATCGCCGCGCGGCTGGACGCTCCGCAAGGCGACAGGCTGCACCGGGTCGACGGCATCTCGCAGCTCTGGTTCGACGATGTCGAGGCCATGCGCGTCGCCATGAATTCTCCTGAGCAGCAGGCCTGCATCGAGGACATCCGCGGATTCCTCAGCGACGTGACGCTGCTGATCCAGCAGGAAGGAGAAACGCGACGGCACGGCGCCGACAATCGGCTTCCCATGAAGTTGATTTACCTGCTGGCCGGATCGGAGGCTGAAATAGAGGCTGCCGTCGAAGCGCTCCTTGCGGCGCTCGCCTCATCCTCGGAAAGCGCCGCGATCCGCATCAACCCCGTGATCGACCGGAATTTCTCCGTGGATTCGACGGTGTCATCCGGCAGCCAGATCATCGATGCGGTTTTGGAGATCTGGCTCCCCGAAGGAGAAACCAGCGCGGTCGCTCAGCGCGTCCTGACGGACAGTGCGGGAGTCGGAATCGTCGGTGCCTTCCAGGCCGACGAAGTGATCCTGAAAAGCGCCTGAGAGCGTTCAGCAGGCGATCTGCGCGCCTGTCATGTGCACGGGCGTGACGGGCCTGACATCGCGTCCGGACACGGAACAGGTCAGCCGCGCCTCGGACCGGCATTGCGGCCCCTTCGGCGGCCCTGCCCTCGGACCGACTGCGAATTGAACCGTCACTTCTCCAGGCGCCGTCTCCAGGAAGCCTTCGACCGATGAAAGCCATGTCTGTGCGACGACGTCCTCCGTGGCGCGGGCCTCGCTGAGCGCCTGTTCGAGGCAGACGGCTGCGGCTTCCTTCGGCAGCAGAGGCGCGAGCGCAACCGGCGGCGCGATGGCCGCCGTGGTCTCGACGTCAGCTACCGGCGTCGCGGCGGCGTCCGGCGCGTCGGAGACCTGCGGCTCGCCACGAAATCCGTTGATCGTCGTGAGCGCCAGAATGGCGAAGACGGCCGTCTGAATCGGAATGCGTTTCAGCTTGCTCAGCAGCGGCGCCCGGCTGAACAGCACCGGGCCGTACAGGTGGACGAAGATGGCAATCAGGGCGAGGAGAATGAGGAAGCGAAGCATAATCGATCGTGCCCGCGCGATATCGTGCGAAATGAATGGATTGTTCTGGGAACGCCATCACCCTAGCGCAGGATCCAAATCACTGCATTCGGCAAGTCCTACTTCACGCTATTACGGTTAACCATGTCTTAAAAATGCGATCCAAGCTGTCATTTGCGTCGCGACGCAATGCCGGCATCGACGCGCAGCGCAACCTTCGGCCGCGTCTGAATCACATTGTCAACACATTAACGGGCCATGCGCGAAGACGCATTCAGCGGCATGCAATTTTCATCGCTTCGGAATGTAAGCCTAACATATTTATCCAAGGGGCATTTTTCAGAGATGACGACACCGACCATTTTAGAGACGCTCTTTCTGCAACTCATCAACGAGGCGCGCACCAATGCCGGCGTCAAGCCGCTCAGCTTCGACGGCGAGCTTCTCGATTCCTCGGACGCGCACAGCGCCTGGATGGATCAGACCGACACCTTCTCGCATACCGGCGTGAACGGCTCCAGCGCCGGCGCCCGCATGACATCGGCCGGCTACGGCTGGCAGGGCTGGGGCGAGAACATCGCCTATGTGAGCGGAGGCATGACCGAAGCGACGGTGCGCCAGCTGCACACCAATTTGATGAACTCGCCGGGCCATTACGCCAACATCGTCAACGGCTCGTTCGAGGAGATCGGAATCGGTCTGAAGGAAGGCACGATCAACGGCTACAAGGTCGTCTTCGTGACGCAGAACTTCGGCACGCCGAACGCAGCCGAGCGGGCCGAGCCGAACGACGTCGGCACCACTCCCCCGACGACACCGACCACGCCCACGGGGCAGACCATCCTCGGCGACGGCGCCAACAACACGCTCTACGGCACGTCCGGCAACGACACGCTCAACGGCAATGGCGGCCGGGACACGCTATGGGGCCAATCCGGCGCCGACACGTTCCTGTTCGACACCGCGTCGGAAGCCAATGGCGACACGGTCAGCGACTTCGTCCATGGCACCGACAAGATCAACCTGTCGGGCATCGACGCCAACACGCGCACGTCCGGGAACCAGGCCTTCTCCTTCATCGGCTCCGATCGCTTCCACAAGGTGGCGGGCGAACTGCACACCTATCGTCTCGCCGATGGCAACACCTATGTCTCCGGCGACACGAACGGGGACGGCGCTGCCGACTTCGCCGTCAAGGTTGTGGGCAACCACACCTTCACGAACGCCGACTTCGTGCTCTGATAAATAAGGGCCCCCAGTTCATCTGGGGGCCTTTTCGAACGCGATTACGCGCGCTCTTCCCAGAGCTTCGCCAACTCGACGATGGTGTTCACCGCCTTTTCCATGTCCTGGCTGCTGACGAATTCCAGCGGCGAGTGGAAGGCATGGCCGCCGGCGAAGATGTTGGCGCAAGGCAGTCCCATGAAGGACAGGCGCGAGCCGTCCGTGCCGCCGCGGATGCTGCCGCGCACGGGCGTCATGCCGGCACGGCGGATCGCTTCGACCGCGTAATCGACGATCTCCGGCTTACGGTCGAGCACGACCTTCATGTTGCGATACTGCTCCTTCACGGTGAAGGTGTAGCTGGAACCGGGATAGGCCTTCATCACGCCGCGCGTGATCTCCTCCAGAAGCGCCTCCTTCGTCTTGAGGCCTTCCTCCGTGAAATCGCGGATGATGAAGCTCAGGGCCGCCTTTTCCATCACGCCGGACATGCCGGTCGGATGGATGAAGCCGTCGCGGCCCTTCGTGGTCTCGGGCGCCATGTCCTTCGGCAGCTTCGCGACGATGTCGCCGGCGATCCTGATGGCGTTCTCCATCTTGCCATAGGCGAAGCCGGGATGGATCGCCACGCCCCTGATGGCGATCTCCACCGCATCGGCGGAGAAGCTCTCATCCTCGATCGTGCCGGCGGTCTCTCCGTCCATCGTATAACCGAAATCGGCGCCGAGCTTCTTCAGATCGACCTTGTCGACTCCGCGTCCGATCTCCTCGTCGGTGGTGAAGAGGATGCGGATCGTGCCGTGCTTGACGTCCGGGTTGTTGATCAGGAACTCGGCCGCCGCCATGATCTCGGCGATGCCTGCCTTGTCGTCCGCGCCGAGCAGCGTCGTGCCGTCCGAGGTGACGATGTCGTGGCCGATCAGGTCGTTCAGTACCGGATGATCGGCGACGCGGATGACCTGACTTCTGTCGCCCGGCAGCACGATGTCGTCGCCGCGATAATTACGGACGAGCTGCGGCTTGACGCCCGTGCCGGAAAAGTCCGGCGCCGTGTCCATATGGGCGCAGATGCAGATGACGGGCATGTTGTTCTTGTGCGTGTTCGACGGAATCGTCGCATAGACATAGCCGTGCTCGTCGAGATGCGCGTCGGAGATGCCGATCTCGAGAAGCTCTTCGACCAGCAGGCGGCCGAGATTCTTCTGCTTCTCGGTCGAGGGCTGGGTCTGGGACTTGGCGTCGGACTGGGTGTCGATGACGACGTAGCGGAGGAAACGGTCGGTAACGCTGACGGCCATAGGGGGGATCCAAACTGCGAAGGGACCCCCTTTTAGCGGGCTAAGGGCCTCACGTGAATGGGGACACGGAAATTCCCTGCTTCCGGCCGGGACGGTCAGGGCTGGCCGGGAGGCGCAGCCGCGGCGTCATCGGTCGCCGGCTGCGGCGGGCGCGCCGGGGCGAAGATCGCGATGGGTTCCTTGCGCCCGGCCAGGGGCTCATGGCCGATCTCCCGCCAGGCCGCGGGATCGGAGGAGCCTTGAACGGCCGCCCCCGATGCCAGGATCATTTCGCCGTAGCGTTTCGTGGCCTGCTCCAGGCGCGAGGCGACGTTGACGGCGTCGCCCAGCACCGTGAACTCCATCCGCTCGTCGTCGCCGACGATGCCGCAGAATACCTCGCCCACATGGATCCCGATTCCGATCCGCACCGTATGGGGCAGCTCCCGCGTGGCATTCCACTCCTCGACGATGCCGGCGAGGTCATGCGCGAAGGCGAGCGCGCGGGCCGCGTCGTCGCCGCTCTCGTCCGGCACGCCGAACAGGATCAGCGCGCCGTCGCCGATGAACTTGTCGACGAAGCCGTGATGCCTGCGCACGCAGGTGAGGATCCGCGTCCTGAAAGCGGTGAAGAACAGGGACAGCCGCTCCGGATCCATGCCCTCGGCCATGCCGGTGGAGTCGCGGATGTCGACGAAGACGATCACCGCCCGCTGGCGCCGGCCACGGCGCAGGGCGGCGTCGCCCGCGGCCACCCGGGGCGCGATCTCCGCCGGCAGGAAGCGCGCGAGGCTGGCGCGGCCCACCGCATCCTTGACGGCGGAGGCCAGCAGCCGCCGCGAGCGGACGATGCCGAAGGCCGTTGCGGCGCCCGCGAGGAGGATCAGCAGGAAACGCATCAGGTTGACCGGCATCGAGAACAGCCGGTACCACGGCACCTCATCGGCGCCGGGTGTGAGGACGAGACGATGGTCGAGGGCAATGGCGATGCCGACGAAGCCGAGCGCAAACAGCGCGATGGCGCCGAGCTGAACCTTGACGTCGTAGCGCAGGGCGCCGACCGCGAGGATCAGCGGCGCCGCCCAGACGATCGGCGCGGACGGGAGCGCATTGCCGGGCAGTCCCCGCTCCTCGACGGCGAGATAGGCGATGACGAGGACGAGCCCGACATCCAGCACCATGAACAGATAGGCGAAGCCATGATGCCAGCGCTGCGGCACGGCGAGCAGGATGCTGGCGGTGCCGGTCGCCAGAAAGCCCAGGGATGCGATCCAGGCATTGCGCTGGAACATGTCGAGCGCCACGCCGGTCCATTCGAGCAGCAGCCGGTCGGCAACGAGAACCGTGAGAATGATGCAGACGCCGATCGCCACCCGCAGCCAGCCGATCAGCCGCTCCGCCGCGACCGCATGGCGCCGCATCAGGGCCTCGATCAGGTCGCCCTCCAGGGCCCGGTTGGGAACGCTGATGAAAGGCTCCGCCTCGTGGGACGTCACAAATCTCCGCAGCTCTGGCCGCATGATGATCTACCGGCTCCTCGTTCGTCGGGCAGGCCGCCGGCGGATTAGAGCATGGCCCCGCCCATGCGGCTAGAGCCGCCGGCGATGGCCCGCCTTCGGCCGGGCCGAAGGCTGCCTATCGGACATCCGCATTGTGTCCCCTCCACCCCCATGGACAAATGCGGCATGTCCGATCTCTCCTGGTGGTCTCTGCTCTCCGTCACCGCGACCTTTCTCCTGGCAGGCCTCGTCAAGGGCGTGACCGGCATGGGGCTGCCGACGGTGGCCATGGGGCTGCTCGGGGCGATCATGTCGCCGGTCGCCGCGGCCGCGCTGCTGATCGTGCCCTCCTTCGTGACCAATGTGTGGCAGCTCCTCTCCGGTCCGAGCTTTGCCGCGCTGATCCGGCGGCTCTGGCCCATGATGGCCGGCATCGTCGTCGGGACGGTGGCAGGCTCCTCCATTCTGGCTCATGGGCAGACCCGATGGACGACGGTAGCTCTCGGGGCCGCCCTGATCGCCTATGCGGGCTTCACCCTGCTTTCCCGGCAGCTCTCCGTTCCGGCCCGATTGGAGCCATGGCTCTCCCCCGCCATCGGCCTGGCGACCGGCCTCGTCACGGGGGGAACGGGCGTCTTCGTCATCCCGGCCGTGCCCTACCTTCAGGCGCTCGGACTGCGCAAGGACGACCTGATCCAGGCGCTCGGCCTGTCCTTCACGGTCTCCACGATGGCGCTCGCGATCGGGCTCGGATCGCGCGGCGCATTCCAGCTCGACGGCCTCGCCCTGTCGGCGCTTGCCATCGCCCCTGCCCTCCTCGGCATGTGGCTCGGGCAGGCCCTGCGCCATCGCGTGAGCCCCGTCACCTTCCGGCGCTGGTTCCTGATCTGCCTGCTGCTGCTCGGGATCGAGCTCGCCTTGAGACCGTTTCTCTGAGGGGCAGGATCGGTCGTTCACAACAGCCAATCGATATTCGCCGGCGTGACGCGTTCCGGCGAGGTGTTCTCCAGCACGAGGATGGACGAGAAGCCTGCCGATGAAAGCCGGGCCTCCAGCAAAGTATCGTCTCCGCTCGCCGTCAGGCGCAGCAGGCCCGCGATGAAAGGATCGTCTCCAGCAAAGCCCGGCAGTGCCTGCATCATCGACGAGAGATCGATCACGTCGCCTCCTGGTCCGGTCTCGAAATCCAAAATGCGATCGACCACCAAGGGCCGGGACGCCAAGAAATAGACCGAGAACCGGTCTGCGCCGGGACCGCCGCTGATCTCGTCGATGCCGGGCCTCTGCGAGGAATCCGGATAGCTGGGATCGAACCAGTTGTAGGAGACCATCAGGATCGTGTCGTTGCCCGACCCGCCATCGATCCTGTTCGCGCCGGCGATGTCGAAGAGCGTGTCGTCACCCGTTCCGCCGAAAATGTGATCATCGCCATGGCCGCCATCGGCATAATCGTTGCCGGCGCCGGCATGGATCGTGTCGTTGCCGGAGCCACCCCAGATCATCTCGTCGTTCGGCCCGGCGGCATGGTGGCCTTCGACCTCCATGATGAGATCGTCGCCGGCGCCGCCTTCCAGCGTATCGTTTCCATTGTCGCCCTGGAGGCGGTCGTCTCCATCCTCGCCGTAGATCCTGTCGTTTCCGTCGCCGCCGCTGAGACGGTCGTTTCCCGCACCGCCTTCCAGGCGATCGTCGCCGCCATGCGCCTTGATGATGTCGTCGCCGTCGAGCCCGTCGAGAAACTCCGGATATCGCGTGCCCGCAAGGCTGTCGGCGCCGGCCGTGCCGATGACCGCGCCGAATACGACGCTCGGGTCGTAGGGCGGCACGAAGTTATCGGGTGTCAGATCCCCTACATTCGTGTTCTGGAGGGTGAGGACGGTGCGAAGCGCGAGACCGGAATAGGTGTAGGTCAGCGCCTTCAGGACAGTGCTCGTGTCGGATTGCTCCAACACGAGATGACCGCTCACGAAGGGAGAGGTGCCGACGATGTAGCCCGGCAAGCCGATGAGCATTTCGGAGACATCGATCACATCGCCGGACGGCCCGCCTTCGAAATCCGTGACGATGTCGGCCGGTGAATCGCCGAGCATGCCGATCCTGTACGTGTCGCGGCCTTCGCCGCCGGTGAGGAGATCGCTGCCCTCGACCGGCCAGAATTCGTAGCCGCCCCATTCCGGCATGCTCGACACGTAATGGAACGTATCGTCGCCGGCACCGCCGATGATGGTGTTCGGGCTGCCATCGGCCCGCCATTCGTAGAAATTGTCGTTGCCGGCGCCGCCGTCGATGAAGTCCGCTCCACCGGGCTTGGGCGGAGGCGACCAGCGATCGCCGCCCCAGAAGGCAGGATCGCCATAGATGTGGTCGTCACCGTCGCCGCCAAAAATGGTGTCGGCATGCTCGCCGCCGAACAGGGTGTCGTTGCCGTCCCCGCCGTCGATCCGATCCTCACCCTCACCGCCTGCGATCTCGTCGTCACCGCCGAGACCCGACAGCAGATCGCCTTCGAGCGATCCCTTCATCACGTCGTCGCCGTTCGTGCCGATGGCGCCTTGGTTGCGCCCGAGCGGATCGAGCGGCGGATTGAAGTTGAACGCGGTGAGCTGCTCCGGCGAAACGTTCTCGATAAACAGCATCGTGCCGTATCCCTGCCCTTTGCCGATCCAGGAGAGATCGACTTGCACAAGCGCGCCCTTGCCCGAGGCGATCACCCGGATCAGGCCGCTCTCGAAGGGATGGACGGGATCCAGCGTCCATGGATAGGGCGTCTCGTTGCGTGGGTCGACAGCCGCGATGGCCCAGGAGAGGTCGAGAATGTCTCCGCCATAACCGACCTGGAAATCGCGGAAGATATCCGGCGCATCGACCGCCGCGCTAAAATCGCTCACGCGATACCGATCGGACCCTCCACCGCCGAGAATGATCGTCTCGCCCGCGGAATCGATCAGGTCATCGCCGGTGCCGCCATCGATGATATTGGTGCCCGCGCCGCCCGACAGGGTGTCGTTGCCGTTGCCTCCGACGAGAATGTCATCGCCGGCGCCTCCCGTGAGCGTGTCGTTGCCATCGCCGCCGACTTGGAGCCAATCACTGTTGGACGCTGCTTGCAGCAGTCTGGATGATGCGCCCTGAATTGCGTTGGCACGAGCAATAGCCATGTTGTCCTCACGATGAAATCACGCAAGCAATATCATCGGAGGCAAAAGCAATGAATGAAAAATTCGTGCGCCATCTGAGATTAATGCTTTGAAATTCAAAGCATTTCTTCGCGAAATTCGTTCTGAAATCACTTGCTGCGGATGTCGACATGTTCGAGCGACAGATGCCGCCGCGCGCTCAGACAGGCATGATCGTCGCCAAACCGCATATGATCAGAATGGCAAGCGCGGCAACAACGAAAGCGCCGTCGCGTCTTGCGAATCCGGGTGCGTTCAGGATCGTGCGCGGGCCGTCCGGCCCAAGGCCCCGCGCTTCCATGGCGATCGCCGTGCGGCCGGCGCGGCGGATGGCGTAGGCGAGAAGCGGAATGACGAGGCCTGCCACTTCGAAGGGGCTCGGAACGCGCCTGACGCGGCGACCCGATTTCATGGCGCGAGCGAGGCGCATCTGCTGCGCCTCCGCTGCGAGATCGGGCACGAGCTGCATGCCGGCGAAAAGCGAGTAGCCGATGCGCGGGGGCAGCCTGGCATGCCGCATCAGGGCGCGTACGAACACGCCGGGATCGGTGGTGAGCGCGAAGAACAGCGAGATCGTGCCGCAGGCGAGCGCGCGCAGGAACAGGGTGATCCCTGCCGAGAATTCCGGCGACGTGAGAACGGATTCATTCGCCATCCGAAGCGCAAAGTCGCTCTCCTGGCGAAACAGCAGGCTCGTGGTGAGAAAGCCGAAGCCGAAGAGCGCGAAGGGGATCATCAGCGCGAGAAGGACGAGCGGCGACGTGCGGTTGATGGTGGCGAGCGCAAGAGCCGGCACGAGGATCGCGGCCAGCTGAAAGCGCGCATCGAAGATCAGCACCGCGGCGACAAGCCAGACGCAGCAGACGACGAGCTTCGACAGCGGATTGAGAACCTTCAGCATGCGGCCGTCTCCAGCCATCGTAGCGCATCGGCGCAGGAGGGTTCTGCCAATCCGGCGCGGGCGAGAAGCGTCCGGTCGTTCATCAGTACTGCGGTCGGCCCCTCGGCGAGGATGCCGCCCTCCCCCACCACGACGGAACGAGGGCAGAGTTTGAGCGCGAGATCCATGTCGTGCGTGATCAGCGCAACGGTGCGGCCGCGATCGCGAAGCGCGAGGATTTCCCGCGAAAGATGCTCCGCGCCATGCGCATCGAGCCCGGCCATCGGTTCGTCAAGCACGAGAAGCGGCCAGCGATCGGCGATGGTGAGCGAGGCGAGCGCCAGCCTGCGCTTCTGGCCCTGCGAGAGCTCGAACGGGTGGTTGTTCGCGAGCGCCGTGAGGCTCCAGGCCTCAAGCGCGGTCGCAACACGCGCGGCCTTCTCGCCCGCGCTCACGCGATCGGGCAGCGCCATGGCGAGTTCCTCGCGCACGGTGCCGGCGACGAGCTGGTTCTCCGGCCGCTGGAAGGCATAGCCGCCCGCCGGTCCGTGGCGCTTGCCCGCCTTCAGCGGCAGGAGGCCCGCAAGGCAGAGGCCGAGAGTCGACTTGCCGGCACCGTTCTTGCCCAGAATGCCGAGGATCTCTCCCTCATGGATGGAAAGATCGATGCCGCGCAGCACCGTCGGGCCGAGAAACGGTGCGCAATCGGCGCGTTCCAGATTCATGAGAACGGGAGCGTTGCAGATCGCAGCCACATCGTCCTGCGACCGGCATGAGGCGACGTAAGTCTCGACGATGGGTCTGGCCGCATCGATCAGCAGGCGTGGCGCGGTCGCGGGATCGAGATGCGCGAGCGCATCCGCAACCGATAGCGGTGCAGCTGGCGGAGCGATGCCGGCTTCAGCCAAAGCCGCATCGAGCGCGCTCGCGGCGGGACGCCAGATGCCGTGCGCTTCGAGCAGCGCGCTCTTTTCGCGAAAAATCCTGCGCGGCTCGCCCTCTGCGACAATCGTGCCGTCGCGGCCGAGCACGATCATGCGGTCGATGGACTCGATCAGGCCATCGAGCCGATGATCGACGATGAGAACGCTGCAGCCGTCGTCGCGCGTGGTGAGCAGCGAATGCAGGCGCCGTGCCGCCTCGGGCGCCAGATGCGCGGTCGGCTCGTCGGCAACGAAGAGCGGAGCCTCCTGGATCAGGGTTGCCGCGAGCGCGACGAGTTGTCGTTCGCCGCCCGAGAGCTGCGCGGAACGGCGGTGGCGCCATTCATCGGAGATGCCGACGCGGCGCATGACATCGGAGACGGCATCGAGAATGCGATCCGGAGGCCAGGCGCGGTTTTCGAGCGCGAAGGCGAGTTCGTCCTCGACCCGCATGCCGCAGAGCGTCTGATCCGCATCCTGGAAATATTGCGCCACCTTTGACGCCCAGCCCCAGGGTTTTCGTGTTCCCACATCCTCGCCGAACAGGCTGATGCGCCCCTGCACCTGCGCCGGAATGCTGTCGGGAATGAGTCCCGTCAGCGCGAGCAGCAGCGTGGACTTTCCCGAGCCCGAAGGACCGAGCAGAAGCACGCGCTCGCGGGGACGGATCGCTAGATCGAGGGGACCTACGGAAGCCTCTTTGGCGAAGGGATAGCGGATCTCGACCGCATTCCACTCCGCCGCCGGAACCGGAGCCGGTTCAGGCTGCAGCAGAGCGCTTCTCGACATCGATCGCAAGTCCGCTCAACGCGCCGGTTTTGTACAGCGCCTGCACGATGAGATGGCCGAGCCATCCGCCGAGCAGCGCACCGCTTAAAGTCCGCAGCACGAACATGGCGATCAGCACCGTCGGCTGCAGCGCGCCGTAATCGAACCGGATCCAGGTATAGGCGAAGGAGAAGATCGCGGCTCCCACGCCTGCCGCCATCAGCACCGGCAGCGAATAGTTGCGCCAGCGCGTTGCCGCGAAGACGGCCTCCGCGCCTGCGCCCTGGACGATGCCGGTGACGATCAGCAAGAGGCCGGCAGGGCTGCCGAGCAGCACCTGCACGGCGGCTGCGAGCACTTCGGCTGCGAAGGCCGCACCGGGCTTGCGGATGATGGCGGCGGCGACGATGGAGGCGACGAACCAGAAGCCCATCACCACATCCATCGTCACGGAGCCAAACACGGTCTGCGCGATCAGCCATACCTGCACCCAGCCGAGATAGAGCACGGCGAAGACCGCACCGATCACGGTGACGATCAGGATCTCTCTCAACGTCCAGCCTCGTGTTACGGGCATGGCAACCTCCTCATGTAGGGGTGAGAAATGCAGGTTAAGAGAAATTACGCTTTGCTCGGGCTGTTCGCCGAGACCTTGAGATCGAGTGCCACATGGCCCTGCGGTGCGCCGAAGCGCAGGAAGGCTTCGCTCAAGGTCGCGAAGACCGGGCCGGCATCGCCGCGCAGCTTGGTGCATAAGTTCTTCGAGCGCTCGAAGACGCCGGACTTTTTCAGGAACTCGATGCAGCCGTAGATCTCGTCCATGTGGTGTCCGCTGCCGAGCGGATAGAGCGAGAACTGCGCGGCCACGATCTGCCCGCTCTTCGGCGCAGCTTCCACAAGCTGCACGGCGGCCGCGATGCGCTCGGCGAGCGGCCGGTCATGGTTCGAGCCGGCGATCGGCGTGCAGATCGGATCGTCCGGCTCGCCTGGGCATCCGCGCGAGACCGTTGCCGCCAGCACGCAATGAACGCCGCGTTTCGAGGCGCCGAGAAACAGATCGCGCATGGCGGGAAAGAGATGATCGGGCGGGCCGACCAGCAGCGTCGAGATATCGTCGGTCTCGATCCGGAAGTTTTGGCGATAAGGCTCGAGCGCGCTGATGGCGCCGAGGATGACGTCGACGAAATCGTCGGTCATCGGATAGAGAGATACTTGTGCGCCGGAAAACATCGTCACCTCGCTCCGCTGGCATTACCCAGATCAGCTTGAGGGTCCGACGGCTTCGCGCCGTCATCTCAGCCCCGGCAATACGGAGCACCCCTGTTGGAAGTGACTTTGCTTAGCACCCTTCGCCGCTGCATGGCAAGCGGCACGCATCTGTGATGGAAGTTCGCCTCTCGTGCTTACCGAACCGTGACCTGATCCTTGATCTTCTCGAAGGACGTGCGGCGCAGCACGCGCTTCTTCACCAGATCGTCGACGGAGGCATAGGGACGGCCCCGGATGATGGCCTTGCCGAGCGATCCGGCCCCGTCAAGCGTATTCAGATCTTCGAGCGAGCCCTTGTTGAGATCGACGAGGCCGGCATCGGACGCACCGGCGGACGCCACGGCAGACGCGACCTTCACGGGTACGGCGGCTTTTGCGGGCGCGGCCACGGTGCCCGTCAGGTTCATGTCATTGGTGCGTGCCGGCACAGGGACTTTGGCGACGGCCGCCTCGACCGGCTTCAGAACGACGGGGGCTTGAGGGACGACGAGCGGAACGGGAGCGGGAACGCTTGGAGGCTCGGCCGGCGCGCGGGCCGCGTCCTTCGGCTCCGCCACGGGTCGCGGCGCGGCATCCGGCTGAACCATCGAGACGGCGACAGGTGCGGAGGGACGCGCGTCGGCCACCCGGACGGGAGCCGTTTGAACTGCTGAGGCAAGCGTTCCGACCTCACCGGATGCCGGGGTCGGCGGGGTTGCGGCCACCAATCCTTCCGTTAGGGAGCCTGCGCCGCCGGTGAGCCCCAGGGCCAGCGATCCGCCGGCGATGAGGCCCCCGACCAGGAGAAGGCGCATTGTTTGGAGAGCGGCGTTGTCGCGCCTTTCGCAAGGCACTTGGGTGCGGGAAAGATTGCCTACCTGCATGGGCCCCTCTCACGTTGTTCTGACGCTGAACGCGGAACGTCTGTATAGGGCTAGACAGTGGATGTGGCGCAGACGTGGCAAAGTTTGCCGTTCGCTGTGCATCGGCGAAAATTTCGACGACGGCCCGTTATAGCGGGCGCAACGTGCCGCGCAATATCATCACCTTACGTAAGTGAGATGCTCAAACGCTCCGCACCCGCGCCGGCGCACCGATCTCGCATTCGAGTGCGGCCCGGTCCCAGTTGCCCGCATCGGCCGCAGCCGCATAGGTGGTGACGAGGAAATCGAGCAGCAGCGCATCGGGATCGTCTGCCTTGCGCACAGTCTCGTAGGGAAGAATGAACTCGCCCAGAGTGGTGTCGAACGTTGCGCCTTTTGTCACGGTGGCATCGCTAAAGCCCGTCGGCGCGGGATAAGCATAGGAGTAGAAGGCGGCGTTCGGGAACGCGTCGCTGCCCGGCCAGAAGCCGGCGCTCGACACCTCGTGCGAATAGGCCTCGCGCGTCACGTCGTCCGGCAGGCCGGGCACGCCGCCGGGATGCAGCGGTGCAGGCCGTCCGGAAAAGCGCGTGACCGCAAGATCGAAGCTGCCCCAGAAGAAATGCACCGGCGACGACTTGCCCAGAAAGCCGCTGCGAAACTGCTTGAACACACGATCCGCCTGCAAGAGCGCGCGCCAGAAGCGATGGACCGCCTGCGCATCGTAGGCGGCATGAACACGGTCCTGCGGGAAGGGGATGGGATCCGGCACCTCGTTCGGCATCTCGTTGATCGAAACCGGGATGCCGAGTTCGTTCAAGAGGCCGATGACGCGGGCATAAAAATCCGCGACGCTCTGCGGCTGCAGCGCCAGAGCGCGCTCGTCGCCGCGACTCGTGCGCATGAGCAGGCGATGCGCGATGAAGTCGAACTCGATCTCCAGGATCTCGTTGCCGATCGGGATCGGAGACGTGCCAAGGCCGCGGGCGGTGACATAGAGCGGCACCTGCCAGCCGTGATTGAGCCAGGGCGAGAGCGAGAGCCTGACCTTGCCGATGATCTGCGTCCACAACTGCAGGGTCGCTGCGGTGTCGCGCCATTCGGAATAGGGCAGCTCGGGCCAGGCGGCATCGTTCATCGGGCGTCTCCCTGTAATGCGGGATCAGGAGCCGATGAATATAGGCAGTCTATTGCAAGCAGAACAACTTGAGCCGCAAATATTTGAAGCGACTGGGAGGTGCGAACGCTTTTCCCTCCCCCTTGTGGGGAGGGTTAGGGTGGGGGTGTGAGCGATAGCCTATCCGCGTCTGGCGGAAACACCCCCACCTCCGACTCCTCCCCATTGCAAGTCGGGTGTTCCCGACTTGCAGCAGATCAAAGGCAAGTCTCGGGCAAGCCCGAGGCTTGTGGGGGAGTAGAGTCGCGTAGGTCTGTCTCTCACGCCGCCGGGCGCATGCCGGCGGCGATGGTGGTCGGGATCTCGATGTCGACTTCGAGCGTCGACACGGAGGCGCCGCGGTCCATCTTGATCTGCACGTTGTCCTGCGGCACCGACATGTGCTTTGCGATCACCGCCATGATCTCCTCGCGCAGGATCGCCACGAGATCGGATTCGCCCCCGCCGACGATGGTGCGCTCATGGGCGAGCAGAACCTGAAGACGCTCGCGGGCGACGGGCGCGGATGTGTTGCGTTTGAAGAAGTTGAAAAGGCTCATGCGGCCCTCCGTGCGAACAATTTGCTGAACAGGCTGCGCTGCTTCTGCACCTCGACCACGGTCTCGCCCGTCAGCTTGCGCACGGCATCGAGATAGGCGCGGGCCGGCGCGGAGTTCGGGCTGCCGAGCGTCACCGGAGCGCCGAGATTGGAGGAGCGCAGCACCTCGGTGCTTTCCGGGATGATGGCGAGAAGCGGGATGGAGAGAATGTCGAGCACGTCCTCCACCTTCAGGATCTCGCCGCGCTGCGCGCGCGCATTGTCGTAGCGCGTGAGCAGGAGATGCTTTTCAACCTGCTCGCCCTTCTCCGCCTTCTCGGTCTTGGAATCGAGCAGGCCGATGATGCGGTCGGAATCGCGGATGGAGGAGACTTCCGGGTTCGTGACGACGACGGCGACATCCGCATGGCGCATGGCGAGGGTGGCGCCGCGCTCGATGCCGGCAGGGCTGTCGCAGATCACCCAGTCGAACTTTTCGCGCAGGCTGTTGATGACGCGCTCGACGCCCTCCTCCGTGAGGTTGTCCTTGTCGCGGGTCTGCGAGGCCGGCAGCAGATGCAGGGTCTCGACGCGCTTGTCGCGGATCAGCGCCTGCTCGAGCTTGGCATCGCCCTTCACGACGTTGATGAGATCGAACACCACGCGGCGCTCGGCGCCCATGATCAGATCGAGATTGCGCAGGCCGACGTCAAAATCGACGACGGCCACCTTTTTGCCTGTCTGCGCGAGAGCCGCGCCCAGGGCCGCAGTCGAGGTCGTCTTTCCGACGCCCCCTTTGCCCGACGTCACGACAAGAACTTTCGCCATTCCTGGTCTCCTCACCCTAAAAATTTTCGTTGCGACGGCATTGCCGACGAATGGCTCCAGGGGCCGCAAACCAGGCTGGAATGCGGAGGGCCCCAAGGGCTGTCGCGGTCTGCTACGCTACGGGATAAGGCTCATTCGGCGCTCGATATGGTTACCGGCGGGTTAATAAATGACGCCGGAGATCGATTTTCCGGCGGAAATCAAAGGTTTTTCGCGAATGAGAGGGTTTTAGAGGAACAGTTTCCTCGATCAGCATGCAAAGCTTCGCCATGGCGCGTATTCCGCCCCTCCATTGACCTTATGACAGCTCCCCCTAGCCTTGATTCAGGTCATGGAGGTCCTCCTATGCGGCACGGATGGCGGCTTCTTATCCTTGCGACATTGTCGCTCGTCGGCGCTCACGCTCCGGCTCTTGCCCAGCAAGGCACGACCGTTCGGGTCGGGCATTTTCCCAACATCACCCATGTGCAGGCTCTCGTCGCGCGCGGCTTCGAGCGGCAGGGGCGCAGCTGGTTCGGGGAACGGCTCGGACCGGGCGTAAAGATCGAATGGTACGCCTACAATGCCGGTCCGAGCGCCATGGAAGCGATCTTCGCCAATTCGCTCGACCTCACCTATGTCGGCCCCAATCCCGCGCTCAATGCCTATGCGCGCTCGCGCGGCGCGGAGGTGCGCGTCGTCGCCGGCGCGGTGAACGGCGGCTCTGCTTTGGTGGTCCGGGGCGATTCAACCCTGTCGAAGCCGGCCGATTTCAGGGGCAAGCGCATCGCCACGCCGCAATTCGGCAACACGCAGGATGTGGCCGCAAGAGCCTGGCTCGTGGCCGGCGGGTTGCGGATCACCCAGACCGGCGGCGATGCGCAGGTGGTGCCGACCAGCAATCCAGACCAGCTCTCCCTGTTCCAGAGCAAGCAGCTCGATGCGGTCTGGACGGTGGAGCCATGGGTCTCGCGGCTTGAATCGGAATCCGGCGGCAAGATCCTGGTCGAGGAGAAGGAGGCGATCACGACGATCCTGGTGTCCAGCGCCGGTTTCCTCGCCAAGAACCGGGACCTCGCCAGGCGTTTCGTCGCCGCCCATCGCGAGCTGACGGAGTGGATCCGAAAGAACCCGGACGAAGCGCAGAAGCTCGCCCGCGACGAGCTGCAGGCCGCCTTCCGCCTCGACATGTCGCCGGAACTGGTGGCGCGCGCCTGGAGCCGCATGGTCATCACGCCTGATACGACGCGGGAGGCTTTTCAATCTTTCGTGACCAGCGCGCAGCAGGTCGGCTTTTTGCGCGATACGCCGGACCTGTCCAATTTGATCGAGGCGCCTTGATGGAGGCAGCGCGTCCCGATTTCGTCGCCGATGCCTCCGCCAAGCTCCTCGTCGATGGGGTGTCCAAATGGTTCACCCCCTCGCGGACGCAGGTCCATGCTCTCGACAACGTGTCCCTCGCCATCGAAGAGGGCGAATTCGTCTGTCTTCTAGGGCCGAGCGGATGCGGGAAATCCACCCTTCTCGACATCATGGCAGGCCTGACCATGCCGGATTCCGGCCGGGTGCTCACCGACGGCAAGCTCGTGGAGAGACCCGGACGGGAGCGGCTCGTCATGTTCCAGGAATCGGCGCTGTTTCCGTGGCTCGATGCCTTCGGCAACGTGATGTTCGGGCTCAGGTTGCGGCCGGACCTGAGGAATGCCGAGCGCAAGGAGATTGCGAACCATTTCCTCAAGCTCGTGGGCCTCGAGAAGTTCAAGCATGCCTATGTGCATGAGCTCTCGGGCGGCATGAAACAGCGCGTCGCGCTGGCGCGCGCGCTCGCACCGGATCCGCAGGTGCTGCTGATGGACGAGCCCTTCGCCGCGCTCGATGCGCTCACCCGCGATCAGCTCTACGACGATATCCAGCAGATCTGGATGGAGAGCCGCAAGACCATCGTCTTCGTCACGCATAACGTGCGCGAGGCCGTGTGCCTCGGCGATCGCGTCGTGCTGATGTCGCCCTCGCCGGGGCGCATCGCGCAGGTCTTCGATATCCCCTTGGCCCGCCCGCGCGACATCAACAGCCCCGAGCTTGCCGGCTATGCGTCGCAGATCGCCGCGGCGCTGAAGGGCAATATGAGGAAGGCGGTTTCCGAATGAAGCGCATCGCCGTCGCCCTCTTCTTCTTCGCCGTATTGATTACCCTGTGGGAACTCGCGGTGCGCAGCGGCCGCTGGTCCGTGGTGCTGCTGCCCTCCCCCATCTTCGTTGCGGAATATATCTGGGCCGCTTTGCTCGACGGCACGCTGATCGAGTCGACCTGGGTCACCCTCAAGCGGCTGCTGATCGGCTATATCGCCGGCGTCATCATCGGCCTGCCGCTCGGCCTTTTGACCAGCACGTCGCAGATCTTCGAGGACACGATCGGCGCGCTGGCACTCGGCTTCCAGACCCTGCCGAGCGTGTGCTGGGTGCCGCTCGCGCTGATCTGGTTCGGCCAGACCGAGGGCGCGATGCTCTTCGTCGTCATCATGGGCACGGTGTGGTCGGTGATCATCGCCACCGATCACGGTGCGCGCAACATCCCGCCGATCTATGCCCGCGCGGCACGCACCATGGGCTCGGAAGGCTTTCACAAATGGACGCGCGTAATCCTGCCGGCATCGCTGCCCTTCCTGGTCAGCGGCATGAAGCAGGGCTGGGCCTTCGCCTGGCGCTCGCTCATGGCGGCGGAGATCTACGTGACGATCCTCACCGGCTTCGGCCTCGGCCACCTGCTGCATTACGGACGCGAGCTGAACGCCATGGATCAGGTGATCGGCATCATGATCGTGATCGTCGTGATCGGCCTTCTCGTCGACCGCCTGCTCTTCTCGCCCTGGGAGCGCATCCTGCACCGGCGCTGGGGGACGAATGTGAAGGAGGCCTAAAGCATCGGACTCAGAAGTGGAATCCATTTTCGGGATCAATTCTCGCGTATCGTTGAGCGTTAGAGGCTCATTAGAGGCGCCGAAGCAGACGATTACGTGATAATCTGCGCCTTACGATCGCAAGTGATGGAGGTTGAGATGCGTCGCATCATCGCCCGTCTTGCCCCGCTGCCTCTCGCCGTGTCGACCGCGCTGGCTCAAAGCACTCCGCCTGCGCAAAGCCTCCCGACAGGCACCGACGACAGCGCGGTCCTTTTGTGGATCGCGGTCTTCTCAGCCTTGGCGGTGCTCGCCTTCTGGTATGTCGCCAGGAGCCGGCACCACCCGTAAGCGGAAAATTATTGTCTGTCCTGCTTAGGCTGGGCCAATCCGGGTTCGCTTGTCTGAGCGCTTGCGGGCGCGGCGGGACTGCCCGATGGCAGCGTGCCGCCGGGCTGCAGCGGTGTCGCGATGCCTGACGGTGCACGCGTCGGATGAGCAGAGGAGAACCAGGTGTCGTCGGAGGGGCTGCCGCCGGCGGCTGACGTCGACAGGCCCGCTCCATGGAGCAGAGCGTCATCTTCCGAGTTGTAATGCTGCTCGTGCGGGGCTGCGGCAGGTCCCGGAGCCGGCCTCGGCCTGGCTTCCCCCTTGCCGGTCGTCCGATAGTTTCGCCCATGGGCGGAGAGGCGGCGGTCGAAATCCTCATCCGGGAACGGATAGCGCGTTTCGGGATGCCAGGGCGCTCCCGGCGACGGGCGGCGATAATGCGGGCCCGGGCGCCTCGACCGGGTCGCGCTCCACAGAAGCGCGCCCGCGCCGATGGCAGCAAGGCCCGCGAGGATCCCGAACACGGTTCCTGTCGGAAGGCCGTAACGGCTCGGCATTGCGGATTGGGGCATGTGCCAGCGCTCCGCCTCATAAGCTGCGATGCGCTCGTGCTCGTAGCGGCGCCACAGAACCTTGAGCTCGGTAGGCGAGAAGGCGCTGCGGGCGACGATCATCACGCCGTTTTCTTCGAGGGTGAAGGCATGCCGGATGGAGCCGGTCAGGTCCTTGAAATCAGCCGCCCAATCGTGGCTGTCCTTGCTGGGATGAGCCGCGAGCCTGTCGAGCTCGCGCAGGATCTCGTCCTGCCTGCCTTCGAGATCGGCAACAAAGGAGGCCATCCGCTCGTGCTCGGCGAGAGCGGGATAGATCACTCGCTGCTGCGCGGCGATGTGCCGTTCCAGCTCGTCCTGCAGATCGGCAAAAAGCTCGGCGCGGCTGTTCGGGCCGGTGCCCGTGGCACGCAGCACCTCGCGGCAGAGCTCCTCGATGTTCCCGTGGTCCGCCACCACCATCTGCCACAATTCCATGGGGATCCTCCTCATGCAGAGCCGATAAGCATGAACGGCTGGAACCGACCGCTGTTCCGCCGGCGAGATCCCTCTCGCAAGATCCCTCTCGAAAGGATGTGACAAGGATCGTCCCGACTTGCTATGGACGGGTATGAGGTTCGACCCGGCATGCGCGAGACGCGTGCCAAGTCTTCCAAGGCGCGAGTGACCGATGACCACGCAAAATCCGCAACCACCTGAGACCGCTGCGCCGCAGCTGCCCACCTACGAGGATGTCGTCGCCGCGGCCGGGCGCATCGACGGCATTGCGCACCGCACGCCGGTGCTCACCTCCCGCACCGCCGATAAGCGCACGGGCGGCACCCTGTTCTTCAAGGCCGAGAACCTTCAGCGCGGCGGCGCCTTCAAGTTCCGCGGCGCCTACAATGCCATTGCCCGGCTCTCCCCCGAGGCGAAGCGGCTCGGCGTCGTGGCCTTCTCCTCCGGCAACCACGCCCAGGCCATCGCCTATGCAGGACGGCTGCAGCAGGTCCCGACCGTCATCATCATGCCCGAGGACGCGCCCGCGATGAAGGTTGCGGCGACGAAGGGCTATGGCGGCGAAGTGGTGCTCTACGACCGCTACAAGGAGGACCGCGAGGCCATCGGGCGCAAGCTGTCCCAGGAGCGCGGGCTCACCCTCATCCCGCCCTACGACCACGAGGACATCATTGCCGGCCAGGGTACGGCCGCCAAGGAGCTGATCGAGGAGGTCGGCCCACTCGACATGCTGCTCGTCTGCGTCGGCGGCGGCGGGCTGCTCGCGGGCTCGGCACTCGCCTCCAAGGCGCTCTCGCCCGATTGCCGCATCTACGGCGTCGAGCCGGAAGCCGGCAACGATGCGCAGCAATCCTTCCGCAGCGGCTCCATCGTGAGGATCCCCGTTCCCGCCACCATCGCGGACGGAGCGCAGACGACCTATGTGGGCAACAAGACCTTTCCCATCATGCGCGCGCTCGTCGACGACATTCTCACCGTGTCCGATGCGCAGCTCGTCGACACCATGCGCTTCTTCGTCGAGCGCATGAAGATCGTGGTGGAACCCACCGGCTGCCTCGCGGCTGCGGCCGCCCTCCACGGTATCCTTCCCTGCAAGGACAAGCGCGTCGGCATCATCGTCAGCGGCGGCAACGTGGATCCGCGCGCGCTGGCGGGATTCTTGGCGGGGTAGTGCACCCGTGTCATTCCCGGCCGGAGCGCAGCGAAGGGGAAGGGAATCCATAGTGCTGAGCGTGCAGGTGGATCCCCTTCCCGGCCTGCAGCCGCCGGGGATGACACCCGCTACGTCATGGCCGGACTTGGATCCGGCCACCCACGCCTTGGGAACCGCAACGCTGGAAAGACGTGGGTCCCCGGGATGATCCCCGGATCGAGTCCGGGGACGGGGATGACGTGGGAGGGTGGGGATGACGGTGCGGGGATGACACCCGTCGTTTACGGCCCCGCCCGCACCACGACGGCGATACCGTCGTGATCGCCAGACGTCAGCTTTGGGTCGCCGATCAGCGCGTTGCCGAGATTGACGAAGGCGCTCACCTTGAAATCGGTGTGCAGATCGAGCCTCTGCGTGAAGTCGTCCCTGGCGCGGTTGAACGAGCCATACTGGTGCGGAGGATCGCGGATGGGGTCGACCTCCTCGCGGCTGAAGGCGGCGGTGAAGAGATACCCCTTCGCCAGGGCATAGGGCCCGAAGATGCGGCCGTGATTGTTGCTGACCTCGAAGATGTCGTTGGAGAAGGCGTCGTCCCTTCCCTGTGGGAGCTGCGGATAGGGCCTGTCGCCGATATAGCCCTGATAGCCGGTCGAGTGCCCGAAACGGATCGGATAACCGGCGCGCGTCGCAGCGGCGATGAGCCTCGTCTTCGCCTCGTCGACACTCGTTGCGCCTTCGTCGACGATGATGACATTGATGGGCTCGCGCAGATTCTTGCCGTGATAGATCTCGCCGAGCCAGTCCGACGGCACGCCCTGCGCCGTCAGCATCCATTGACCGATAGGCGGCAGGCCCTCCGGCGTCGCGATGGCGAAATTCTGTTGCGCCTTCGCTGCGGGCGCCGCCATCAGCGCGACGCCCAGAATGAGAATCCGGAAGCGGCCCCGTCCCATGTGCCTTCCCCGATGCGGCTGATCGTCATGCCGCAGGAAAACACGATCGGGCGCGTCAGGCCATGGCTTTTCCGGCGGAGGCCTTGACGGCGACGACGGCATAACGATGTTGCGTCGCGCGCTCAAGCCCTTTCAGGAGCGGCAGGTTCCTGGCCTGCTGCCGATGGATCGCCTTGAGATTGCGGTCGACCGCAACTTCCGCAAAGCCGGCCTCGCGCAGCAGAGCCATCACGGCCTCGGCCCGCGCGCCCTTGGAGAAATAAACGCGCTCGAGGATGCGCTCGTGGGTCTCGCGCATCGCGTTCGGTGCATGCGGGACTCCGGACGATCCCGGCAGCAGCCTCTCGATGACACGGATCATGCGCTTGACGAACGTATCCGACACGAAGTCACCATCGACGATCAGCAGACGCCCACCCGGCTTGAGCAGGGAATGCCATTCGCGGAACGCTGCCTTCGGATCGACGAGCGTCCAGACGAGGTGGCGCGTGACGAGGACGTCATAGCTCTCCGGCTGTTCCAGCGTGTGCTCGGCATCGCCCATGACGAAGCGAATATCCGCGCCGCGACGCGCCGCCTTCGCCCGCGCCTGACGCAACATCGACTCGGACCAGTCGAGCCCAGTGACGTCGAAACCAAGGCCGTGCAGCAGATGCGAGATCACGCCCGTACCGCTAGCAAGATCGAGCGCCCTGCGGTCCTCTCCGGGGCCGAGATGGCGCCGGAAGAGATCCCGCCACGCCTCGCGTTCCTCCTCCGAGAAGATCTCGTGGCCGACCTGCTCGTCGAAGGTCGCGGCGCGGGCGGACCAGTAATCGCGGATTTCGTCGCGGAGGGTGAAGTTGGCAGTCATCGAACGTCCATCGCCAAAGGAAGCTTTGCGATGCTCGTCTAGCGCATTCTGCAGAAAAGTGGACTCGGTCTTCGCGCATCGCCCCCGCCCGAACGCAGGGCGCTGCAGGACCTCGCCGTTAAGAGGCAGGAAATCCGATGGCGGAGCATTTTCCTAGTCTTCAATAGAAAAAGGGTCGCGCCCAGTCTTTGTTCGACTGTGTTCGCGACCCTTAAGACCGTATTTGCCCCTACGGTTAATTCGGCATAAATCATATTTTACGGTATCGCAAGACCAAATAGTTCTTAAATGAACGGTCCGCGGCGTCAGAATATCGCATATTCCATATTGACATGCCTTAGATATGTCATGAAGCGCCACATTTAAGACATATTACTACACAAATAGATAGGTGTACCGACCTTTGTATTTGCCCCTACGGGTCGGATCCTTAAAGCGCCCCTGAAAAGTGGGCGCTTTCTTTTTGGGCGCGACGGGAATCCCGCCTCAGAGGCTGGCTCATAATGCGCGAGCAACCCTCCTCTCCCTTGTGGGGAGGGAGATGGCCTGTGCAAATCTCAATGAATTATGAGCCGTGCTTTCAGGACGATCCCTGCGGGGCGAAGAAGCAGATGATGGCGTGGGTCGTCGGCTCCTCGCAGATGTGGAACCTCGCATCCGGCGACATCTTGCCGAACTCGCGCCCGATCAGGCGCCCGTCCCAGAGCTGCCAGCCGTCTTCGGTCTCCGTGACGGTCTCGCCGCGGCTCTCGACGAGTTCCCGGCAATCGTGATCGTCACAGCACCAGAACGGATACCAGCTATGGGCGAGGGCCGGCCCGCCCGTCAGGCACATCACCGCAAATATCGTCCAGCGCATGAATATCATTCGGGCCCTCGGGTCTCGCTCGACGAGCTCGATCCTGATCTTGGGGCGCCGGGCATGAGGCGTCCAGCCCTGCCGCATGGGCAAGAACCGCGTCCGCCGACAGCCTCATTTCTCGGTCTGAAGATAGGGCTCGACCTTGCCCTTGAGCTTGATCGTCATCGGGTTGCCGAAGCGATCCTTGGCATTGCCCGCCGTCACGCGCACCCAGCCCTCGCTTACGCAATATTCGTCCACATTGGTCTTCTCGGCCCCGTTGAAGCGGATACCTACCCCCTTCGCCAGCAACTCCTCGTTGTAGAAAGGGCTGTCCGGGTTCGTGGACAGGCGGTCGGGAAGCGTGTCGGTCATGCGCGGGTCTCTCCGGATCTGGTTCTTTGTGGGGCGGCAAACTAGCCCTTTGGAGATCGAAAGCCAATTCCGCCTATCCGGCGTGACAAGCTCGGCGCAATGTCCTACTTTCGTCGAACGTCCCAGGGGAACGCCTGGGGGCACGATGACAATCCGCTCGAAGCGGAGGCGCGATCAGGGAGAGAGACTTGTCGGCTGCGACAGACGGGATTCATACCGATTTTTCAGAAGGCATGAGCTACGGGGACTATCTCCGGCTCGACACACTCCTCTCCGCACAGGCTCCCCTCACGGCCGAGCACGACGAGCTTCTCTTCATCACCATCCATCAGGTGATGGAACTCTGGCTGAAGCTCCTGAACCGCGAGCTCGACACGGCGCTGGCCCATGTCCGGGCCGACCAGCTTCAGCCCGCCTTCAAGTGCACCGCCCGGATCAACCGGATCCAGGAGCAGCTGATCCAGGCCTGGACCGTGCTCTCCACCATGACCCCGTCGGACTACCTGAGCTTCCGCCCGGCGCTCGGCCAATCCTCCGGCTTCCAGTCCTGGCAATACCGTCTCGTGGAATTCAAGCTCGGGTCGAAGGACGCGATCAAGATGGCGCCGCACCGCCACCGGAGCGACCTCGCGGAGCAACTCGAGGCGGCCTATCGCGCGCCGAGCCTCTATGACGAATCCTTGCGCCTGCTGGCCCGGCGCGGCTACGCGATCCCCGCGGAAGTGCTCGAGCGCGACGTGACGCAGCCCTATGCGGCGCATCCCGGCGTCGAGGCGGTATGGGAGGAGATCTACCGCCATTCCGGCGCGCATTTCGATCTCTACGAACTCGCCGAGGAGCTGGTCGATCTGGAAGACGCCTTTCAGCAATGGCGCTTCCGGCACATGAAGACCGTGGAGCGCATCATCGGCATGCGCCGCGGTACGGGCGGCAGCAGCGGCGTCGGCTATCTGCGCAAGGCGCTCGAACGCTCGTTCTTTCCCGAACTCTGGTCCGTGCGCGGCAAGCTTTGACGATGCGAGAGATGCGCCATGCTTGATCTTCGTTCCCAGTTCTCCCGCTTCCTCAACACAGAGCCGGACCGCCTGCATTTCGCAGCCCACAGTCACCATCCCTGGCCAGATGTGACGCGCGAAGCGCAACTCCAGGCCTGGGACGACGCTGCCCGGCTCATCGACGACAAATGGGAGCACGTGCTCGGACCCGTGCTCGACGAGTTTCGCGGGCATGTGGCCGGGCATCTCAGCCTGCCGGATCCGTCGACCATCGCAGTCGCCCCGAATACGCATGAGCTTCTCAAGCGCATCCTGTCGTGCTTTCCGGCGGACCGCCCGATCCGCATCCTGACCTCCGACGGCGAATTCCACTCCTTCACCCGCCAGATGGCGCGGCTGGAAGAGGAGCGACTCGTCGAGGTCACCCGCGTGCCGGCGGAGCCGTTCTCAACCTTCGAGGACCGCTTCTACGCTGCCGCTCAGGAGGGTTTCGATCTCGTCTTCGTGAGTCAGGTGTTCTTCAATTCGGGCTTCGCACTGGACGGGCGTTATCTCGCGGAATGCAACCGCGACGGCGCGATGATCGTGATCGACGGCTATCATGGATTCATGGCGCGGCCGACCGATCTGGGAAGCGTTGCTGACCGCGTATTCTACATCGCCGGCGGCTACAAATATGCGATGGCCGGCGAAGGCGCGTGCTTCATGCATTGCCCGCCGGGATGGGCCTTACGTCCGCGCGACACCGGCTGGTATGCGGCCTTCGGCCATCTCGCCGGCGCGCAGAACGGCCAGGTCGGCTACAGCGGCGACGGCTGGCGCTTCATGGGCGCGACCTTCGATCCGTCGGGGCTCTACCGCTTCAACGCGGTCATGCGCTGGCTGGCGGACGAGGGCATCACGCCCGGCATCATCCATGCCCATGCCAAGGCGTTGCAGCAGCACTTCCTGCACCGCATCGGCGGATCGGCCCCGTTCGAACACGCCTCCCTCGTGGTGCCGGCCGATGAGATGCGGCGCGGCAATTTCCTCACCTTCCAGACACCGCAGGCACAGGCAATCCATCGCGACCTGGCGGAGCTTCGCGTCGTCACCGACGTGCGCGGCCAGCGCCTGCGACTCGGCTTCGGCATCTACCAGACGGAAGAGGAAGTGGATGACCTCGTGCGCCGCATCGACGAGGCGGGAGCGCTGGAATCCCTGCCCTACGACACGCCATCGGCAGCCTGACGTTAGGCCCTCATCGGCCCGGTTGATCTCTGCCTTTCATCTTGGCCGCAACCTTCCGCAACACCTTGCGTTGGCTTCTTGACCGACAAGTCATTGTCTTCAGGGGCATCTGATCGCAAGGAGATCCCCATGCGTCGTATCGTGTTCAGCAGTTTGACCATCGCCGCCATTGCTCTCGGCGCTACCAGCGCCATGGCTCAAAATAGACCTCCTCCGCCGGTTTCGGGTGGAAGCGGATCGCAAGTCACGAATCCTGCTATCTACCGCAACTACGCCACCAAAGAACATGAGCGGAGCATGCTGGTGCAGCAGCGCAAGCTGGGCCTGACCACTGGCAGCGTCAGCAAGCACCACACTGCCAAGAAGCCCCATCACACGACCCATAAGAGCATGTAAGCGTGCTGGTGATGTGTAGTCCGAAGGCTCCGGCCATGGACCGGAGCCTTTTTCATGCGTCATGACGGCGCTCAGAGGTCCACCATCCTCATCCCAGCCTCGGGATAGCGCATTCCGGCGGCGGAGCCCGGCGGGACGATGCTGTCGATACGCGCGAGGTCGTCCTTCGTAAGCGTCACGTCGAGCGCGTGCACGTTCTCCTCGAGATAGCTCCGACGCTTGGTGCCGGGGATCGGCACGATGTCGTTGCCCTGCGCCAGCACCCAGGCGAGCGCGAGCTGCGATGCCGTGCAGCCCTTCTCGCGCGCCATGGTCTCGATCTCGCGCACGAGGTCGAGGTTCTTCTGAAAATTCTCTCCTTGAAAGCGTGGCGACATGCGGCGGAAATCATCGTCGGCAAGATCGTCGATGCTCTTGATCTGCCCGGTGAGAAAACCGCGCCCGAGCGGCGAATACGGCACGAAGCCGATGCCGAGTTCGCGCGTCGTGTCGAGGATCTCGCCTTCGGGATCGCGGCTCCACAGCGAGTATTCGGTCTGCAGTGCGGCGATGGGATGAACGGCGTGCGCGCGGCGGATGGTCTGCGGACCGGCCTCGGAAAGACCTAAGAAGCGCACCTTGCCCTCGCGCACGAGTTCGGCCATGGCGCCGACCGTGTCCTCGATCGGCGTCTCCGGATCGACGCGGTGCTGGTAATAGAGATCAATCACGTCGACCTTGAGCCGCTTCAGGCTCGCCTCGCAGGCCTGTCGCACATAATCCGGCTTGCCGCTGATGCCGAGGCGCTCACCGTTCGGCCCGCGCACATTGCCGAATTTGGTGGCGAGCACGACCTTGTCGCGACGATCCGCAATGGCGCGCCCGACAAGCTCCTCGTTGCGGCCGACGCCGTACATGTCGGCAGTGTCAAGGAACGTTACGCCGAGCTCGATCGCGCGATGGATCGTCGCGATGGACTCGGCCTCGTCGGCGCTGCCGTAGAATTCCGACATGCCCATGCAGCCGAGGCCGATGGCGGACACTTGCAACGAACCAAGCTGACGCTGCTGCATGAGATCTCTCCGAAATCGAGGGCAGTTGTCGCCCGCAGGCTTGCGCGGCGGACGAGCCATGAACTGGCTCTGCCGCATCCGGTTTCAAGCCGTGCGCGTCAGACCGCGGTTTCGGCCAGCAGGAGAATGAGCCCCAAGGCCACAAGCGCGATGCTCGGCCAATGGTGCTTCGGGTGAAGGGCCTGCGCCCTCCCCTGCGGCTCGAGCGTCACGCCGGAACCGGTCCGATGCGGGTCGCTCAGGCGTCCCTTCCAGAGAACCCGTCCTGCCGCAAGCACGATCCCGCCGACGATGAGCAGCGCTCCGATCCAGATGAGGACCATGCCTGACTGCATGAGGTTCTCCCGGCTGATAAGACCTTGGGACTGCGCAACATATCACACCCGCGCATCGAGGCACAGAAGCGGGCGTGTCAGGGTGTGGTCACAGCCGAGCGGTTGAAGAGAAGTGCATCGGGATGGCGACGCATCGCCTCCTCGCTGTAGGCCTCCGGACCGAGCTGGTTGCGGAGCCGAGGATAGCGGTTTTCCAGTTCCGCGAGCGTCACGTTCTGTGCGATGCGCGGATGCGCGATGCAGATGGCGCCGTCTTTGCCCCAGGCCGCCTCGAAGGGCATGAGATCGACGGTCTCCGGCTTCTGGATGCCGAAGCGGTCATAGACGTCGATCACCGTGCCGTCGCGGGTGGTGGCACGATCGTCGCCGCCGTAATCGGCACGCACCATATGGATGCAGGCGGCATGAAGATCGCGCATCGGCACGCCAGCGCCCTCCTCCCAGGGCTGATAGCCCATGAGGATGCACTTGCCCTCCGCGCCGCTGGTGCAGGTGACGGTGATGCCGGTCTGTTTGAGAAGCGGCATTCCCAGCCGGCGGCCTTTCGCATCGGGCTGGCAGGCTTCCTGCACCTGCCCCGAGGCGTCTTCGACCAGGAGCCGGTAGAGTGTGAGCGGCTTGCCCGAGGACGTTTTGTCCTCCTCGACCGCATCGATCAGAAGCCGGACGGAGTCGGCACCGTCGTGAATCACCACGCGCGCTCCGACAAGCGCATCGCGCGTCAGCACGCGGCCATCGTCGAGGATCAGCCGGAACTCGCCTCTGTCAGCCTCGAGACGCCCGCCCGTCGCGGGAGCGGCATCGGGAAGCGCGGCGACGAGCGCGATGATAAAGGCGCGAAGCAGCATGGCCGTGCACAAAGACCCTCGCCCGCTCACCGGGCGAAGGTCCTCCCGCGTCAGGTTATTCGAGCGTCACGCGCGTGCCATCCGCGAGAATGACGAACGCGGCGCGGCCTGCGGCCTGTTCGCCGGCCGTGCCATTGAACGCCAGGCCGTTCATGTTGCGACCGTTCATGTTGCGGCCGTTGTCCAGCGTCAGGGCGTTGACGCCCGACGCTGCGAGAAGCCCCGCCATGAGAATCGGCAGGGCATGAAAAGTCTTCTTCATCGCGTTTTTCTCCAAGCCCCTTGAGGAAGCGAGGCCCGGTCGGCCCTTCTTATGCAACTTTATATCGATGGGTTGCCGAAAGACCTCAAGGAACCGGAAGTTGAAAACTTTCCCAATCGGAATGCAGTGTGACTTTGCGCACGTCCACCGGCCGAAAATCCAGTCTGGAACGGGATCGCGTTTCCTCAGACGACCTGCCCGGCGCACCAGCCCGACGACCAGGCCCACTGAAAATTGTAGCCGCCGAGCCAGCCGGTCACGTCAACGACCTCGCCGATGAAGTAGAGGCCGGGCACGGCCTTCGCTTCCATGGTGCGGGAATCGAGGTCGCGGGTGTCGACGCCGCCGAGCGTCACCTCGGCCGTCCGGTAGCCTTCCGAGCCGGCCGGCTTGAAGCGCCAGCTTTTCACCGCTTCCTCGACGGCGCGCAGGCGCTTGTCGGAATAATCCGCGAGATTGGCCGGCCCCTGCTCCGTATCGGCGATCAGCTGCGCCAGGCGCTTGGGGAGGAACGCGGCAAGTGCCGTCTGCAACGCCTGGCGCCCGTTCTCGGCCCTGGCCTTCCGCAGTTCCTCGAACAGATCGACGCTCGGCTGCAGGTTGAGCACGATCTCGTCGCCCTCGCGCCAATAGGAGGAGATCTGCAGGATGGACGGGCCGCTCAATCCGCGATGGGTGAAGAGCAGCGCCTCCGCGAACCGGGTCTTGCCGCAGGACGCCACCGCGTCGACCGAGACGCCGGCAAGCGGCGCCAGCCGTTCCAGCATGGTCGGCTCCAGCGTCAGCGGCACGAGAGCGGGGCGCGTCTCGACGATCCTCAATCCGAATTGCTGTGCGAGATCGTAGCCGAAGCCGGTGGCGCCCATCTTCGGGATAGACTTGCCGCCGGAGGCCACCACGAGGGAACGGCAGCGCACGGCACCCTGCGATAGGGTGAGCGCGTATCCGTCCGAAGTCTTCTCGACCGAGCGTACCGACGTGGCGAGGCGAAGCTCCACATCCGCCTGCCGCATCTCGTTCAGCAGCAGGTCGACGACCTGCCGGGAAGAGCCGTCGCAGAAAAGCTGACCCAGGGTCTTCTCGTGATAGGCGATGCCATAGCGCTCCACGAGCGCGACGAAGTCGCGTTGGGTGTAGCGGCGCAGGGCCGAGATGGCGAAGCTCGGATTCTGGGAGATGAAGTTTGCCGGCGATGCGTTGAGATTGGTGAAATTGCAGCGCCCGCCGCCGGAGATGCGGATCTTCTCGCCGGGCTTCGCCGCATGGTCGAGAACCAGCACGGAGCGCCCGCGCCGCCCGGCCTGTGCCGCGCACATCATCCCGGCGCCTCCTGCGCCGATCACCACAACGTCGAATGGGTCCAAGGGACGCTTTCCTGCCAGAGCGGGCCTGCCCGAGCAGGCTTGTCACGCCTGTGGCTAAGGGATCGCAGGCGATCTTGCAAGGCGTCCGCGCCTGGACGCCGCGACAGCCCGCGCACCCATCAGATGACGAAGAAGTCTTTGTAGGTCATGGCGAGCTTCTTGGAGAGAGCAGCGATCTCCACCGCCTTGCCCTTGCCCGAGCCATCGGCATCGTAATAGAGCACGCCCTTGGCTTTGTCGTAGACGATGTAGTCGTCCTTGTCCTTCGCCTTAGGGCCGACGACGAAGAAATCCTTCAGAAGCTGGGCCGGCTTCTTCTCCGTGCCGCTCTTGCCGAGCTTGGTGAACACGACGTTGTCCAGCCAAATCGAGTCATCTGCGACCTTGAAGTCGAGGATCTTGTCGAGGTTCGAACTCTTGTTCGGCTTCGTGTCGAACACGAAGGCGTCACGGCCTGAGCCGCCCTTGAGGACATCTTTGCCCTTTTCGCCTCGGATGACGTCATTACCGCTATCGCCGAACAGCGTGTCGTGGCCGTCGCTGCCGTAGATCTTGTCGTGCCCGCCGGCACCCTTGATCGTGTCCGCTCCGGATCCGCCGGCGAGGAGCTCCGCGCTTCCCGAACCGTCGATATTCGTTCCGGGCGTGGTTGGAGGCCGGTATCCCGATGACGTGTAAGTGCCGCTGGCGTCGGTGATCTTCTTGACGCCGTTCGACTCGAGCTCATGCCTCTGCAGGTCTGTGAAAGTCTTTCCATCCAGGATCACCCAGATGTTCTTTCCGCCCTGGCCACTGATAAAGGTCGCGAGCTTCGGGTCGCTGATCAGAAGAGTGGCGGTGCTGTCTGCGAACGAGATCGTCTCGATATTGGAGACCGTCTTTCCCCGCAGGTCGAGACTTGGCCCGTGAAGGACCAGAGTGTCGCCCATAGTGAAGAAGTCGGGTTTGCCGCCATCCAAGGCTCTGACCGAGGAAAGTGTCTGCGCGTTGAATGCGAAGATCTCCTCGGCATCGCTCCCCTGCACCTTCTCGATGCCGCGGAAGGCGCCGAGCTTGGTGAAATCGTACGTGCCGCGATCCCAGGGTTGTGCATTCGGAGCGGAAAATCTGAGCGTATCGAAACCGGCGCCCCCATCGAGAGCGTCGCCGGCACCCAGGTCGCTCAGGCCTGACACGAAAACCTCGTCGGCGGCCGTTCCGCTCAAGGTGTCAACGCCCGAGGTCAGGGCGATCACATTCGACGCACCGACCGTGACACCGATCGTCGCCGTGCCCTTGCGCATCCCATCGTCCGATGCGGTGACGACGATCGTGCGATGGGCAGCGAATGCCGGATCGGCGTTGAGGTTCACATAGGTGATGGCCCGGACAAGCTTGTTGACCAGTTCCGGCGTCGCGCCGTTCGTCAGCACCACCGACAAATCCTCGCCGGGAGTGCTGTAGATCGTGCCGATCTCGGTTCCGTCTACGCTGACTTTGCTGCCGGCAAAAAGACCGTCCGACAGGCGTACCGCGCCCGTCGTGTCGATTCCGATGCTCTCGGTCGGGAGCTTCTGTCCCGCGATCCGAACCGACAGGGAGCTGATCACTCCGTCGTCGTCGGTGATCGCGGCATCCGCGCCGGCGTCGAGCAGGACGGCCTGTCCCGGGAGGGTGCGAATGGACGAGCCGTTCAGATTGGCGATGACCGGAGTCTCGTTGATGCTCACCGCGCCGTCGGCATATGTGATCTTGTCGATGCCGTTGGCATGAAGAGCTTCGCGCTCTTCCGGAGTCAACGAAACGCCGTTGATGATGAGGTGGTCGTTCTGCCCGAAGCCCCTGAGCTTGAAAGCGGTGGCCTTGTCGGCAAGCATCACGACGGCATTGTCGGACACGAGATTGATGCGATCGATGTTCAGGATCGTCCGCGTCCGAAAGTCGAAATTTGTGCCCTCGAGCCCGAGGACGTCATCGGACACGCTGGCGCCGCCATCGATCGTCACGACATCCTTAAGCTGATCGTCGCGGAGCCAAATTATGTCGCCGTAAGACGTGGCGCGAATGATTTCGACGCCCGAGAAAACCGTAAGATCCGTGAGATCGAAATAGCCCGTGTAGAAATCGGACGTCAGGCGAAGCGTATCTGTTCCCGCGCCACCGTCGATGGTCCCGACCCATTGATTGACGGTGACCGCCGTTGTCAGCGTCAGAACGTCGTCCGAGGCAGTGCCGACGATATTGAGAGTGGTAGGACCTGAAAAACCGAAACTCATGGATCGTACAACCAATTCAATTTGCGTGGCCGGAACTTGGCCATTCGCGTTGACTTACCCGTCAATGCCATATTCCTGTAATATTGTATAGGTAGCGCCGGACTTTATTCAGGGCAGTCCAAGCAACTCATGCGAAAGGATGAGTTCAGCTCACCCTCTCAATTGAAGCCGTTGCCCCCGGGGTGTACCATTGGCCATTCTTCACAGCCGCGCATCCCGAAGCGACGGTATGTCAGTCAGCCGCCCTCCCGATACGCGGATCGTCAATCCGACAGGAGGCTGTCTTGACCATTGCACCGACCCTGCAACGCTACATGGCCGACAAAGGCATTCCATACGATCTGATCTCGCACGACCGCGCGATGACGTCGCTCGGCAACGCCAACGCGGGGCATGTTCCGCGCGACCGCCTGGCGAAAGGCGTCATGCTCAGCGATGGCCAGCATTACATGCTCGCCGTGATGCCGGCCTCGCATCATCTGCGGCTGTCCGACCTCAAGACGGAGTTGGGGCAGGAACTGCGCCTCGCCTCGGAGGATGAGATCGTCGAGGTTTTCCGCGATTGCGACCGCGGCGCCATTCCGCCCGTCGGCTCCTGCTACGGTCTCGAGGTCATCGTCGAGAACAGCATGGATGGGCAGCAGGACGTCTATTTCGAAGGCGGAGACCACGCCACGCTGGTCCATATCAAGGGAGACGACTTCGCGCGCCTCAACCCCAAGGCGCAGCACGGTTCGTTCAGCGAACGCATCTCGTAAACGTCCAAGAGACATGAAGGCGGCCTGCGTGAGCAGGCCGCCGCGGCTCGGCAGAGGTATCGAACTGTGATAGGGCCTGCGAAGGCTTCCAGCCGCCCTTTCCAGTTCCGAGTGATCGCCCCGCCTCATGCCGCATCTTGCCGAATATGCCGGCCTCTTCGCCGCAGCCTTTCTCTCGGCCACGATCTTCCCCTTCCAGTCGGAAGCCGTGCTCTTCGCCATGCTGGTGGCGGATCATTACTCCTGGTGGCTGCTGATCCTGGTGGCGAGCGTGGGCAATATCCTGGGCTCCGTCGTCAACTGGTACCTCGGCCGCTTCTTCGCCCATTTCGAGGACCGGCGCTGGTTCCCGGTGAAGCGGAAGCAGATGGCGCGGGCCGAGGCCTGGTATCACCGCTACGGGCGCTGGACGCTATTGTTGAGCTGGCTCCCTGTCATCGGCGATCCGCTGACCATCGTCGCGGGCGTGCTGCGGGAGCCCTTAAGGGTGTTCGTCCCGCTCGTCGCGCTCGCCAAGACCGGGCGATACTTGGCGGTGGCAGCGTTGAGCCTGGGTTGGGTTTGAGCCCAGCCTGTCATTCCGGGGAGAGCGTAGCGAGAGCCCGACCCGAAGGGCCACGCCGCAGGCGGGGAAAACCATAAACACGACGTTTCAAGAAGAAGCGGTCAGCGCCACACCCCTTTCTGTACCCTCAGCGGCTATGGGTTCCGGGCTTGGCCTGCGGACAACCCGGAATGACGGTAGCGGTTCAAGGCCCCTGCAGGCTCGACCAGATCTCCTCCAGATGGCGCGGCCCAAGCACGGCCCCCGATGCGGTGCGAATGAACGCCTCCATCCCTGCAGGCGGCTCGTTGTTCATGGCCCAGTGGACGGCCTCGCGCAGAGTGGCGAATTCCCTCACGTCGCTCGGGTGGCCCTGGCCGGCTTTCGTGCCGATGGGCTCGTACTGCAGATGGGCCGGGGCATCCAGTTCATCCTTGGTTAGCATGTCGCGGTCCTGCCTGATACATCGTGGCTCAGGCAGGACAACGCTCCCGAAGGCTCGGCCGTTTCAGCTTGGCTCTCAGCAATTCCATTGCGGCAAAGCAGCCGCGACCACAAGGAATGGCATTTTTTCTTGCAAACCACGCAATTTCAGTCGAACAAGGCCCCAAAGTTTAAGGGGAAATCATGCCAGCCTACCGTTCTCGCACCACCACCCACGGCCGCAACATGGCCGGGGCCCGCGGCCTCTGGCGCGCCACGGGCATGAAGGATTCCGATTTCGGCAAGCCGATCATCGCCGTCGTGAACTCCTTCACCCAGTTCGTGCCGGGCCACGTCCACCTCAAGGACCTCGGCCAGCTGGTAGCACGCGAGATCGAGAAGGCGGGCGGCGTCGCCAAGGAGTTCAACACCATCGCGGTCGACGACGGCATCGCCATGGGCCATGACGGCATGCTCTATTCCCTGCCCTCGCGGGAGCTGATTGCGGACTCGGTCGAGTACATGGTCAACGCCCATTGCGCCGACGCCATGGTCTGCATCTCCAACTGCGACAAGATCACACCCGGCATGCTGATGGCCGCCATGCGCCTCAACATCCCGGCGGTCTTCGTCTCTGGTGGGCCGATGGAAGCGGGCAAGGTCGTGCTCAACGGCGTGACCAAGAAGCTCGACCTCGTTGACGCCATGGTCGCCGCCGCCGACGACAAGATTGCGGACGAGGACATCAAGGTCATCGAGCGCTCCGCCTGCCCCACCTGCGGCTCGTGCTCGGGCATGTTCACGGCGAATTCCATGAACTGCCTCACCGAGGCGCTGGGTCTCTCCCTGCCCGGCAACGGCTCGACGCTCGCAACGCACGCCGACCGCCGCCGTCTCTTCGTCGAGGCCGGCCATCTGATCGTCGATCTCGCCCGCCGCCATTACGAGCAGGACGATGCGAGCGTGCTGCCGCGCTCCATCGCCTCCTTCGCCGCCTTCGAGAACGCCATGACGCTCGATATCGCCATGGGCGGGTCGAGCAACACCGTGCTGCACCTGCTGGCCGCTGCCCATGAGGCGGAGGTCGATTTCACCATGGACGATATCGACCGCCTGTCGCGCCGGGTGCCGGTTTTGTGCAAGGTCGCGCCGGCCGTGGCCAACGTGCACATGGAAGACGTGCATCGCGCCGGCGGCATCATGGGCATCCTCGGCGAACTCGACCGGGCGGGCCTCCTCGACACCTCGGTGCCCACCGTGCATTCTGAGACCATGAAGACCGCGCTCGATCGCTGGGACGTGCGCCGCACGAACTCTCACGCCGTGCATGAATTCTTCAGCGCCGCTCCCGGCGGCGTGCCGACGCAGGAAGCCTTCAGCCAGGCTAGCCGCTACGACACCGTCGACACGGACCGCGCCGCAGGCACGATCCGCGATGCGCAGCACGCCTTCTCGAAGGATGGCGGCCTCGCCGTGCTCTCCGGCAACCTGGCCCTCGACGGCTGCATCGTAAAGACCGCCGGCGTCGACGAGAGCATCCTGGTGTTCTCCGGCCCGGCCGTCGTCTTCGAGAGTCAGGACGATGCGGTCAGCGGCATCCTCAACGGCAAGGTCAAGGCCGGCGACGTGGTCGTCATCCGCTACGAGGGCCCGCGCGGTGGACCCGGTATGCAGGAGATGCTCTATCCCACGAGCTACCTGAAATCGAAGGGCCTCGGCAAAGCCTGCGCACTCATCACCGATGGGCGCTTCTCCGGCGGCACCTCGGGTCTCTCCATCGGCCACGTCTCGCCGGAAGCGGCGGAAGGCGGCCCCATCGGCCTGGTGCAGGATGGCGACCGGATCGAGATCGACATCCCGAACCGCGGCATCCGCCTTGCCGTGCCCGAAGCCGAGCTCGAGCGCCGCCGCGCCGAGCAGCAGGCCAAGGGCTGGCAGCCGGCGGCCCCACGCAAGCGCAAGGTCTCGGCGGCCCTCAAGGCGTATGCCATGCTAGCCACCAGCGCCGCCAAGGGCGCCGTCCGCCAAATCTGAACGGGCTTGTCGCCTTCGAAATCTCCCTGAAGCCTGCCGTCAGGGGGATTTCGTGCCGAGGAATTTGTGCCGAGGAATCTGTGCCGACTTGGGCATTCCCAAGTCTCGGGCCTCCCGGCGAGCGACTTCACGCCATTTGCAAGCGAGCCGGAGCTTTCGGGGACGCCCATCCTCTAAGGAAAGCAAAAGGATATTTCTCGCCCGCGATTGAGGGACCGAACGATTTCGGCATCCCTCCATGTGCGTTATCGCACAGTAACGTTAGGTAACATTCATCGCTTTCTTCGTTGATCGAAGTCTCCCTCTCCGAACAGAGAGTATCCGAGCCAAGACCTCCTCCTAGCTCGCACCGTACAAGGACAGCGGAAGGGAGGAATGCCTCATGTCGGTCGGAGCGGATGGTGCGATCACTGCTGAGAGACAGAAATGGCCGCGTGCCCGTTCCTGTCGAAAGAGGCTCTCTCCCGGCCTGTCTTCGGCGCTGGGAGGGCCGGCGCTGGGCTTCGCGATCGCGGTTGCGGCCGGTCCGGCACAGGCCGCCTGCACGTCGAGCGTCTCCGGCGGCCAGATGCGGGTCGTCTGTTCGGGCGCGACCACCGACCATTACTGGGCTGCGGACAATACACCCTCGTCGGTCGAGGTGCAGGCCGGCACGACGATGCAGACGAGCGGTGCGGCGATCCGCGTGGAAGGCAACAGTACGGTCACGATCGCCAACGGCGCCACGGTCGCCGTGACCGGCGGCAATGCCGACCACGCCTATAATGCGATCTATGTCGAGGACGACGGCAGCACCGTGACCAACAACGGCACCGTTTCGACGGTGCAGAACTCGGTCGACGGGCTCGAAGCGACAGGCAGCAGGAACACGCTCGTCAACACGGGCGGCGTCTCGACGCAAGGGATATCGTCGGAGGCGATCATCGCGCGCGGCCACGCCAACACCCTGCGCAACAGCGGCATTCTCGAGACCTCGGGCACCTCCGCCCGCGGCATGATCGCGGAGGGCAACGACAACACCCTGGTCAACACCGGAACGATCCGCACGACGGGCTCAGGCGGCGAAGGCATCCGCGCGGATGGCGGCGGCACGACGACGCCGGCGCAGAACGCAACCATCGCCAATAGCGGCACCATCACGACCGGTGGCTTCACCGCCGACGGCATCCGCCTGATCGGGAACGACAGCACCGTCACGAATGACGGCACGATCACCGCGTCGGGCGTCGAAGGGCGCGGCGTCAAGATCGAGGGCCACGGCAACCGGGTCGACAACCGCGGCACCATCCAGGGCCTGGGTGCGGACGGCGAAGGCCTCTACGTGATCAGCAACGCCGGCCAGACCAATACGATCGTCAACCATGCGGACGGCCGCATCATCGGCCGCAGCGAGGTCGGCCTGCGCGGCCGCTTCGGGGCAGAGGAGATCGAGAATTTCGGCCTCATCCGCACCGACGTGACCGGCGGCGCCGCCGTCGATCTCAATGCCGGCAACGATTCCTTCCTGATCGGCGCCAGCTCCAACATCCAGGGCTTCGTGCGCGCCGGCTCCGGCACGGATACGTTCAGGCTCGGCGGCGCAGCCAATGCCACCTTCGACGCGCGCGAGATCGGCGCGAGCGCCAAGTACCGCGAGTTCGAGCGCTTCGAGAAGGTCGGCACATCCACCTGGACGACGGAAAACGACAACAACGCCGCCATGCCCTGGGCCGTGCGGGAAGGCGCGCTTCTGGTGACGGGCAGCATGGGCGGATCGGCCATGACCGTGCATGGCGGCGCGACGCTGGGAGGGACAGGCACCGTCGGCAGCATCGATGCGCTTACCGGCAGCATCCTCTCGCCGGGCGTGGCGGGCGCGGCGAGCCGCGCCGGGGTCGGCGACATCCGGACCCTGAATGTCAGGAACGACGTGACGATCGCCCCCGGCACCACGTACCAGGTCGATCTCAACGACCGGTTCGAGAGCGACCGGATCGTGGCCGGCGGGCAGGCGACCATCCGCGGCGGCACGGTCGAAGTCCATGCCGAGCGGGCCACCTACTCGCCGGGCCGCTGGACGATCCTGACGGCCCAGCGCGGCGTGACGGGGCAGTTCAGTGATGTGGACGACCTGATCTTCTTCCAGCCGATCCTGACGAAGGACACGAACAACGTCTATCTCGAGCTGCTGCCGGTCTTTCCGGGGGTCGATCCCATGCCAAGGGATGCCCCGGGCGATCCCGGCGAGCCTCTATCCCGGCCCGTCCCGCCGCTGCAGCCGGAAACCACGCCCCCTATCGCGATCCTGCACCACGAGAACCTGTTCCGCGCGGCGATCCTGTGCCGCCTGCGCTGCTCGTCGTCGGATGCCATGGGCGCGGTACCATCCTTCGTCGCGATCGATTCCGTGCCGATGCCGCCTCAGGCCCATGGTCAGGCACAGCGTCAACCGGCAGGCGCCGCGGCAGCGACGCCGCGGGGAACCGGCTGGGGGGTCTGGGGCAAGCTCCTCGGCTCCATCGGACGCACCGATGCCACCCCGACCTCCGCCGCCATGGAGCGGAACACGGGCGGTATCGTGGTCGGCGTGGATGGCGGCCTGGGCACTCCCTATCGGCTGGGGATCGCGGCCGGCTACCTGGCAACCTCATTCGATATCGACGCGGCCGCCGCCTCGGGCGACATCGACAGCTTCCATATCGGCGCCTACGGCTCGGCCGCCTTCGGAGCCTGGAACCTTCGCGGCGGCATCGCCTATGCCCATCATGAGATCGATCTCGCGCGCGGCGCGATCGCGGGCCGCTTCAGCGGCGGCGACACGAACACGTCCGCCGATTCTCTCCAGGTCTTCGGGGAGATCGGCTATAGGTTCCTGCTGTCCGACCGTGTCAGCCTGGAGCCGTTCGCGGGATTGGCCCACGTTCATGTGAGCAGCCACGACATCGTGGAGAATGCATCGCCCTTCCGGGCAAACGGCGAGGTCGCCTCCTTCGACACGACCTATTCCACGCTCGGAGCGCGGTTGGTCGCCGCGGTGCCGACCGAGGCCGGCCTCGTCACGTTCAAGGGCATGCTCGGCTGGCGCCATGCCTTCGGAGACGTGGCGCCGGAGGCACGCTTCGCCGTCAATGGATTTCCGGCACCGTTCCTCGTGGTCGGGGCTCCCATCGACCGCGACAGCCTCGTCGTCGAGGCCGGCGTGAACTGGCAGGTGAGCGAAACGGTCGCCGTCGGCGTGATGTATGACGGCGCCCTCGGCCCCCGCGATCAGGAGCATACCCTGCGCGGATCATTGAGCGTGCGTTTCTGAGGCCCGGCCGGGCAGCGGTGGACCTCGCGTCCGCCGCTGCCAATGGTCTCAGTCCATTGATCGAACCTTGACGAAACACTGTGTCCTGCGGTCCAGTCGGGAGACGCGCAAATCAGCTTCAGGATTTTGAATGACCCGCCTCGTGTTGACCGTCGGCGCTCTCCTTATCGCCGGGCCTGCCCTCGCCCAGGGCGAGCCGGCGGGAGAAGCTCTCCAGCTGAAGGTCCGCCCGTCGGGATATGACGCTGTGGCCAACGAGGCGCAGGCGCGCCAGGAAAAGCTTCTCAAGCGCCTGGAGCAGAGCAACCACATGATGCGGTCGATCTGCATCAATTGCGGCGACAGCTGGAAGCACCAGATCTATGCTCCCTTCAATCCCCTCGCCGCCCTTGGCCGCCAGCCGGAGCGGGAGGCTGGGGCGCCGAGAGAGGCAGAGGAAATCAGTAACTAAGCTTGCGTGACTGACCTTTAGCCGCGCCTTCTTTCTGTTGAGAAGCTTTTCCGGACCCCCTATATTTAGAGGGGCGAGGACGACCTCGCACCTTCCTTGAACCGGTAGGGACGGCCCTGCCAATGACGGAGGTCCTGTCATGGCATGGACGTTGCTTGGCCTCGCTGGCCTGTTCGAGATCGGTTGGGCCATAGGCCTGAAATACACCGACGGCTTCACCCGCCCTCTCCCTTCCATTCTGACGGCCGCCAGCATGGTGATCAGCGTAGTGCTGCTCGGCCTGGCGCTGAAGACCCTCCCGGTCGGCACGGGTTACGCCGTCTGGACGGGAATCGGCACCGTCGGGACCGCTCTCCTGGGGATCTATCTCTTCAGCGAGCCGGCGACGGCGATGCGCCTCGTCTGCATCGGGCTGATCGTCTCCGGGATCCTCGGCCTCAAGTTAGCCTCGAGCTAGCTTCGGCAATTATGGTAGGGCCGATGACCACGCTTTCTCACATAGGGCCCAGATCCTCGGCACGGGGATTGAAGGCTTTCGTGGTCGTGGTCTGCCTGATCATCCTCGGCCTGGAGGGATGGCGCGACTGGGGGGAGCGGGAACAGGAGATCGGCCGGATCAGCGCCGAGGCGCTGAACCTCGCGAAATCCCTGACCCAGCACGCGCAGGACACTTTCGAGCTCGCCGATGCGCTTCTGGTCGACGTCGTCGACCGGGTAGAGACGGGCGGGATCTCCGCCAATGCCATCGCGCGGCTGGATACGTTCCTCGTGGAACGCGTCCAGTCCTTGCAGCGCATCAAATCCCTCACAGTCTACGGCGCGGACGGGACGTTGCTGAGCAGCTCCCTCCCCGGCCACCGCGGTCGGGTGAACGGGAAGGACCTGCCCTTCTTCCAGCAGCACCTCACGTCGACGAGCAGCAACTGGTTCTTCGGCCCCCTGATCCGCGACCCTCTCGGAGGCGACTGGGTCCTTAGCCTCTCGCGCCGCATCAACACGCCGGACGGCGGCTTCGACGGCGTCGTCCAGGCGAGCGTCCCGCCACGCTATTTCGCGAATTTCTTCGGGCGTTTCGATGTCGGGTCACAGGGCTCGATCTCGCTCATCCACAAGAACGGCACGATCCTGGCGCGCTCTCCGTATATCGAGCGGTCGATCGGAGCGGATATATCCGACCATCCGCAGTTCAAGGAAAGGCGCGGCCCCGGGCCTTACGAATATGTCTCTCCCATCGACGGGATCACCCGCATCGGCGGCCATCAGCGCAACCACATCTTTCCCATCGGTGTCCTGTCATCGGTCGGGCGGGACGAAGCGCTGGCGCGGTGGAACGAGGATTTCGTGTTCCGTGTGATCAGCATCGTCCTTCTCGTGGCGATCATCGGATCGCTGGGCTGGAGCCTCGCAGGCGCACTGCAACGCCGGGAGGAAGCGGAAGCCGAACTGGCGGTTCTTGCCACGACCGACGGCCTGACCGGCCTCGCCAATCGCCGGATGTTCGACAGGCAGCTCGAGATCGAATGGCTCCGGGCGGCACGCGAGAAATCCCCCGTCTCGCTGCTGCTCGTCGATGTGGACCAGTTCAAGGCCTACAACGACATCTACGGTCACCAGGCCGGTGACGAATGCCTGCGCGTGATCGCCCGCTCACTCGCCGGAGTCGCTTGCAGGCCGCGTGATCTGGTGGCCCGTTACGGCGGTGAGGAAATCGCGGTGCTCCTGCCGGACACGAACGATGCGGGAGCCGCGGAAGTGGCCGAGAAGATCCGCGCGCAGATCGAGGCGCTCCGGATGCGGCACGAGGCCAGCATTCCCTCGCGCATCCTGACGGTCAGCATCGGCAGCGCCACCCGCATCCCGAGCCTGGACCGCTCCCGCATCGGTCCGGAACACCTGATCACATTGGCCGATGAGGCGCTCTACCGGGCGAAGCAGGACGGGCGCAACCGCGTCTCGACGGCTGAGGCGGCTTGAAAGTCCACGGAGATCGTGAAGTCGCATCGCCGGGCGATGGGATCGTCGAGGTTCGTCCTACCACGTCATCACCTCCCCGGACTTGTTCCGGGGATCAGTGCCGGTGATCTCGATGAAGAAAAGCGCTGCGCCTCACATGATCGGGATGGCCGGCACGGGGCCGGCCATGACGTGAGGGGCAGCGATCAAAACACGCATTCCTTGAAGGCCGGCAGCACCGAGCCGTTCCAGGCGCCGTGATACAGCTCCAGCAGTCGCTCGGCCTGCGTGCGGCCAGAGGCGACGATCTCCTCCGCGTAGGTGAGATGCCGCGTCTCGTCGCGGCCTGAATCGTCGCGGTAGCCGCGGCGCTGCAGGCCGGCATGAGAGAGCGCCAGCGCATCGCGCGCGACGTCCTGCACGGAACGCCCGGCGATGTGCGCGCTCAATGCCTGCTTCGGCACGTCGGCGCGCAGCCGCTCGCGCTCTTCGGCGCTCCAGGATTTGACGAGGTCCCAGGCCCCGTCGAGCGCTGCCTCGTCATAGAGAAGCCCGGTCCAGAACGCGGACAGAGCGACGATGTGCTCGGCGTTACCAACATCCGCGCCGCGCATCTCGAGATAGCGCTTGAGGCGCACTTCGGGAAACAGGGTGGAGACGTGGTTCGCCCAGTCGGAGCGCGTCGCGCGCTCGCCCGGCAATTGCGCGAGCTTGCCTGCGAAGAGATCGCGGAACGAGGCGCCCGCCACATCGTGATAGGTCGCATCGCGCTTGACGAAATACATCGGCACGTCGAGCGCCCAATCGACGTAACGCTCGTAGCCGAAGCCGTCCTCGAACGCGAAGGCCATCATGCCCGTGCGATCCCTGTCCGTGTCGAGCCAGATGTTCGACCGCATGGACAGGTAGCCGTTCGGCTTGCCTTCGGTGAAGGGCGAATTGGCGAAGATCGCCGTGGCGATGGGCTGGAGCGCCAGCGACACGCGCAGCTTCTTCACCATGTCGGCTTCGGACGCGTAGTCCATGTTCACCTGCACGGTCGACGTGCGGTACATCATGTCGAGACCGAGCGAGCCGACCTTCGGCATGTAGTCGGTCATGATGCGGTAGCGCGCCTTCGGCATCACCGGCGTCTCGGCCCGCGACCAGAGCGGGCTCATGCCGAGAGTGAGAAAGCCGATGCCGAGGCTCTCGCCGACCGCCTTCGCGTCGGCAAGATGCTGCGCCGTTTCGCGGGCCGTGTCATGCAGGGTAGCGAGCGGGGCACCTGACAGCTCGAACTGTCCGCCGGGCTCGAGCGAAATCGCTCCGCCGCCGGCCTCGTCCGCGAGGCCGATGGGGTGGTTGCCCTCGATGATCGGCGCCCAGCCCGTGCGCTCCTGAATGCCCTCCAGCAGGGCGCGGATTCCCCGGCCGCCGTCATAGGGAACGGGGGCGGAATCCGCCCTGTAGAAAGGAATCTTCTCGTGCTCGGTGCCGAGCCGCCATGTTCCGCGTGGCTTCTCGCCGGAGGCGATCCATTCCACGAGTTCCGACCGTGCACCGATGGGGGTCGTATCGGATACGTCCCGCGCCATGCCTCACCTCATCAAAAAAGCGCGTTCAAGGCGCGCCGACTTAAGGATCGGGACTCAATAAGGGGCTTAGCGCCAAGCTGCAATGCGGGACAACGGACGAAATCGAGGGGAGTTGGCCCCCCTCAATGACGGATCGCCGTTTCTCCCATCGTTTCCGCGCTCAGCCAGTCGACGACGCCGGCAAGAGCATCCCGGTTCGACAATCCCCGGCCGACCGCTTCGGTATAGAGCGTCAGCTGCTGGTCGGCACTGGTGCCGCGCGCCACGATCCAGCGGGCGAGATCGAGCTCGCGCTGGCAGCCGAGCACTTTTGCGTCCTCGGCCACAAGATCCAGCGTTTCCTCGAGAAGCTCCCGCACGGGCTTGGCGGTGCGGGTCTTCTCGTCGACGAAGCTGCCATGGATGCCGTAGCGCTGGGCCCGCCATCCGTTCTCGTCGTTGATGGCACGCGAAGCACCTGTCTGTCCGGCATTGAGCGAGGTATCCAGGCTCAGGCGCCGCACGAGGCAGCGATAGAGGGCGGCGATGGCGATGGTGTCGTCGAGCCGCGTGCAGCTGTCGGCGACGCGGAGCTCCAGGGTCGGGTGCTTGAGGGACGGCCGGATCACCCACCAGACATAGCTCGAGTTTTCGATGGCCCGGGCGGCCACGAGGGTGTCGATGTAGCGCTGATAATCCTGTTCGTTCTCGAACAGATCCGGGAGGCCTGTGCGCGGCAATTCACGATAGGCGGCAAGCCGGTAGCCGAGAAGCCCCGTACGCTGCGCCTGCCAGAAGGGCGAGGAGGTGGACAGGGCCAGAAGCAGCGGCAGATAGGGCTGGATGCGGTTCATGATGTCGACGCGCATGCCGAGGTCGGGCACCTCCACATGGACATGCATGCCGCACAGGACGTTGCGGCTGCCGAGCATCTGCAGGTCGTGCATCACCTTGCCATAGCGCGGCTGGGCTGTGGGGCGCACGCGCGACCAGATGGCGAGCGGGTGGGTGCCCGACGCCATGATCGAAAGGTTGAAATCGCGCGCGACGGCGCCGACCGAGGAGCGCAGTGCGGCAAGCTGCGTGCGGGCTTCGGAGAATTCCACCGAAGGCTTGGTCGCGATCTCGATCTGCGGTTCGAGCATTTCGGGTTGGATATCGCCCGAAACGTTGTCCCGGCAGGCGGCAAAGAAATCTTTGATCTTCCCCTTGGCGATATCCCGTTTCGGCGCATCGTTGAGGAAGTACTCTTCCTCGATGCCGAACTTGAAGTCCCAGCTCATTTCCTTGTGTCCTCTGTTCTTATTGTAGAAATGACCTTCGCACGTGCGGATCGGCCTGCGGCGACAAGCTCCAAACTCCGCCTCAATAGGGCCAGAATGGGGCGAATCGGCACGAAACTGCTAAGCTTTTGAAGCTAGAGGCAGATCGGCTTAAGTCGTTGACGAACGGTGAGGTCAGTTCCAGTCGCCGAGCACGGATTGAACGATCGCCAAAGCGGCCACAGCGGCTGTGTCAGCTCGCAGGATTCGCGGACCCAACGATACGCAAACACATCTTTCGCGGGCGGCGACAAGCGCTCTCTCCTGATCGGTAAACCCTCCTTCGGGTCCCACGATAACGGCAAGTCTCAATCCTTTGTTCCCAAGCTTGGCCAGGGCCTCCACAGGATTGGAAACAGGCGCCTCCTCGTCGCAGAACACAACCAGGCGCTCGGGCTCCAAGTCCTTGAGAAAACGTTCCAAACTCTCCTCTTCGCGCACCTCCGGGATCGACAGGATCCCGCATTGCTCGGCCGCCTCGACGGCATTGCCGCGCATGCGCTCGAGGTTGACCCGCGAGGACTGGGTCCGGCGGGTCAGGACGGGTTGAAGAACGCCTGCTCCCATCTCCACCGCCTTCTGGACCATGTAGTCGAGGCGGGCATGCTTGAGCGGAGCGAAGGCATAGACGATGTCGGGAGCCCGGTCCTGCTCCCGGGTCCGCTCGCGGCAGACAAGATCGGCCGCCTTGCGCCCCTCGATCGACACCTCGGCGCGCCACTCGCCATCCCGGCCATTAAAGATCAGGACCGTCTCGCCGGCCTTCAGGCGCAGGACGTTGAGAAGGTAATTGGCCTGCCCCCTGTCGAGAGAGACCTTTTCGCCCTCCTGGAGAGGCGCATCGATGAACAGACGGGGGGCGTTGAAGTCGTATTCGGCCATGGCAACCTGCGCGGAATGGGGTCCCAGCCTTAACAAGTTCCCTCCCGCCGAGGGAGTGGGCCTGGTGGCTTGGTAACGTGAAATTCAGGTGCTAAATGGCATTGTTCAAAGCTAAGGCGACCATTCGCCTCTTGGCCTCGATGCCCCGCACCTGTTAACAGAACGCAGGCGCGCGAGACGTCACGAGCTTTTTCGAGGGAATTTTAGCAATGACGCATACCCGTTCGCATCTTCTGGCTGCGTTGACCGTAACCGGCCTTTTCTTCGCGACTGCCCCGGCCTTTGCGCAGGCGAGCGGCTGTCAGGAAGGGCAGAAGATCCTCCAGGAGCGGCAGAGCCTGATCCAGCAGATCAACAAGCTCACCGATGGCGGCAAGAACAAGCAGATCGACCCGCGCGCGGCCTGCACGGTCTTCAGCAAGCTCGTCACGAACGGGAGTGCCGGCGAGAAGTGGATGACCGACAACAAGGACTGGTGCCAAGTTCCCGATCAGCTGATCCAGAGCTTCGCCGCGGACCACAAGCGCTCCCAGCAGTTCAAGGGCCAGGCCTGCGGCGCCGCCGCGAAGATGGCGGAGATGGAGAAGCGCGCCAAGCAGCAGGCTCAGCAACAACAGCAGGGTGGCCCCGCCAGCAAGATGGGCGGCGGCCTGACAGGAACCTTGAGCGTTCCGAAGGGCGCCCTCTAAGAAGGATCCCCGCCTCGCCATGGAGCGTCCGGTCGCCCCTTCCCTGCCCGATTCCGTCAAGGGCCATTGGGCCGAACGATGGGCGCCGGCAGGCCTGAAGCCCTATCTGCGCCTCGCCCGCATCGAGCGGCCCATCGGCTGGTGGCTGCTCCTGATGCCATGCTGGTGGTCGGCGGCGCTGGCGGCTGTCGCAGCGGGGCTGCCCTGGCCCAACCCGGTCCATTGCCTTCTCTTCCTCATCGGCGCCGTCGCCATGCGCGGGGCGGGCTGCACCTATAACGACATCGTCGACCGGGATCTCGACACGAAGGTCGAGCGTACGCGTCAGCGCCCGCTTCCTTCGGGACAGGTCACGCTCAAAGGCGCCCTGGCCTTCCTGACGTTCCAGGGCCTCGTAGGCCTTCTGGTCCTGCTTCAGTTCAACACCTTCGCCATTGCGACCGGCTTCGCCTCGCTCGGTGTGGTCGCGCTCTATCCTTTCATGAAGCGCTTCTTCTGGATGCCGCAGATCGTGCTCGGCCTCGCCTTTGCCTGGGGCGCCCTGATGGGCTGGGCCGCCGCCTTCGGCTCGCTGAGCTGGGCCCCGGTCCTGCTCTATGCCGGCAGCATCGCCTGGGTGGTGGGCTACGATACGATCTATGCCCTGCAGGACATCGAGGACGACGAGGTCGTCGGCATCAAATCCTCCGCCCGCTTCTTCGGCGAGAATGTACGGCTCGGCGTCGGCATCTGCTATGCCCTCACCATCATCTTCATGACCGCCGCGCTGATCACTGCCGGAGCTGGCCTGCCGACCTATGCGGGCCTGAGCCTGTTTGCCCTCCACCTGGGCTGGCAGGTAGCCCGCATCGATCGAGGAGACGGCGCAGGCGCCCTGCGCCTGTTCCGCTCCAACCGGGATGCGGGGCTGATCCTGTTCGCGGCGATGGTCCTGGACTGCCTGATCTGATCCCCGGCGGCCGATGCCGTCCAAAATACCGCACCGGCAGCGCTGAAAAAGGCGGGATCAGCCTTGAGCGAGATATGGTATCTCTTCCGGATCACCCCTATCTCAGGTCCGATGCTGTCCCCCGCAACACCCTCCCTGTCGTCCCTCGCTCCGGCCGTGCGCGATGCGGCCCGCCGGGCCGGCGATCTGGCCCTGCCCTATTTCCGCGCCGGCGCCCAGACGGCCGCCAAGCTCTGGTACAAGGGACAGAGCTCTCCGGTGACGGAGGCCGACATCGCTCTGGACCTTTTCCTGAAACAGCATCTCACCGAACTGCTTCCCCAGGCCGGCTGGCTTTCCGAGGAGACGGCGGACGATCCCTCGCGTCTCCAGCAGAGCCATGTCTGGATCGTCGATCCCATCGACGGCACCCGGGCCTTCGCCTCGGGCCACCCCGACTGGGCGATCTCGATTGCCCTGGTGAAGGACGGCCGGCCGGTTCTCGGCGTCCTCCATGCCCCGATCCACGACCGGCTCTATGAGGCGAGAATCGGTGAAGGGGCCTGGTGCAACGGGGAGAGGATGCAGGCCTCGGCGACCGATCCCCACTCTGCGCCCAAGGTTGCCGGCCCGAAGCCGCTCGTCGACCGGCTCGAGCGTGGCGTCGGGCCGGTCGAACGCCTGCCCAAGGTGCCGTCTTTGGCGCTCAGGCTGGCCCGGGTGGCAGAAGCCTCCATCGATATCGGCCTCGTCTTTGCCAATGCTCAGGACTGGGATATCGCTGCTGCCGATCTCATGCTGCATGAGGCGGGGGCCATGCTGACCGGGTTCGACGGTTCGACCCCCATCTACAACAAGCCCGTTCCCACGCACGGGGAGATGATTGCCGTTTCGTCACGGTTGCATCCTCGTGCTATTGGAGCCATGAGAGCCTGAACGGCGCTGGCTTCACGCAAGCCACAATCCCTACAACCCTCTTCAAGAAGAGTTCCATCACCATGACCGACACGCCTGGCAAGCAACTCCTGCATCTGGTTTTCGGCGGCGAGCTTAACAGCCTCGAATCCGTCGACTTCAAGGATCTTTCCAAGCTCGACATCGTCGGAATCTACCCGAACTATGCCGCCGCTCATGCGGCCTGGAAGGCCAAGGCGCAGGCGACGGTGGACAATGCTCAGATGCGCTACTTCGTCGTGCACCTTCATCGCCTGCTCGATCCGCAGAACGGCTGATTCCGGGATCGCGATGGATCTCGTCAAGCGCATCACCCGCTCGCGTCCGGTGCAGGAAGCTCTCGGCTTCATCGTCGCGGGCTACCTGAAGCTCGTGCAGCGCACGAACCGGTTCGTGATGGAACCGGCGGATGCCTATGACCGGATCGACATGCCCGTGATCGCCGCCATGTGGCACGGGCAGCATTTCATGATCCATTTCGCCAAGCGTCCGCAGGACCGGGCGGCGAGCCTCGTCTCGCGCTCGGGCGACGGCGAATTCAACGCCATCGCCCTGCGTCATCTCGGCGTCCGCGCCATCCGCGGCTCGGGTGCCCGCGGCCGCGATATCCGGAAGAAGGGCGGCGTCCAGGCGCTGCGCGCCATGCTCAAGGCGCTGAGCGACGGCGAGATGGTGGTGCTGACCGCCGACATTCCGAAGATCGCGCGGGTCTGCGGCCAAGGCATCGTGACGCTCGCCCAGCTGTCCGGTCGACCTATCGTGCCTGTCGCGGTGGTGACGAGCCGCCGCATCGATTTCGACAGCTGGGACAAGGCCAGCATCGGCCTGCCCTTCGGCCGCGGCGCGATGGTGCTCGGCGATCCGATTCATGTGCCGCGCGAGGCAGACGATGAGACCATGGAACGGCTTCGCAGAACGGTTGAGCGGGAGCTCGACCGGGTGCACGAGCGTGCCTACGTTCTGGTGGGATCGAAGGATCCCGGCACCAAGGATCCCGGCATCAGGCCGCATCAGGTGCTCATGAGAGATTCCCGCGCATGAGCTTCCCGATCATTTTCAGAACCTATCGCACGCTCGTCTCCGTGATGGAGCCTGCCGTCCTCGGCCTCCTCTACTGGCGCCAGCGCAAGGGGCGTGAGGACAAGACGCGGCTCGGAGAGCGGCAGGGCCATCCGAGCCGGCAGCGCCCGAAGGGTCATCTGATCTGGGTCCACGGCGCCAGCATCGGCGAGACGCTCTCGCTCCTGCCGGTCGTGGAACGCATGACCCAGCGGGGCCTTGCGGTTCTGGTGACCTCGGGCACCCGAACTTCCGCATCCCTGATTGCCCGGCGCCTTCCGCCGGGGGCCGTGCATCAGTTTGTCCCCCTGGACGTGCCACGTTATATAAGGCGCTTCCTCGATCACTGGCAGCCGGACGTGGCTCTAATCGCTGAATCGGAAATCTGGCCCAACACGATCATGGCGCTCTCCGAGCGGGACATCCCCCTCGTGATGGTCAACGGGCGGATGTCGGACCGTTCCTACCAGCGCTGGCAGAAGATGCCCCGCATCATCAAGGGCCTGCTGGAACGCTTCGCCCTGTGCCTCGCCCAGACCTCCGAGGACGCGGCGCGGCTCGCCCGGCTCGGCGCCCCCCGTGTCATCGTCACCGGCAACATCAAGTTCGACGCGGCGCCTCCCCCGGCCGATCCGCGGGTCGTGGCCCAGCTCTCCGGCCTGATCGCCGGACGCCCGGTCTGGCTTGCGGCCAGCACCCATCCCGGCGAGGAAAGCGCCATCGTCGCCGTGCATCGCGCCCTGGCGAAGCGCCATCCGAATCTGCTCACCATCATCGCGCCCCGGCATCCCCATCGCGGGCCGGAAGTGGCGACAATCGCCGGCCAGGCGGGCCTGAGGTCGGGCCGGCGCTCGGAGGGCATTCACCCCGACCGTGCGACCGACGTCTATGTGGTCGATACCGTGGGCGAGATGGGCCTTTTCTACCGGCTTTCGCCCATCGTGCTGATGGGCGGCACGCTGGTTCCGATCGGCGGGCACAATCCCATCGAGCCGGCGAAGCTCGGCGCGGCCATCCTGCACGGTCCCCATGTCCACACCGCGACAGAGATCTACGAGGCTCTCGACCGGGCCCGCGGCGCCGCGATGGTGAAGGACAGCGCCACCCTCGCACGCGCCGTGAGCGAGATGCTGACCAACGCGGCGCTCACCCGCGACATGGCCCGCGCCGCCGGCGAAGCGGTGCAGACCCTCGGGGGCGCCGTGGATCGCACCATGCAATCGGTCGAACCGTTCATCGTCCAAGCCAAGCTGGGGGCGCGCCGCTGATGCGCGCGCCACGCTTCTGGTGGCAATCCTCTCCCTCGCTGCAGGCTCATCTGCTGCGCCCGGCCGGCCTCCTCTACACCTCCATCGCCGCGCAAAGGATGCGGCGGCGCGGCGAGAAGGCGGATCTTCCCGTCATCTGCATCGGGAACTTCACCGTGGGCGGAGCCGGCAAGACGCCCACCGCACTTTTCGTCGCGAAGATGCTCGATGCGGCGGGCGAGAGCCCGGCCTTTCTGTCCCGCGGCTATGGCGGGCGCCTGCGCGGACCGGTCCAGGTGCGGCTCAAGCACACCGCCTCCGATGTGGGCGACGAGCCGATCCTTCTCTCCAAGACGGCGCGGACCATCATCTCCCGCGACCGGCCGGCCGGCGCCCGGCTCTCCTACGAGATGGGCGCGACCGTCGTCATCATGGACGACGGGCTTCAGAACCCTTCCCTGGTCAAGGATTGCGCCATCGCCGTCGTAGACGGCGCCACCGGCATCGGCAACGGCCTGCCCCTGCCTGCCGGCCCCTTACGCGCGCCGATGGAGGCGCAGTGGCCGGCCGTCGACGCGGTTATGGTGATCGGAGACGGCAGGCCCGGTCAGGACATCGCCAAGGAAGCCGAGCGGCGCGGCAAGCGCGTTTTCAGGGCGCGGCTCGCACCAACCGATACGGCACGGACATTGGAAGACCGGAAGGTTCTGGCCTTTGCAGGGATAGGACGGCCCGAGAAATTCTTCGAGACCGTGAGAGCATGCGGCGCCATCGTCGAGATTGCGCGGCCCTTCCCCGACCACCACCCCTATACCGCATCCGAACTAGTCGCCCTGCGGCAGGAGTCCGAGATGCGCGGCCTCCTGGCGATCACCACGGAAAAGGATTTTGCGCGGATCGCCGCCGTGACGGACGCTGAGCCCTGGCCGAGCCTGACGGTGCTGCCGGTGCGGCTGCAGATCGAGAACGAGACCGGGTTTCGCAACCTGATCCTGCGCCGCATCAACGAGCGGCGGCTGCGGGTCGCCTGACCTCTTCTATGAGCGCGCCGGGAGGATTCCGCCGATGCGCATCATGACCGCCTCGGGTGAGGCATAGGCCTCCTGCCGCTCGACGCTCCAGTATTTCAGCTCGTCGAGGGGAATCTCGACGCCCGTGACCGCGCAGCGCACATAGGATCCCGGCTTCAGGACCCGAAGGTTGCTGTCGAGATATTGCACGACGGCCTCGCCGCCGCTGCGTTCGATCTTGTTCAACATGGGCGACATCGAAAGGAATGCGTTGCTCTATCTCTCACATAAGGGAGATGGGCGACAATTTCCAACAGCGTTTAGTCGTGGCTCTAAGTTTGGCCTCGCCCCGGAATGACGGGCAGAGCCAAACCTAAAGCCCTCCCTAGAAAAGTGCTCCCTGATCCTCCACCGCCGCCAGCTTCTTCGCGACCGGCCGCGCCCGCGTCCCGATCCGCCCGCCGGTGGCATCGGCCTTGCCGTCGGCGAATTCGAGCACGAGCGCCTGGCCGTCCAGGACGGCATCGGCAGAATTCAACGGCTGCCCATCCGCATCACGGACGAGAGCAAAGCCACGCTTGAGCACCGACTTGTAGTTCAGGCTGTCGAAGAGCTTCGACACGGCGTCGAGACGATCGGCCTTGCGTGCGATCTGGCCCTGCAGCGCAGGGCCAAGGCGCTCGGCGACCCGCTGGGTGAGTTCGTGTCCTTGAGCAAGCCGCGTTCGCTCGGCGCGCAGCAACGTCTCGCGGGAGACCACGAGACGGCGGCCGATCTGCTTCAGGCTCTCCTCGCGCAGCAGGATGGAGCGGCAGACGGCATTGTAGGGGCGCGGTCCCACCGCATCGAGCCTTGCGCGCATGCGGGCGACATTGGCCACCGGCGATACATGGGCAAGCTGGCGCGCCACCTTGAGAAGCCGCTCCTCGTGGCCGCGGGCGTTGCGGGCGAGCGCGGGATAGAGGCGCGCGGCAGCGAGATCGAGGCGCTGGCGCTTGGGCGAGATCAGCGCCTCGGGGCTCGGCAGGGCGCGGGCGGTCGCGCGCAGGTCCGAGCGGCGGCGCTCGACAAAACGAAGAGCTGCCTCGACATGGCGCCGCGACAGGTCGTTGACGACGCCCATGAGCTCGACACGCACCGGCACCACCATCTCGGCGGCGCCCGTCGGCGTCGGTGCGCGCATGTCGGCGGCATAGTCGATGAGCGTCGTGTCGGTCTCGTGGCCCACCGCCGAGACGAGCGGGATCGCGCTCTCGGCGGCAGCGCGCACCACGATTTCCTCGTTGAAGCCCCACAGATCCTCGATGGAGCCGCCGCCGCGGGCGACGATGAGCACGTCCGGGCGCGGAATCAGACTGCCCGGCTCCAAGGCATTGAAGCCGCGGATGGCGGCGGCGACCTCGGCCGCGCTGGTCTCGCCCTGCACGCGCACCGGCCAGACCAGTACCCGGCGCGGGAAACGATCCTCGAGCCTGTGGAGGATGTCGCGGATCACTGCGCCGGTCGGCGAGGTGATGACCCCGATCACCTGCGGCAGGTACGGCAGGGGCCGCTTGCGTTCGGCGGCGAAAAGCCCTTCGGCCTGAAGTTTGCGGCGGCGCTCCTCCAAGAGGGCCATGAGCGCGCCGATGCCGGCGGGCTCCAGGGTCTCGACGATGATCTGGTACTTGGACGAGCCCGGGAAGGTGCTGATGCGGCCGGTGGCGATGACCTCCATCCCCTCCTCGGGGCGGATCCTCAGCTTGGCGAAGGAGCCCTTCCAGATCACCGCATCGATGCGGGCATTCTGGTCCTTCAGGCAGAAATAGGCATGGCCCGACGAATGCGGCCCGCGATAGCCCGACACCTCGCCCCGCAGGCGCACATGGCCGAACGCATCCTCCAGGGTGCGCTTGAGGGCGCCCGCGAGATCGGAGACCGACCATTCCTGGGCATTCGAGGGGGCTTTTTGAGCGAACATTCGGGCAACCTAATCCGCCCGCCCCGAGCCTGCCAAGGGCGGTGGTGCAACAGGCAGTTCACAATGGCAAGCTATCCCCTGTGCATTTCGCCGCGCCGGTCGGCAGTCCGGCCCCGATCCCTCATCCTGAGATGGCTCGAGAAGGGTTTTGGTCCCCATAGCCCTCATCCTGAGGAGCGAAGCGTCTCGAAGGACGAGGGCGTCTCCAGTGCTCTCTTGAACCTCCTTCGAGACGCCACTGCGTGGCTCCTCAGGATGAGGACAGAGATTGATGAGCCAGCCTCGACGGATGAGACAAGAGATTAAGCCAGACTTTCAGGAGCCGTGCAGTTTCCGGGTAGGCGAAGGGAGCCGGAATCGTTAAGAGCGCAGGCGTCATCACGGAGGCTTTGCCATGAACATTCTTCTCATCGGGTCCGGCGGACGGGAACATGCTCTGGCTCGCAGCCTCTCCGCGAGCGCGCTCTGCGACAAGCTTCTCATTGCTCCCGGCAATCCGGGCACGGCGCAGCACGGCACCAATGTGGTGCTCGACGTGACCGATCATAAAGCCGTGATCGATTTATGCCGGGTGATGAAGGTCGATTTCGTGGTGGTCGGGCCGGAAGCCCCTCTCGTCGCAGGCCTCGTCGACGATCTCACGGCCGCCGGCATCAAGGCCTTCGGACCAAGCATGGCCGCAGCCCAGCTCGAAGGCTCGAAGGCCTTCACCAAGGATCTCTGCGCCGAGTTCGGCATTCCCACCGCCGCCTATCGCCGCTTCACCGATGCGGAAGCGGCGAAGACCTATCTGCGCAATTACGGCGTGCCGATCGTCGTGAAGGCGGACGGTCTTGCAGCCGGCAAAGGCGTGGTGGTCGCCACCTCCTTCGAGGATGCGGAGGCCGCTATCGACATGATGATCGGCGGCGGCCTCGGTGCTGCCGGAGCCGAGGTTGTGATCGAGGCCTTTCTCGAAGGCGAGGAAGCAAGCTTCTTCGCGCTCTGCGACGGCACGCACGCGATTCCCTTCGGTACGGCGCAGGATCACAAGCGCGTCTTCGATGGCGACGAAGGTCCGAACACGGGCGGCATGGGCGCCTATTCGCCCGCGGCCGTCATGACGCCGGAGCTCCAGGCCCGCGCCATGCGCGAGATCATCGAGCCGACGCTTGCCGGCATGCGCGCACGCGGCACGCCCTATACCGGCATTCTCTATGCGGGCCTGATGCTCACGAAGGACGGGCCGCAGCTCATCGAATACAATGCCCGCCTCGGCGATCCGGAAACGCAGGTGCTGCTGCCGCGCCTGAAATCCGATCTCGTCACCGCGCTGCTCGCCGCCTGCGACGGCGTTCTCGACAGCATCTCCCTGCAATGGTCGGACGCGGCGGCGCTCACCGTTGTCATGGCCGCGAAAGGCTATCCCGGCACGGTCGAGAAGGGGTCGGCGATCAAGGACATCGACAAGGCGGAGGCGATGACCAACGTCATCGTCTTCCATGCCGGCACGAAACAGGACGGCGACCGCATCCTGGCCAATGGCGGCCGCGTGCTCAACGTCACGGCGCTCGGACATACGATCTCGGACGCGCAGAGCAAGGCCTACAAAGCTGTCGACGCGATCGATTGGCCGGAGGGCTTCTGCCGCAGCGACATCGGCTGGCGTGCGGTGGAGCGCGAGCGGTCTTAGGCGCTCTACGTCAAGAGAGTGATGACGTTGCGGCAGTGTACTATTTTCCGTTGTACTCTCTTTTTTCCCAATCCCTGAGTTTCACTTCTGCTGCAACGGCGCTAGCTTTCTGAATGCGTTCTCTCTGCAACCTGTGAGCGGTTCTCCATGAGCGACGATCTCTTTCCCGGTTTTGAAAGCCACTGGCTCGACACGGAGGTCGGCCGCGTCTTCGCCCGCTCGAAGGGAACCGGCAAGCCGCTCGTTCTCCTGCACGGATTTCCGCAAACCCACGTCATGTGGCACCACCTTGCGCCGACGCTCGCCGAAACCTATCGCGTCGTCTGCATGGATCTGCGCGGCTATGGCTGGTCTTCCGCGCCGAAGGGCGATGCCAAGCACGAGACCTATTCCAAACGCGCCATGGGCCGCGACGTGATCCAGGTCATGGAAGCGCTCGGCCATGTGCATTTCGCCGTCGTCGGGCATGATCGCGGCGCGCGCGTGGGCTACCGGCTCGCGCTCGACCATCCCGGCCGCGTCGAGCGCCTCGCCCTGCTCGACATCCTGCCGACCTATCACGTGTGGGGGCAGATGCGGGCGGGGACGATCCCCGAGGTCCATTGGGGCTACCTGTCCCAACCCTATCCCAAGCCGGAAGAGGAGATCGGGCGCGATCCGATTCCCTATTTCGAAGGGCTGATGCGGCAATGGTCCGCTGCCGGCGATCTCAGCGCCTTCGACCACCGCGCCCTCGAAGCCTATTGGCAGAGTTGCAACGAGCCTACGCGCATCCATGCCTTCTGCGAGGATTACCGCGCCGGTGCGACCCGGGACATCGAGGCCGACGAGGCGGACCTCGCCGCGGGCAAGACGATCTCCTGTCCAACCTACCTGATCTGGAGCGACTATTACCTCGTCAGCGGCCCCGTGGGGGACCGCAAGCAGCCCCTCGAAATCTGGCACCAGAGCTTCGCCCCTAAGGCGCATGGGACCGGCATCACATCGGGCCATTTCGTGGCCGAGGAAAATCCCGGCGCGACGCTCGAGGCTCTGCAGGGGTTTTTGAAGGGCTGAGTATTACCCGCACTCTTCGACCTTATCGCTCATTTCTGCCCGATTCCACGTTGCAGCAAACCGTGGAAAAGATATGAAATATGATTACATTTCATATCTCATCCAGAGAGCGGATCGATGGCCTCCACGGTTCCAAGCAGCGTGAAATTGCAGGGCTTCGGCTCAAGCAGCCATGTGGCTCGCTACAGCGACGGCAGCTTCATCACGGTCTGGACGAGCTTCGACGCCCAGGGTAGCGCTTACGTGCATGGCAAGGTCTTCGGGGCCAACGGTGCGGTCAAAAAGGACACCTTCCTGATCGATTCGGCTCCAGGTACCGCAAGTGCATCATACTACGATGTGACTGCAGCCGCCCTCAACGACGGAAGAACCGTGATCGCCTGGACCAGGAGCGACGGTGCGCAGAGAATTGTCGGAAAGGTGCTGGACTCCGCTTACACCCCTACCGTCGGACTCCTTGAGATAGGCGATATAGGGATCGCCACCGGGCAAGAGACCGCCAAAGCATACGCGCTTCAGAATGGCGGGTTCGCCGTCGTCTACAAGGGTAACTATACCGGTGAAGATCCGGGTCCTTCCCTTTTGAGTTCCGTTTTCATCGAGCGGCAGAACGGATGGATCCGCAATGAGAGCGAGGCGATACTCAGTGTGGCGTCTCCCGGACTTAACGCCGAGCAAGTAGCCGTTCTGCGGAACGGCGTTTATGCGTTTACTCTTCCCTCTTCGGATGCGGGACAGCTGCACTTATTCACCGGTGTATACAGTTCCGGCGGAGACCCCTCATTCCTTTCGCTCGACAGCTTCCCCACCAACGTCACCGCAATCCATTCGACCGTCACACCCATCAGCAACAACAGATTCATCGTTGCATGGCAGGACGGCAACGTGATCCGCGCCCAGATCGTGTCCGGCACCGCCACCCTTGAAGGTTCACCTGTCAGTGTCACCCTTCCGGCAGGGACGCTCGTCGAGGCGCCTGTGGTCAGCGAGCTCGAGAAAGGTGGCTTCGCGATCGCGTTCAAAGTCGACGTCGGAAATAGCGACGACAATGTATACACGGCCGCTTTCGCGGCCAACGGATCGGTCATTGCCGGTGTCACCCATGTCGGCACCACCACCACCGGCGATCAATGGGCCCCCTCCATCACCGCGCTTGAGGACAATACCTACGCAGTGACGTGGATGAGTGACACGGCCACCGGCCCGCAATTCTTCGTAGAGGTGATTGGCTCCACCAGCGTATCGCCTCCGCCGCCGCCTCCACCGCCTGGCACCACCTGGACTGGCACGAACGGCAACGACACCCGCATCGGCACTGACCTTTCCGAGATCTTCAAGGGCCTCGGCGGCAAGGACAATATCGACGGCGGGGCCGGCGACGATACGATCTGGGGCGGCGCGGGCAACGACACCCTCAAGGGCAATGCCGGCCGCGACCTCTTCGTGTTCGACACCAAGCCGAACAAGAGCTCGAACAAGGACAAGATCGTCGATTTCAGCGTGAAGGACGATACGATCTGGCTCGACAACAAGATCTTCACCAAGCTCGGCAAGGCCGGATCGGAAACGAAGCCCGCTCAGCTGAAGAAGGGCTATTTTGCTCTCGACAAGGCCAGGGACAAGGACGACTACATCGTCTACGACAGGAAGAAGGGCGTGCTCTATTACGACGCCGACGGCTCGGGCAAGGGCAAGGCGGTGGAGATCGCGACCCTCTCCAAGAAGCTCGCCATGACCTACAAGGACTTCTTCGTCATTTAACGCCGCGTCTCGAAAAACTCCCGCAGCAGCGCGGCGGCCTCGCTCTCGCGAAGGCCGCCATAGACCTCCGGGGCGTGGTGGCAGGTGGGCTGGTCGAAGAAGCGGACGCCGTTGTCCACCGCCCCGCCCTTCGGGTCGTAGGCCGCGTAATACACGCGCCGGATGCGAGCGAAGGAGATTGCTGCGGCGCACATGGTGCAGGGCTCCAGCGTCACGTAGAGATCGCAGCCGGCGAGCCGCTCGTCGTCGAGCGCCTCGCAGGCCTGACGGATGGCGAGCATCTCGGCATGGGCGGAGGGGTCGCGCAGCTCCCGCGGGCGGTTGCCGGCGGAGGCGACGAGGCGCCCGTCCCTGACGATGGCGGCTCCCACCGGCACCTCCCCGCGCGCGGCAGCGGCGCGGGCCTCGTCAAAGGCCACGCTCATGGGGTCCTTGCCTGGAGGATCGAATGGGTTTGAACCGGCGTTATCCGTCAAGCGCACATTCCTTTGGCCCTCGCTTCTCCAACACTCCTCTGCTATCAGGCTCCCATGACCGACAGCAACGACGATAATCGCAGGGGCCGTCCTCCGGGACGCTCCGACCGCGGCCGCACCTCCGGTGACCGGCCCTTCCGCAAATCCCGCGAGGGCGGCGAACGCCCCTTCCGCGCCCGGGGCGACGATGACCGCCCGCGCAAGCCCCGCGAAGGTGGAGACAAGCCTTTCCGCAGCCGTGACGGCGACAAGCCATTCCGCCCGCGCGGGGAAGGCGGCGAACGCCCCTTCCGCAGCCGCGACGGCGACGAGCGCCCCCGCCGCTCCGAAGGCAGCGACAAGAAGCCGTTTCGTGCCCGTGGTGGTGAGGGCGGCGACAAGAAACCGTGGGCTCGCAGCGAAGGCGGCGACAAGCCGTTCCGTGCCCGCAGCACCGGAGACAAGCCCTTCCGTCCTCGCCGCGATGAGGGCGACCGCCCCTTCCGCGGCCGTGGCGGAGAGGATCGTCCGCGCCGCTTCGACCGTGACGGCGAGAAGCCCTATCGCGCCCGCGAGGATCGCCCCGCTGCCCCGGTCGAACCGCAGGAGCCGGTCGAGGACCGCATCGCCAAGGTGATCGCCCGCGCCGGCATCGCCTCCCGCCGCGATGCGGAGGCGATGATCGCGGAAGGCCGCGTGACCCTCAACGGCCAGGTGCTGGAAAGCCCCGCCGTCAATGTGACGACCGCCGACAAGATCACCGTCGACGGCGAGCCGCTGCCCGCCAAGGAGCGCACGCGCCTGTGGCTCTACCACAAGCCGCGCGGCCTCGTGACCACGGCCCGCGACCCGGAGGGCCGCCCCACGGTCTTCGACAACCTGCCCGAGGATCTGCCCCGGGTCGTGGCGGTGGGCCGGCTCGACATCAACACCGAGGGGCTGCTGCTGCTCACCAATGACGGCGGCCTCGCCCGCGTCATCGCCCATCCCGATACCGGCTGGCTGCGCCGCTACAAGGTGCGCGCGCATGGCGAGATCAATCAGGCCGATCTCGACAGATTGCGTGACGGCATCACCATCGACGGCATCGATTACGGTCCGATCGAGGCCCGCCTCGACCGCATTCAGGGCGACAACGCCTGGATCACGATGGGGCTGCGCGAAGGCAAGAACCGCGAGATCAAGCGCATCCTCGAGCATATGGGCGTTCAAGTGAACCGCCTGATCCGCATGTCCTTCGGCCCGTTCCAGCTCGGCGATCTCGAAGACGGACTCGTCGAGGAGGTGCGCACGAAGGTGCTGAGGGATCAGCTCGGCGAGGCCCTTGCCATCGAAGCGGGCGTCGATTTCGAAAGCCCGGTGCGCGAGCCCATCGCGCCCTTCGGCTCCACGAAGAAAAGCGATCGGCAAGATCGAGACGAGCGCCCTTCGCGCTCCGGTCGCGACCGTGACGACGAGCGTCCGCGCCGCCGTCGCGACGATGACGAGCGGCCGTTCCGCGCCCGTGACGGCGAACGTCGCGGCCGCGACGAGGAAGAGCCCGCAAAGCGTCCCTCGCGCCTCGATCCGAAGCGAAGCGTTTGGCGCGCCGGCGAGACCGACGAGGATGCACCACGGAAAAGGATGCCGCGCCGCGGCGCCGATCCGCGCGAGGCTCGCGCCGCTGCAGGCGAGCGCCAGCGCGAACGCGTCGGGGCCATTGCATCGGCTGAGGGCCGTAAGGTCGTGGTGGAGCGTCTCGTGCGCCAGCCGCAGGAAGAGGAAGCGCCTGCTCCGCGCAAGGGGCGTGGCGAAGATCGCCCACGCCGCCGAGACGACCGCGATGCAGCTCCAGCCCGCCGCGAGCGCGATGGCGGAGCCCGCCCGCGTCGTGACGATGACAGACCGCGCCGCCCGGCCGGCGACCGACCTTTCCGCGCACGCTCCGAGGGAGGCGAGGATCGTCCGCGCAAGCCTCAAGGCGAGCGTCCCTTCCGCTCCCGCGAGGGAGGCGAGGATCGTCCGCGCAAGCCTCAGGGTGAGCGCCCCTTCCGTGCCCGTGGCGACGACGACAGGCCTCGTCGTGGACCTCCGCGCGGCGACGGACCCTCGCGCGGCGGCCCGAGAGGCGGTGCCGGCGGCGGGTTCAAGAGCGGCCCTAGAGGTGCTTCCAAAGGCGGGGCCTCGAAGGGCGGCTTCAAAGGCGGTTCCAAGGGCGGCCCGCGCGGCCGCCGCTGAAGCATAAGGAAAACCAATCTCATCCTGAGAGGCTGGCTCATAAAGGGTTTCTGCCCCCTAAGCCCTCATCCTGAGGGCCGCGGCAGGCGGCGTCTCGAAGGACGAGGGCGCTTCCAGTGCACTCTGGATCCTCCTTCGAGACGATCGCTTCGCGATCTCCTCAGGATGAGGTCAGAGATTGATGAGCCAGCCTCTGAGGAACAGTCGCGAGGCTGCGTCTCGAAGGATGAGGCTCTCTATGAGCTTTGTGAGACTCTCCCGATGAGGTTCAGATCATGAGAATCGTCGGCGGGCGCTGGCGCGGACGCTCGCTCAAGGGGCCGAGCTCGGACGCGATCCGCCCGACCTCGGACCGCCTGCGCGAGACGCTCTTCAACATCCTCCAGCACGGCTATGACGACGCGATCGAGGGTGCGCGCGTGCTCGACCTTTTCGCCGGCACCGGCGCCTTCGGCCTGGAGGCGCTGTCGCGCGGCGCCGCCTATGCGCTCTTCGTCGATGACGGCGCGCAATCCCGCGGCATCATCCGCGAGAACGTGGAAGCGCTCGGCGCCGGCGGCGCCACGCGTCTCTTCCGCCGCGACGCCACCCGCATGGGCGAAGCCGCACCCAACGCCCCGTTCTCCCTCGTGTTCTGCGATCCGCCCTACGGCCGGGACCTCGCGCCGAAAGCGTTGCGTTCCTGCGCCGAAGGCGGCTGGCTCGTGCCGGGCGCGCTCGTGATCGTCGAAGAGGCGCAGGGCGTCGCGGTCACGCTGCCGGAAGGCTTCGAAGAGATCGAGCGGCGCGATTACGGGGAGACGAAGGTGGTGTTCGGGCGGTATTCAGGATCGTAGCATTCCCATTCGTTGTGTAAGGAAAGACCATCATGAAAGCGGTTCTCTTCGAGCAGTTCGGTCAGCCGCCGCGGGTGCAGAACGTGCCGGATCCGACGCCATCGATGGAAGGTGTGGTGATCAAGGTCGAGGCGACGGGATTGTGCCGGAGCGACTGGCACGGCTGGATGGGGCACGATCCCGACGTGGTGCTGCCGCATGTGCCGGGGCACGAGCTTGCGGGCACGGTGCTTGCAACCGGTAGCCAAGTCACGCGCTGGAAGAAGGGCGATCGCGTCACGGTGCCCTTCGTCGGCGGCTGCGGGCATTGCCATGAATGCCATTCCGGCAACCATCAGGTCTGCGAGCAGCAGTTCCAGCCGGGCTTCACGGCCTGGGGCTCGTTCGCGGAATATGTGGCCGTCGACTACGCCGACACGAACCTCGTCGCGCTGCCCGACGAGCTCGATGTCGTGACCGCGGCAAGCCTCGGCTGCCGCTTTGTCACCTCCTTCCGCGCGATCGTCGACCAGGGCCGCGTGAAGCCTGGCGAGTGGGTCGCCGTTCATGGCTGCGGCGGCGTAGGCTTATCCGCGATCATGATCGCAACCGCCATGGGCGCGAACGTGATCGCGGTCGATCTCACGGAAGAAAAGCTCGCCTTCGCGCGTGAGATGGGCGCGGTGGCGACCGTCAATGCCCGCAACACAGCTGACGTCGTCGGTGCGGTGAAGGAAATCACGAAGGGCGGCGCGCATGTCTCCATCGATGCGCTGGGCAGCCCGGTGACCTGCTTCAATTCCATCGCGAACCTGCGCCGGCGCGGCCGCCACGTGCAGGTCGGCCTGATGGTGGGCGATCATGCCCGGGCCCAGGTGCCGATGGCGCAGATCATCGCGCATGAGTTGGAAATCTACGGCAGTCACGGCATGCAGGCCTTCCGCTACCGAGATATGCTCGAGATGATCCGCACCGGCAAGCTCGCGCCGCAAAAGCTCGTCGGCAAGCATCTGAGCCTCGACGAGGCACCCGCCGCTCTCATGGCGATGGATCAGTTCGAAGGACTTGGCATCGGCGTCATTACGCGCTTTGCTTGATCGACCGGATCTGAAGAATCCTGGAGGAAACGATGGCCTATCTGCCCGCTGAGAACCGCTACGACGACATGCTCTACAACCGATGCGGCCGCAGCGGCCTCATGCTGCCGGCGATCTCGCTCGGCCTCTGGCACAATTTCGGCGAGGACAAGTCGGCGGCAACCGCACGGGAGATCTGCCGGACGGCCTTCGATCTCGGCGTCACGCATTTCGATCTCGCCAACAATTACGGCCCTCCTCCCGGTTCGGCGGAGACGCTGTTCGGCGAGATCCTGCGCAACGATTTTCCTAATCTGCGCGACGAAATGGTGATCTCCACCAAGGCCGGCTACCGCATGTGGCCCGGGCCTTACGGCGAGTGGGGCAGCCGCAAATATCTGCTTTCCAGCCTCGACCAGAGCCTCAAGCGCATGGGGCTCGACTACGTCGACATCTTCTATTCCCACCGCTTCGATCCGAACACGCCGCTGGAAGAGACCATGCTGGCGCTCGATTCGGCGGTGCGGCAGGGCAAGGCGCTCTATGTGGGCCTGTCCTCCTACAACAGCCAGCGCACCCGCGAGGCACACGCCATCCTGCGCGAACTCGGGACGCCCTGCATCATTCATCAGCCGAGCTATTCCATGCTCAACCGCTGGGTCGAGGAGGATGGGCTTCTCGACACCCTCGCCGATCTCGGCCTCGGCTCCATCGTGTTCTCGCCCCTGGCGCAGGGCATGCTGACGACGAAATATCTGAATGGCATTCCCGGCGAGAGCCGCGCCGCCCAGGGCAAGTCCCTGCGCACGAGCTTCCTGAACGAGGACAATATCGCGCGCATCCGCGGCCTCAACGGCATCGCCGAGCGGCGCGGGCAGACGCTGGCGCAGATGGCGCTGGCCTGGGTGCTGCGCGGCGGTCGCGTGACGTCGGCCCTGATCGGCGCCAGCCGACCGGAACAGGTCGTCGACTGCGTCGGCGCGATCAAGAACCTGTCCTTCACGCCGGAGGAGCTTGCCGAGATCGACCGGTTCGCCGGCGAAGGCAACCTCAACATCTGGGCAGCATCCGCAGAGCGGCAGGGCCCGGCGCGCTGACAGCAAAGCAGGGAAAAAAGCTGTTTCCCCATTAAAGCATCGGACCCAAAAGTGGACTTGCACTTTTGGGATGAATCCGATGCTTTCTCCTTGAATGAGAGCATCGATCGAGACGGAAACAGCTCTACGACTTTCGGAGATACCCCTTCGGAGGGACTTGAGAAGCCGGTTAATAAAGGGTTAAAGCTCAGCTTCATCGATCATTGTAACCCGGGTCGCGTCCATGGTTTCGAGTCCCGCCTTCGACAATCGCCGGCAAGCCAGACGCTTCAACACGCATCACCCGGCGCAGATCGTGCTCGGCCCTGAGGCGATGATCTCATGCACCGTGTGGGACATCTCGACCGGCGGCGCCAGGATTGCGGTGACGCAGCATATGGATCTTCCTGAAACCTTCGAGCTGTTCATCGCCGCCCACGACCTTCAGGTGCGCCGCGCCCGGGTGTGCTGGCGCGATGGCGATTACGCCGGCGTCGCCTTCAGCCCCGACGAGACGGAGGCCATGGAGGCACAGCCCGCATCCCAGCTTTCGCCCTTCGAGGTGTGCCTCGAGCAGGCTGCCATGCCGGCCCGTTTCGCGGCTCCGGCGCGCAGGCGCCTCAATCTCTATCGCACCACCGCCTGATCGCCATCACCGCATCGATCTGTTGCCGGCGCCTTCGCGGCAATCCGCTGGAGGCACGCCGCCGGCGCGCGCCAATCTGGGCTCGGGCGCGGGAGAAGCGATCTCGCGAATGAGGAGGCGTTCACCTCCACGCGGTTATCAACCGCTCCACCCGACGCCGATTTAGAACCCGGTTTTGGGTGTGACGTCGATCTTGAACCATTTCTCCGAGAGGCCCTTGATGGTCCCGTCCGCCTTGGCGCCGGCAATCGCCTCGTTGAACATGGCCTTCAGATCGGTGTCGTCCTTGCGCAACCCCACGCCGACACCGGGACCGAGAAGGCCGCCCGTGATCGAGGGGCCGACGAGGACATAATCCTTGAACTCGGGCTTGCGCAGGGTTCCGTTCAGCGCCGTCGCGTCCGCCAGAACCGCATCGATGCGGCCGGCGGCGAGATCGAGATCGTGCTGCTCCGTCGTCTTGTACTCGCGGATCTCCGCGACGTCCTTCAGATACTTGTCGGCGAAATTGGCGTGAATGGTCGCGGTCTGCACGCCGATGGTCTTTCCCTTCAGGAGCGGTTTCAGAGCGGCGATGGCCTTCTCGGCATCCGCAGTTTGAGACGACAGGTTGAAGGCCTGGCCGGTGCCCGGCATCTTGGCGAGCGGGGAATCCTTCGCGACGAGGAAGCCATTGGGACCTGCCGCGTAGGGGCCGGCGAAGTCGATGGTCTTCTTGCGCTCGTCGGTGATGCTCATGCCGGCCATGATGGCGTCGTACTTCTTCGCGGTCAGCGCCGGGATGATGCCGTCCCAATCCTGGGCGACGATCTCGCATTTCGCCTTCATGCGCGTGCACAGCTCATTGGCGAGATCGATCTCGAAGCCTTCGAGCTTGCCGCCCGCGCCGGTGAAGTTCCACGGCTCGTAGGCGCCTTCGGTAGCGATCTTGACGGTTTCCCATTTCTTGCCCTGCGCGAGGGCACCACCGATTGCCAGCGCAGCGCCAAGGAGAGATACACCAACGATCGACGAGATCTTCATCGCCATCCTCCTCTTTCAAGGGGCTGGTCCGCGTTTCGGCTCGACTGCAATCGCCGGCGCATCATGGAGGCACGGCGCCGGAGAAACAGGCAGCACGGCCCGGGAGCAACGCCCAGTGAGAGTGAATTAGCGCACCCTTCGGAAAAGTGGACCCGGTTTTCCGGCTTCCGGCGACGCAGTGCAGCGTCGCGAGGCCGCATCGCTTGGGTCGGGAGACGACAGCCGCGCTGACGAAATTACATTACCATAATGCGGAACAGGCTTCAGCGCCGCCCGAACAGCCGCTCGATATCCGTCAGCTTGAGCTCGACGTAAGTGGGTCTGCCGTGGTTGCACTGGCCCGAGAGCGGCGTTGCTTCCATCTCGCGCAGCAGAGCATTCATTTCCTCAGGGCGCATGCGCCGCCCTGCGCGGATCGAGCCGTGACAGGACATGCGCGAGAGCACCGCATCGAGCCGCTCCTCGAGCGGGTTCGAAGCGCCCTGCCCCCATTCGGCAAGCGCATCGGCCACATCCTGCACCAGCGCCTTGATGCGCCCGCCCGCGAGCGCGGACGGCACCTCGCGCACGAGCACCGCGCCGTGGCCGAAAGGCTCGACGACGAGGCCGAGGCTCTCGAGAGGGGAAGCCTCCGCCAGCACCCGGTCCGCATCGACGGGATCGAGCTCGACCACTTCCGGAATCAAGAGCAATTGCCGCCCGATGCCGGATGCGGCGCGCTCGCGCTTCAGGCGCTCGTAGACGAGACGCTCATGCGCCGCATGCTGATCGACGATGACGATGCCGTCCTGCGTCTGCGCGACGATGTAGGTGCCGTGCAGCTGCGCGCGGGCGGCACCGAGCGGCGCCTCGTCCGTTTCCGGTTGGGCTTCTTGCAGATCGGCGCGGCTGTCGGCGGACGGCGTGGCGAGATCGGAGAGGCTTACCTGCCTTTCGGCGAGGCCTGCTGCATAGGACCGCCCCGGTGCATCGAGCGGCGCCTGCCAGTTGGCGAAAGCGCTCGTGGGCCTGATCGCGTGAGTGCGGTGCGGATAGGCCGGGCGAAGCGGCATCGCGCCTTGCGGGCGCAGACTTTCCAGTGTGCGCGTGCCGCCCGTCGAGGACGCACGGAAGGCGTAGCGCGTGATCGCCTCCTTCAGCGCCCCCACCACGAAACCACGCACGAAAGCGGGATCGCGGAAGCGCACTTCCGTCTTGGCCGGATGCACGTTCACATCCACGGCACGCGGATCGAGATCGATCATGATGGCAAGAACGGGATGCCGGTCGGAGGCCATCACGTCGGCATAGGCGCCGCGCACCGCGCCGAGCAGCAGCTTGTCGCGCACGGGCCGCCCGTTGACGACGAAGTGGACAGCGGTTCCCGTGCCGCGATGATAGGTCGGGAGACTCGCAAAGCCCGTGAGCCGCACGCCCTCGCGCTCGACGCCGATGCTCATGGCGTTCTCGTGAAACTCCGCGCCGAGCACCCGTGAGAGACGGCGCAGGAAGCCGTGCTCGCCGGGCTCCTCCGGCGGATAGGTGAAGGCGGTGATGTGCTCGCCCGACAGCGTGAAACGGATGGTGGGATGCGCGATGGCAAGCCGCTTGACGATCTCGGCCACCGCCTGCGCCTCGGAGCGATCGCTCTTCAGGAATTTCAGGCGCGCAGGCGTGGCGGAAAAGAGATCGGTCACCTCGACGCGTGTGCCCTTCGGCGCCGGCGCCGGGCGCACGGGACCTTTCACGCCCGCCTCGACCACGATTGCAGAGCCGGTCTCCGCCTCCGCCGTCCGGGTGACGATGGACAGGCGCGCCACCGCGCCGATGGACGGCAGGGCCTCGCCGCGAAAGCCGAGGGTGTTGATCGAAAACAGGTCGCCATCCGGCAACTTCGACGTGGCGTGGCGCTCGACTGCCAGTTCCAGGTCCTCCGGCGTCATGCCGCGGCCATCATCGACGATCCGGATCAGGCGGCGCCCGCCCGCCTCGACGGCGATCTCGATGGAGCCCGCACCCGCATCGACGGCGTTCTCGACGAGTTCCTTCACGGCCGCCGCCGGACGCTCGACGACCTCGCCCGCGGCGATGCGGTCGACGAGGATGGGATCGAGGCGGCGGACATGCATGAGGGTGTCGGACCTTCGGATTCGGAAGGGAGAAGATAGGCGCTGAAGGCGGCGGAAACCAGAACGCGCGACGTTATTCCCCTGCTGACTTAGGGCGCCCTGCCAGATGGGACGCGGTGATCCTGGGTCGACGTAAGGACGCAGCACTCCTCATCACGTCATCACCGGCCTTGTGCCGGTGATCTCGATTGCCTGAAGCGCTGCACCTTTCCGATCGAGATGGCCGGGACAAGCCCGGCCATGACGGAGGTGTTGGTCTCTCACCCCTGCTCCAGATATTCCTTCGCCAGGATCTTGGCCTCTTCCACCGCAGGCTGGTCGAACGGGTCGACGCCCATGGCATAGCCGGCCAGAATCGTCTCCAGCATGAAATGCATGAGGAGTTCGCCAAGCGCGCGCTCGTTCAGGGTCTCGATGTGGATCTGCCGGGTCGGGCGGCTGTTCTTGGCGAAGGTGTCGGCCATGGCGCGCCCTTGGGCGGACACGAGGTCGCCGATGGTCTTGCCGGCAAAGCCCGCCTGCCCCGCGCGTTTTGCCAGGGCAGCGTCCATGACGGGACCCTTTCCGGACACGCCGGTGGTCAGCACGGTAAAGAGCTTGTCGTTGGGACCGGCGAGATAGAGCTGCTGCTGGCTGTGCTGGTCCACCGGCCCGATGGCAGCGACCGGCTGCGTGCCCTTGCCGTCCTTGCCCACGCTCTCGGCCCAGAGCTGCACCCACCAGCGGGTGAAGCGCTCGAGCCGGTCTGCATAGGCCATGGTCACGGCTATGCCCTTGCCGGCCTTCGCCGCGGCGATATTGAGCGCAGCCCCCAGAGCCGCCGGCGCGTCTTTGGCAGCAGCACCGTTGCCGAAAGGCTCATAGGCATCAGCCGCGCCCTGCCGGATGGCGCCGATGTCGAGGCCCAGCGCTGCGGCCGGCAGAAGGCCCACATTGGTGAGCACCGAATAGCGCCCGCCGATGCCGGTGTGATGGTCCAGGAAGCGCACGCCTTCGGGCTCGAGAAGATCGCGCAGCGCATTCTTGGTCCCGTCCTTGCGCGGCTCGGAGATGCCGAGGAACAGGTCGTTGGGATGGGAGCGCAGGCCCGCTTTCTCGAGCGCGGTGAGCACGGCGATGGTCTGCATCAGGGTCTCGCCCGTGCCGCCGGATTTCGAGATCGACACGAACTTGGTCGAAGAGAGCGGCAGCTTGTGCAGGATGCGGTCGAAGGTGATGGGGTCGAGATTGTCGAGGAAGTGGATGCGCGGGCTCTCGGCGAAGCGACCGGTGCCCGGCACCGCATAATCCTTCAGCTGCGCGAGCGTCTGCCCACCGAGGCTCGATCCGCCGACGCCGAGGACGACCACGTCGGTCGAATCATCCCGCAGGAACGCGGCCGCCTCGCGGATGCTCGCCAGATCGTCCGTGGTGCGCGGCATATGAAGCAGCGGCAGCCGTCCGGAGGCATCGTCCTCGGAAAGCCGCTTCATGGCGTCGCCGACGAGCCCCAGCGCATCGTCGACCGCCGCCTGAGACAGGCCGCCCTTTCCGATATTGGCATCAAGGGCAAGATCGATCGATTGCTGCAGGGCCATTAGCACACTCCGACTCGTTCAAAGCAGGGGTGCAAGATTAGGGCAGAGGAGCGGCCGAGGCTAGGGTTGAGGATCTTAGGCGGTGACTCGGTTTGGCCCACCCCGTCATTCCGGGGCCGCGCAGCGGAGCCCGGAACCCATAACCACGGCGGCTCAAGATAGAGATGAGCGGCGTTCGTTGCGCCGCTTTCTGCGAGGGTGGCGGTTATGGGTTCCGGGTTCGCCTGCGGCGCCCCGGAATGACGGGGCGGGGCCAAACTTAAGTCGCCGCCTAAGATCCTCAACCTTCCGCGGATCGTTCCGCCAGGGCCGTCGATACGGATCAAACCCCCGTCGGCCGTCCCGCGATCACTGTCAGCATCTTCCCGTCGCCGAAGATGCGTTCGGCGGCGTTGCGGATGTCGGCTTGGGTGACGGCTGCGACGAGGCCGTTGCGGCGGCCGATATAGTCGATGCCGAGGCCCTCGAAGGCGATCTGGGCCAGGGTGTGGGCGATCTTGGTCGAGGTGTCGAAGCCGAGCGCATAGGAGCCGATGAGATAATCCTTGGCCTTCTGCAGCTCGTCGTCGGACGGGCCTTCGCTCGTCAGCTTCGCCATCTCGTCGGCGATGACGTCGAGCGCCTCGATCACGCGTTCGTTCTTCGTCGCCGTGTAACCCCAAGTCATGCTGGCGGAGCGGTAGCTCACCAGCGACGTGCCGACGCTGTAGGCGAGGCCGCGCTTCTCGCGCACTTCCTGGAACAGGCGCGAGGTGAAGGCGCCGCCGCCGAGGATGTGGTTGAGCACATAGGCGGGAATGAAGCCGGGATCGCGCCAGGCGAGACCGTTCATGCCGAAGCGGATGACCGATTGCGGCACGTCGAGATCCACGACGATGCGCGAGCCGAGCTTATGCAGCGCCGCGGGCTCGATGACGCTCAGCGGCTTCGCCTCCGGCAGGGCCCCGAACACCTTGTCGAGCAGGTTTGCCAGATTGTCGCTGCCGATGGCGCCGACGACGGCGATCTTGACGCGGCCGCGGGCGATGATTGCCCGATGCATGGCAATGAGATCATCGCGCGTGATCGCCGCAACGCTCTCCGGCGTGCCGGAGGTCGGACGGCCGTAGGGGTGACCGGCAAAGCCTTCTTCGAAGAAACGGCGCGTCGCCATCACGCCGGGATCGTTCTGCTGGTATTTCAGGCCGGCGATGGTCTGCGCGCGCACGCGCTCGATGGAATCCTGATCGAAGCGCGGCTCCGCGAGCGCGAGGCGCAGGAGTTCGAAAGCCTCGTCCGCATGCTTCACGAGAGTCTTCAATGAACCGCCGAGAGCATCGTTGCCCGCATTGAACGACAGCTCGATGGCGCGCGCTGCGAGACGCTCCTGGAAGGCATCGGAATCGTAATCGCCCGCGCCCTCGTCGAGCAGGCGGGCGAGCATCTGCGCCACGCCGGGCTTGTCCGCGGGATCGTGCGCGGATCCGCCTTCGAAGATGAAGGAGACGGCGATCAGCGGCACCACGTCGGATTCGACGTGCCATGCCTCGACGCCGCCGGGCGAAGTCAGCGCGTTCACCGTCGTGGGCGACGAAGACCGGGTTTCGACAGAAGCTGTCATGGTTACCTCAGTTCTTGTGCAGGCGCTCAGGAAGCCGACTTCTGCAGATAGCCCGTCACGGAACGGCGCGGGATGAGATAGCGCTCCGCCGCGGAGGCGAGATCGTCCTTCATGACGGTCTCGATCTCGACCGGCCAGCGGCGCACCTCCTCGATGGTCTCGCCGATGGCGAGCGCCGACCCATAGATGCGGGCGAGCGAGGACTGGCTGTCGGTGGAATAGATCGTCTCGGCTACGAGGCGCGTCTTGGCGCGCTCGATGGAATCCGCGTCCAGCGCCTCGGCGGAAATCGTGTTGAGCACCTGATCGACCGCCTCTTCCAGCGCCTGGAGCGACACGCCCTCGGCCGGAACCGCATATACGCAGAAGCGCGTGTCCTCCATGGCGGACGACATGTACCAGGCGCCGGCATTCACCGCGATGCCGCGTTCCATCACGAGCTTGCGGTAAAGGTACGAGGTCGGGCCTCCGCCGATCACCTCGGCGAGAAGCTCGAGCGCATAGCAGTCGCGCTGCGAGGCCGTGCGGCAGGACGGGACCAGATAGAGCCGCTGCAGGGTCGGCTGCTCGACCTTCGGATCGGCCACGGTGATGTGGCGTGCCGCGACAGGCTCCGGCTCGCGCGGGCGCACACGCAGCGGACGCTTGCCCTGCGGCGCGATGCGGCCATAGGTGGCATCCGCCAGGCGGCGCACCTCGTCCTCGGTCACGTCGCCGGCAACGACGAGAATGCCGTTCTCGGGCGTATAGAAGCGGCGGTAATAGTCGAGCGCGTGATCGCGATTGAGCGTCTCGATTTCATGCATCCAGCCGATGATCGGAATACCATAGGGGTGATGCACGAAGAGCGAGGCCGCCATCGCTTCCGAGAGCTGCGCCGATGGATCGGTCTCGACGCGCATGCGGCGCTCTTCCAGCACCACGTCGCGCTCCGGACCGATGACGGATTCCTCCAGCAGGAGGTTCGTCATGCGGTCTGCCTCGAACTCCATCATCGTCTTGAGATTTTCGCGCGCGACGCGCTGGAAATAGGCGGTGTAGTCGAAAGAGGTAAAAGCGTTCTCCTGACCGCCGAGGCCCGAGACGACTTTCGAGAACTCGCCCGCCGGATGCTTCTCGGTGCCCTTGAACATCAGGTGCTCGAGGAAATGCGCGATGCCCGATTGGCCAAGCGGATCGTCGGCGGAACCATTGCGGTACCAGATCATGTGGGTGGCGACGGGAACGCGGCGATCAGGAATGACGACGACATCGAGACCGTTGTCGAGGGTGAAGGACGACAGGCTCGGACCGCTGCCCTCCGTTCGCCCGAAAGAGGCGGCGTCGGCGCGAAGTAGGGGCTTTGAAGCAGTGTCCATGACGATTCAACCTTGGCGACAACAAATCATTTCGCAGGATGGCTCCTACGGGGATAGCCAAATTAGGCGGCTAGGCAAGCGGAGCAGCGCATCTTTTCCGGTATGGGCCATCCGCACGGGCAGGCGGGACCAGGCTTGGCTTTTCACAGCCCCCATAACGTTTTCAGGCGAAGCGGGTGAACCCGTTCGCCTGAAGGAAGTGGGAAGAGACAAGGTTTACTGCCTGCTCTGCTGCTGACGGAGATAGGCGGCGGGGCTGTCGGGATCCCCCATCGGAGCCGGATCGGCGGAGGCCTTGAGGCGGCGGCCGCCCTGGGCCTTGAGCAGATCGCCCGGAGGATCGCTGAGGTAACGGCGATCGATTCCGTTGCCCTGCAGCTCCGGCTTGTCGTCCTTGGCGAAGGCACGCAGCTCGTCGGGGGTCATGCGGCTGACGTCGGTCTGACGGTCGACCTTGGTCGGCGGTGCCGTCACGATGTTGTTCGGGTTGCGGCCGGCGCGCATTTCCTCGATCGAGAGGCGATGACCCTCGGTGTTCTTGTAGAGCTCGGAGCTGGTATAAGGCGTCCGCGCCTCGGCGGAGGCCTTGCGGCGTGCTGCCACATCCGGATCCTTCGGCCAATTGCCGTTGCGCGCCTCGGCACCGCCGCCTGGAACGGGAGCCGGAAGATTCATGCTGGGGGGAAGCACGAGCGGCGCACGCTCATTGTAGGTGATGGGCGCCTTTTCCTTGGGAATGATGCCGATGGCGCCGAGAATGCTCTTCATCGCCTCGCCTTCCTGCGCCGACGCGCCGGTGGCGGCGACCAGAAGCGCGAAGGCCCCCGCAAGGCCTATGATTCTCATTCCCTTCATGGCACCCACCATTAGTTTCTCGTTGTGGCCGGAAGGCCTGATCGCTCATTCTGGCGAACATATGGCAGCAGACGCCATAAGATATCGTTATTTTGAGGATATCGTTATTTTGCCCGCCGCCCTTCAAGGAAGAAGGAGTCATAAAGCAAACCGACCACCCCCGCAACGATAGCGGCATCGGCCACATTGAACACATACCAGGACCAGGAACCGATCTGGAACTGGATGAAATCGAACACGGCGCCATAGGCCAGCCGGTCGATCACATTGCCGATGGCACCGCCCACGATCAGGCCGAGGGAGGCCGCGAGAAGCTTGGCGTTGGTGCGGCGGATCCAGATCGACAGGCCGATGGCGGCGATGATCGAGATGACGATCAGGCCCCAGCGCCCGAGTTCGGAATTCTGCTGGAACAGGCCGTAGGAAATGCCCCGGTTCCAAACCACGATGAGGTTGATGAAGGGGGCAAACTCCACCGGCTCCTTCACCGGCAGGTCGTAGACGAACAGGGTGTAGATCTTCGTCACCTGATCGAGGATGAGGGTGATCAGGGCAATCGAGAAGCCCAGGACCGCAGCTGCGGAAAAGCCTTTCGTTGCCGGGCGCGCCCTGCCCTTCGGGCTGCGCGGCCGGCTCGCGGCACGTGGGCGCTTCTCCGCTGCCTCGGTCAGCGGAGCGCCGGTGTCGTCGGGCTTGCTCATTCGGCCGCCGCCTTGAGCTGATCCCATTCGCGCAGAGCCTCCGCGTCGCGGGGCGTCACGTCCGGATAGTCGGGATCGGCGCCGACATCGGGCGTCACCTTCCAAGAGCGGGCGCATTTGCGGCCCTGCGCCAGAGCCGGCACGACAGCCACGCCCTTCACATCTTCGAGACGGAAGGCCTCGGCCGGGCCCTCGCCCGGCACGACCTGGATGCCGGAGGTGATGCAGATCTCGGCGAGGTCGAGGCCCTGCACGGCCTTGAGCAGGCTCTCGTCGGCGATGTGCACCACGGGCGCCGCCTCGAGGCTCGCGCCGATGCGCTTCTGCGCCCGCTCGATCTCGAGCGCACCCGTGACGACGCGGCGGACGCGGCGCACCTTGGCCCAGCGCTCGGCCAGCGCCTCGTCGCGCCATTCGGCCGACACCTGCGGGAAGGTTTCGAGATGCACGGACTCCGCTTCCGGATAGCGCGCGAGCCACGCCTCCTCCGCCGTGAAGGCGAGGATCGGCGCGATCCAGGTCGCCACGCAGCGGAAGACCTGGTCGATTACCGTGAGCGCGCTCTTGCGCACTTTGCCGGAGATCGGATCGCAATAGAGCGCGTCCTTGCGGATGTCGAAATAGAAGGCCGACAGATCCGTGGTCATGAACGAGTTCAGAAGCGCGATCACCCGCTTGTAGTCGAAGGTGCTGTAAGCCTCGCGCATATCGCCATCGAGCTCGGCGAGACGATGCAGGACGAAGCGCTCGAGCTCCGGCATCTCCTTGAACGCGACCTTGTCGGCCTCGCGGAAATGCGCCAGCGAGCCCAGCATCCAGCGGATCGTGTTGCGCAGCTTGCGATAGGTCTCGACGAAGGTCTTCAGGATTTCAGGGCCGATGCGCAGATCGTCCGAATAATCGGAAGCCGCTACCCAGAGACGCAGGATGTCGGCGCCGGAATCCTGGATCACCTTCTGCGGCGCGACCACGTTGCCGAGCGACTTCGACATCTTCTGCCCCTTCTCGTCGAGGACGAAGCCGTGGGTCAGAACGATGTCGTAGGGCGCGCGTCCGCGCGTGCCGCAGCTCTCGAGCAGCGAGGAGTGGAACCAGCCGCGATGCTGGTCGGAGCCTTCCAGATACATGACCTGATCGGGCCCGCCATCGACCTTGCGCGTCACCTTCAGATCGTCGCGCTTCTCGAGCGCGAAGGCGTGGGTGCAGCCGGAATCGAACCACACGTCGAGGATGTCGTCGATCTTGTCGAAATCGTCGAGGTCGTAGCCGCCCGCCTTCAGGAAGCGCGATCCGTCATTCGCATACCACGCATCCGCGCCCTCCTTCTCGAAGGCCGCGGCGATCGCGTCGTTGACGCGATCGTCCTTGAGGATCTCGTTCGTACCCTTCTTCACGAAGACGGCGATCGGCACGCCCCAGGCGCGCTGACGCGAAACCACCCAGTCGGGCCGGTTCTCGATCATGCCGTTGATGCGGTTCTCGCCGGACTCCGGAACCCATTCGACGGTCTTGATCGCATGAAGAGCGCGTTGACGCAGGGTGTCACCCTTGTTGTCGAGCAGCTTGTCCATGGAGATGAACCATTGCGGCGTGTTGCGGAAGATCAGCGGACCTTTCGAACGCCAGGAATGCGGGTACTGGTGCTTGAGGCGCCCGCGCGCGATCAGCGCACCGACCTCGACGAGCTTCTTGATCACCGCCTCGTTGGCGCCCGCATCTTTGCCCTTGTCGTCATAGATGCGCTCGCCCGCGAAGAACGGCACGTTGGGGAAGTAGGACGAGTCCGGCGACACCGTATGCGGCACTTCCTTCGTGCCGCAGGCCGCGAATACGTCGCGGTGCTTCACGTAAGTGTTGTAGTCGTCCGCGCCATGGCCGGGAGCCGTATGCACGAAGCCCGTGCCGGCATCGTCCGTGACGTAATCGGCCGGCAGCACCGGCACGCCGAAATCCCAATAGCCGTCAGCGCCGTCCAGTCCGCGGAAAGGATGCGCGCAGCGCTCGATCATCACCGGCAGCACGTCCTTCACGCGCTCGTAAGCGACGACGCGCGCCGCCGCGAACACGTCGGCCGCGAGCTTGTCGGCGATGACGAGGCGGTCGCCCACCTTGGCCCAGTTGTCGTCGGCTGCTTCCGTCACCTGATAGAGGCCGTAGGCGATGTTCTCGCCATAGGCGATGGCGCGGTTCGCCGGGATCGTCCAGGGCGTTGTCGTCCAGATGACCACCGAGGCACCGTCGAGATCGCCGTCGAGCGTGTTGGTGATCTTGAACTTCACCCAGATCGTGGGTGAGGTCTTCTCGTGATACTCGACCTCCGCCTCGGCGAGCGCCGTCTTTTCGACCGACGACCACATGACCGGCTTCGAGCCGCGATAGAGCTGATCGCTCACCGCGAACTTCATGATCTCGCGGGCGATCTGCGCTTCCGCGTCAAAGGACATGGTCTGATAGGGGTTCGTCCAGTCGCCCTCGACGCCGAGGCGCTTGAACTCCTCGCGCTGCACATCGATCCACTTCTCGGCAAAGGCCCGGCACTCGCGGCGGAACTCGACGATGTTCACATCGTCCTTGTTCTTGCCCTTGGCGCGGTATTCCTCCTCGATCTTCCACTCGATCGGCAGGCCGTGGCAGTCCCAGCCCGGCACGTAGTTGGAATCGAAGCTGAGCATGCCCTGCGAGCGGACGACCATGTCCTTCAGGATCTTGTTGAGGGCGTGGCCGATATGGATGTTGCCGTTGGCGTAGGGAGGGCCGTCATGCAGCACGAAGCGCGGGCGGCCCTTCTGGACCTCGCGCAGGCGCTCATAGAGCTTGTTCTCGTTCCAGCGCTGCAGGAGCTGCGGCTCGCGCTGCGGCAGGCCGGCCCGCATGGGGAACTCGGTCTGGGGCAGGAACAGGGTTTCGGAATAGTCGCGGGCGGCGCTTTCAGGCTTGTCGGTCATGACGGTCAATCGGTCTTGGGTGGCCCGTAAGTCAGGCGGGCGCATCGGGCTTCTGTCAGGGGCGAACGGCTAGGATCCCGGACCTTCGCAGGTCATGCGAAAGCCGGGCCGATAATTCGCGCAGCACCTATGCGGGCCACCGGCAGATCCTGAGAAACCATGGGCATGACGAGCCTTTTAGCAGCGCCGGGCCGGATAATAAAGCACAGACGCGGGAGAGATTTACAGGCGACGACGCCGCAGCAACCTCGGCCGTTCGGAACCATTACCGGGGTCCGGCTTTGCCCCGGATGCCCTGAACCGGGCGAAACTTCCTCTCCACGGAGCCATCCTTTGTCCCAAGCCGATCGTGTGCCTCCCGCTTCCGCTCTCCGCTACGATCCCTCCGTCGAGACGCCGCATCCGCAGGAGGCGGAAATCGGGGCGAGCATCCTCGAGTCGATGCGCAAGGTCCGGGAGAAGACGTTCGAGGATTACGGCCACGCGGTGCGCAGCGTCCATGCCAAGAGCCACGGTCTTCTGAAAGGGCAGCTCCATATCCCGCCAGGCCTGCCGCCGGCTCTGGCCCAGGGGCTCTTCGCCAAACCCGGCACCTATCCCCTCGTGATGAGGCTCTCCACGACGCCGGGCGATATTCTCGACGACAGCATCTCCACCCCGCGCGGCGTGTCGATCAAGGTCTCGGGCGCCGAGGGCGAGCGCCTGCCGGGCTCGGACGGCGCCACCACGCAGGATTTCGTACTTGTGAACGGCCCCGCCTTTCAGTCGAGCCCCAAGAGCTTCGCGCAGAACCTGAAGTTGCTGGAAAAGACCACCGACCGCCTTGAGCGCACCAAGAAGGTCGTCTCGACCGTCTCCCGCGGCCTGGAGACCCTGGTTGAGGCCTTCGGCGGCGAGAGCGCGAAGCTGAAGGCGCTCGGTGGGCATCCGGAGACGCATATCCTGGGCGAGACCTTCTTTTCGCAGGCTCCCATCCGCTATGGTGATTACATCGCCAAGATCTCGGTCGCCCCGGTGAGCGCGGAGCTGAAGGCGCTCAAGGACGCTCCCCTCGACCTGAATGGCAGGCCCGACGGCATTCGCGAGGCGGTGGTCGATTTCTTTCATCGGCACGGCGGCGAATGGGAGATCCGGGTGCAGCTCTGCACCGATCTTGAAACCATGCCTGTGGAGGATGCCTCCGTCTTGTGGCCCGAGGAGCAGAGTCCCTATATTTCCGTGGGTCGCATTACGGTTGCGCCTCAGGAAGCCTGGAGCGAGGACAAGATTGCCGCCATCGACGAAGGCCTGTCCTTCAGTCCCTGGCACGGCCTTGCCGCGCATCGGCCCCTGGGCGTGATCATGCGTCTGCGCCGGCAGGCTTATGAGGCCTCCGCCGCGTTCAGAGCGGCCCATAACGGGCACGTGATCGAGGAACCGAAGACGCTGGATGCGATTCCGGTGTAGAGGTTCCTCCTACATTCAAGAGGAAGACCCATGGCCCACTCCCCCGTGGACGACAAGCGGCGCTCGAAAGCCGGTTTCGACCTCACTCCGCCGAGCCCTGAGCAATTGCACGCCCTCGTCGCCAATCTTGACGACGAGGAACGGCGCGTGCTGCTCGAGCACGGCACAGAGCGCCCCTTCTGCGGCATCTTCAACGAAGCCAAGGAGAAGGGCACCTATTGCTGCCGCCTGTGCGGGCTGCCTCTGTTCAATGCGGGCACGAAGTTCGAATCCGGCACCGGCTGGCCGAGCTTCTTCGATCCCATCGACCGCGATCACATCGCCTTCGTGCGCGATACCAGCTACGGCATGGTCCGCATCGAGATCCGCTGCGCCCGCTGCGAGGGCCATCTCGGCCATGTGTTCAACGACGGCCCGCCTCCCACCGGCGAGCGCTACTGCATGAACTCCGTCTCCATGCGCTTCGTGGCCGAGGGCGATCCGCTGCCGGACGAGTTGGGCCGAGGAGCGCCGGAGGGCGAAGCGGCAGGCTGACGGTCGTGAAGGCCGGGCTGCATGACAGGAATGGCAGGGAAGGCGCGGATTTCTATGCCCGCCTGCCCGTCTTCGACCATTTCTCCCAGCTGACCGATCCCGGGCTCTACATGCCCGCTCCGGACGATTGGATTCTGGGCCTCAGCGACATCGTCCGCTCGACGACCGCCATCGGGGCTGGACGCTACAAGGAGGTCAACACGGCGGCCGCCTCCGTCATCGCGGCCATGTCCAACAGACTCGGCACGAGCGAGTTTCCCTTCGTGTTCGGCGGGGACGGGGCGAGCTTTGCCCTGCCGGCATCGCAATCCGAGGTGGCACGGGAGGTACTCGCCGCAGTCGCGGCCTGGGTGCAGGATTCCTTCGACTTCGAGCTGCGCGTCGCCCTCGTCCCGGTGGCCGATATCCGGGCCAGCGGCCACGACGTGCGCATCGCCCGCTTCGCCGCCTCGCCCGATGTCTCCTATGCCATGTTCTCCGGCGGCGGCCTGGCCTATGCGGAAAAACGGATGAAGGATGGCGCCTTCGCCATCCCTCCGGCGCCTCCGGGAACCCTGCCCGACCTCTCCGGCCTCACCTGCCGCTTCGACGAGATCCGGCCCGAGCGCGGGGTCATCCTTTCCCTGATCATCCTGCCCGATCCCGTGGCGAGCGCGGAAGCCTTCAATGCCCTCGTCGGGCAGGTTCTGGCTCTGGCGGAAGGTCATGAGGCCGGCCGGCCATTCCCTGACGAAGGGCCACCCGTGCCCTCCCCGTTCAAGGGCTTCGCCATCGAGGCCAAAACCTTTGGAAAGAACGGGCCGGGTTTCGGGAAGGTCGCGGAGATGGCGTTCATGCGCCTGTTCGCCTTCATGGTCTTCCGGTTCGGCCTGAAGGTCGGCAAATTCGATCCGGCCCGCTACCGGCACCAGCTCGTCGAGAACACCGATTTCCGCAAGTTCGACGACGGCCTGCGCATGACGCTCGACTGCACCCCCGCCCTCGCCGACCGCTTGGAAGCAATGTTGCAGAAAGCGGAGCGGAAGGGTATCGCCCGCTCCGGGCTGCACCGTCAGGACGCTGCCCTCATGACCTGCTTCGTCCCCTCACCCACCCGGGCCGACCACATCCATTTCGTCGACGGCGCCATGGGCGGCTACGCCATGGCGGCGAAGGCGCTGAAGCCGGCGGTGTGAAAGGGCGTGAAAGGGTGTCATCCCGGACGAGCGCAGCGAGATCCAGGATCGCTTTCAGAATAAAGCACTGTCATCCCGGCGAAGGCCGGGATCCATAACCGCTGACAACGCAGAGTAATGCTCAGCGACGACCTCTCGCCTTTCAAGGCAATTGTCGTGGCTATGGATCCCGGGCTCCGCTTTCGCGGCCCCGGGATGACAGTGCAGGCTGGTTTGAGCGATCAACCGATCATCGAAACCGTCTTGTCCTCGGCGAGCATCCGCCTCGCTTGAGAAGAGTCCCGATCCATCTGCGCGATCAGCGCCTCGATGCCGTCGAAGCGTTCCTCGCCGCGGATCCAGCCGATGAATTCCACGTCGAGGGCTTTTCCGTAGAGATCGCCGGCAAAATCGAAGAGATGCACCTCGAGCAGCGGCGCGCCGTTGTCGAAGGTCGGGCGGCGGCCGAAGCTCGCAACGCCGTCGACGGGCTTGCCGTCCATCGACGCCCGGACGGCGTAGATGCCATGCCGGAGGCGGCAATCATCGGGTAGGCGCATATTCGCCGTGGGATAGCCGAGCACCCGGCCGCGCTTGTCGCCGTGGCGCACCTCCGCCTCGACGAACCAGCGATAGCCGAGAAGCCGGTTGGCCGTGGCGATGTCGCCCGCCTCCAGGGCCATCCGGATGGCGCTCGACGAGACCGGCTCCGTTCCTTCGACCACGGCGGGCGCGACGAGGCAATCCAGCCCCAGCCCGCGGCAGAGTTCCGCCATGCGGGCCGGATTGCCCTCGCGGCTGCGTCCGAAATGGAAGTCGTGACCGATCACCACACCGGAGAGGCGCAGGTCTCGCGCCAGCAGGTCCACGAAGCCGGCAGCCGTGAGTGCGGCGAGACTTCCGTTGAACCGGCGCTGAAAAACGCCGGCGAGCCCGAGCCGTGCGAAGATCTTGAGCTTCACGGGCTCCGGCGTGAGCCGGAACAGCGGCCTGTCGGGCTGGAAGAAGGTGCGCGGGTGCGGTTCGAACGTGAGGACGGCAGCCGGGCGTCCGGAATCCAGGGCCATCCTCAGGAGATGCTGATGCCCGCGATGCACGCCGTCGAAATTGCCGATCGCGGCCAAGGCTCCCTCGAGGTTCTCTGGCACGGGCTCGCCATCGCGGCAGATCGCGAACGGTGGGTGCATCGGGGAGTAACCTCGGGACTCATCTTTTACGGATATGGTGCGGGCGTGACCCTGTCGAAATCCGGTCTGCCGGTCAAGGGAACCAACGCGCGAACACAATGTCATTTCCGGCATGAATGCAGCGGACGGGGAATGGAATCTACCTCCAAGCTCGGCGCAAGGGATTCCTTCCCGGCCCAGGCCTCGTCCGACCCTACCAGGACAGAACTTCCGTAAACGCGGTCGGGCGGGCCGGCTGGCGGTCGACCCAATCCTGCACATTGTCCGAGACGAGATCGCCCTTGTGCAGACCGAGCTCCTCCGCGTGGATGCCGCGCGCGATCATCAGGGAATCGATGCCGTAGCCCGCGGCGCCTGCGATATCGGTGCGGATCGCATCACCGACGGCGAGCACCCGCTGCTTCGGGATCTGATGGCCCGCGACGCCGGCTGCCACCGCAAGCGCCCTGTCATAGACCGGGCCGTGCGGCTTTCCCGCATACAGAACCTCGCCGCCCATCTCCTCATAAGCGAGGCCGATGGTGCCCGCGCAGGGCAAGATCATGTGGCCGCGCTCGACGATGAGGTCAGGATTGGCACAGACCATGAGGAGATTGCGGCGGCGCATGGCCGTAAGCCGCGCCCGGTAATCCTCGACCGTCTCGGTCTCGTCGTTGTCGAAGCCGGAGCAGACCACGTAATCGGCCTCCTCGATCGAGCCGAACCGCGCGTCGAGCCCGTCGTAGATCGGCATGTCGCGGGGCGGACCGATGTGATGCACGATCTGCCGGATGCGCTCCTCGATGGCGAGCCGGGTCAGGTCGCCGGAGGTGACGATGGCGTCATAGGCCGAGCGCGGCACGCCGAAACCGTCGAGCTGCGTCCCCACCGAGGCGCCGGGACGCGGCGCGTTGGAGACGAGAACCACCCGTCCGCCCTTGGCGCGGAAGCGGGTCAGCGCGTCGCTGGCCGCCTCATAGGCTTTGACGCCGTTGTGCAGCACGCCCCAGACATCGCAGAGGACGAGATCGTAGCTTTCGGCGAGAGATTGCAGGCCCTCGACGTGAATGGGGCGGGACAAAGCTGTCATGGGTTCTCACAAGCACATCGTGCGGACCCGGAGGGCCGCGTTAGCGAAAAGTGGGGGCCGGTTTTCCGCGCTAAACGATGTGCAAGTCAAGTGAGGAGCATCGGATAGATCCTAAAAGTGGAGCCCACTTTTAGGTCCGATGCTCATTTGAAGCCGGGCGGGCAGGCCCTTGCGCTCTTTTAAGTCAACCGGCGCGGCGCAGCCGCATCGGCTCCTCGTCCAGGCTGAGGGTCTGCGGCAGCTCGCCGAAAATCTCGGGCCTGACTGGCCGCGGAGCTGCAAAGGCGAAGCCCTGCGCGAGCGGCACGCCGAGATCGCAGAGCGCCGGCACCATCTCGTCTGCATCGACCCGTTCCGCGATGAGCCGGATACCCTGGCGGCGCAGGGTCGAGGCGAAATCGCGCACGTCGAGTTCCGGGCCGGCATAGCGCCCGTCCGTCCGCTCAGCGGCCTCGATCATGAGATCGGCGGGCAGCTTCATGAAGCGGAGACCGAGTTCCGCCAGGGCATGAGCGTCGAACCGCAGATCGGCGGCACGGTCGAGGGAGAAAGGCACGCCACGCTCGCTCAGGGCCGCAAGGGCCGCCCTGTGCTCGGCATCGAGATGCCGCCAGCAATGCTGGGGAAGCTCCAGGACGATCTTGCCGACAAGGTCCGCCTCGGCATCGATAAGACCCGCGAGCGACCACAGGAAGCCGGGTTCGGCGATGGATTGGGCGGTGAGGTTCACACCGACGATGGCATCGCTGCCCCGCTTCATGAGATGGCGCGCCACCACCATGGAGCGGGTTACGATCCGCCGGTCGAAGGCCGAAGCGCGGCCCGCGCATTCGAGGATGGGGAGGAATTCCGAAGGCCCGAGCAGCGTCCCGTCGGCAAGGCGGAGCCGGGCCAGGACCTCATAGAAGCGGATCTTTGTTTCCGGCAGCGAGACGATGGGCTGGAGATGCAATTCGATCCGGTCGGTCTCGAAGGCCTGGAGGATGAGCCCGGTACGGCCGGAATCCTCGGCCGAAGGCCGGCGCAGCGACGGCAGCAGGGATGGCTCCGGGAAACGAGCCGGCGGCACCTGCGGCACAAGTTCCAGCTTCGACCCCCGTATGGCTGAAGCGCCGATCCCGATGCCATCCTGCTCGCCAGCCGTCCTTGCGAGATCCCGCAGGAGGCCCGCCGGCCCCTCCGCCCGCAGGGGCGTGCGCAGGACCAGCGGCGCCGATGGACCCCTCCCCGTCTCGGGTGCCTGCGCTGGAAGGATCTGCCGCCCCGCCTGCCGCCACAGGACGGCGAGACCGAAGATCACGGTCAATGTCAGCAGACAGAGCACCGGCATGACCAGGCCGGAATCGATGGGAAGATAGGTCGGTGCGGCCGCGGTCAGCACGGCCGGCGTGAAGGCGAGCAAAGCCGCCTTCCTGTCTCTCGAGACTGGAATCTTATTGGTGTTCGTCACCATGGGTGCCCCCGCTCCCCCTGGCTCGGCGAATATGCGCGAATCAGTGTGTTAACAGACATTGAATCAGCGCGAATCGCCCTGCAAGTTTCGCATTCCCGCAATGGACATTTTCCCGCACTCCGGCGTTGCTCGCCCACAGGCTTCCGCAGAGAGGAAAGGCTTCGTCGATGGAAGAACCCCGCAAGGACCTGCTGATGCAGGTCGACGGCATGACCTGCGACGGCTGCGTCGCCTCGGTCACCAAGGCGATCCGGCGCCTGGATCCGGCCGCCGCCGTGGAGGTCGACCTGGAGCACGGGCGCGTTCATGTCACCACCTGCGCCCAGAGCATCGAGGTGGCGCGGGCGCTGGATGCCGCCGGCTACGAGGCCCGCGCCATGACCGGTTAGAACGCCATGGCATGGGTCGCGGCAAAAGTTCTTTTGCGAGCCGGGGAAACCGCTGCTAGGGTCCGCACCGATTGCCAATTCCGGGGATAGCCATGACTGCCCAGACGACGAGAGCCGCCAACGATCTTTCCGTGCCCAACGATCTGGAGGCCTGGTGGCTTCCGTTCACGGCGAACCGCTCGTTCAAGCAGCACCCTCGGATGATCGCCCGGGCCAAGGGCATGTACTATTACACCCCCGAGGGCCGCGAGGTGATCGACGGCGCGGCCGGTCTCTGGTGCTGCAACGCCGGCCATAACCGGGACGAGATCACGGCCGCCATCCAGGCCCAGGCGCAGGAGCTCGACTACTCGCCCGCCTTCCAGTTCGGCCATGCCGGCGGCTTCACCCTCGCCACGCGCCTCGCCCAGCTCGCCCCGGGCGACCTGAACCACGTTTTCTTCTGCAACTCGGGCTCCGAGGCCGTGGACACGGCGCTCAAGGTGGCGCTGGCCTATTGGAACGTGAAGGGCCAGGGCAGCAAGACCCGCCTCATCGGCCGCGAGCGCGGCTATCATGGCGTCGGCTTCGGCGGCATCTCGGTTGGCGGCATCGTGAAGAACCGCCAGTTCTTCGGCTCGCTTCTTGCCGGTGTCGACCACCTGCCCCACACCTATAACCGCGCCGAGCAGGCCTTCTCCCGCGGCGAGCCGGAATGGGGCGGGCACCTCGCCGACGAGCTCGAGCGGATCGTGACGTTGCACGACGCTTCCACCATCGCCGCCGTGATCGTCGAGCCGATGTCCGGATCCACGGGCGTTCTCGCACCGCCGAAGGGATATCTCCAGCGCCTACGCCAGCTCTGCGACAAGCACAACATCCTGCTCATCTTCGATGAGGTCATCACCGGCTTCGGCCGCCTCGGCACCGCCTTTGCCGCCGAGCGCTACGGCGTCATCCCCGACATGATCACCTTCGCCAAGGGCGTGAATTCCGGCACCGTGCCCATGGGCGGCGTGATGGTGCGCGAGGGCCTCTACGACGCCTTCATGAACGGCCCCGAGCACGTGATCGAACTCTTTCACGGCTACACCTATTCCGGCCACCCGCTCGCCTGCGCGGCGGCGCTCGCGAGCCAGGACATCTACCGTGACGAGAAGCTGTTCGAGCGGGCAAAAACCCTGGAGCCGGTCTGGGCCGAGGCGATCCATTCCCTGAAGGGCCTGCCGAACGTGCTCGACATCCGCACCATCGGCCTCGTCGGCGCCATCGACCTCGCCTCGCGCCCCGACGCCGTCGGCAAGCGCGCCTTCGAGGCCATGGACCGCGGCTTCCAGGAGTTCGGCCTGATGGTGCGCATCACCGGCGACACCATCGCCCTCTCCCCGCCGCTGATCGTCACCGAGGACCAGATCGGCGAGATCGTCGACAAGCTCGCCAAGGTGATCAAGGCGGTGGCTTGATCCCTGCCGTCATGCCCGGCCTTGTGCCGGGCACCCACGCCTTCTGAGGCGCGGCGCGAAAAAGACGTGGATGGCCGGGTCAAGCCCGGCCATGACGCGTTTATGGGGTCGGGTTTGAACCCAACCCTTGCCCCTCCCCACCGCAGGGAGTAGGACCGCAGCACGTTTTTCCAATCCAACGGCTGCTGTAAAACCATGTCCAAGGCCGACAAGATCAAGGCCCGCGCGCCGCGCGGCTTTGCCGATCGTACTCCCGCCGATCTTTCCGCCACCGAGCGCATGCTCGCGGCGATCCGCGACTCGTATGAGCTCTACGGCTTCGAGGGCGTCGAGACGCCCTTCGTCGAATACACCGACTCGCTGGGCAAATTCCTGCCCGACCAGGACCGCCCGAACGAAGGCGTGTTCTCGTTCCAGGACGACGACGAGCAGTGGCTGTCGCTCCGCTACGACCTGACGGCGCCGCTCGCCCGCTACGTGGCCGAGAATTTCGACGCGCTGCCCAAGCCCTATCGCAGCTATCGCGTCGGCTGGGTCTTCCGCAACGAGAAGCCGGGACCGGGCCGCTTCCGCCAGTTCATGCAGTTCGACGCCGACACGGTCGGCGCGGCCTCGGTCGCAGCAGACGCCGAGATCTGCATGATGGCCGCCGATACGATGGAGAAGCTCGGGCTCAAGCGCAGCGACTTCATCATCAAGATCAACAACCGCAAGGTTCTTGACGGTGTGCTCGAAGCCATCGGCCTCGGCGGCGAGGAAAAGGCTGGCCAGCGTCTCACCGTGCTGCGCGCCATCGACAAGCTGGATCGCCTCGGACCCGAGGGCGTGAGCCAGTTGCTCGGTGCAGGGCGCAAGGACGAGAGCGGCGATTTCACCAAGGGTGCTGGCCTCGAGCCTGATGACATCTCTCGAGTTCTCGCCTTCACCGACGCCAAGGGCGCGGACAATGCGGCGACCGTCGAGAACCTGCGCAAGGTCGTCGGCACATCCGCACGTGGTCTCGAAGGAGCGAACGAACTCGCGGAGATCGCCTCTCTCGTCGCCTCCTCCGGATACGAGGATCGCGTGACCATCGACCCCTCCGTCGTCCGCGGCCTCGAATACTATACCGGCCCGGTCTACGAGGCGGAGCTGACCTTCCAGGTGCAGGACGAGGACGGGCGTCCCGTCCGCTTCGGCTCCGTCGGCGGCGGCGGGCGCTATGACGGGCTTGTGGGCCGCTTCCGCTCCGAGCCGGTTCCGGCGACCGGCTTCTCGATCGGCGTGTCGCGGCTTCTCTCGGCCCTGCAGATGGTGAAAAGCCCTATCGTTTCGGGAGCCGAGAAGCCCGGCCCGGTGGTCGTGCTGGTCATGGACAAGGACCAGATCGCCACCTACCAGCGCATGGTCTCCACCCTGCGCCAGGCCGGCATCCGCGCCGAGCTCTATCTCGGCTCCTCGGGCATGAAGGCGCAGATGAAATATGCCGACCGGCGCCAGAGCCCCTGCGTCGTGATCCAGGGCTCCAACGAGCGCGAGCGCGGCGAGGTCGAGATCAAGGACCTGATCGAAGGCGCCAAGGCGGCTCAGGCCATCGCCTCGAACGAGGAGTGGAAGGCCGCCCGCCCGGCTCAGTTCTCCGTTTCCGAGGGCAAGCTCGTCGAGGCCGTCCGCGAAGTCCTTAGCCGGCACTTCGGATAACCTTGGCCTTTTGGGAACCCCTATGCTTTCATAGGGGTTGTCCAGAAAGCTTGACCATCAGGAGATGAAGATGCCGAAGGACAAGGAGAAGAAGAGCAGCTCTAAGGCGAAGAAAGCATCCGGCAAAGGCACCGGCGGCAAAAGCACGGGCACGAAGCTGGCGAAGACCATGAAGAAGTCCGGCCTCATGGATATGCTCAACTCGAATCTCGGCCGTGAAATTCTGGCGGATGCCCTGATCGCCGCAGCCGGTGCCGCAGCCGCCGCCCTCACCAAGACCCGTGCGGGCGGAAAAGTCGGCGCCGCCGCCGTTCAGACCCCCGACCTGGCACAGACCGCCGCAGGCGCCGTCGCCGGCGTCGTGACCGAAGCCGCCCGCCATTTCCTGCCGGCGAGCCTCGTGGGCGAGGAAAGTGCCGCCGGCGCCAAGTCCGAGCCGAAAAAGGTCAAGTACGTCCAGCGCTCGAGCGACCACAGCAAGCGCAAGACGACCAAGGCCAAGGCCACGAAGACCGCGCCGGCCGAGAAGCATTGAGCCGTCCCTAAGCCGTTTACGACGTCATGGCCGGGCTTGTCCCGGCCATCTCGCTTTGATGAGGCTCGACGCTTTTCCAATCGAGATCACCGGCACCGATCCCCGGATCAAGTCCGGGGAGAGTGATGACGTCGTTGGGAACTTCCCCCATTCACCCTTCCCGTCGAAAACAATCGCCATCCTGCCTGAGCATTGCTAGAGAGCATGCCAGCATAAGGATTGGGCGAGGCCAGTGACGGAGACGGATGCCATTGTTGCGCTGATCGCGCTGTTCGAGCGCGAGGGCTATGCGCGGATCGAGCCGCCGGTGCTTCAGCCGGCGGACGTGTTCATCGACCTCTCGGGCGAGGATATCCGGCGGCGCATGTTCGTGACGCAGGATGCGGCAGGCTCAGAGCTTTGCCTCAGGCCCGAATACACGATCCCCGTCTGCCTCCAGCATCTCGAACGCCACGGCGCGCAGCCGTCCGGCTATTCCTATGGCGGCCCGGTCTTCCGTATGCGAGCAGGTGAGAGCGGCGAGTTTCTCCAGGCTGGCCTCGAATCCATCGGGCGCCTGGATGTCTCGGCTGTGGATGCCGAGATCCTCGCCCTGGCGCTTGACGGCCTGAAGCAGCTCGGCGGCCCTGCGCCGGTCGTGAAGCTCGGCGATATGGGCCTTCTCCATGCCCTGATCGACGCCCTCGGGATCGCGCCCGCTGCCAAACGGCGCGTGATCCGCGCCATCGTCTCGGGACAGGGGCTGGCGAGCCTTGTCGAGCAGGACGGGCCCGGGGCCCAAGAGCATGCCGGCCTGCTTGCCGCCATCGAGGGCCAGGCGCCTCAGGCGGCCAAGGCTTTCGTGGAGGACATCCTTTCGATCGCAGGCATCGCCCGCGTCGGCGGGCGCAGCGCAGGTGAGATCGCCGAGCGCTTCCTGGCCCGGGCCGCGAACCGCACCGGCCTGCCCGACGAAGCGCGGCAGATTCTGGAGCGCTACCTCACCATCGCAGGCGATCCTGATCACGCGGCCCATGCCGTGCGAACCCTCGCGAAGGATGCAAGTATCGAGCTCAACGGTGCTCTCAGCGCCTTCGAGGAGCGAACCGGCTTCATGGCTGCGCGCGGGCTCGACGTGGGCAGCTTCTCCTTCTCCGCCACCTTCGCCCGCAATCTCGACTACTACACGGGCTTCATCTTCGAGGTGCAGGATCCGCGCCGGGGCGACGGAAAGCCTGTGGTGGGCGGCGGCCGCTACGACCGCCTGCTCGAACATCTCGGCGCGGAGGCCCCGATCCCGGCGGTCGGCTGCTCCTTCTGGCTCGACCGCATCGTGGGGAGGCCCTGATGACCGATTCCCCTCTCATCCTGGCCGTTCCCTCCAAGGGGCGCCTGCAGGAGAACGCGGCCGCGTTCTTCGCCCGCGCCGGCCTCGTCTTCACCCAGTCCCGCGGCGCCCGCGACTATCGCGGCACGCTCGCCGGCGTACCCGATGTCGAAGTCGCCTTCCTGTCGGCCTCCGAGATCGTGAGTCAGCTGGCCTCGGGAACCGCTCATCTCGGCATCACCGGCGAGGACCTGATCCGCGAGCAGATCGCCGATGCCGACGAGGCGGTGGAGATCCTGACCCCTCTCGGCTTCGGCAATGCCAATGTGGTGGTGGCCGTGCCGCAGGCCTGGATCGACGTGCGGAGTATGGCCGATCTCGATGAGGTCGCAGCCGATCTTCGCGCTCGCCACGGCACCAAGATGCGCGTTGCAACGAAATACGTGAACCTGACCCGCCGCTTCTTCGCCGAGAAGGGCGTCTCGGATTACCGCATCGTCGAGAGCCTGGGCGCCACCGAGGGCGCGCCGGGCGCGGGCTCCGCGGAGCTGATCGTCGACATTACCACGACGGGCGCTACGCTCGCCGCCAATGCCCTAAAAATCCTCGACGACGGCATCATGCTGCGCTCGGAGGCCAATCTCGTCGCCTCCGCCCGTGCCCCCTGGACCGACCGGGCCAAGGCTGCCGCCACCGCCGTGCTGACGCGCATCGCCGCCGAGGAAGAGGCCCGCACGAGCCGCGAGGTGCGCGCTGCCCTCGATCCGGCGCGGGCTTCCGCCCTCCAGTCATTGGTGCGAGACCATGGCGCCACGCTGCCCTACGGCCATGCGCTCGGCCGCGAGGTCGTGCTCCATTGCCGGAGCGCCAAGGTGTTCGAGATCGTGGCGACGCTGCAGGGGATCGGCGCGCAGGAGATTTCCGTCCGCGCTTTCGATTACCTGTTCCGTCCGACGAACGCGCTGACGGAGCGGCTCCTGCGGCGGATCGGCTGATCCTCGGGTCGCTTTCACGAAGGTTTCAGGTTTCGCGTGCTTGAACACTTAAAGAGACAAGACAACGTCACCTTGGGCGTTGCCTGAATGCGCAAGGCCCCTTATGGTCCGGGCGTTTTTCCGATGATGAGGTTCCGATGAACGCGCTCCGACTTGCGACATTTCTCGCGGCCCTGGCTGCCGCTTCCGGAGCGTACGCCCAATCGGCCGCGACAACGCTCGGCCGCCCGGCCGGCCCGACCCGTCAGGTTGACCCCAAGGTTCCGCAGCCCGGCCAGAACGGCAAGATCTTCCCCCTCGGCTCCTCCTGGGTGGCCGTGAGCCTGAACGGCAAGCCCTTCACCGGCGAGCGCCCGAGCTTCAAGCTCGACGACCAGCTGCGGGCCACGGGTTTCTCCGGCTGCAACACCTATGCCACAGCGGCCTATCCCCTGCGCGAGCAGGGATTGGCGGTCGGCCCCTTCGCGCTGACGAAGCGGAGCTGCGACAAGAACGTCATGGCGATCGAGCAGGCCTTTCTCGTGGCGCTCCGCTCTTCGGCGAAATGGGACATCCAGGGCCGCAACCTGATTATCCAGACCCAGAACGGCGGCGAACTGCGTCTCGAGCGTTCGCTTTAAGCCTCGGCTCTGTAGATACGGAAAAGGCCGGCTCGACGCCGGCCTTTCTTGTTTTTTCTCAGTGCCACTCCCGGCCTGTGGCTGCCGGGAATGACGCCCTCTCACGTCATGGCCGGCCTTGTGCCGGCCATCCCGATCCGAGAGGCGTCGCGCTCCACCGCATCGAGATCACCGGCACAAGGCCGGTGATGACGTGGGATGGGAGGGTGTCCTACTCCGCAGGCTCCGCCTCGCGCATGTCGACGGGCGTCGAGAGGCCGCCTTCCGTCTTCTTCATGTCGATGCGCCGGTCGTGATAGGCGGTCAGCGTCGAGCGGTGGCCGATCGAGACCACGGTGGTGCCGGGGAGCTCGTCCTTGATGATGCGGTAGATATCCGCCTCGGTCGGCTCATCGAGCGCCGCCGTCGCCTCGTCAAGGAACAGCCAGTCGGGCTTGGTGAGGAGAGCGCGGGCGACCGCGAGGCGCTGCTGCTCGCCGAGGGAGAGGGTCTGCGCCCAGTTGCGCTCCTCGTCGAGCCGATCCGCGATCTGCGGGAGCTTGGCATTGCGCAGAGCCTCCGCCATCTCGGCATCCGTATAGGCATCGACCTTTCCGGGATAGGTCACCGCATCGCGCAAGGTGCCGATGGGGATATACGGGCGCTGCGGCAGGAGCATCATGCTCTGCCCCTCGGGCACGAGGATCTGACCCTCGCCGAAGGGCCAGATGCCCGCGATGGCGCGGAAGAGGGTCGACTTGCCCGAGCCCGACGGCCCGGTCATGAGGGTCCGCTCGCCCGGACGGAAGGCCAGCTCTTCCGTATGCATCAGGGCGCTGCCGTCGGGCAGGCGCACGTCCAGATCCTCCAGGCGCAGTTCCCGGCCCGCCTTCGGCTCGACCAGGAGCTTGCTCTCGCCGCCGACGCGCTGGGCCGATGCAATGGCGCCCTCGAAGGTGGTGAGACGGTCGAGCACGGCCTTGTAGTCGGCCAGCGTCGTGTAGATCGTGATGAAATAGGTGAGCGCCGATTCCACGCGGCTGAACGCGCCGACCACCTGCTGCATCTGGCCGAGCGAGATCTTGCCGATGAAGTAATAAGGAGCGGTCAGGATGTAGGGCACCACCACGTTGGCCTGGAAATAGGCCGAGGTGAAGGTGTTGAGCTTGATGAGGCGGAACACGATCCGCATGTAATTGTCGACGACCTGTCCGAACCGACGTCCGAGGCTTTCCCGCTCGGCCCGCTCGCCGCCGAGAAGCGCCACCTGCTCCGTGTACTCGCGCAGGCGCGCCAGCGAGAAGCGGTAATTCGCCTCCACCTTCTCCTGCTCGAAGTTCAGGGCGATCAGGGGCCGGCCGATCAGGTGCGTGACCCAGGTTCCGAGAATGGCATAGCCCGCGCAGACCCAGACCAGCAGGCCCGGCACCTCCCAGCTCGTTCCCGGGAAGGTGAAGCCGGCCGAGATGGTCCAGAGGATCGCCACGAAGGAGACGAGGGTCGCGGCCTGGTTCATCAGGCCGACGGAGAGGGAATAGGTGCTCTCGACGAATTTGCGCAGGTCTTCCGAAATGCGCTGATCCGGGTTGTCCGCGCCCCTTCCCATGATCTGCATCCGGTAATGGGTGCCGTCGCCGAGCCACTCGCGCAGGTAATAGGTGTTGAGGAAGGCGCGCCAGCGGATGGTGAGCACGTTCTGCAGCAGCACCTCGGTCAGCGCCATCGCCACGAACACGGCCGCGAGAGGCGTGAAGATGAGGAAGAGCTGATACCAGAAGGCAGCGGCGTCCTTCGCTTCGAGCGCGTTGAACATGTCGCGCGAGAAGAAGCTGAGACGGACGTTGAGCGCGACCTGAACGAGATTGATCGCGATGAGAATGCCGATCATCCAGGTGCCGATCGTGCCCTCCCGCGCCCGCACGAGACCGATGAAGGGAATGCGGATGATGCTGTCGGCCTCGGAGGTAAGGTAGAGATCGGCGATGCGGCAGATGGTCCGCACGACGGGAACGAAGGAGAGCCCGTAGATGATCGCCCCGAAGGCCGTTGCGCCGAGCGCGGCCGAGGGCGGCGGAACGTAGCCGGTATAGTCGCCCGTGATGGCGCCCGTGACCGCCCCGAGGATGAGCGCCACAAGCACGAGATGCGTCGCCGACAGCATCACGACGAAGATGCGCAGGAATTTGGGGATGTCCCTTGCGAGGAACACGAGCCCGGCGAGGGCCAGGGTGGAGAGGGGCAGGTAGAAGGGCACCTGGACCGCATCCGACACGGAGGCGATGAGGACGCACAAACCTACGATTGCCAGCGCAATGCTCGCCTTGATCATTCATAACTCCTGCCGAGATCCGGCCCGGGCTCATGGAAACCTGGAACAGCCGGATCATGCGCTCTTGTGGCGAAAGAAAGGAGGAACTTCCCTCCTTTCGAAGCGATAGCAGTCTTGTGAGGAGAGCGACAGGCCGCTAAATGGCCTCTCGCGTTCGGCAAAACAGATTGTTTTGTTTAACGAACGAAAAGGTTGACTTAGAGAACGGGATGTTTCATGTGTCATATCGACATCCCGACGTCACTGAAAAGGCGACCTCATGAACGCCCATCTCGGATATCTCGGCGACCAGCACGCCCAGCGCCTTGTGCCGGCGGAGTCCATCGTGCGCCTGGAGAAGGTCTCGAAGACCTTTCCCGGCCGTGACGGCCAGCCCGTGACCGCGCTGCAGGAGGTCAGCCTCGCCGTGCCGCAGGGCTCGATCCTGGGCGTGATCGGGCGCTCGGGCGCGGGCAAGTCGACCCTGATCCGCCTCGTCAACGGCCTGGAAAAGCCCAGCGCCGGCAAGGTGATCGTGGACGGCTCCGACATCGCGGCGCTTCCCGAAGCGGCCCTTCGTCACGCCCGCCGCTCCATCGGCATGATCTTCCAGCACTTCAACCTGCTCTCCTCGCGCACGGCGGCCCAGAACATCGCCCTGCCGCTCGAGGTGGCTGGCTACGACAAGGCCGAGATCAAGGCGCGAGTCGAGGAGCTTCTCGCCCTCGTCGGCCTCACCGACAAGCGCAATCGCTATCCCTCCGAACTCTCCGGCGGACAGAAGCAGCGCGTCGGCATCGCCCGTGCACTCGCCACCAAGCCCAAGGTTCTTCTCTCCGACGAGGCGACCTCGGCCCTCGACCCGGAGACCACCCGTTCGATCCTCGATCTGCTCGCGCGCATCAACCACGAGCTCGGCCTGACCATCCTGCTCATCACCCACGAGATGGCGGTGATCCGCAACATCGCCCGCGAGGTCGCGGTGATCGAGGGTGGGCGGATCGTCGAGCAAGGCGACGTGTTCGAGGTGTTCACCCGGCCGCAGCACGAGGTCACCCGGTCCTTCCTCGCCGACGAATCCGGTCGCGCCCTGCCGCCCTACGTGCAGAACAGGCTGACGCCCGAGGCGACGCCCGGCAGCCAGGCCGTGATCCGCATTGGCTTCCGCGGCCCGCACGCGACCGATCCGGTTCTCGCGCGGCTCGCACGCGATCTCAACATCGAGACGAACATCCTCTCCGGCTCGGTGGACGAGATCGCCGGCCGCCCCTTCGGCACTCTCGTGGTCGGCGTGCCGGAGCAGGTCCTCGGCACCACCCTCGATTTCCTGAACAAGCACGGTCTCGATACGGAGGTTCTCGGCCATGTCGCCTGAGATGATCAACCTCATCGCCAATTCCACCGGCGAAACGCTCTACATGGTTGCCGTGGCGGCTCTGATCGCCACCGCCTTCGGCCTGCCGCTCGGCGTGTTTCTCGCGACCTCCGGCAAGGGCGAGCTGTTCGCCGCGCCGTGGGTCAACCGCGTCATCGGCGTGATCGTCAACGCCACCCGCTCGACGCCCTTCATCATCCTCGTCGTCGCGATCATTCCCTTCACGCGCCTGATCGCCGGCACGTCCATCGGCACCAATGCGGCCATCGTGCCGCTGACGATTGCGGCAACGCCCTTCATCGCCCGCCTCATCGAAGGTGCGATCCGTGAAGTGGACCAGGGCCTGATCGAAGCCGCGCGCGCCTTCGGCGCCACGCCGCTCCAGATCGTGCGCAAGGTGCTGATCCCGGAAGCCCTGCCCGGCATCGTGCTCGGCCTCACGCTCGCCGTCGTGTCGCTCCTCGGCTTCTCGGCCATGGTCGGCGCGGTCGGCGGCGGGGGCTTGGGCGATCTCGGCATCCGCTACGGCTATCAGCGCTTCATGCCCGACATGATGCTCGCCGTCGTGGTCGTGCTGATCGTCCTCGTTCAGGCCGTTCAGACCATCGGCGACCGCCTCGCACGCCACCTCAACAAGCGCATCCGCCACGCCTGATCATCGAATAAAAAGACTGCACAAGGAGTAACAAGAATGTCTCTGAAGAAACTCGGCCTTGCCGCCATTCTCTCTCTCGCCGCCCTTCCCGCTCTCGCGCAGCAGACTCAGACCATCCGCATCGGCGCGACGCCCGGCCCGCATGCGCAGATCCTCGAAGCCGTGAAGCCGATCGCCGCCAAGAAGGGCCTCGACCTCAAGATCGTCGAGTTCTCCGACTACGTGGTGCCGAACACCGCGCTTGCGGGCGGCGACATCGAGGCGAATTCGTTCCAGAACCAGCCCTATCTCGACAACCAGGTCGCCGACCGCGGCTTCAAGATCGAGAGCGTCGGGCTTACCGTGAACTTCCCGATCGGCATTTATTCGAAGAAGCACAAGAGCCTCGATGCGCTGCCGAACGGCGCCACGATCTCGATCCCGAACGATCCGACCAACGGCGGCCGCGCGCTCATCCTCCTGCAGGACAAGGGCCTGATCAAGCTGAAGGACGGCACGGGCTATAAGCCGACGCCGCTCGATATCACCGACAATCCGAAGAAGCTGAAATTCGTCGAGATCGAAGCTGCGCAAGGACCGCGCGTGCTCGAGGACGTCGACGCTTCGGTCATCAACACCAATTACGCAACCTCGGGCGGCCTCGATCCGGTGAAGGATCCGATCGCCCGCGAGAACCCGAAGGGTCCTTACGTGAACCTCATCGCCGTGCGCAGCGAGGACAAGAACAAGCCGTGGGTGAAGGCCCTCGTCGAGTCCTATCACACTCCCGAGGTGAAGGCGTTCATCGAGGAGAAGTTCAAGGGTTCGGTGCTGACGAGCTGGTAAGCGCCGGCAGTTCCCGCGGGCTCGATAGGAAGCCCTTATCCTGAGGAGGACCGTCAGGTCCGTCTCGAAGGACGAGGGCGTCTCCAGTGCCTACTGGACCCTCCTTCGAGACGCGGCTTCGCCGCTCCTCAGGATGAGGAAGAGTTTTAAAGCAGACTTCAAGGCCGGGCCCATGCCCGGCCTTTTTCATTGCGCAATCGGCGTGCACCTTGACAAAGAAGCCGGCTAAGTTTCCCATCGCATGGTGTCTCGAAGCGACAAGAGGCGGCACATGAATGCCGACCTCGAGGAGGAAACCTCATGCGACTCTCATGGACGGGCCTTGCCCTGACGGCGGCTGTTTGCGCCGCACCTTTCGCCGCGCAGGCCCAAGCGCCGATCACCATCTACTGCTCCATTCTCGAGGAACAGTGCCGCGTCGGCGTCGCCGCCTTCGAAAAGGCGACCGGCGCGAAGGCGACGATGGTGCGCAAGAGCACCGGCGAGACCCTGGCGCAGATCCGGGCGGAAGCCGCCAATCCGCGCGCCGATGTGTGGTGGGGCGGACCGGGCGATTCCCACATCCAGGCGGCCGAAGAAGGGCTGACGGTGGAGTACAAGTCGCCCAAGCTCCCGGAGCTGCACGACTGGGCGCAGCGCTTCGCCGAGCAGGCGAACTATCGCGCGACGGGAACCTATCTCGGCGCGCTCGGCATCGGCTACAACACGAAGGTGCTCGCGAGCCGTGGACTTCCCGAGCCGAAATGCTGGGCCGATCTTCTCGATCCGAAATACCGCGACGAGGTGCAGGTCTCCGATCCGAACTCGTCCGGCACCGCCTATGTGTTCCTGGCCTCGCTGGTGCAGCTGATGGGTGAGGACAAGGCCTTCGGCTACATGAAGAGCCTGCACAAGAACGTCAATCAATACACCAAGTCGGGCGCGGCCCCAGTCAAGGCGGTGGCGCTCGGCGAAACCGGCATCGCCATCGCCTTCATGCACGACATGGTGACGATGATCGCCGACGGCGCGCCGGTCAAAACCCTCGCGCCCTGCGAGGGCACCGGTTATGAAACGGGCTCGATCTCCGTCGTGAAGGGCGGCAGGAACACGGAGACGGCACAGAAATTCGTGGACTGGGCCCTTTCGGCGGACGCGCAAAAACTCGTCGGCGCCGATCTGAAGATCTATTCGATCGCGTCGAACAAGAGCGCGCCCGTCTCGCCCGATGCGCCGAAGCTGTCCGAGATGAAGCTGATCAACTACGACACGGCCAAATACGGCTCCGTCGCCGAGCGCACGCGCCTGCTCAAGAAGTGGGACGCCGAGATCAAGTCTGCACCGAAATAGGCGAAACTTCACGGCAGTTCGAGAGAGGCCGGGCCAAGAGCCCGGCCTCGTCATTTCTGCCGCGGCTCCTTCAGATTCTCGCCGGCCGTCACAAGCTTTCCAGACCGCTTCGCCTTCACCGCCTCAAGCAGCGTCCAGGCGGCATTGCGCACTTCGTCCTGAATGGCCCGATCCTGATCGAGCTCCTCATGGCTCGTGGCATAAGGCTTCCAGTAGCCGATATAGCGATCGATTTCGGCGGCGGTTCCGGCCGGCACGAGATCCATGGAACGCAGCCAATCGGACAGGCTGCGACGAACGCTCTCCGCGCCCTCCGTATCGCCATGCACGACAACGGAGAACAGCCGGCCGGCGAGGTGCTTCGGGTAATCCCAGCCCTCGAGCTCCAGCCTCTTGGCGATATCGGTCTTCTTGCCCTGCGTCGAGGTCGGGTCGGGGTTGCCGCCATCCGCGCAGACGAGCCGGTCCATCATCAGTTTCAGGGGCGACGTGACCTGATACCAGTTCATCGGCGTGACGATCATGACGCCATGCGCCGCGACCCAGCTCGGATAGATCTCGTTCATCCAGTCATTCGTCTGCCCGAGCGAATAGTTCGGATAGCAGGAGCACGGCCAATGGCACAAAGCCGCCGCGGTCGAGAAGCACGCCTTGCAGGGATGGATGTGGCGCCCGTATTCCGCCGCGAGCCGGCTGAGTTCGAGCACCTCGACCTGCGTGTTCTCCGCACTGCCGAGAACCTGTTGGGCAATTTCAACGAGGCGATAGCTCTTGGACATCTCGCCGGGGCAGGTGTGCTCGCTGCGCGACGAGGCCGAGATCAGCAGGAAGCGGGAAGGACCGCCCGGATCCTCGTGCCGCTTCTGCGCATGGTCGATCGCCTCTCTCGCGGCGATCCAGTCGACGGCGAGATCGTAGTCGGGATCGGCGAAGCCCGGGCCGGCCTTGCGGGTCTTCGGGCTCTTGCGATGATGGCTGTAGGCCTCCCAGGCAGCATTGGCGATGCGCTCGAGCTCGCCTCCGAGCGGCTCATAGGCCGGATCCTGAAACTGCTGCAGAAACCGCTTCCGGAACTCACTTTCGTCAAGAGTCGGGTCGGGCGTGCCCTTCCGCGCGTCTGGAATGTGCAAGAAGAGCTCCTATGTGAGAGTGGCCGGCCGTTCAGCTTGCAACGCAGGGTCGCCATGCCGGTTCCGGCATGGCACGGGCCGGCTCCGATCATTATGTGCTTATCCCGCCTCAGCGCGGCCGCCCTGCCGCAACTTTCATGGAGCAGCCTATGTCGACCATCCCCACGATCCGCCTGAACGACGGCAATGCGATGCCGCAACTGGGCTACGGCGTCTGGCGGGTTTCCAACGACGAAGCCGCGAGTGCCGTGGGCGAAGCGATCAAGGCGGGCTACCGCTCCATCGACACGGCCTCCATCTACGGCAACGAGGAGGGCGTCGGAGAGGCCATCGCGGCAGCGCCCGTCTCCCGCGACGAGCTTTTCATCACCACCAAGGTCTGGAACGACCGCCACGGCTACGACGAGACGCTGCGCGCCTTCGACGAGAGCCTTGCCCGCCTCAAGCTCGACAATGTCGATCTCTACCTCATCCATTGGCCCGTCGCCGGCAGCGAGGCCTATCGCGACACCTGGCGCGCTCTGATCAAGCTGAAGGAAGAGGGACGTGCGAAATCCATCGGCGTCTCGAATTTCATGGTGCAGAATCTGCAGCGCCTGATCGACGAGACCGGCGTGACGCCCTCCGTCAACCAGATCGAGCTTCATCCCGGATTCCAGCAGAAGGAGTTGCGGGCCTTCCACAAGGCGAACGGCATTGCGACCGAATCCTGGAGCCCGCTCGGACAGGGCACGCTGTTCGACAACGAGGCGCTCGCGGCCATCGCGCGCAAGCACGGCAGGACGCCGGCGCAGGTGATCCTCCGCTGGCATCTGGATCAGGGCCTGATCGCGATTCCGAAATCTGTGACGCCCGCGCGCATCCGCGAGAATCTCGACGTGTTCGGATTCAAGCTCGATGCGGAGGACATGAGCGTGATCGAGCGCCTCGACGATGCGGACGGCCGCGTCGGTCCCAACCCTGCCGTTTTCGCCTGACCGCTACGAGCGGCTCTTCGCGGGGTCGCTCGTCGCCTCGAACTGCTTGTAGATCGTCTCGGCGATGGGAAGGAGCTGCGCGCGGTCCACTCTCGCCGAGACCACATAGGACAGGCCTTTCTCGATCCAGGAGAAGGCGGAGACGCCCTCCTGCGTTTCGAAGCGGAAGGCGGTCCGCTCCTCGCTCCCGTCCGAGCGCGCATAAAGCGTCAGGCGGCCGCCGCCGGCATCCTCGTACATGAAGAGCGCGGCCGGCTCGTTGCCCGCGGGCAGGAGACGCCCGCCGATGAGACGATAGCCCTGGGCGTTCAGGTTCGGCGCAAAGAGCGGTTTGCCGACACGGCGCGACAGCCATTGCACGAGATGCGCTTCCTGATCGGCGGGCACTTCGACCGGATGCAGGCGCTCGCTCACATAGATGCGGTGGGCAGCAATCGCGCTGCCGGCGGCATCGGCGATCTCGTCCTGCCCGCGCAGCCGCGACGCCCACCATACGCCCCCGAATCCGCCGAGAACGCCGCCGATCGCGAGCCAGGCGACGGCTGCCGCAATGGCGGCAGGACGGAAGATGGACGAACGGCGCCGGGACGCGAGGATGTTGGCGACGCGCAGGCGCGAGGGAACGGGCTCCTGCGCCTTGAAGGCCAGCCTTGCGCGCAGGGCGTCGCGCTGCTCGATCTCGCGGCTCACCTGCTCGGCAAGGGCCGGCTGATCGGCCAGATAGAGCTTGATCGCCTCGAACCGGGCGGACGGAAGCCGGCCGTCGACGAAGGCCTGCAGATCGTCCTCTCCGATGGGTCGCTCGCCCGTCACTTCACTCTCCTCAAGACGGCGCTACGCCCGTTATCCATGAAATCCCTCAAACGCGCCCGCGCCCGGCTCAGGCGCGACATCACGGTGCCGATGGGAACGTCCAGCACTTTGGCGGCCTGCTCGTAGGACAGGTCCTCCACCCCGACGAGAAGCAGGATCGAACGCTGCTCTTCCGGCAGGGCGTCGAGGCCCACGAGGATGTCATGCAGGCTGGCATGATTTTCCGGGCTGGTGCCGGGCGCCGGCAGATCGTTCAGGGCCTCGTCTCCCACATGGGCGCCGCGCGACCGGCGCTGGCGCAGGCCATTGAGAAACAGGTTGCGCTGGATGGCGAAGAGCCAGGCCCGCAAATCCCCGTCGCGACGCTGGCTCCAGCGGCCGATAGCCCGTTCCAGTGTGTCCTGGACGAGATCGTCGGCCCCCTCGTCATCCCGCAGCAGCGCCCAGGCATAACGTCTCAACGCCGGAATCTGCGGTTCGAGGAGGGAGGCGATCTCGTCCAAGGTCAGTCCTCGGTTGCCCGTATCATTCAACGCCCGGCGGCAGACCGATGCAAGATTTACGGGGCCGCGATATGCCATACGTTGTTGACGCCGTCGCCCGTGACCTCGCCCGGCTTGGTATCCTTGACCCAGAGATAGAGCGGCTTGCCCTTGTAGGCCCATTGCTTGGAGCCGTCGTCGCGGGTGACCACGGTCCAGTCGCCGGAGGCGGCAGCGCCGGCTGCCACCATCAGCGGGGGCCAGTTCGCGGCGCATTGGCCGTTGCAGGCCGACTTGCCGCCCGCATCGCGATCGAAGGTGTAGAGCGTCATGCCTTTGGCGTCGACGAGAGCCTTGCCCTTGCTCGTGTCCGCCACCTTCGCAGGCGCCATCCCTTGGGCGAATGCGACGGAGGCGGCGACGAGGGCTCCAGCCAGGATGGCGGGGCGCAGCAATTCTTTCATGGGGTATCCTCCTAAGGCCGTTTGTGACCACACCCAAGAAGACACGCTGCGAAGCCTCCTATTCCCTCAGGCTTGAGAATTGTTTCGCAGCCTCACCGCCCGCCGGAGTTGAAGCCTGCCTGGGGATCGAGCGGCTCGCGCAGCTCGATCCGATGGCGGCCATTGTCCTGGATCTGGGCGGTTCGATAGGTGCCGTCGAGCTCATCCTCCGGCAGCTGGAGAATGTCGACGCCCGCGCGGCGCAGGCGGGCCACCTCCCGGTCCACGTCGGGAACGATGATGCTCACGACCGGAGCCCGCGTCGGCTGGACTGTGGCCGTGCTGTCGGGTTCGGGCTGCAGGACGTGATCGGTCTCGTTGATCTCCAGAAGGAAGCCGCTGCGCTCCAGGATCGCCCGCCGTCCGGGGACCAGATTCTGGCTGCCGATCAATCGGAAGCCGAGATTGTCCCGGTACCATTGCACGCTCTCGTCGAAATCCGGCGTGCGGATCGAGGCCGAGCTCGGCCGGGGTTCGGAGGCGGCATAGGCAGTCGCTGCGGTCAGGGCGAGACCGGAGAGGGCAAGCTGTGCAACCAGGAAAGCGCGCGGCAGGATCCGCCGCCCCATCGACAAGAATGATCGCCCTGCTGTCACGGTCCAATCCTCGCTTAGCGGCATGATTCTTAGCCGTATACACATGAACGCCTATCGGGGCGGATTGTTTTCTATGCAGGGGAGCCTTCCCGCGACTGCAACGAAAAAGCCCCGGATTTCTCCGGGGCTTCTCGATTTTCAGGCTGTTGTGCCTGGACTTAGAAGTCCATGCCGCCACTCAAGTCCGGCAAGCCGGACTTGAGCTTTCCAAGTGATGGGCGGCTTTTTGGACTTCTTAGAAGTCCATGCCGCCCATGCCGCCCATGCCGCCGCCAGGCATCGCCGGAGCGCTCTCGCGCTTCGGAGCCTCGGCAACCATGGCCTCGGTGGTGACGAGCAGGCCTGCGACCGAAGCCGCGTCCTGCAGAGCCGTGCGCACGACCTTCGCCGGATCGACGATACCGGCCTGGAGCATGTCCACGAACTCTTCCGTCTGGGCGTTGAAGCCGAAGGTGTCGGACTTCGTGTTGTCGTTGATCTTGCCGACAACGATGGAGCCTTCGACGCCGGCATTCTCGGCGATCTGACGGAGCGGAGCCTCGAGCGCGCGCAGCACGATCTTGATGCCGGCCTGGACGTCCGGGTTGTCGGTGGTGAGCTTTGCAACCGCAGCCTTGGCGCGCAGCAGAGCCGTGCCGCCGCCGGGGACGATGCCCTCTTCCACCGCAGCGCGGGTGGCGTTCAGAGCGTCGTCGACGCGGTCCTTCTTCTCCTTCACCTCGACCTCGGTCGCGCCGCCGACGCGGATCACCGCGACGCCGCCTGCGAGCTTGGCCAGACGCTCCTGGAGCTTCTCACGGTCGTAGTCCGAGGTGGTCTCCTCGATCTGCGCCTTGATCTGCGAAACGCGGGCCTCGATGTCGGCCTTCTGGCCGGCGCCGTCGATGATCGTGGTGTTTTCCTTCTCGATGCGGACGCGCTTGGCGCGGCCGAGCATCGGCAGGGACACGGTCTCGAGCTTGATGCCGAGGTCTTCGGAGATCGTCTGGCCGGCGGTGAGGACGGCGATGTCCTCGAGCATGGCCTTGCGGCGGTCGCCGAAGCCCGGAGCCTTCACGGCAGCGATCTTGAGGCCGCCACGCAGCTTGTTGACAACGAGGGTGGCAAGAGCCTCGCCTTCCACGTCCTCGGCGATGATGAGGAGCGGCTTGCCGGTCTGAACGACGGCCTCGAGGATCGGCAGCATGGGCTGGAGCGAGGAGAGCTTCTTCTCGTGGATGAGGATGTAGGGATCCTCGAGCTCGGCCACCATCTTCTCGGCGTTGGTGATGAAGTACGGCGAGAGATAGCCGCGGTCGAACTGCATGCCTTCGACGACGTCGAGCTCGGTCTCGGCGGTCTTGGCTTCCTCGACGGTGATGACACCCTCGTTGCCGACCTTCTGCATGGCATGGGCGATCATCTCGCCGATGTCCTTGTCGCCGTTGGCGGAAATCGTGCCGACCTGGGCGACCTCGTCGGAGGACTTCACCTTCTTGGCGCGGGACTGGATGTCCTTCACGGCCTCTGCGGTGGCGAGATCGATGCCGCGCTTGAGGTCCATCGGGTTCATGCCGGCGGCAACCGACTTGGCGCCCTCGCGGACGATGGCCTGGGCCAGAACCGTCGCGGTGGTGGTGCCGTCACCGGCGATGTCGTTGGTCTTCGAGGCCACTTCGCGCACCATCTGGGCGCCCATGTTCTCGAACTTGTCGGCGAGCTCGATCTCCTTGGCGACGGTGACGCCGTCCTTGGTGATGCGCGGAGCGCCGAAGGACTTCTCGATCACCACGTTGCGGCCCTTGGGACCCAGCGTGACCTTCACGGCATCGGCGAGGATGTCGACGCCGCGCAGCATCTTGTCGCGAGCATCGGAGGAGAACTTAACGTCTTTGGCAGCCATGGGCTATGCCTCCAGTTAAATTGAAAATCGTGGGATGAGGGCTTTTCTCGAAGGCTGATCAGCCGACGATGCCCATGATGTCGGATTCCTTCATGATCAGGAGATCCTGACCGTCGATACGCACCTCGGTGCCGGACCACTTGCCGAACAGGACGCGATCGCCGGCCTTCACGTCGAGGGCGGCAATCTTGCCGTTCTCGTCACGGGCGCCGGGGCCGACGGCGACGACTTCGCCCTCTTGCGGCTTTTCCTTGGCGGTGTCCGGGATAATGATGCCGCCGGCCGTCTTCTCTTCGGCCTCGATGCGGCGGACGACGACGCGGTCGTGCAGCGGACGGAACTTCATGGAACTTCCCCTTTGACTATTGGCACGGCCCCTCTGGCCGTATCCAGGTCTTTGCGGCTGTTAGCACTGTTCGATGACGAGTGCTAACGCTGGCCGCGAGATAGTCATAGCCGCGGAGCGAGTCAAGACGCCTGCCTCATCGTCAGCGCGGTTTCCTGGCGCATCGTGCGGACCCAGCGGGCCGCGTCAGCGACCCGAAGGGCCACGCCAGTGAAAAGTGGACCCGGTTTACGCTTGCGCGGCCCGCTGGGTCCGCTCCGAACGATGCGCCAGCCAAGAGAAGGGATCATCGGATTGGATCCCAAAAGTGGGTCCACTTTTGGGCCCGATGCTCTGGCCTTGACGCCTCCTAAGGGCGGGTCATGATCGTTACATGACCGACCTCGAAGCCATCGGCCGAACCTGTTTTGCCCTCCATGCCCGCATGACGGCCCGCCTCCTGAGCCGGGCCTACGAGGCCGCCCTGCGGCCTCTCGGGCTGAAGCTGCCGCAATTCGGCATTCTCGGGGCCATCGGCCATGGCGCGACGGTGTCCGAGACGATCCTCGCCGAACGGCTGGGCCTGGAGCGGACGACCCTGGTGCGCAACCTGAAGATCCTCACCCAGAACGGCTGGATCGAGCCGATCCCTGAAAAGGGACGCGGCCTGCGACACAGGCTCACGCCGGCCGGCCAGACGCTCCTCGACGCGGCGATCCCGCTTTGGCGGCAGGCGCAGGAGCGGCTCGAGGCAAGGCTCAACGGCACGGATGCCGAGGAGGCGCGCATGGCGATGCGGGCACTCCGGAAGGCGGCTTATCCTTCCTGAAGCGGGCCCGCGCTTCATCATGAGGCGCCTGCACCTCGACCTTGTCATCCCCGCGGCGGGGATCCGGAGCCACGCCGTCTCGGGACGAGACGATCCGCGTCGCGCGTGGTTCTGCAGCGTCGGCGGTTCTGGATCCCGGCCTTCGCCGGGATGACAGCGCCATTCTGGTCTTGCGATCCCGGATCTTCGCTGTGCTTCGTCCGGGATGACGTTTCCCTCGCCGTCATTCCCATCCTCTGCCCTCATCCCCGCCCCCTCGCCGTCATGCCCGGGCTTGTCCCGGGCACCCACGTCTTAAGCAGCGTGGTGGCTCCCAAGACGTGGGTGGCCGCACCAAGTGCGGCCATGACGGCGGAGGGGAAGATGAATGTGAATATCAAAGAGCCAGCACTGTGGGGCCCGCAGCGTGAGCTGCGAGCCTTTTGGGTGGATCGAGGGTGGCGCGAATGGCAGCCCGGCTCGATGATGGATGGAAATGCGATGAGCCGAGATGCCTCTTCGCGCACG